>Ga0196963_10001502_pt1 | contig 15605 bp, 12 predicted proteins | sample S1_5metaG_FD_148600 | JGI IMG/M metagenome (GOLD analysis project Ga0196963, IMG submission 148600) | Soil microbial communities from Anza Borrego desert, Southern California, United States - S1_5 | ecosystem: Environmental > Terrestrial > Soil > Desert | place: USA: California | collected... | reverse complement strand
TGGGACGGCGGCGAGACCTGGTTCCTGCCGGCGCCGGTGCGCGCGCTGGTCGACGCCAGCCATGGCGACGCGATCGAGTTCGCCGCCGCCGCCGCGCGCGCGCTGGTCACGCCTCCCGCCGATCCGGCGCGGCGCCTGACGGTGCTCGCCTATCCCGATCAGCGCGGCGTCACCGTGCTGTGCGAGGACGGCGCCGGCGAGGCGGCGACGCGGATCGTCGCGCACGACGTGGTCGCGCAGTTCTTCGCCGAGCACGATCTGGCGCGCCGCTCGCGGCCCGCCAGCGCCGAAGCGCGCGCGGCGGGGGCGACCAGCGATCCGATCGCCGCGCTGGCCAGCCGCTTCGCCGCCGCCGTCCTCCCCGAGAACGCGCTGGCGCGGCTGTGGCAGCCCGACTGGCGGATCGAGATCGGCGACGCCGGCAGCTCGCTGCCGTGGCGCCTGCTGGGCGGCGCGGCGATGGCGATGCGCGACGATCTGCGGCTGTCGTTCGGCGAGAGCGTCGATGTCGGCGCGATCGCGCCGGTCGCGGCGGTGCTCATCGACGGCACGAGCGCGCACGCGGGCGCCAGCGCGCGGGCCGCGGCGCGCGCCCTCGGCCGCTTCCCGTGGTGGCGCCGGCGCGCGGCTCCGGCGCACGGGCCGCTCGTGATCGCCGGCGACCTCGCCGGCGCCCGCGCGTTGCTGGCGCGCGATCCGACGCTGGTCGAGCGCGTCGCGCTGGCGGTGCTCAGCGGCATCGGACAGCCCCTCCCCCTCGCCAGCGCCGCGGCGCAGCTGCTGATCGACCCGCTGGTGCCGGCGTCGCTCGGGCGCGCGGTCGCCGACGCCTGCTGGCGGTCGTTCGCCGCCGGCGAGCCGGCGCACGCCGCGGCCCACGCCGGCGACCGCCTGCTCGCGACGCGCTCGGCGCCGTGCGATCCGCTGTGCTGCGGCATCATGCTGCACGGCAACGGCGATCTGCGCCTGGCGCGCGGGCGGCTGCCGCTGGTCGGCGGCTGAGCGTCAGTCGACGAACGCCAGCGACCGGTAGAGCGCGACGTATTCCTGCGCGACGCGCGTCCAGGAGTGGTCGGCGGCCATGGCGCGGCTCTGCGCGGCGCGCCACTGCTCGGGGAAGTGCTGGTACAGGCCGAGCGCGCGGTCGATGACGCTCGAGAAGTGGCCGAGGTCGATCGGGCCGAAGGTGAAGCCGTTGCCCTGGCCGTCGACCACGTCGCGCACGGTGTCGGCGAGGCCGCCGGTGTAGCGCACGATCGGCAGCGTGCCGTAGCGCAGCGCGTACATCTGCGTCAGGCCGCAGGGCTCGAAGCGGCTGGGCATCAGGAACGCGTCGCAGCCGGCGAAGATGCGGTGCGCGAGCCCCTCGTTGTAGCCGTACCACACGAAGATCCGGCCCGGGTGGCGCGCCTGCATCGCGTGCAGGCGGTGCTCGAGCGCGAGATCGCCGGCGCCGAGCACGACCAGCTGCAGGCGTCCGGAGAGGATGTACGGATCGATCGCGTCGAGGACCAGGTCGATGCCCTTCTGCTCGACCAGGCGGCTGACCACGCCGACCACGCAGGTGTTCGGGTCCTGGTGCAGGCCGCACTCGTCGCGCAGCAGGCGCTTGCACTCGCGCTTGCCGGTCAGGTCCTTGGCGTCGTAGTGCGCCGGCGCGAGGCGATCGGTCGCCGGATCCCAGGCGGCGGTGTCGATGCCGTTGGTGATGCCCGACAGCTTGTAGGAGTGCCCGGCCATCACCGCCTGCATGCCGTAGCCGTACTCGGCGGTCTGGATCTCCTCGGCATGGCGGCGGCTGACGGTGGTGACGCGGTCGGCGAAGACCACGCCGGCCTTGAGCAGGTTGAGCTTGCCGTAGTGCTCGAGGTGCATCGGGTTGAACAGCGCCCAGTCGAGCCCGGTCAGCTTCAGGTCGAAGTGCCAGAACGCGCCCTGGTAGGCGATGTTGTGGATGGTGAAGACCGAGCGCGTCGCCGGCAGCGCGCGGTTGAAGCCGCGCTCGAGCAGCGCCGGGATCAGGCCGGACTGCCAGTCGTGCGCGTGGACGATGTGCGGCGTCCACTTCAGGAAGCCCGGCAGCGCCAGCGCCGCCTTCGAGAAGACGCTGAAGCGCCGCGCGTTGTCGTCGTAGTCGTTGCTGGCGCTGGGTCCGTAGACGCCATCGCGCGCGTAGAGCTCGTCGCAACCGAGCAGGTAGGTCGGTACGCCGTCGATCGTCGTGGTGCCGACGCCGACCCGGTGGTCGATGCCGCCGGCTTCGATGATCAGCGGCGATTCTCCCCAGCTCAGCCCGTGCTTCTGCGCGGCGGCGATCGCGGCGCGGTACCCCGGCAGCACGACGCGCGCGTCGTGACCGTGCCGGCGCAGGGCGGCCGGCAGGGCGGCGGCGACGTCGGCCAGGCCGCCGGTCTTGACCAGCGGAGCGACCTCGCTGGCGGCGTGCAGGATGCGGATCGGCGTCGGCATGCGCGGCTGTTCCTCGGCTCTCTCGAGCGCCAAACCCTGCGTTGGTCGTGGCCGGCCCGAGCGCGTCCGCTAGCCTGCGCGGCCCATGGCTGAACCGCTCCAGGCCGGCGTGTCGATCGCGAGCGAGACCCCTGCGACGAGTGAGCGCACGGTCTACCTGGAGACCTTCGGCTGCCAAATGAATAGCGCCGATTCGGACGTCGTCCTGGCGCGCCTGGCCGAGCACGGCTGGCGCCAGGTGGCGTCGGTCGGGGCGGCGTCGCTGGTGCTCTACAACACCTGCTCGGTGCGCGACCACGCCGAGGCGCGGGTGCGCGGCCGCCTCGGCGAGCTCAAGCGCGAGAAGCGCGAACGCCCGGGGCTGACCATCGGCATCATGGGCTGCATGGCGCAGCGCGAGAAGGCGGCGCTGATCGCCAACTACCCGCACATCGACCTGGTCGTCGGCACCGACCAGTTCGTGCACATGCCGCAGCTCATCGACCGGCTGCGCGGCGCGGACGGCGAGGCGCACGTCGTCGAAACCGCTTTCGCTGATTGGGAGGACCTCGCCGGCGTCGACCAGCAGCAGCGCTGGACCAACACCCGCTCGAGCGGCGTCAACGCCTACGTGCCGGTGATGCGCGGCTGCAACTACAACTGCACCTACTGCGTCGTGCCGATGACCCGCGGCAAGGAGAAGAGCCGCCGTCCCGAGCACATCGAGGACGAGGTCCGCCGCCTGGTCGACCAGGGCCGCGTGCAGATCACGCTGCTCGGCCAGACCGTCGACGCCTACGGCAAGACGCTCGGCGACGGAACCGATCTCGCGTCGCTGCTGCGCCGCGTGCACGCCATCGACGGGCTCAAGCGGCTGCGCTTCGTCACCTCGCATCCCAAGGACATCAGCGACTCGCTGCTCGATACGATGGCCGAGCTGCCCAAGGTCGCCAAGCACCTGCACGTGCCGGCGCAGAGCGGCTCCGACCGCATGCTGCGCCTGATGGGCCGGCGCTACACCCGCGACGACTACCTGCGCTTCGTCGACCGCGCGCGCCAGCGCATGCCGCAGGTCGAGTTCCTCAGCGACTTCATCGTCGGCTTCCCGCGCGAAGGCGAGGACGACTTCCGCGCCACCGCGTCGCTCATGGACGCGGTGCGCTTCGACGGCTCGTACGTCTTCACCTACAGCGTCCGCCCGGGGACCCCCGCCTCGCACCTCGACGACGACGTGCCGCTGGCGGTGAAGAAGGCGCGCTGCAACGAGCTGCTGGCGCTGCAGCTGACGCACCAGCAGGAGAAGTACGCGCGGCTGCACGGCAGCGTGGTCGAGGTGCTGGTCGAGGGGCCGAGCAAGAGCGACGACGCGATGCTGCACGGGCGGTCGCTCGGCAACCTCAACATCGTCTTCCCGCGCAGCGGCGCCGACGGCGCGACGCGCGACCGCCTCATCGGATCGCTGGTCGGCATCCGCATCGCGCGCTCGACCAGCCTGACGTTGTTCGGCGACGTCGCCTGATCGGCGTCCTCGCCCGTGGCGCCTCGGCGCCGCCGCGGGTACCCTCACCGCCATGATCGACCACTTCGCCGTCAACGGCCGCGTCGTCCCCGCCGCTGAAGCGACGGTCAGCGTGCTCGACCTCGGGTTCCTGCGCGGCGTCGGGGCGTTCGAGACCCTGCGCACCTACGGCGGTGGCCATCCCCATGCCCTGCCCGAGCACCTGCGCCGGCTGTGGGACAGCGCGCACGCCGTCGGCATCGCGCCGTTCTTCACCGAGGCCGACGTGCGCCGCCTGCTCGCCGAGATCCGCCGCAGGAGCGGCCACGACGAGTTGCGCTGCAACTTCGTCGTCACGCCCGGTCCGCACGTCAGCGGCATCTTCGGCGGCGGCCCGCCGACCTGGGTGATGATCTGCCGCGACCTGCATCCGCCGACCGCCGAGCAGTACGCGAACGGCGTCGCGGCGATCACCTTCGAGGCGACGCGCCACCTGCCGACGCTCAAGACCACGAACTACATCACCGGCACGGTCGGCATCCAGCGCGCCGAGGCGGCGGGCGCGCACGAGGCGTTCTACGTCGACGCGCAGGGCTACGTCACCGAGGGCGTGACCTCGAACATCCTCGCCGTGCAGGGCAACCGCCTGCTGACGCCGACCGAGGACTGCCTGCCCGGCATCACCAAGGCCGGCATCCGTCCGATCGCCGAGTCGCTCGGCCTGACCTGGTACGAACGCCGGCTGACGCGCGACGACCTCTACACGGCGGACGAGATCTGGATCACCTCGGCGGTGCGCGAGCTGCTGCCGGTGGTCAAGGTCGACGACCGCGTCATCGCCGACGGCAGGCCGGGCCGCTGGGCGCGCGCGATCGGCGCGACGTACCACGCCGCGTGCGTCGCCGAGGCGCGTCGCGACGCGGGCGTGGCGTGATGCCCGCGCTGCTCGCCGGCTCCGCGAACTTCATCGTCGACGAGGATCCCGCCTACGAGCCGGTCGGCGACGGCGAGCACCTCTACCTCCACCTGGAGAAGGAAGGCATCGCCACCGACGCCCTCGCCGACGCGCTGGCCAAGGCGTTCGGCAAGCGCCCGTCCGACATCGGCTATGCCGGCCGCAAGGATCGCCACGCGATCGCGCGCCAGTGGTTCAGCGTGCATTTCGGCGACGAGGCGCGCCTGGCGAACCTGCCCGAGCACCTGCGCCACGGCCGCGTCGCGGTGCTGCGCACCGGCCGCCATCGCAACAAGATCCGCCTCGGCCATCTCGCCGGCAACCGCTTCCGCCTGCGCCTCGGCGGCGCCAGCGACTGGGAGCCGGTCCGCGCCGCGCTCGCGCGCCTGGCGCACGAGGGCATCCGCAACCGCTTCGGGACGCAGCGCTTCGGCCGCAACCAGGCGACGCTGCGCTGCGCGCGCGCGTGGGGCGCCGGCGATTGGCGCGGCGCGGTGGCGGCGATCGTCGACGCCGATGATCGCTGGCGCTTCGGCGACGCGTTGCCGGAAGGGTTCCGTCCGGGCCCCGAAGGGCGCGTGCTCGGCTACCTCCGCAAGAAGCCGGAGGACGCGCGCGGCGCGCTGGTCGCGACCGGCGATCAGATGCGCAAGCTGGTGGCGTCCGCGGCGCAGTCGGCGGTGTTCAACGCCATCGCCGACGCGCGCGAGGCGCTGTCGCTGACGCATCGCCTGCGCCTCGGCGATCTCGGCCTGAACGCCAAGGGCGCGCCCTTCCTGGTCGAGGCCGATCGGCTCGACGACACCAACCTACGCGCCGCGCCCGGCAGCCTGCAGGCATTCGCCTCCGCGCCGCTGCCCGGCACCAGCACGCTGCGTCCGGCTCCCGCGATCGACGCCGAGGAGCGTACCTGGGCCGAGCCGACCGGCATCGACTGGAGCTGGCTCGACGCGAAGGGCCCGCTGGAGAGCCCGGGCGAGCGCCGCGCGCTGGTCGTCCCGTTCCGCGCGCCGCCCCAGCTCATCGCCGAGGGCGATCAGGCCTGGCTCGAGCTGTCGCTGCCGCCCGGCACCTACGCGACCGAGGTCCTCGACCAGTGCGGCGTCACCGTCCCCGACGATCGCCGCGGCTGATCACGCGCCACCCTTGCCGGCCGGATGCATGGATCCCGGCACGAACCGCCACGGCCAGCCGAGCGGCCAGGTCGATGCCGCGGTCAGGATGGCGATGGCCAGCACCACCACGACCGTCGCGTCGCCGCCGCCGGTGAGGCGGTCGAGGGAGAGCAGCAGGACGGTGGCCAGCGCGGCGAACGCCGCCCATCCGACCGTGCGCGTGCGGAACACCAGCGGACGCGCCGGCAGGAAGGCCAGCGCCAGGACGAAGTAGGCGAACGTGTGGAAGCACACGCTGGCCGGATCGACGCAGTCGCGCACCAGGCCGACGACGAACGCGCGGATCAGCACGCCGTCGTCGCTGCCATCGACCACCATCCACGCCAGCAGCGCCAGGGGCAGGTCGGGCGCGAGCGGCCACTGCGCCAGCCAGCTGTGCTGGAGCACGGCGCAGATCAGCGACAGCACGACGAGGATGACCCAACCCATGGCGCGCACGCTAACGAGCGGCGTGGTCGGCGGGAAGCGGCGGCGGCTTGGCCGCCGGATCCGCGCTCGTACCGTGCGCCCCCATGACCGCGACCCTGTGCACCGGCATCGACGAGGCCGGGCTGGGGCCGCTCCTCGGCCCGCTCGGCATCGTCGCCGCCAGCGCCTGGATCGACGATCCGACGCAGCTGACCCGGCGGATCCGCGCCGCGCGCACCGGCGTCCGCGATTCGAAGGAGATCCACGAGACCGAGGATCTCGCGCCGCTCGAGCGCATGGCGCTCGCCGCGATCACCTGGCTGACCGGCCGCGAACCCGGCACCGCCGCCGAGATGTTCGCGCTGCTCGGCGAGGACGAGGCGCTGCGCGCGCCCACGCCGTGGATGGCCGACGCCGCCGCGATCCGCCTGCCGGTGGCGGCGGCGAAGATCCCGCGCTGGCGCATCGAGGGCGTCGTGCCGCACGGCGTGCGCGGCTGCCTCGTCCATCCGACGCGCTTCAACGCGACCGCGCGCGCCGGCCGCAACAAGCACGAGCTCGAACTCGACTGCCTGCGCGCGCTCCTGCAGGCGCTGCCGACCGCGGCGCATCCGCTCGAGACCATCGCCGACCGCCTGGGCGGACGGCGCTACTACCGCGACTTCCTCCAGGAGTGCTGGCCGCACGCGATGGTGATGATCGAGGACGAGGAGCAGCCCAAGCGCAGCGGCTACCGCGTCGAGCACCAGGGCTTCGCGCATCGCGTCGCCTTCTGCGTCGAGGGCGAGACCGTCAGCTGCCTGGCCGCGATGGCGAGCTGCGTCGCCAAATATGCGCGCGAGCTGCACATGATGATGCTCAACCGCTGGTGGTGCGGGCGGTACTCGTGGCTGAAGCCGACCGCCGGCTATGGACTGGACGCGCGGCGCTGGCTGCAGCAGATCGGCGACGACGACATCGCCGCGTGGGACGGGCACCTGGTGCGGCGGCACATCGCCGAGCTCGGGCCCGGCGTCGAGCCGGACGCACCGCGCGCTCGTACTATGCGCGCGTTGTAACCTCCGAATCGGTGGCTTCCCGGGCCGCCCCTCCGGATATGGTGCACAGCTAGGACCAGCTTGGGAACGAGAAGCTAAACACCTGGTTCATGCTGGCGATTATCCGCGCCATTCCTGGGGAGGAGTCGCGATAGTAAGGCATGTTCAAATCGGGCCTTTTTCGTCTCGCCCCCCTAGTCGGTCAAACTACTGTTCTCGTACCCTCTCTCTTGTCGGAAGGACGTATCATGGAAGCCATCGGCCCCCTGCAGCTGCGGGTGATGCATTACATCTGGAAGCACGGTCCGAGCACCGTCCACGCCGTGCACGACGCCCTCAACGGCGAGCCCGGCGCCCCGAAGCTCGCGTACACGACCATCCTCACCGTGATGCGCAACCTCGCGCGCCGGAAGATCCTCAACCAGAAGGCGAGCGGCCGCAGCCACATCTTCGAACCGCTGGTCGACGAGGACAGCTACAAGCTCTCGATCCTGCGGAAGGTGCGCAACGAGCTGTTCTCGGGCGACGTCAACCGCCTGCTCGATTTCCTGTCGCGCGACGACGAGATCGAGACCGAGAAGCGCGATCAGATCGCGCACACGCTGCACGTCTGACTGAAGCTCCCTCGGACCAGGTGAGTTAGACATGCCGAGCCCGGGTCCTGGTGGCGCGGGCCCGAGCGACAGCTCCGCCGGTCTGGTCGATGACGCCGAACGGGCGGTGGCTCGGCCGCCCGTCGCCGCGAGCGCCCTGGGCGACGACGCCGTGCGCAGCGCGCTCGCCGGGATGCCCGGTTGGAGCGGGTCGATCGCCGGACTCGAGCGCCAGTGGCGCTTCCTCTCGCATCCCGCCGCGATCGCCTTCATCCAGGCCTGCGTGGCCGGAGTCGAGGCGCGCAACCACCATCCCGAATGGCACAACGTCTACGACCGCGTCAGCGTCCGTCTGCGCACGCACGACGCCGGCGACCGCGTGACCGGGCAGGATCTGGACCTCGCGCGCTACCTCGACCAGCAGGCACGCGCGCACGGCGAAGTGAACCCGCTCTAGCACGGCCGACGCCGCGCGCCGACCTCAGGCCTCGCCGAGCTCGAGCGCGGCGATGATCGCGGAACGCAGCCCGTCGGCGTCCGCGTCGCCGAGCTTCGCCCCGCCGCGGCTCACGTAGAACACATCGACCGCCACATCGCCCATGGTGTTGATGCACGCGTAGGCGATGTCGCAGCCGTAATCGGAGATCGCCCGGCACAGCCGGCTGAGCAGGCCCGGGCGATCCTTGGCGTGGACGTCGACGATGGTGTGCGCGTCGCTGGTCAGCTGCTCGACCTTGACCGCGGGATCGTCGAAGCCGCTGTCGGCGGGCTTGGCCGCGCCCAGGGAGGCCCGGCGCCGCGCGAGCAGCGCCGCGGCATCGATCGGTCCGCGGCCGGCGGCGGCCAGATCGGCGCGCAGCTTCCTCCAGGTGGCCTCCTCCTTCACGCGTCCCGGCACCACCGCCTTGAGGCGGAAGTGGTAGAGCACGTGGGCGACGCCGTCCGCCGCGGCCTGAGCCGGACCGCCGCCTCGGCTGATCCACGTCCGCGCGTCGATGATGTCGAAGCCATGGCCGCTGATGGTCGCGGTGACGTCGGCGAATAGCCCGTGGCGGTCGGGCACGGCGGCGACGACCTCGACGAAGGCGTCCTTGATCTCGTGGATGAGACCGACGCCGTCCCTGGCTGCCTCGTCGATCACCCGCGCGTGGCGCGCGACCTCGCCCGGCATCGCCTGGTAGGCGTAGTTGTCGCCGAGCGAGCGCACGAAGGCGTCGGCGTCGTCGTGCGTGCGCCCGCCCTTGACCAGCTCCTCGCGCACGCGCTCGTGCCGGCCGGTGGTCCGGTCGGTCGCCTGGCCGAGCTGCTCGAGCACGGCGTCGCGGATCTCCGCGAGCAGCGCCTCCTGCCAGCCGGTCAGGACGCCTTCGCCCACCGCCTTCGCGTCGCCGTAGGTCAGGCAGTACAGCATGTCGAGGCGCTCGGCGGAGCCGATGCGGTCGCTGAACGCCTTGAGGAACGACGGTTCGCGGAAGTCGCGCATCCGGCTGGCATCGGACAGCGCGACGTGGCGCTCGACCAGGAACCACACCGTCTCCTCCTCGGCCTCGTCGAGGCCCAGGCGATGCGCGACCGGCTCGACCATCAGCGCGCCGCGCGCGACGTGGCCGCGGCCCATGTACTTGCCCATGTCGTGCAGCAGGAGCCCGAGGTAGAGCAGATCCTTGCGCCTGATCGCCGCGAAGACGCGGTCCATGCCGGGCAGCCCGGCCTGCTGGCCGCGCGCGACGGCGTCGAGGTTGCCGAGCGCGAACAGCGTGTGCTCGTCGACCGTGTACTGGTGGTAGCTGTCGAACTGCATGTGGCACGACAGGTTGCCGAACTCGGGAAGGTAGGCGCCGAGCAGCCCGCAGGCGTGCATGTCGGACAGGATCGGGCGTACCCGCCCGGCGTCGCCGAGGATCTCGAGGAACACCCGGCCGAGCGCGCGGTCGTGGCGCACCGCGTCGTCGATGACGCGCAGGTGCTGGCGGATCGCGCGCTGCAGCTCGAAGCTCAGGCGCAGGTCCTTCTGCTGCGCGGTCCGGCACATGCGGATCAGCCGCGCGCCGGCATCGGGCAGGTCCCAGAAGCCGGCATGGCTGACGTAGACCTTCCCCGACACCGACGTGAAATCCTGGTCGAGCACGCGCCGCGACAGCACCAGGATCGGCTTGCGCCCGAGATGGCCGCGCGCGTGCAGCCGGCTGGCGACCAGCTCGACCAGCTGATGCACGTGCAGGACCAGCCCGTAGTGCCGCTTCATCAGGTGCTCGACCGCGCGCAGGCGGCTGACGTCCTGGTAGCCGAGCTGGGTGGCGATGCGCACCTGGTCCTGCAGCGCCAGGACGTCCTGCTTTCGGCCGTGGTGGAAGTGCATGAGCGAGCGCAGCATCAGCAGGTGGTCGTTGACCAGCGTCGCCTGCTGCAGGTCGGCGCGCTGCACGACCTCGAGCTCCTCGAGCGCGAGCAGGTTGCGCCCGCCCGCGACCATGAAGGCGATGTTGCGCAGCAGCTGCACGTCGCGCAGGCAGCCGGGGTTCGACTTGAGGTTCGGCTCCATCAGGAAGACGCTGGCGCCGGCCTGCGCGCGGCGCTTCGCGACCTCCTCGAACTTGTAGCGCAGGAAGTCGCGCGCGCGCTTGGCGCGGAAGCGCGCGAGCAGCTCGCCCATCTCGTCGGCCATGGATTGGTCGCCCAGCAGCAGGCGCTGCTCGACCACGGCGGTTGCGGTGACGAAGTCCTCGCGCAGCACGCGCTCGAGCTCGGGGAACGGACGCAGGCTGGCGCCGAGCTGGAAGCCGACGTCCCACAGCAGCGTCTGCAGCTCGGCGTTGCCCGCCTGGATCCAGGGCTGCGGCCGCGCGTCGCGCGGCGCGACCAGCAGGTCGATGTCCGAATGCGGGTTCTGCTCGCCGCGGCCGTAGCCGCCGACGGCGAACAGGGCGACGTGGCCGGTCCAGTCGGCGGGCGCGCCGGCGCGATCGAAGGCGCGCCGCGCCAGCGCGACGATGATCGCGTCGGTCATCCCGGCGATCGCCGAGCAGATGTCGAGCCCGGTGACCTCGTTGAGGTGGTCGATCTGGTGCCTGGCCAACGCCGCCATCTCGCGCGTGCGCAGCGCCTTGACCATGGCGACCACCTCGGGGCGGGGCGCGTCGACGACGCCGCGCATCGCCGCGGCCACGCCCGGCGCCTCGGGCACGTGGACGACATGGCTGGTCTCGCGGCGCTCGGAGCTCATGGCCCGACCACCGTAGACCGGCCGCGCACGCGCACCATGCGCAGCGGCTCGACCCTGGCGGCTCGGTCACGTGCGACGATGCTGGCGCCCGTGTCGTTCTCGGCCCCCCTCGCCATCCCGCCGCTGCCGCGCCCGGTCACGGCGACGTGGCGCGTTCCGGGGTCGAAGAGCATCACCAACCGCGCCCTGATCTGCGCCGCGATGGCCGAGGGCGACTCGCTGCTGACCGGATCGTTGGCCAGCGACGACACCGCGCGGATGCGCGAATGCCTGGCCGCGATCGGCGTGTCGGTGTCCGATGAGGCGGGCGGCGTCCGCGTGCGCGGCGGGCGTTCGCGGCTGCGCGCGCCGACCGCGCCGCTGTTCGTCGGCAACAGCGGCACGACCGTCCGCTTCGTCGCCGCGCTCGCGACGCTGGTGCCCGGCCCGGTGACCCTGGTCGGCGACGCGCACATGGCCAAGCGGCCGATCCAGGACCTGGTCGACGGCCTGCGTCAGCTCGGCGTGCGCGTCGACTGCGCGACCGGGTGCCCGCCGCTGACCGTGCACGGCGGCAGCCTTCCGGCGGGTCGCGTCCGGATGCGCGGCGACCGGTCGAGCCAGTACTTCTCGGCGCTGCTGATGGCCGCCGCGTTGGCGGACGGCGAGATCGGCGTCGCGGTCGACGGCGAGCTGGTCAGCCGGCCCTACGTCGACATGACCGCGCGGATGGTCGCGGACTTCGGCGGCCGCATCGACGCCGACGGCACCGGCTTCGTGGTGCGTCCGGCGCGCCTCGCGGGCCGCGCCTACGCGATCGAGCCCGACGCGTCGGCGGCGAGCTATCCCTTCGCCGCCGCCCTGGCGACCGGCTCGCGCATCACCGTCCCCGGCCTGGACGCGCGCACCCTGCAGGGCGACTACGCCTTCGTCCGCGTGCTCGAGCGCGCCGGCGCGCGCATCGAGAGCGCCGACGGCGGCACCACGGTGATCGGCGCGGGCCGCATGTCGGGGGTCGACGAGGACCTGCACCACTGCTCGGACACCGTGATGTCGCTCGCGGCGATCGCGCCGCTCGCCGACGGCCCGACCACCATCCGCAACGTCGCCAACATCCGCATCAAGGAGTGCGACCGCCTCGACGCCAGCGCCACCGAGCTGCGCCGGCTCGGGCAGCAGGTCGAGACCGGTCCGGACTGGCTGAGCATCGCGCCGCGCCCGGTGCAGCCGGCGACCGTCCGCTGTTACGCCGACCATCGCATCGCCATGAGCTTCGCCATCCTCGGGCTGGCGCGCGGCGGCGTGGCGATCGAGGATCCGGCCTGCGTGGCGAAGACCTATCCCGGCTTCTGGCAGGACCTCGGCGCCCTGCACGTCGCCGCCGGCGCGAGCCGACCGTTCTGAGACCATCACGACCGTGACCCACCCCCACCGCATCAACGACAACCAGCCGATGGAATCCCTGCGCATCATCGCCGGCTCGCACAAGGGCAAGCGCCTGCTCGCGCCGCCCGGCCTCGCGACGCGGCCGCTGCCCGACCGCATCAAGCAGTCGCTCTTCGACTGGCTCGGCCAGACCATGGACGGCCTGCGCGTCGTCGACTGCTGCGCCGGCTCGGGCTCGTTCGCCTGCGAGGCGATCAGCCGCGGCGCCGCCCAGGTGTGGGCGATCGAGCCGGGCCAGCACGCCCTGCCGATCCTGAAGGCCAACGCCAAGGCGCTCGGCAATCCGGCGAACCTGACCATCGTCGCGCAGCCGTTCGAGGCGGCGCTGCCGCGCATGCACGGCATCGATGTGCTGTTCATGGATCCGCCGTTCCCGTGGTTCAGCGACGAGTCGGAGACCCTCGCGACGCTGCTGCGCCTGGGCATGGCCTGTCTCGCCCCCGACGGCCGGCTGGTCGTACGCGGCGAGCGCGGCCATCAGCTGCCGCCGGTCTCGGGGCTGCGCGAGGCCGAACGCCGTCTCTATGGCCGCAGCTGGGTGGCGATGCTCGAGGTCGTCGCCGGCGGCGCGCGTGCCGTCCCCGTGAAGAACGAGCACGCGCGCGGATCGACCAGCACCGACGACCAGGACGAGGACGATGGCGACGACGACGAGGATGATGATGAGGACGACGACGACGATGGGGACGAGGACGGCGATGCGGATGACGACGAGGACGACGGCGAGGACGGCGACGAGCCGGAACGCTGACTAGTCGACGACCCGCTCGGCGACCGCGCCGCGCCGCCGCCTGAGCCAAGCGACGCCCGCGATCGGCAGGTAGACGGCGGCGCCGAGCGCGACCGCAGCCGCCAGGCGCGCTGCGGCGATCAGCGACCCGGTCCCCTGCGGCTGCGGCCACCACCGCAGCAGCGCCCACACCGCGACGCCCATGGCGATGGCCGCGGCCGCCGGACGGACGAGGAGGCGCAGATCGACGGTCGCGCCCGCGCCGCGACGGCGCAGGAGGACCGCGTACGTCAGGCAGCCGATGCCCGCCGAGATCGCGCTCGCCAGCGCCAGGCCGGCCTCGCGCAGCGCCGTGTTCACGAGCAGCAGGTTCAGCGCGAGGTTGAGCGCGACCATCGCCATCGACACGCGCACCGGCGTCGCCTGGTCGCGGTGCACGTGGAAGGCGCGCACCTGCAGCTTCGCCAGCGACATCGGCACCAGCGCCAGGGCGTAGAACGACGTCACCAGCACGGTGCGGCCGACCGCGTCGACCCCGAACGAGCCGGTCTGGTAGATCGCGCGCACCAGCGGCTCGGCGACGACGAACAGGCCGACCGCCGCCGGCATCAGGAAGAACGCGAGCAGCCGCCCGGCGACGCGCAGGCCCTCGCCGGTCGCGCTCCAGCCGCGCGCCGCACGGCTGGCCAGCTCCGGGTAGGCCGCGGTGCCGACGCCGTGGGCGATCAGCGCCATCGGGAACTGGAGGAGGCGGTTGCCGAAGTAGAGGATCGCGACCGCGCCCGGCGCGATGTCGCGCAGGAAGACGTAGGCGATGACGGTGTCGAGGAACGCGTTGATCTGGTGCAGGCCCGTCGCCAGCACGACCGGCGCCATCGCGCGGCGCAGCTCGCGCACGTCGGGACCGCCGGCGAGGGCGAACGGCGGGACACCGCCGCTGCGCGCCAGCGCCGCGAGATGCAGCACCAGCTGCGTCGCGCCGGCCACCAGCACCGCGTAGGGCAGCACGTGGACCTCGTCCTCGGTGTCCATCCACACCGTCGCGATGAGGCACAGGTTGAGCACGACCGGCGCCGCCGCCGGCACCCAGAAACGCCGCCGCCCGTTGAGCACGCCGCCCATGATCGCGGCGACGCAGATGAAGATCATGAACGGCAGCTGCGGCAGCGCGAAGTGCGCGACCAGCGCCGTCGCCGGCGGGGCGAACACGACGCAGGTGGCCGCGACCGCCATGGCGACCAGGCACAACGCCGACAGTCCCAGCGCCAGGCGCGCGAGCACGCGCCCGGCGAACGACTCCGCCGCGGCGGGGTCCTTGTCGCGCAGCTGCACGTAGCGCGGCACGAACGCGGCCGACAGCGCTCCCTCGCCGAAGAGGTTGCGCAGCAGGTTCGGCAGCTGGAACGCCATCAGGAACGCGTCGAGGGTCGTCGACACGCCGAACGCCCCGGCGAACAGCCGATCGCGCACCAGGCCGAGGATGCGGCTGAGGAACGTCCAGCCGCTGACCGTGAACACGCGCTTGGCCAGATTCACGCCCGGACACTGGCGTTGCGAGCCGCACCGGGCAAGAGGCTGGGGACCGCTCGTGGACCGCGGCGGCTGGCCAGAGGCTCGAAGCGCGCGGCTCGAAGCGCGAGGCTCGAAGCCCGCATCCCCCGATGCATGACGACACCCGCCTACCGGCGCACAGGCGCCGTAGGCGGGTGTCGTCGACCTGGGCCTTCAGCGCATGCCGATGCCGCTGATGATCGGATGCAGGCACGTGCGCGGGACGAGCTCGCGCGCCTGGCTGGCGCTCGACCACTCCAGCTTCGCCGTCGCGCCGCCGCCGTTCTCGTAGTACTCGACGCGCAGCTCGTGACGGTTGCCGGCGGTCAGCCGGACGCGGCCGCTGTGCTGGCTCGGGCCGTGGTCGTTCCACTGATCGATGATCAGCACGTTGTCGATCCACAGGCGGATGCCGTCGTCGCTCGTCGTGATGAAGACGTACTCCTCGCTGAACCGCGGCTGGAGCTGGGCCTGCCAACGCGCCGAGAAGCGGTCGGCGCCGACGCCGGCGGCCGGCGCGCCGCCGCCCCAGTCGAAGTCGATGCGCTCATCGATGCGCTTG
>Ga0196963_10001501_pt1 | contig 15617 bp, 12 predicted proteins | sample S1_5metaG_FD_148600 | JGI IMG/M metagenome (GOLD analysis project Ga0196963, IMG submission 148600) | Soil microbial communities from Anza Borrego desert, Southern California, United States - S1_5 | ecosystem: Environmental > Terrestrial > Soil > Desert | place: USA: California | collected... | reverse complement strand
GGGTGGGAGAAGCTCGCGGCGCGGCTCAGGGCGGCCGGCGTCGAATTCGTCATCGAGCCGACGGTCCGCTTTCGCGGCCGTCCGGGCGAGCAGGCGACGATGTTCTTCCTCGATCCGTCGGGCAACGCGCTCGAAATCAAGGCGATGGCCGACCCGGCCAAGCTGTTCGCCAAATAGCGTTGACGCTTGCACTCCGCGCTCCGGCGGGGCACAGCCCGCAAAGATGTGCCGATTCAGCGGCTCCACGCGTTTGGAGGCCGCAGCATGACCTTTGAGGTGAAAGTGACCTTCTGCTTGACCTGTGCCCGGCTGGAGCGCGCTCCCAGATGAGCCTCCACGACCCCAGGGCGATCAACATCGCCATCGTCGGCGTCGGCAATTGCGCGAGCTCGCTCGTGCAGGGGCTGGCCCATTACCAGAATGGCGGCAGCAACGACCAGATTGGTCTGATGCATTGGGACCTGGGCGGCTACCGACCCAAGGACATCAGGATCGTCGCGGCGTGGGACGTGGACCGGCGCAAGGTCGGCAAGGACGTCGCGCGAGCGATCTTCGAGAAGCCCAATTGCACTGCGGTGTTCTGCGACCACGTTCCGCTGAGCAAGGTCCAGGTCGAGATGGGCCGGGTGCTCGACGGCTATTCCGATCACATGGCGGAATGGCCGGACGACCGCACCTTCCTCCTCGCCGACCTGCCGCAGCCCGACAAAGCCGACGTGGTCCGGCGGCTCAAGGAAACGGAGACCGACGTCCTTCTCAATTACCTGCCGGTGGGCAGCCAGGAGGCGACCGAATTCTACGCCGAATGCGCGCTCGAGGCCGGGGTCGCATTCGTCAACAACATCCCGGTGTTCATCGCTTCCGACACGGCTTGGGCGGAGCGATTCCGCGCCGCCGGCGTGCCGATCATCGGCGACGACATCAAGGCGCAACTCGGCGCGACCATCGTCCACCGCGTGCTGACCGACCTGTTCAAGAAGCGCGGCGTCCGGCTTGAGCGGACCTACCAGCTCAACACCGGCGGCAATACCGATTTCCTCAACATGTCGAACCGCCGCCGGCTCGCCTCGAAGAAAATCTCGAAGACGGAGGCGGTCCAGTCGGTCGCCGAGCGTCGCATCGATGACGAGAACATTCATGTCGGCCCGTCGGACTATGTCGCCTGGCAGAACGACAACAAGGTCTGCTTCCTCCGCATGGAAGGCTCGATGTTCGGCGGCGTGCCGATGAATCTGGAGCTGCGCCTGTCGGTCGAGGACAGCCCCAACAGCGCCGGCGTCGCCATCGACATGATACGCTGCGCCAAGCTCGCGAAGGACCGCGGCCTCGCCGGCCCGATCCATCCGGCCGCCGCCTATTTCTGCAAGCATCCGCCGGTCCAGACCACCGACGACGAGGCTCATGAGGCGCTGGAGCGCTTCATCCGCGGCTGACCTTATCCGGCGCGGCCGTATTTGCCGTCGACATAGAGCAGCGGATCGACGTCCTCGCGCACGGTGACCTCCTCGACCTGGCCAATAAAGATCGAGTGGGTGCCGAACGGATGGTGATGGATGCGCCGGCACAGGATCGCCGCCTGCGCGTCGGCGAGGCGGGGCGGACGGTCGCAATCGACCCGCCAGCCCTGGGCGAAGCGCAGGTCCCGCCGGCTCCGGTCCGCGAACAGCCGGGCGATCTCTTCCTGGCTCCTGTGAAGGACATTCACGCAGAAATGGGAGACGTCCTCGAGCGGGCTGTGCAGGGAGGCGGTGCGGTTGATGCAGATGAGAAGACTCGGCGGGTCGAGCGACAGGGACGACATCGCCGTAGCCGTGATGCCCATCGGCTCGCCGCCGACACAGACGGTGATGACGTTGACGGTCGAAGCGACGCGGCGCATCGCCTGCTTGAAGTCCTGGGTGAGGGCGCTGGTCGCCATGAGCACGCTCAGTGGCGGTTCGGGAGGCGGGTGACAATAGCGTGAAGCATTTCGATGTCGCCATCGTCGGCGCCGGCCACGGCGGCGCTCAGGCGGCGATCCAGCTCCGCCAGCTCGGCTTTGCCGGCTCGATCGGACTGATCGGCGCGGAAGCGGAGCCGCCCTACGAGAGGCCGCCGCTTTCCAAGGACTATCTCGCCGGCGAGAAGGAATTCGCGCGGATGCTGATCCGGCCCGAGGCCTTCTGGGCGGAACGGGGGGTGGCGCTTCACCTCGGCACGAATATCGTCGCCGTCGACGCGTCGACCAGGGAGTTGACGGCCGAAGACGGGGCGCGATTCGGCTACGGCGCCCTGATCTGGGCGGCCGGCGGCACGCCGCGGCGGCTGAGCTGCGCGGGCGGCGACCTCGCCGGAGTCCATCTCGTCCGCCGCAAGTCCGATGTCGACTCCATCCGCTCAGGGCTCGATGCGGTCGAACGAGTCGCGGTGATCGGTGGCGGCTATATCGGGCTCGAAGCGGCGGCGGTGCTGCGCAAGGTCGGCAAGGAGGTGGTGCTGGTCGAAGCGCTCGACCGGGTGCTGGCGCGGGTCGCAGGGCCGGAAATCTCCCGTTTCTACGAATCCGAGCACCGGGCGCACGGCGTGGATCTGCGGCTCGGCGCGAAGGTGGCCGAAATCCTCGGGCGGGAGAGCCGAGCGGGGGGAATCCGGCTGCAGGACGGCACCACGATCGCGGCCGGCATGGCGATCGTCGGCATCGGCGCCGATGCCGCGGTCGGGCCGCTGCTCGCCGCGGGAGCGGCCGGCGCCAATGGGGTCGAGGTCGACGCCCTCTGCCGCACCAGCCTCCCCGACGTCTATGCCGTGGGCGACTGCGCGGCCCACCGGAACCGCTTCGCCGGCGGCCTGCGGCTGCGCCTCGAATCGGTCCAGAACGCCCACGACCAGGCATCGACGGCGGCGAAGGCGATCGTCGGGCGCCCCGAACCCTACGAGGCGATCCCCTGGTTCTGGTCCAACCAGTATGATCTCAGGCTGCAGACGGTGGGCCTGTCGGTCGGGTACGATTCGACGGTCGTGCGCGGACGGCGGGAGGAACGGAGCTTCTCCGTCATCTACCTGCTCGAAGGGCGTGTCATCGCCCTCGACTGCGTCAATGCGACGAGGGACTATGTGCAGGGCCGAAAGCTTGTCGAGATGGGCGCGGTGGTGGACCCGGGCCGGCTTGCTGATCCCGCCGTCGCTCTCAAGGCGCTCGCCGACTGACCCGCGGCTCCTGGACCGCAAATCGGATGCGGCCCGCAGGCACCATCAGCGTCGGGACCGGCTGGCCCGGCTCGACGAGCACCTGATCGACGGGCACCGCATCGTCCGGCTCGTCGGCGAGAAAGGCCTGCACGAGCCGGCGGGCGGGCCGTCGGATGAGAGCAGGCGGGATAGCCCGCGGCCTGCGACCCATCGAGGAAAGCCAGACCGGCCGACCGTCCCGAAGCCGGGTCGGCGGGTGCACGACCTGCAGGTCGACTGCATGCGCGTAGGGGCCGAAAGCGTAGAGCTGTCCGTCAAGGCGGAGCACCGAGGTGCGGCGCAGCTTCGGGGCGGACATCGCCCAGGCTTCCCGTCCTGGTCGCGAAGATGAGTCCTCCGCGACCGCAGTCTGCTCGATGGTGAGCGGATCGATACCGGTCAGCTTCCGCAGTCGCGCCGCCATCCACTCCATGCGCCCATTGCCATGCTCGATCGGTGCCTCCGCAACATGGCTGAAGCCGACATAGACGAGTAGCTTGCGGCCGGGATTGGCGCGAAGCGCCGCGGCCAGGTTTTCGGCTTGCGCCTGCTCGCGCCCCGGGATTCCGCGCTCGCCGCGGTTCCGCTGCTCCGCATCCTGCTCATAGGCAATCGGGCGGTAGCCGAGGCCGAGCGCTTGGCGCACGAAATCGCCGAAGACGGGTTCCTTGAGATAGGTGCCGGACTTCAGCCGCGGAAAGCCTTCGCGCGCGAGACTCGCGGTCAGGGGCGGATGATTGACGAAAGCCTCGGCCGCGAGGAGCGTATAGCCGAGCGGCCGCAGGGCCTTTGCGACCTCCAAGGCGAAGGCGCGGTGGCGCGGACTGTGATGCGCCTCGTTGAGGACGACGACGCGGGTTCCTGCCGCCGCCTTGACGATGAGCGGAAGCGCATCCTCAGCCGTGGCTCGTCGCAGCTTCGCGGCGCTCTCTTCGGAGAGCGGCAGCTGGCCCGGGTTCAGCGGCGGCGGGGGCGCATAGCTGCCGATCATCGGCCGCATCTGATACCAGAGCTGGTGCGCGAAATCGTTGGGACGGCCACCGGCTGCGCCGGCCGAGTCTGCCAGAGCGTCCAATCCGTCGAGATAGAGGCCCCTGTCGAACAGCGCCATTCCATCCGAAGCCTCGGCCGCCGACGGCGCCCGTCCCGGCGGTTCAGGAGTTGCGCCGTCATTCCGCGCGAGCAGGAGGACGGCGGCGGCGCAGAACATGAGGCGCATGGGGTATTTGTTCCCGTTTCGCGCGAGCGATGCAATGGGGCTCGACGAGGGGAATGGCGGAGTCTTGATCCCATTATCCGCCGCGCCGGGAAACTCGTGGGTAGGATTATCTGCCCGCGAACCCCGCCAATATCTCGCACACCCAGCGGCCGGCGGTCAGTGCGGTGATGTCGCTGACGTCGAGGCTCGGGTCGAACTCGGTAAGATCGACCAGCTTCACCCTCGGATCGGCGGCGAGTCGGCGCGCGGCGGCGAAGAACATCGCGGCGGACAGGCCGGACGGACGGGCGCCGGGGGCGCCGGGGCAGTGGGCACGGTCGATCACGTCGATGTCGAAATCGACCATCAGGAGGTCGAGATGGGCGAATCGGCTCAGCGCGTGGTTGAGAACGCCGTGGATGCCGCGCTCGAGACAATCCGCGAGAGTGTAGACGCCGATGCCGGCGGCGCGCGCGTCGGCATGCATCCGCGCCGTGTTGGCGAATGGCGCGAGGCCGACCTGGCAGATATGCGCTCCCGGCAGGCCATCCTCCAGCAGGCAGCGTATCGGATTGCCATTGGTCGGCCCGGCGTCGGTCTCGCGCATGTCGAAATGGGCGTCGAGGGTGATCAAGCCGATCCTGCCGAGCGGCACGCCGAGCGCATGGGCGGCGGGCCGGGTGATCGCGTTGTTGCCGCCGATGAGGAGAGTGAGGCGATGGGCGGCGACGGCCGCGGCCGCGCCGGCGCGGATCGGCGTGAAGCCCTCCGCCGGCGTCATCCCCCGCACCGGGATGTCACCGAGGTCGCGGACCGCAAAGAACAGCTCGGAACCCTGCTCGACGTCGTAGGTCGAAAAACGACGCAATGCCTTGCGGAGAGTCTCGGGGGCGAGGTCGCAGCGGCCCGGAGTCACCGAGCCCGCCTCCATCGGCGCGCCGAGGATCGCGACCTGGCCCTCGCTGCCGATCAAGTCAGCGATGGATTTCCAGCTCATGGCGTTGCTCTTAGTCGGGCGAAGGTTAAGAAGCGACCCATGTGGGACCGCCTGCTCACCGACTGCCATGTCGCCACTTTCGACCCGGCGGTACCGGGCGCCTTCGGAGCGATCGAGGACGGCGCGATCGGCATCCAGGACGGGCGAATCGTCCGCGTCGGCCGCCGCATCGACCTCGCCGGCTACCGCGCGCGGCGTGTCGAGCCGCTCGGCGGCGCGTGGGTCACTCCGGGCCTGATCGACTGCCACACCCACCTCGTCTTCGGCGGCAACCGCGCCGGCGAGTTCGAGCAGCGGTTGAACGGCGCGACCTACGAGCAGATCGCCGGCGCCGGCGGCGGCATCGTCTCGTCGGTCAAGGCGACCCGCCTCGCATCGCTCGATCAGCTGGTCGAGGAGGCGCGCCCGCGGCTGAGGGCGCTGATGCGCGGCGGCGCGACCACGGTCGAGATCAAGTCGGGCTACGGGCTCGACGTCGCGAGCGAGATGAAAATGCTCGAGGCGGCGCGACGGCTGGGCGAGTCGGAGAAGGTGCGGGTGGTGCCGACCCTGCTTGCCCTCCACGCGCTGCCGCCGGAGCACAAGGAGAGCCGCGAGGACTATGTTCGGCTCGCGGTGGACGAGATGATACCGGCCGTCGCCGAGGCCGGCCTCGCCGAGGCGGTCGATGCGTTTTGCGAGGGGATCGGCTTCTCCCCGGAGGAAGTGCGCGAGCTGTTCGAGGCGGCCGGCGAGCACGGCATGCGCGTCAAGCTCCATGCCGAGCAGCTTAGCAATCTTCACGGCGCCGCGCTCGCGGCCGAACACGGCGCGCTCTCCGCCGATCATCTCGAACATGTCGACGAGAGGGGCGTCGGCGCGATGGCGCGGGCGGGCATGGTGGCGGTGCTGCTCCCCGGCGCCTTCTATGCGCTCAGGGAGACGAGAAAGCCGCCGGTCGAGCTGCTGCGTCGCCACGGCGTCGCGATGGCGGTCGCCACCGACTGCAATCCCGGCACCTCGCCCGTCCTGTCGCCGACGCTGATGCTGAGCATGGCCTGCACCCTGTTCGGCCTCACGCCGGAGGAGGCACTGGCGGGGATGACCGTCAACGCTGCCAAGGCGTTGGGCCTGGAGAAGGAGGTGGGCACGGTCTCGACCGGCAAGGCGGCCGATCTGTGCGTCTGGAGGGTGAGCCGGCCCGCGGAGCTGGCCTACTGGATCGGCCTCCCCGGACCCGAGCGGCGGATCGTATCGGGGGAGGATTGCTAGGGCCTGATGCCCGCGAACCCGGGAATCCAGCGGGCCGCCGACCGCATGGGGGCGGCGGAACGACAGCATTGTATCCCCGCTTTCGCGGGGATGACGGGGAGGCTAGACACCCACCATGCTTACGCGCCGCGACAATAGCCGCTCGATCCGGGCCCGCACCGGACCCGACATCGTCGCCCGATCCTGGGCGACCGAGGCCGCCGTGCGCATGCTCCAGAACAATCTCGATCCGCGCGTCGCCGAGGCGCCGGAGGAGCTGGTCGTCTACGGCGGCATCGGCCGAGCCGCCCGGGACTGGGCGAGCTTCGACAAGATCGTCGAGACGCTCGAGCGGCTCGACGAGGACCAAACCCTGCTCGTCCAGTCGGGCAAGCCAGTCGGCGTCTTCCGCACCCATCACGACGCGCCGCGAGTGCTGATCGCCAATTCCAACCTGGTGCCCAAATGGGCGACGTGGGAGCATTTCCACGAATTGGATCGCAAAGGGCTGATGATGTACGGCCAGATGACGGCCGGATCCTGGATCTACATCGGCACCCAGGGGATCGTTCAGGGCACTTACGAGACCTTCGCCGAGATGGGCCGCCAGCATTATGGCGGCGACCTCAACGGACGTTGGATCCTGACCGCGGGCCTGGGCGGGATGGGCGGCGCGCAGCCGCTGGCGGCGGTGATGGCCGGCGCGCATTGTCTGGCGATCGAGTGCCAGGAGAGCCGGATCGAGAAGAGGCTCGAGACCCGCTACCTCGATCGCCGCGCCGCCTCGCTCGACGAGGCGCTGGAGATCCTGCGTTCCGCCGATAAGCCAATCTCGGTCGGATTGCTGGGCAATGCCGCCGAGATCCTGCCCGAGATGGTGAGGCGCGGCATCCGGCCCGATGCGGTCACCGACCAGACCTCCGCTCACGATCCGGTGAACGGCTATCTTCCGCTCGGTTGGTCGGTCGAGAAATGGACCGCGATGCGCGAGCGCGCGCCCGAGGCGGTCGAGGAAGCAGCCCGCCGCTCGATGGCGATCCACGTCGAGGCGATGCTCGCGTTCCGCGAGATGGGCGTTCCCACCTTCGACTATGGAAACAACATCCGGCAGGTCGCGAAGGACTCGGGCGTCACCCATGCCTTCGATTTCCCCGGCTTCGTCCCCGCCTACGTCCGCCCGCTCTTCTGCCGAGGGATCGGGCCGTTCCGCTGGGCGGCGCTGTCGGGCGATCCCGAGGACATCTACCGCACTGACGCGAAAGTGAAGGAACTCATTCCGGACGATCCCCACCTCCATCGCTGGCTCGACATGGCCCGCGAGCGGATCGCCTTCCAGGGGCTGCCGGCGCGAATCTGCTGGGTGGGGCTGGGACAGAGGCACCGGCTTGGAGTGGCGTTCAACGAGATGGTGGAGCGGGGCGAGCTCAAGGCGCCGGTGGTCATCGGCCGCGACCATCTCGACAGCGGCTCGGTGGCGAGCCCCAATCGCGAGACGGAGGCGATGAAGGACGGCTCCGACGCGGTGTCCGACTGGCCTTTGCTCAACGCCCTCCTCAACACGGCTTCGGGGGCGACCTGGGTGTCGCTCCACCATGGCGGCGGCGTTGGCATGGGCTATTCGCAGCATGCCGGAATGGTGATCGTCGCGGACGGCACGGAACAGGCGGCACGGCGGCTGGAGCGGGTGTTGTGGAACGATCCCGGCACCGGCGTCATGCGCCACGCCGACGCCGGCTATCGGGAGGCGATCGACTGCGCGCGCGAGCAGGGGCTCGACCTGCCGATGGTGGGGTTGTGACCATCGTCCCAGCGAAGGCTGGGACCCCAGCGGGTGAAGAACACCTGCGCTTTTCACCCTCCGGGGCGCCAGCCTTCGCTGGGGCGACGCGATGACGATCACCCTCCGCCCCGGCTCCGTCACCCTCGCCGAGCTTCGCTCCATCTGGGCCGGGGCGCCCGTGCAGCTCGCCGCCGACGCCTGGGGAAGGATCGACGTCGCCGCCGCCTGCGTGGGACGGATCCTCGAGAGCGGGCGAACCGTGTACGGCGTCAATACCGGCTTCGGACTGCTCGCGCAGACCCGCATTCCCGACAAGCGGCTGGCCGAGCTTCAGCGCAACCTCGTCATGTCGCACAGCTGCGGCCTCGGCGAGGACCTCGCCCGCCCGATCGTCCGGCTGGCCATGGCGACCAAGGCGATCGGCCTCGCCCGCGGCCATTCGGGGGTGAGGCGGGAGGTGGTGGAGCAGCTTCTCGCTATGCTCGAGGCCGATGCCCTCCCCTGCATCCCCAGCCAGGGCTCGGTCGGCGCGTCCGGCGACCTTGCCCCGCTCGGACACCTCAGCGCGGCGATGCTCGGCGAGGGCCGCATCGACCTCGCGGGGACGATCATGCCGGCCGGCGAGGCGCTGCGAGAGCTTGGCCTGGAGCCGCTCGCGCTGGGTCCGAAGGAGGGTCTGGCCCTGATCAACGGCACCCAGGTTTCGACGGCGGTGGCGCTCGACACCTTGTTCACCGCCGAGCGGGTGTTCGCCTCGGCCCTGATCTCGGGGGCGCTCTCGCTCGACGCGCTCAAGGGAACCGACGCGGCCTTCGATCCCCGCCTCCACGCGGCGCGCGGCCAGCCCGGCCAGATCGAGGTGGCGGCGGTGCTGAAGCGGCTGATCGACGGCAGCGGGATTCGGCGCAGCCACGAGGAGTGCACGCGCGTCCAGGACCCCTACAGCTTCCGCTGCCAGCCGCAGGTAATGGGGGCTTGCCTGGATTTGTTGAGAAATGCGGCGAGGACGCTGCAGATCGAGGCGAATGCGGTAACGGACAACCCGATCCTGTTCCCGGAAAGCGGCGATTCGCTGTCGGGCGGCAACTTCCACGCCGAACCGGTCGCCTTCGCGGCCGACATGCTGGCCATGGCGCTGTGTGAGGTGGGGAGCATTTCGGAGCGGCGGACGGCGGTGCTGGTCGATCCGAAAATGAGCGGACTGCCGCCGTTCCTGGTCGAGGACAGCGGCGTCAATTCGGGCTTCATGATCGCGCAGGTGACGGCCGCCGCGCTGGTCTCGGAGAATAAGAGCCTGGCCTGGCCGGCCAGCGTCGACACCGTCCCGACCTCCGGCAACCAGGAGGACCATGTCTCGATGGCGACCCATGCCGCCACCAAGGCGCGGCGCATCGCCGGCAACGCGGCCGGGGTGATCGGGATCGAATTGCTCGCAGCGGCCCAGGGCTGCGATTTCCACGCGCCGCTCGAAAGTTCGCCGGCGCTGGAGGCGGCGCGGTCCGAAATCCGCCGCAATGTGCCGCATTATGCGGCCGATCGGTACCTCGCCGACGACCTGCGATGGGCGCAGGAGACGGTTCTGGCGGGGACTTTGTCGGCTGACGTGGAAGGCGAGATCTTCTGATCGACCTCGACAAGGTAGCGGGTGCGCTGGAGCTGGAAGGCGACGTGTGCGTCATCGGCGCGGGGGCGGCCGGAATCAGCCTGACCCGGCAGCTGCTCAAGCGGGGCCGCCAGGTGGTGCTGCTGGAGAGCGGCGGGCTCGACTATGAGGCCGCGACCGCGGACCTCAACGCCGGCGAGAATGTCGGCGAGGAATATTACGATCTCGAGGATTCGCGGCTGCGCTTCTTCGGCGGGACCACGGCGATCTGGGGCGGGCGCTGCGCCGAGCTCGATCCGATCGACCTCGAGGCCCGCGACTATGTCCCCCATTCGGGCTGGCCGCTGGAGTGGGACGAGCTAGCCCGCTGGTATGACGCGGCGCGGCCGCTGTTCGGCCTGCCGGCGGCGCGGCCGCGGGCCGAGGCGCTGCGGCGGGCGGGCGTGCCGCTGCCGCACTTCGAGGCGCTGGACACGCCGCTCTGGACGTTCGACCGTCGTTTCGACCGGTTCGCCTGGCGGAGCTGCGCCGAGCTTGAGGCGGATCCGAGGTGCCAGATCGCCGTCCATGCCACCGTCACCCGCATCGTCGCCGCGGGCCGGGGCATCGAGCGGGTCGAGGCCCGCGCGCTCGGCGCGGGACGGCTCACGGTTCGGGCGAAGGCGTTCGTGCTGGCGGCGGGCGGGATCGAGAATCCGCGGCTGATGCTCGGCTCGGGCCTCGGCAACGCCCATGACCAGGTCGGCCGCTATTTCATGGAGCATCCCCACGCCCGCGGCGGCCGAATCGTCGACGCGGCCGCGTGGCGGCTGCTAAAGGCGTTCGGGCGACGGCACCGGATCGGCGGCGAGGATGTCGCCGCGCTGATCGCCCCGGCCGAGGCGCTGCAGCGGAGCGCGGGCATCCTCAACACCTCGCTGACCATCGTCGCCCGTCAGCCGGAGGGGCGGCGCCAGTTCATCGGCATGAAGGCTTATTCGCAGATCAAGCACCGCATGGCGCCGACCAGAAGCGGGCGGTCGCTGTGGATGGTCACCAAGAAGGCGGCGGCATGGGCGCAGCGACATGTCGACCCGGCGCGGCCGTGGCTACTGCACAAGCTCGGCGGGGTCGAGATCGCCTTGCTGGTGCGCGGCGAGCAGGCTCCGAACCCCGCCAGCCGGGTGACTCTGACCGGAGAGAAGGACGCTTCCGGCCTGCCGAGGGTGAAGCTCGACTGGAGATTGTCGGAAATCGACGTGCGAAGCGTCTCGGTGCTGGTCGACACGCTGGGAACCGAATTGCAGCGGCTTGGGCTGGGCCGGGTCGAGCCGGCGGCGTGGCTGTCGTCGGGCGCGTGGAAGACCGACCCGCTCATCTCCTCCCACCCGATCGGCGGCTATCATCATATGGGGACGACGCGGATGGGGCGCGATCCGCGCACCAGCGTCACCGATGCGGACGGGCGCGTGCACGGGCTCGCCAATCTGTGGATGGCCGGCTCATCGCTCTTCCCCACCGGCGGCTGGGCCAACCCGACGCTCACCATCGTCGCCCTCGCGCTGCGGAGCGCCGAGAAGATTGCGACGGAGCTGGGCAAATGATGGCGGTGACGCCGGTGGGCGCCAACCCGACCCGGCTGTGGGGGCTCACGGCCGAGGAGAGGCTGCGTCGGATCGCCCGCGCGCAGGGCCTGGAGGTGCGCCCGGACGGGGCGGTGCTGGTCAATCTCGGCTACGCCTTCGATCCGTCATGGCTCAAGCTGGCGGCGGCGAGGCCGGGGCTGGTCGTCACGCGCGGAGGGGTTCCAGTGCTGGCCCATGTCGCCGAAGGGCGCGAGCAGGTCGCGTCGGCGATGGAGCTAGGGGATTCCCTGCCGCGGATCGCCGGGCGGGAGGCCCTCGCCTGGGAGGAGAGCGGCGATCTCGAGAATGAGGAGCTGCGCAAGAAGGAGCGGCCGTTCATGGACCGGCTCGCGCCGGAGACGGTGCGCGGGCTCGAGCGGGCGAGCTATTTCGGCGCCTACAAGGGCGTGACGGACCTGCTCACCAAATATCTCTGGCCGGAATGGGCGTTGGTGCTGACTCGGTGGGCGGCGCGCGCGGGAATGACTCCCAACCAGGTTTCGCTCCTTGGCGCCCTGCTGTGCGTGCTCGCGACCTGGCTGTTCCACGAGGGCTGGTATTGGACCGGCCTGGCGGCGGCCCTCGTGTTCATGGTGCTCGACACGGTCGACGGCAAGCTCGCCCGCTGCACGATCACCTCGTCGAAGATCGGCGAGGCCATCGACCATGGCATCGACCTCGTCCATCCCCCTTTCTGGTGGTGGGCCTGGGGGATCGGCCTTCATGCCTATGGCCGACCTCTGACCGACCCGGTCTTGTGGTGGACGCTGGCGGCGATCGTCGGCGGCTACGTGGCGCAGCGGTTGATCGAAGGGGCGTTCATCGCCCGCTTCGGAATGCACATCCACGTCTGGCGCCGATTCGACAGCCGCTTCCGGCTGGTGACGGCGCGGCGCAATCCGAACATGGTGATCCTCACCGCATCCTTGGCCGCCGGGCGCCCGGACTGGGGGCTGATCGCGGTCGCGGCCTGGACCCTGATCTCGCTCGCCGTGCATGTCGTTCAGCTCGTCCAGGCGCTCGCCGCGCGGGCGGCGGGACGGCCGGTGGTTTCCTGGCTCGCATGATCCGTTCCCCCGGCGCTCGAAACGGGATTGCCTCGTCGCCTCGCTCCTCGCAAGGACGAGACCATGAACGAGACGATCCTGCGCTTCGGCTACCCGGCAACCCTGATCGAGGAATATGATCACTGGGTGGTGCTGCTGCGGCCCGCCCAGCCGACGCTCGGCAGCTTCGTCCTCGCCGCGAAGGGCGAGGCGACGAGCTTCCCCGACCTGCCGGAGGCGGCGTTCGCCGAGCTCCGGGCCGCCGCGGCCGATATCGAGGACGCGCTCACCGCCGCCGTCCGCCACGAGAAGATCAACTATCTGATGCTGATGATGGTCGATCCCCACGTCCATTTCCACGTCATCCCCCGCTACGAGGGTGAACGCAGCGCGGCGGGAGTCACCGTCATCGACGTCGGCTGGCCGAAAGTGCCGGACCTCGGCCAGACGGTGACGCTGACGCCGGAGCGCATCGCGGCGCTGGTCGAGCATTTCCAGCAAAGCTGGCCGCGATAGCTCCAGCAGAGAGAAATGGGCGAGGAGCTTGAATCGCCCGGGTCTTGATCCGAACGGCCGGTACGCAGGAAAGGCCTGGATGGCCGATCAAGCGCGGCATGACGAAATTCAGTTACGGTAACTGTGCCCATTCGGACGCCGCGGCCCAGCGCGCGGTGAGCGCCTTCGCCTTCTCGACGTCTTGGGGAAAGTCGACCTCCTGCCATTCCTCGCCGCGGATCGAGACGGTGCGGACGTCCGCGCCCGCCCGGGCGAGGGCGTCGATCGCGCGCAGGTACCAGCGGCGGGTTCCGTCGGGCTGGCGCATCATCCGCTCTACCTGCTCGATGAACAGACGCGGGCCCTCGCCGCGGAAGGCGAGGAGACCGATCGATTCGGCGTTATAGGCGCCGGCTTCCAGCGCCTTGCCGATGCGCAGCAGCCGGTGGCCGTCGCGAAGCACCTTCATGTCGTCGGCGTCGTAATCGTCCTTCTCGTCGACGGTGACCACGATCGGGCCCTCCCCGGCCGCGAGCACGATCCCGAGCAGCCGCGGCGAAACCAGGGTGTCGCCGTTGAGGAGGAGCGTGTCGGCGTCGAACTCGGCCCGGGCCATCCAGACCGAACCGAGATTGTCGGCGACGTGGTAGAACGGATTGAACAGGCTGCGGACTCCCTTCCGGCGCGCCGCGACGGCATCGACGAGCTCGTCGCGGAAGCCGGTGACGACGACGATCTCTCCCACGCCCGACGCCCGAAGCGCGTCGAGCTGCCATTCGAGCAGGCTCCGGCCGCTCAATTGCAGCAGGCATTTGGGCCGCTCCGCGGTCAGCGGCAACAGGCGCGAGCCCTTGCCGGCGCTGAGGATGACGGCTTTCCCGATGGCCATGGCGAACGCCTTTTCCTTCGACGAGAGGCGTTGCGCCCGCCCCCACCTTAAAGAGCGAATGCGGATTCGTCACCTCGGCCGGGACCGCCCGCAAGGCGTTTCATGGAGGACGGCCAGAACGATGCGAGGGCGACGGTCTGACGGGCTTCGTTCCTCTGGCCACCGCCGTCCGAGCGAAGGGAGGGCCCGCCGCGCCGCGGCGGGCCGTTTCAGTTTGCGCCGCGTCGCCGTGGCGGATCGGCAACGGCAGCGCGATTAACGGCGCCCGGCGCATTTTTCGATGGCTCCGCGCCCGCCTAGCTGTGATGGACTGAAGACGATGGGCGAATGGACCGCGATCGTGCTGGCCGGGCGGCGGCCCGGGGAGAACGGCTTCGCGGCGGCCCACGGGGTTGCGGCCAAGGCGCTGATCCCCGCGGGCGGCGAGCCGATGCTGGGCCGGGTCGCGCGGACTTTGCTCGCCAGCCCGTCGGTCGGGCGAATCGTCATCCTCGCGCAGCAGGCGGAAACGCTGCTCGCCGGCGAGCTCGGCTGGATGGCCGACGAGCCGCGGATCGCCGCCGCCGACGCCGGCGACGGCATCTCGGCGAGCGTCGGCCGCCTCGCCGGCACCGCAGCCGCGCCCTGGCCGGTCCTGGTCACGACCGCCGACCATCCCCTGCTCCGCCCCGAGATGGTGGAGACGTTCATCGCCGGCGCGGCCGGCGCCGACGCCGCCTTCGCGATGGTCGAGCGGTCGACCATCGAGCGAGTCCATCCCGGCACGAGCCGGACCTGGCTGAAGGCGGCCGACGGCCATTATAGCGGCGCCAACCTGTTCGCCTTGCTCACCCCGGCCTCGCGGCGCGGCACCGATTTCTGGGCGCGCGCGGAAAAGGACCGCAAGCGCACCCTGAAGCTGCTGAGCTTCCTCGGTCCCGCCATTCTCCTTCGCGCCGTCACGCGAACGATCTCGCTCGAGGCCGCGGCCGAGCGCGCGGGCCGCAAGATCGGCCTGCGCTTGAAGGCGGTCCGGCTGCCCTATGCCGAGGCGGCGATCGACGTCGACAAGCCGGCCGACCTTGAGCTCGCGGAGCGGATCCTCGCCGCCCGCCGCGCCCTGACCGCCTGAGCCGCACCGCCCGAAACGACGAAGGCCCCGTCTCGCGACGGGGCCCTGTTGGGTTGCGGGGGCAGCTTTGCCGCAGCCTGCGGCTGCGCCGGCTGAACCGGGTTCAAATCCACAGCTGCCCAAAGCCAACGAGGCCCCCGCCTTGCGGCGGGGGCCTCGTTGGTTGCGGGGGCAGGATTTGAACCTGCGACCTTCAGGTTATGAGCCTGACGAGCTACCGGGCTGCTCCACCCCGCGCCAAGGCGTTCGCTCCGTCAGGAGCGACAATGTGAATGGGTTCTCTCAACCGCTCGCCGCAAAGCCTGGCGACGACCTACTCTTCCATCGCTTAGACGATAGTACCATCGGCGCTGTCAGGTTTCACGGCCGAGTTCGGGATGGGATCGGGTGGGTCACTGACGCTATGGCCACCAAGCTATGAGGCGAGCGGGTGAGAATTCTAGAAAACCGTGCATTA
>Ga0196963_10001500_pt1 | contig 15641 bp, 12 predicted proteins | sample S1_5metaG_FD_148600 | JGI IMG/M metagenome (GOLD analysis project Ga0196963, IMG submission 148600) | Soil microbial communities from Anza Borrego desert, Southern California, United States - S1_5 | ecosystem: Environmental > Terrestrial > Soil > Desert | place: USA: California | collected... | reverse complement strand
AAGCCCGGAGCCGGGCAGCCGAGAGGCTGGACAGGGTCGGCCTGGCCCATTGCGAGACCATCCGCCCCGCCCAGCTTTCCGGCGGCATGGCCATGCGCGTGTCCCTGGCGCGCGCGCTCGCCACCCGTCCCCGGCTGCTGCTGCTGGACGAACCGTTCGCCGCCCTCGACGAGATCACCCGCCGCCGGCTGGCCGACGACGTCCTCGGCCTGTGGCGTGACCTCTCGCCCGCCATCCTGTTCGTCACCCACAACGTCGAGGAGGCGGTCTACATGGCCGGCCGGGTGGTGGTGATGACCACGGGCCCCGGCCGCATCTCGGGCGAGTTGGCCATCGAGGGCCCGCTTCCGCGTCCGGAAGGCTTCCGCGCGACCGCCGGCTTTCGCGAGGCCGCGGAGACCGTCTCCCGGCTGCTCGCCGGAGGGCAGGCATGAGGCGCCTCCTCGATCTGCTCGCGCCCGTGGCCCTCGTCGCCGTCCTGCTGGCCGGCTGGGAGATCGCCTGCCGCCTGCTGGAGGTTCCCATCTATCTGCTGCCGGCCCCCAGCGCTATCTGGGCCAGCCTCGCCGCCGACTGGGCGGCCCTGGCGCAGGCTGCCTGGACCACCCTTTCCATGGCCCTGATCGCCCTGGCCATCGCCAGCCTCTGCGCCTGCGCCCTGGCGCTGCTCGGGGGCCTCAGCCCCTTCGTCGAGAAGGCCATCCAGCCGGTGGCGGTGACCATCCAGGTGACGCCGGTGATCGCCATCGCCCCGCTGGTGATGATCTGGACCGGCCTCGACCACCCCGAACGGGCGATCATCGTCCTGGCCACCGTGGTCGCCTTCTTCCCCATCTATTCGGGGGCGGCCAGCGGCCTGCGCGCCGCCGATCCGGATCTCTCCCGGCTGTTCGCCCTCTACGGCGCTGGCCGCTGGCAGACCCTGACCCGGCTGCGCCTGCCGTCGGCGGTCCCGGCCCTGGTCGAGGGCCACAAGGTCGCCACCGCCCTGGCGGTGATCGGGGCGGTGGTGGCCGAGTTCGTCGCCGGATCCGGGGGCGCCCAGGGCCTGGCCTGGCGGATCATCGAGTCGGCCAACCGGCTGCAGACGGCGCGGGTGTTCGCGGCCCTGGTCACCCTCGCCGTCATGGCCGCCCTCCTCTACGCGGCGGTCGATATCCTTGAGCGCCGAATCCTCGCCTGGTGGCGCGGCCGTTAGGGCGGCCTTAAGTCGGGCCGGGCTTAGATCGCCGTCAGTCAGATGGCGGTTTTGCGCATGCGTCCGGGTCTCGTCCTGTTGCTGATCGGGCTTCCCTCCGCCGCCATGGCGGCGGAGGACCGCTACGGTCCGACCCGCCGGCCCGATCCCATCCTGGCGAGGTCCCAGCCCGCGGCCTCGCCGGCGCGCGACGCCTCCGGCTACAACGGCCGGATGCTGAGCTGGTCCGGCAAGGCCGATGCCGCGGCGCCGGCCGTCCGGCCCCCGCCGCCCGTCGCCCCGTCCCGTCCCCAGGCGATGGCCAGCCGCTCGCCTGAGCCGACCCCGCCGGCCCGCCTGCCCACCAGCCTCTACGATACGCCCGCCCCGGCCCCGGCCGCCGCTCCGGCGGCGGGCCCGGCGCCCCCGCCGGGGGCTTCCAGCGCGCCCGCCGCCTGGCCATCGCCCCAGCCCCAGGCCGCCCTGCCGCCGCCGCCCAGCCCGCCGCGGCTGGCCGCCGCGGGGACGGCCTATTCCGCGCCCCGCGCCTATTCCGTCGTCCGCGAATACGGCGGCACGCCCGACCGCATCCCTCCGCCCCCGCCCCAGAGCGCCTTCACCGGCCGCGAGGTGGCGCTCGACCCCGGCTTGCTGTCGGAGCGTCGCGACGAGGATCCGCCTGAGGACGAGACGGAAGAGGACGCCGGCGAACCCGCCCGCAAGCCGGCCAAGGAGCGCAAATGAGCGCCGACCCCAACCGCCTTCGCGAACTGATCGACCTGGCCCGCGAAGGCTCCAGCGAGCGGCGCCGCGACCTGCTGCGGGGCTTGACCGACGCCTTCTTCGCCCGCTCCGAGCACCCCGAGGCGGAGATGGCCCTGTTCGACCAGGTGCTGTCCCAGCTCGCCGGAGAGATGGAGGAGGCCGTCCGCGCCGAACTCTCCGGCCGGATCTCCGCGCGGGCCGACGCGCCGGGCGGCCTCGTCCGCCGCCTGGCGCATGACGAGATCGCCGTGGCCCGGCCACTGCTCAGCGGCTCGGCGGCCCTGAGCGAGGGTGACCTGATCGAGGTCGCCCGCTCGCGCGGCCAGGACCATCTGCTGGCCATCTCCCAGCGTCCGCGCCTCTCCTCCGCCGTCTCCGACGTGATCGTCGAGCGCGGCGACGAGGAGACGCTGAGCGTGCTGATCAAGAACGATGGGGCCGACCTCTCCCGCGAGGCCCAGGAGCGGCTGGTCGACAAGGCCGCCGAGAGCCCGCGGCTGCAGGAGGGGCTGGTCAATCGCAAGAGCCTGCCCGTCGACCTGCTCAACGAGATCTACTTCGTCGCCGAGGCCCGCATCCGCGAGAAGATCCTGGCCCGCAACGCCGAGATCGACCCGGCGACCCTGGAGGCGGCCCTGGAGAAGGGCCGCAAGCAGATGGCCGCCCAGGACGGCGCCCTGCCGGCCGACTACGCCCAGGCTGAGGCCGACATCGCCAGCATGGCGGCCAAGGGCGAGCTCGGTCCGCGCGCGCTGGCGGCGCTGCTGCGCGGCCGGCAGACCACGCGCTTCCTGCTGGCCCTGGCCCAGCTGGCCAAGGTCGACTTCCACACCGCCCGGCGGATCGTCGAGCGGCGGGAACTGGACGCCCTGTCGATCATCTGCAAGGCGGCCGGTTTCGAGGCCAGCCTGTTCCTGACCTTCGCGGTGCTGATCCTCGACAGCGACAGCGACGCCATGGTGCGGGCCCGCCAGTACGGCCAGCTCTACAACGACCTGCCCCTCGACGTGGCCCAGCGCACCCTTCGCTTCTGGCAGCTGCGGCGGCGGACGGGTGACGTAGCGGTCGCGGCTTAGCCATAGCTGTCATCCTTCGGCCGCCCGCAGGGCGGACCGGAGGACCCACGGTGAGGGCGGAACCGCCTGGAGGGGGCAAGCCGTCATCGACGGCCGCACGTTTCCTTCAGCGCCGTGCGCCTGGCGGACAAGTGGGTCCTCCGGTCCGCTACGCGGCCGAAGGATGACAATCGGAGGGAGCGGAAGCTCAAGGCAGCTTCGAGGGTGCTTTCGGGAAGTCCAGGACCACCAGCCGGCCGCGGGTCGGCTTGCCGTCGGCGTCGAGCGGGGCGGCCTGGAATTGCCGCAGGGTCCACTTGGCCGGGCCGTCGTAGGGCCGGCGCTTGCCGGGCTCGGCGCAGGGCGAGAGCCGGCCGGTCTCGGTGATCCGGCAGATCAGCCGCAGGGTCTCCACATCGCCGACCGCCTTGCTCGGCCGCACCCGGCCCTCCCAGCGAAGTTTGTCGCGCGGGGCGAGGTCGTAGGGGCCCTTGTCGGCGAGGAACCGGCCGGGCGGGCGCCAGTCGACCGCGACGCGCAGCATCCGGCCGGTGACCGGCAGCCCGTCGGGCCCGACCGGCTTCATCCGGTAGATCCTCGAGAGCTCCAGGCTCGGCTTGCCGAAGCCGGCCTTGGCGGGGGATTCCGACACCACCTTGCAGCTGTCCAGCGCGCCGGTTGAACTGGCCCGGCATTCGAGCACCACGCGCCCGCCGAGACTCCGTTCGAGGGCCCTGGCCGGGTAGGCGTCGACCATCTGGTCGAAGCTGGGCTTCACCGTCCACTCGGGCTTGCCGAGGTCGGCGGGCGGGGCGGCGACCGGCGCAGGGGCGGCCTGGAGGAGGGCCAGCAGGATCAGCAACATCGGCTCAGGTTTCGGCCCGTTCCCGGATGCGTTCAAGCCCCTGCGCCGCAAGGTCGCTGAGCGAGCGCAGACCCTGCTCGGCGAAAACCTCCAGGGCGGCGTCGTAGGCGATGGCGGCCCCTTCCAGCCGGCCCGCGCCCCGTCCGGTGATCTCGACCCGCAGTTCGTAGAGGCGGGCAAGGCCCAGCTGCCTGAGGGCCCAGGCGGTGGGGTCGGCCGTCGCGCCGCGGGCGGCGAGTTCCGTGCGCAGGGCGGCCTCGGCGGCGTCGAGCACGGCGAGGTCGCCGGTCAGTTCGGCGAGTCGGCCCAGGCAGTTGGCGCGGCCGGCGGCGACCACGGCGTGCAGGGAGAGCGCCGCCTGGTCGCGCAGGCCGAACACGGCGCGGTCGTAGCAGCGGAGCGCCTGTTCGAAGGCGCGGGGGGCGTCGGTCGCCTCCCCCAGCACCTGCAGGGCCTGGCCGAGGTGGGCCTGGATGCGGGTCCAGTCGAGGGGGCTGTGGTCGCGGGGCAGGGATTCGAGGGCGTCGGTCAGCTGCTGCACGCCCTCGGCGGCCGCACCGGCGTCGCCGGTCAGCTCGGCGAGCAGGGTCTTTGCGGCGCCGACCTGCGCCGCCAGGCGGGCGGCGAGCAGGGGTTCGTAGGTCGCGTCCAGCCCGCGGCGGGCGACGGCAAGCTCGCGCAGGGCGCAGTCGATCAGGGGCTGGTCCTTCAGCCGGCCGCCGCAGCCGGCCAGGATGTCGGCCAGCACCGCGCGTTGCTCGCTGGCCGCCAGGCGCAGGGCGGCGCTCGACCGGCCGGCCCGGTCGAGGCGGCGCAGCGGGGCCTCAAAGCGGGCGGCGGCCGACAGGGCGTCGTCAACCCCGCCGCCGGTCAGGGCGCGACGGCCGGCAAGGCCCGCCAGGCCGCACAGCGCCAGGGCGCCGGCCGGACCGGGGTCGGCTGCAACCGGGGTCAGGGTGGCCGCCACGGCGGCTTCCAGGCCCTCGTCCCCGAACAGGTCCGCGCCGAGCAGGGCGCAGAAGGCCTGTTCCACACGGGCCAGGGCGGCGCCGGTCGGGCGGCGGCCGGCTTCGAACTTCGATGCCGCGGCCTCAGCGCAGGCGGCGGCCTTGCGCAGGGCGACCGCGTCGCCGGAGCGGCGGGCGACCTCGCGCCAGACCCGGGCCGCCTCCAGCTGGCGGGCGGCTGGGTCCCTGGCGCCGATGCGGCCGGCGGCGATGTCCGCGGCCCGAGCCTCCGCCTTCAGCAGGCGCAGGTCCAGCAGGTCGAGCAGGGCGGCGTCGCCCCCCGTCATCCCGTCGCGCGGCAGCGCCGCGGCGCCGAAGGCCTTTCGCAGATCCCGACCGAACTCGAACATGCTCAAACGGTCTCCGACGATCGTCCCGGTCCGGCACAGTCCGGTGGGTCTCTCATCGGTTCAGAGCAAAGCCCGAACCGTCGGCGTTTACAACTCGTTAACCATATTTCCTGTCAGCGATCCCCAACTCAGTAGGGGATCGGCTCGCTCGGGGCAGGCGGAGCCGTGGCGCCCGGCGGGGCCTGGCCGGGGGGCGGCTCGGGCTCCGGATCGGGTTCCCGGGTGAGGATTTCCAGCTCGCCGGCCTGGCGGCCGAAGTCGGCGGCGAGGCCTTCGTAGAAGCCGTTGCGCGGGTCCGGCTCGGTTTCCGGCTCCGGATCAGGCAGCAGCCAGTCGAAGTCGCGGGCCGGCAGGCCCTGGTGCGCCACCACCATGTACTGGCGCCAGATGGTCGAGGGCATGCCGCCGCCGGCGACCCGCTCCATCGGAGTATCGTCGTCATTTCCGACCCAGACGCCGGTGACGATGTCCGGGGTGAAGCCGATGAACCAGGCGTCGCGGTAGTTCTGGCTGGTGCCGGTCTTGCCCGCCGCCGGGCGGCCGAAGGCGGCCCGCGTGCCGGTGCCCTTCTCGACCACGCCCTTGAGCATCTTCACCATCATCGAGGCGTACTGGATGTCGTAGACCGGCGCGGCCTGGCGCTCGGCGCGGGAATAGACCGGCTGGCCGTCCTGGGTGGCGATGCTCTCGATGATGTAGGGCGTCACCCGTTGGCCGGCCTGCTGGAACACCTGGAAGGCGCTGGTCAGCTCCAGCAGGTTGACCTCGTAGCTGCCCAGGGTCACGGACAGGTCCGGCCGCATCGGAATGGTGGTGAACCCGAACCGGCGGCTGATCTCGCCGATCGCCGGGCTGCCGACCTCCTGGCCGACTTTGACCGCCACGGTGTTGATCGAGCGCGCCAGGGCGTCCTCGATGGTCACCGGGCCGCGATAGCCGCCGCCGTAGTTCTCCGGCTCCCAGTCGCCGAACTTCACCGGCCCGTCGACTCGGATGTCCTTGGGCAGCAGCCCGGTCTCCAGGGCGGCGGCATAGACGAAGGGCTTGAAGGTGGAGCCCGGCTGGCGCTTGGCCTGGACCGTGCGGTTGAAGGGGGCGACGTCGAAGTCGGTCCCGCCGACCATGGCCCGGATGGCGCCGTCGCTGCTCATCGAGATCAGCGCCGCCTGGCTGGCCTTGGCCTTGACCCCGTCCGTCGCCAGCACCTTCCGCACCGTCTCCGCCCCGGCCTTCTGGAGCCGGCTGTCGATGGTCAGGCGGACGGTCAGGTCGGGGGCGTTGGCGCCGGCGATCTTCACCGCCTCGTTGGTCGCGTAGTCGAGGATGTAGCCGATGTCGCCCTCCTCCTGCAGCGCCTTGGCCGACAGGGCGGGGGGGCTGTCGATCGCCGCCAGCTCCTGCTCGCGCGTGATCCAGCCCTCGCGGCGCATGCGGTCGAGCACCAGGTGGCTGCGCTGCAGGGCGGCGGCCATGTTCTTGTTCAGCGCCAGGCGCGAGGGGGCCTTGGGCAGGGAGGCCAGCAGGGCGGCCTCGGCGATGCTGAGCTCGGCCGCCGGCTTGCCGAAGTAGCTGCGGCTGGCCCCGTCGATGCCGAAGGTGTTGGCCCCGAAATAGATGCGGTTGAGATAGAGCTCGAGGATCTCGTCCCGGCTCAGCACCCGGTAGAGCCGCCGGGCCATCACCGCCTCGTGCAGCTTGCGCTTCATCGTCTGCTCGGGCGTCAGGAACAGGCCCTTGGCCAGCTGCTGGGTGATGGTCGAGCCGCCCTGCACCGTGCGGCCGGCGCGCCAGTTGACGTAGGCGGCGCGGGCGATGCCGTGGAAGTCGAGCGCCCCGTGCTGGTAGAACCGCCGGTCCTCGGCGGCCAGGAAGGCCTGGGGTACGTGCCTGGGCAACTGGCCCAGCGTGATCCGCTCGCCGTAGCGCGGCCCGCGGGTGGCGATCAGCTCGCCCTCGCGGTCGAGGAAGCGGATGCCTGGGGCCCGGTTGACCGCGAACAGGGCGGCGCGCTCGGGCAGGGGCGGGACGTCGGTCAGGTACTTCTGCCAGATGTAGACCCCGCCGGCGACGGCCGCGATGGTCCCGATCACGAACAGCACCAGCAGGGTGATCCACAGCCACTTGAGGCGGCCGAGCCCGGCGCGGACGGCGTCCCAGTCGAACGGCCTGCGCTCCCCGCGCTCGACGGTCGCCCTGGGCCGCCGCGCCGGCTTCTCCTTGCGCGGCTTGGGCGCCTTCTTCTCCTTGACAGGCCGCTCGATGCGCGCGGGCTCAGCGGCCTCCTCCGGCTCCGCCGCGGACTCCGTCTCCGTCGCCGGCTGGGAGTCCGGGAACCTGAAGGGCTCGAGGGACCAGTCTTTGTCGTCGGAATTGGGCACGGGCGCGGGATACCTGACCGATTGGAGCCTGGGCGGGAGACCTTTGCGTTCCGACCCCCCGGAACCCCGGGTGTATCCACCCGGCGCCGGAAAGGTCTATGACGCAAGGACCATGCCGCGCAAACCCTTCTGGGAATACAAGAGCCTCCGCCAGATGACGGTGGTCGAATGGGAGAGCCTATGCGACGGCTGCGGCCTGTGCTGCCTGGTTCGCTTCGAGGATGAAGACAGCGGCGAGGTGATACCCACCCGCGTGCACTGCCGGCTGTTCGACCCGGACCGCTGCGCCTGCGTCGACTACGCCAACCGCCGGGCCCACGTCCCCGACTGCGTCAAGTTGACGCCGCACAACATCGACGCCCTGCCCTGGATGCCGCCCAGCTGCGCCTACCGCCGGCTCAACGAGGGCAAGCCCCTGCCGGAATGGCACCCCCTGGTCACGGGCGATCCGGAAAGCGTCCACCGCGCCGGGGTGTCGGTCCGTGGCCAGACGATCGGCGAAGACACCCTGGCCGAGCCCGAGGACGCCCTGGACTACGCCGCCTGGGACCTGACCGAGGACCGCGGCGACGAGCCTTACGAGAATTAGTCGGAACCTCGGCGAGCGCCGATCAAGTGGTGTCTCGGCAATTTCCACCTCCACAGCGAGTATCCGAGAACTGTATTCAAGATTTCTACGCTCATATTGAGCTAGTGCGACATTTCGACCAGGGCCCGCTACGGGAATATTAACTTCCGCCGCCAATGTTCGCCCCCTACTCGCGCATTCACCGGGGGGTGATCAGCATGCAGTTCAAACGTCTCGCCATCGTGGCCGCCGCGCTCGCCGCCATCTCCGCGCCCGTGGTGGCCAGCGGCGACCAGGTCCAGGTTCTGCTGCAGGCCTATCAGCGGCCGACTGCCATTCCCGCGCCGGCCGACAATCCGATCACCGAGGCCAAGGCGGAACTGGGCAAGGCGCTGTTCTTCGACCCCCGGCTGTCCGGCTCGGGCGCCATCTCCTGCGCCAGCTGCCACAACCCGGGCCTGGGCTGGGAGGACGGCCTGGCGCTCGGCGTCGGCCACCAGGGAACCAAGCTCGGCCGCCACACCCCGACCATCCTCAACACCGCCTGGGCCGAGCCGCTGTTCTGGGACGGCCGGGCGACCACCCTGGAGGAACAGGCCAAGGGCCCGATCGCCTCCAGCGCCGAGATGAACATGCCGCACGAGGACGTCGTGAAGGTGGTCCAGGGCATCCCCGGCTACCGCACCGCCTTCGCCAAGGCCTTCCCGGGCGAGCCGATCGATCTCGACACCATCGCCAAGGCCATCGCCACCTACGAGCGCACCGTGGTCTCCGGCCAGGCCCCGTTCGACCGCTGGGCCGGCGGCGACCAGGCGGCCATCTCCGAGAGCGCCAAGCGCGGCTTCGTGCTGTTCAACACCAAGGCCCAGTGCTCGACCTGCCACATGGGCTGGCGGTTCACCGACGACGGCTTCCACGACATCGGCCTGGCCGGGGACGACATGGGCCGCGCCAAGGTGATGCCCGGCCTGCCGATCCTGGAACGGGCCTTCAAGACCCCGACCCTGCGCAATATCGCCGAGCGCGGCCCCTACATGCACGACGGCTCCCTGGCCAGCCTGGAGGCGGTCGTCGACCATTACGACAACGGCTTCGTCCGCCGCCCGTCGCTGTCGGCCAGCATCAAGCCGCTGAACCTGAGCAAGGACGAGCGCGCCGACCTGGTCGCCTTCATGCGGACCCTGAGCAGCCAGGATCCGCCCGTCGTCCTCCCCAACCTGCCCGCGTCCGGAGACACCTCGCAATGAAGCCCGCCCTGCCGCCCCGTCTGCCGCTTGGCCTGGCCTGCGCCGCCGCCCTTTCGATGACCACCGCCCTGGCGACCGGCGCCTGGGCCGCCGGGATGGTCAACGTCGACCAGAAGGGGCTGGCCTTCAGCGCCCCGGCGCTGACGGTGAAGAAGGGCGTCGTCCTCAACTTCAGCAACAGCGACACCACCTCCCACAACATCCTGATCACCGGCGCGGGGGTGAGCCTGAACAGCGGCCTGCAGCAGCCGGGCGTCTCCTTCAAGGCCCCGATGGTCAAGCCGGGGACCTACCAGGTCATGTGCGGCATCCATCCGAAGATGAAGATGACCGTGACGGTCAACTAGAGCCCATGTCCGCTCCGGAGACCCTGGCCGCCAGCCACCGCTACCCGCGCCCCTTCCAGGCCCTGCACTGGGCCCTGGCGCTGCTGGTGGGCGCGCAGTTCGCCCTGATCGTGGTGCTGCGGCAGCTGGAGTCCCTGGAGTTCGGGCGGCTGGTGCTCAGCCTGCACCGCCAATGCGGGGTTCTGATCCTCGGCCTGGTCCTGGCGCGGCTGGCGCTCGGCTTGCTGGTGCGCACGCCCAAGTCCCCCTATCCCTCGCCCTTCTGGCAGAGCGCCGCGGCCCACCTGGTCCACTGGGGCCTGATGGCCGCCCTGGCCGCCCAGCCGGTCCTCGGCATCCTCACCGCCTGGGCCCGCGGCGACCAGGTCACCCTGCTGGGCCTGGTCAAGCTGCCCGTCCTGGTCCAGCTCAGCGAGCCGACCGGCGTCGCCATCGGCGGCTGGCACGGCGCGCTGGCCTACGCCATGGTCGGCCTGCTGGCGGTGCACATCGGCGCCGTGGCCTTCAACCACCTGTTCCGCAAGGCACCGGTGCTGGAGCGGATGCTTCCCGCCCCGCCGGCCGACCGACTGGTCAACCGCATCCCCCTGACCGTCCAGCTCATCGCCTGCTGCGGCCTGATCCTGGTCATGACCCTGTCGGCGGGGGCCTACGGCGCCCAGCAGTACAAGGCCTTCAACAAGCTGCGCTCGACCTTCGACGAGACCGAGGTCGCCGCTCTCGACGAGATGCGCGCCGCCCAGCTGGCCCTCAAGGCCCTCGCCGTCGATCCCTCCGCCGCCGCCGACGCGGCGACCACCGTCCAGGCCTTCGAGTCCCGGATGAGCGACCCGGCCGCGAGGGCCGCCGTCGCCGCCTCCGCCGCCGCGCTCGGCCGCCTCGCCGCCGACCCCGCGGCCCTCTCCACGGGCGCCTTGGCCGAGGCCGAGACCCAGCTGCAGTCGGCCGTCGACAGCCACTACATGGTCGTCTTCCAGCGCCGGCTGGACATCGCCGAAACCGCCGCCAAGGGCCACGACATGATCGTCCTGACCCTGGCCCCGACAATCATCCTGTCGGCCATCCTCGCCTTCCTGCTGTCGCGCAGCATCCTGTCGGCGATCCCCCACGCCCGCGGCGTCGTCCGCCGGGTGGAGGAAGACGCCGCCATCGAGGCCCTGCGCGTCGTCGGCCGAGGCGAGTTTGCGGTGCTGATGCGCGACATCCTGCGGATGCGCGAGGGCGTCGTCGCCCGCCAGGTCGAGGCCCACGCCCGCCAGCTGGCCCAGCAATCCGAGCTCGACCGCCTGTCCCGCGAACAGCAGGAGCGCGAGGCCGAGACCGCCCGCCGCCAGGCCGCCGAACAGGCCGAGGTCGTCGAGACCCTGGCCGGCGGCCTCTCGGCCCTGGCCGGCGGCGACCTCTCCGCCCGTATCGGCCATGCCTTCCCCGGCCAGTACGACCGGTTGCGCGCCGACTTCAACGCCGCCGTGGCCAGGCTGGAGGAGACCGTCCGCACCATCGCCGCCACCGCCGGCGGCATCCACGGCGGCTCGGCCGAGATCGCCCGCGCCGCAGCCGACCTCTCCACCCGCACCGAGGGCCAGGCCGCCAGCCTGGAGGAGACCGCCGCCGCCCTCGACGGCATCACCGTCACCATCGAGAAGTCCGCCGCCGACGCCCAGCGCGCCGCCGAGGTGGTCCGCGCCGCCCGCGAGGAGGCGGACGAGTCCAACCGGCTGGTCGCCAGCGCCGTCCAGGCCATGGGCGACATCGAGGACAGCTCGGGCCAGATCGGCCGCATCATCGGGGTGATCGACGAGATCGCCTTCCAGACCAATCTGCTGGCCCTCAACGCCGGGGTCGAGGCCGCCCGGGCCGGGGACAGCGGCCGCGGCTTCGCCGTCGTCGCCCAGGAGGTCCGGGCCCTGGCCCAGCGCTCGGCCGAGGCCGCCAAGGAGATCAAGGCCCTGATCGCCGCCTCCGGCCGCCACGTCGGCGCCGGCGTCGACCTGGTCGGCCGCACCGGCCAGGCCCTGGGGCGCATCGTCGACCGGGTCGGGGAGATCGACGCCCTTGTCGCCCAGATGGCCGCCTCCGCCCGCGACCAGGCCGTCACCCTGGTCCAGGTCAACGGCGCCGTCGGCCACATGGACGCGGCGGTCCAGCGCAACGCCGCCATGGTCGAGGAGACCACCGCGGCGGCCTATGGCCTGGACGAGAACGTGGACACCCTCGGGGGGTTGATCCGGCAGTTCTCGGTGGGCGACGAGGAGCCGGCGCGGGAGGCCGTGCGGCGCCGGGCTTAGGGCGGCCGATGGGAGTTTCGGTGACGGTGCGCTTGTTGCAAAAACAGATGCGCCAGGTCATCGCGCGGCCACGGATCACCAGATCCGCACCCGTTCCTTCGGGTCGAGATAGAGCCTGTCGCCGGGCTTCACGGCAAAGGCGTCGTACCAGGCGTCCAGGTTGCGAACGACGCCGTTGACGCGGAACTCGGCCGGGCTGTGCGGGTCGGTCATCACGTCCTGCCGCAACTTGGGCTCGCGGACCTTTGCGCGATAGGTCTGCGACCAGGACAGGAAGAACCGCTGCTCGCCCGTGAAGCCGCCGACGACGGGCGCCGGCCTGCTCCCAAGGGAAATCCGATAGGCGTCGAGCGCGAGGCTGAGCCCGCTCAGGTCGCCGATGTTCTCGGCCAGCGTCAGGGCTCCGTTGAGGCGCAGGCCGGGCAGGGGCTCGTAGCCGGAGTACTGCGCCGCCAGGGCCTCCGCCCGCACCCTGAAGCGGGCGACATCTTCGTCGGTCCACCAGGCGCGCAGCACGCCGTCTTCGTCCGACTTCGAACCCTGGTCGTCGAAGCCGTGACCCATCTCGTGACCGATCACCCCGCCGATGCCGCCATAGTTGACCGCGGCGTCCGCGGCCGGGTCGAAATAGGGCGGCTGCAGGATCGCGGCCGGGAAGGCGATCTCGTTGAAGAAGGCGTTGTAGTAGGCGTTGACCGTCTGGGGCGTCATGCCCCACTCGTCCCGGTCCGTGGGCTTGTCCAGGCGGCCGGCCTTGCGCCGCCACGCCCACAGCCTGGCGCGGGCGCGGTTGCCGATCGCGTCGCCGGCTCGCACTTCCAGGGTCGCATAGTCGCGCCAGGTGTCGGGATAGCCGATCTTCACCCGCAGCTTGTCGAGCTTGCGCAGCGCGGCCTGCCGGGTCGCGGGCGCCATCCAGTCCGCCTGACCGATGCGTGTCCGATAGGCGGCGCGCAGGGTTTCGACCAGGGCGACCATCTGCGCCTTGGCCTCGGCGCTGAAATGGCGGCGCACGTAGAGTTCGCCGACCGCCTCCCCGAGCGCCGAATTGACGGCCCCGGTCGCGCGTTTCCAGCGGTCCCGCTTCCGGGGCTGGCCGGACAGGGTGCGGCCGTTGAACTCGAACGACAGGTCGTCGAAGGCCGCCGGCAGCACGTCCGCCGCCGCGTTCAGCATGTGGAAGGTGAGATAGCCGCGCCAGGTCCGGACCGGGGTGGCGCGGAACAGCTTCGCCAGCCGTTGGATGGCGTCCGGCTGCTTGGCGCCGAACAGGTCGTGGCCGGCCGGGATCCCCAGCGTGGCGAAGACGTCTTCCCAGGGAAATTCGGGCGCCAGGGCCTTCAGGCCGGCGCGCGACTTTTGATTGTAGGTGAGGTTGCGGTCGCCTCGCCTTTCGGCCGGCCAATGCAGGGCCGCGATCGCGCTCTCGAGTTCCAGGATCGCCGCCGCGGCCGAAGCCGGTTCAGGATAGTCCGCCAGCGACAGCATGGCAGCGACGTAGGCCCGGTACCTGTCCCGCGCGCCGGCGAAACTCGCCTCGGCCTTGAGGTAGTAGTCGCGATCCGGCAGGCCCAGGCCGGCCTGGCTGACGTTGACGGTGTAGCGGTCGGGGTCCTTGTCGTCGGCCCAGATGTCGATCGACAACGGCCCGCCGGCCCCGAGGTCGACGCGCGCGGTCAGCCGGGCGATCTCCTCGTGCGATCCGGCTCCGGCGATCGCGGCGAGGCTCGCCTGGATGGGGCCGAGGCCGGCCTCTTCGATCGCGGCGGTATCGAGATAGGCGGCGTAGAAATCGGCGATCTTCTGCTCCGAAGAGCCCGGCTCGTGCGGCCGCTGGATCAGGTCGTCGAGGATCGCCTTCACGTCCGCTTCGGCCTTCGCGCGCAGGGCGAAGAACGGCCCCCACGAGGCGCGGTCCGGGGGAATCTCGGTGGTCTTCAGCCACGCGCCGCCGCCATAGCGGAAGAAGTCGTCGCCCGGCCGGACCGTCGGGTCCATGCCCTCGACGTCGAAGCCCCAGTCGCCGATCGCGGGCTTGGTCGCGGCGGCGGCCACGGGCCGGGGCAGGAGCGGAAGGCAGAGCGCGGCGCCCGCGGACGCCAGGAGGCCGCGCCGGCTGACACCTTCATTTCGGCTCCTGTTGTTCATAGGCTCCACCACCACTTCGAGCAGCCCGCTGGCGCGCCGGAAATTTCCTGCCCGCCCAGGGCCAAGGGTGATATGAGGAGGCGCCTACCTAAGTTCTGGGGTCAAATGAAAATCCGGACAGCCATCCGACGGAGCGCGAACCCTTGACGCCAGCCTCCGACGACGACCCCGGCGGAGCTGCCATCGGCGCCCTGCTCAGGCGGATGTCCGACCGGGTCGACCGGGACGCCAACCGGGTCTACGCGCGATTGGGCGTCAGCTTCGAGCAGCGCTGGATGGGCGTGCTTGACCTCCTGGCGCGGCAAGGGCCGATGTCGGTGAAGGATCTGGCCGACAGCCTGAAGATCAGCCACCCGTCCGTCAGCCAGACCCGCGCCTCGCTTCTGGCGGCGGGCCTGGTGGCCGAACGCCCCGATCCGGCCGACGGCCGGCGCCGCACCCTGCACCTGTCAGCGGAGGGCCGGGTTCTGGTCGAAACGCTCGCGCCCATCTGGGCGGCGCTCGACCAGGTGGGCCGGACCCTCGATGCCGAGGCGGGCGGCGTGGTTCCTGTCCTGATGGGCCTGGAGGCAGCGCTGAACCGCCGCTCGATCCTGGACCGCGTGGCGGACGCACTGGCCGGCGCAGACGTGCCTGCGCGCGAATAGCGAAAGGGCAGGTCAGCCCAGCTCGACGGGAAGGGCGGATCGGACCGGCGTGGGTGGCGGCGTTGGGTACTGGCTGGCTGCAGCCTTCCTCCTGCTCCCGCCCTCCGTGTCAGCTCAGACGCCGCCGCTTGTCTCTCGCGCGCAGCCTTGCGCGTCGCTTGGCAGCCCACAGGAGGACGCCTGTCACGCTAAGGGTAGCCGTAAGCAGGCCCGCCGCACAGATTATGAGCTGGCCGGCAAGCCCGAAGACCAGGCCCGTGTGCAGCGGATAGCGGGACTGCATGACGAGGTCGCCCGCGGCGCCTCGCCCGGCGAGTTCGGAGGCGCGCACGCTGCCGTCGCGAGCGTCGATATAGTACCAGTCGGGCCCGAATCCCCGACGGGGATCGCCGTCCTTGTAGCGCGTCAGGGCGACGCCGTAGGCGTGCAGGGCCGGGGCATGGAGGACATAGGCCGCGGTTCCGGGTCGATCGTTCGCCGCCGCCTGCGCCCGGGCGCGCGCGACGGCCTGATCGAAGGACAGGATATCCGGGCTGGCCCCGGGCGGGACCGGGCGCTCGAAGAAGGGCGGCGACACCGGAAAAAAGCTCGAGACGACGGGTTCGAAGACCTGGTCCCGGAGGTTCAGGCCGACACCGGTCACGGCGGTGACGAGCAGCACGATCCAGAGCCAGAGCCCTGGCGCGCGGTGAAGGTCCAGGGTCCTGCGCTCGAAGGCGGCGCGCGGCTTGATCGAAAGGGCCCTGCCCCAGCCCTGGAGCTTGCGGCCGCCTCGCGGCGCCGAGAGAACCAGGGCGGC
>Ga0196963_10001499_pt1 | contig 15642 bp, 12 predicted proteins | sample S1_5metaG_FD_148600 | JGI IMG/M metagenome (GOLD analysis project Ga0196963, IMG submission 148600) | Soil microbial communities from Anza Borrego desert, Southern California, United States - S1_5 | ecosystem: Environmental > Terrestrial > Soil > Desert | place: USA: California | collected... | reverse complement strand
CATCGCTGCATCAAAAGATATTTGATACACCTCTAAATCTTCATGACTCTTAATTGGTTCTCTTCCCATCTCCTTGTCTCCTCGTCCCCTGGTCTCTTCGTCTCCTTGTCCCCTTGTCCCCTTGTCTCCCCATCTTCTTACTGCCTCATTCCTGAAACTGCCGCCGATTGCTGAAAGAAATGATTAGAAGCGATCGCATATCTCCCTTTTGACAGTAGCCAAAAGAATGAAATAGTTACAAACTGACGCTTCAACCGGCCAGTTGAGATATATCTTGAACAGAGAGGCAAGTTGTTCAATGTTGGGGCAATTATTATACAAACGTTATCAAATCATTGAAGTCTTGAATGCAGGCGCATTTGGACAAACCTATGTCGCTGAAGATACCTCCAAAGCAGAATGTCCGAAGTGTGTTGTCAAGCACTTCAAGCTAGCGATTAAAGACCCCAACTGCTTGTTATCTGTCAGACGTCGATTCCTGAATGAAGCTGAAACCTTGAAGAAACTGGGGAACCATCCCCACATTCCCCGGTTATTAGCCTATTTCGAAGAAGACCAAGAATTTTACTTAGTGCAAGAGTATATTGAAGGGCATTTGCTGAATGAGGAGCTGCCAATCAGTAAATACTTGGGTCAACGGTGGACTGAAAGCCAAGTCCTGCAACTATTCCAACAAGTCTTAAGCATCTTAGAATTTATCCACTCTCAAGGGTTTATCCATTGCGACCTGAAGCCGAACAACTTAATCAGACGTACCTCAGACGGTCAGTTATTTCTGATTGATTTTGGTTCAGTTCAGCCAGTTCGTCCCCACACTCCTCCAGAAGTTTCAGACTTTATTGGTATGCACCCACTGGGGTACATAGCCGCAGAACTCCTGATTGGTCATGCTCACCCAAATAGTGATATTTATGCTTTGGGTATGGTGGGAATTCAAGCGCTGACAGGATTAGAACCCTCACAATTTCCTTTAGATCTAGAGACGGGTGAGGTTATTTGGCAGCATCAAGTTCCCATTAGTGATGCCCTGACTTTTATTCTTGACCGCATGGTGCAATACCATTCTCAAGATCGTTATCAATCTGCTACTGAGGTCATACAGGCAATTCAACCCCTCAGAAAAGCAGAAAAATCCCCTGGGGAAATGCTGACGTTGACTCAGCAAACCCATACGCTGGTGAACTTTGCCAAACAATCTTTACTCGTCAAAGGGATTGGTGTGGGTTTGGCGGCGAATACGTTGGCGATCGCTTTTGGGTTTTCTACGCTGCTTAATGCTTCCGCTTCCGATTCTGGACGCGACCTTTTAGCCCAAGCCAAGCAAGAATCTCAGGCGGGAGATTTGGAAGAAGCGATCGCCCTAGCAAAATCGATTTCCTCTCGCAGTGAGGCTTATTCAGAAGCGCAAGCTGCTGTGCGACAATGGCGACAAACTTGGAAAACAGCAACCGCTCAGTTCAAAGTTGTTGAAACAGCCTTTAATCAAAATCGCTGGTCTGAGGTTTTAGAAGCTACAGATAAACTTCCTCGGACTTCCTTTTGGCAAGAAAAAACTAAATCAATGGTGCAGCAAGCCAAATATAAGGTTGAGGTGGAATCTTACCAGCTTTTGCAAAAAGCCTTTGATCACGCAGAAAATCGAGAGTTTACTCAAGCTTTAAACTACCTCAAACAGATTTCTAAACAAGCACCTGTCTACGCTAAAGTTCAAGCCAAACTCACAGAATACGAAGAAAAACAACAAATCAAAGCTGAGCGACTTTTACAAAAAGCTTACGACAAAGCATCTGCCAGAGATTTTGCTAAGGCTTTAACCTATCTCAAACAAGTTCCCCAAGCTACCTCCGCTTATCCTCAAGCACAAGCCAAGATTGTTGAGTATACCCAAAAGCAACAAATCCAACTTAAGGCTCAAAGCGCACTTCAATTAAACACTGCTACAAAGGTTCACGCTAGCACTATCCAATCGCCAGCTTCTCAACCTTTATCACGAGTGCCTGCTTCCACCACCTCGGGAAATCTTAACTGGGGTGATACCTTACAAGAAGTTCATCCGCCTTCTCGTGAGGTTGTCTCTTCCAAGCGTTCCCGCAAAACCGCTTAAATTTCTTCTCGCGCACCTCTGACATACACCTCTCTACTGGGAAAGGGAATTTCAATTCCTTCCTGCTTGTAGCGTCGGTGTAATTTTTTGATAAATTCATGTTTAACATGGCGTTGTTCCAAAAATTCATTAACTCTCAGGAGCACAATAAAATTAACCGCATATTCACCAAAGTTTTGAAATAGGATAAAAGGTTCAAAATCAGAAACACCCCCTAAAGATTCTTGCATTACCTCTTTAGCTACCTCTAGAGTGATCTTTTCCACGTGATCAAGATCACTATCATAACTAACGCCTACCTGAATCGGTAAATTAATCTCTTTTGCCGGCAAGTGATAATTGGTAAAGATTGCAGAAGCCAGCTTTGTATTGGGAACAATGACTACATTATTGGGTAGTTCGCGAATGACAGTATTGCGCCAAGTAATATCAGTAACATAACCCTCTTGACCTGTTTCCAGCTTGACATAATCCCCGGTTCTGACTTGTTTAGAAAGAATTAAATATAAACCAGAAAATACATTAGAGAGGGTGTCTTGAAATGCTAAAGCTACTGCTAAACCCCCAATGCCTAAAGTAGCTAGGATCGGCGTGACGGAAAAGCCTAGGGTTTGCAGAATCATTAATATCCCGAAGACAAAAACAGTGATTCGGGCAAGATTAGAAAGTAATGAAGCTGAAACTCCCTCGGCTTTTTGACCTAATAAGGTAACAAAACTAGCCGTTAATCTGGCTAAAACTACAGTAACCGAGAAAAGAAAAAGAGCCGTCAGGATGCTTTGGAGAATATTCGCTAGTTTTTCAGGAACAATATTGTTTACCTGAAGACTGATTACGGCTCCATAAAAACCGCCAATTAAAAACCAAAATTTTGGTATCCCTTTTAGGGAATCAAAAATAAGTTCATGACCAGGTAAACGAGCTTGAGCAGCTATTCTAATTAATCTTTTTAAAATTAATGTTTCAAAAATTTTACCAAGTAGCCATGACACTAAAATAATGGCAATCGGAATAATCCATTTAATTGCCTGGTTCATGCTCATGATCTTCATTAAGTTTGATTAGGCTCAGTTTTATTTTTAATCTTTAGGAATCTGTTATTTGAAGTGATTTTAATTGAGCAGGGCTGAGTATGACTTGAATTTCTAGTAATTGCTGAGAATCTCGTAAAGTGAGGGTGTAATTCTCACCTGTTGGTGTACATTCCACCTGAGGATTTTTCAAGACCAGCTTTTGATAAACAACTTCTGGTAAACCTACCCGTAAAACAACGTCTTTCTGGGATTGCGGATAGATATATAGCTGTTGGTGGAGAGTGTCGAGTTCCAGTTTGTGGGGTAGTGTACTACGTTCTTGCGGTGTGTTGGGTTTATACCAATAAAAAGTAATGCCGCGAACTTGGGGGTTTGTGATCAGAAATTTTTCATCAAACCGCTGAGGTTCCCAGTCAAGTTCAGTCACATCTCCGGTTTGGAGAATGAGTCGCTGTCGCCATGTGACTTCTTTGCCGTTGAGACTTGCCCACCATTGGCTGATGGTGGCAAAGTTGCTAGCGTTTTCAAGATGATTGCTCCCTTGCTGCCAAACAGTTTTGAGTTGCATAAGTTTACTCGTTTATGTAGTCTCCAGTTTAGACCTGGTAATGAGTCGAAGGCACAAAGTAAATAAGGACGCGATCGCCTGCCCAAATTAAGGTGACGCCAGCACCCCAAAGTATGAATCTGCCGATTGTTTACCATCCCGACTACGTTGTACCGCTTCCAGACGGGCATCGCTTTCCCATGCCCAAATTTAGGAAACTCTATGAACTCCTTTTGGCTGATGGGGTTGCAGGGCGATCGCAATTTTATTTTCCTGTACGTCCCCCAGAAGACTGGATTGAGTTGGTACATACCCCGGAATATGTGCAGGCGTATTGCCAAGGCACTTTAGAAGCTAAAGCCCAACGACGCATCGGTTTACCGTGGAGTCCTGCCTTAGCCAATCGTACCTGTGTCGCTGTGGGAGGAACTATTCTCACAGCGAGGTTGGCGCTGACTTATGGGCTAGCTTGTAATACGGCTGGAGGAACGCATCACGCCTTTCCGAGTTACGGATCGGGATTTTGTATCTTTAATGATCTAGCGATTACTGCCCGTCTTCTGCAACAACTCAACTTAGTTAGCAAAATCTTGATCGTGGATTTAGATGTGCATCAAGGGGATGGGACTGCTTTTATTTTTCAAGATGATGCCAGCGTCTTTACCTTCTCGATGCACTGCGAGGTTAACTTTCCGGGTACAAAGCAACAAAGTGACTTGGATGTTCCCTTACCTGTGGGGATGGATGATGATGCTTACTTGCAAATCCTGGCTCAATATCTCCCAGATTTACTTTCTCAAGTCAAACCCGATTTAGTCTTATACGATGCCGGGGTTGATCCCCATGCCAGCGATCGCTTGGGGAAGCTTGCCCTCACAGATACCGGGATCTTTCGCCGTGAAATGCAGGTTTTAAGTACCTGTGTTGCCGCTGGCTACCCCGTGGCTTGTGTTATTGGGGGCGGATATGCTGACGATCTTGATGCCCTCGTTTACCGACATTCATTACTCCATCGGGCGGCTAGTGAGATTTATCATCAATATCGGCTTTAATTGAGAATTTAAGCCTAAATGCCAGAAAAGTTGCGCTTGGATTCCGGCTAAGATTCAGTAATCAAGGAAATCAACCTCTAACGCCTACCTACCTCCCCTGCCATAAAATTTTCCCTAAGTTTTCTAAGATACACCTCCCTTAATGCCAAACTATTGGTAGAGGGATAATCATGTATTCATGACTACAATTTTCTAGAAACTTCTAAGACAGACGCAGAACTAAGAAAAATACTTAAGGGTGGGTTTTGAATCGAGGGAAACTGGGAACTGCCTAAATTCTCAGCTAAACCTGTCCCTACCTGAAAAAGCGTGGGTAAGTTCTGACTTCTCTAGAATGTGCCCCTTTTGTCCACTCAAGCTAGCTGAGGATTAACTGTGCTGCTATCAAAGGGCTTCGAGATTGAGATGTACACAGGCACGCCTGACGGAGACATCGTGGGCTTTTCAGACAAGATTGTGGCAAATCTCAATGGGTTTGTGACTGAACCCGATAACCGTAACGTGGAATATACCACCGCACCTTTGAGTTCCTACGAACGGTTATTGTGCGCTTTGGTACGTCCTCGACGGCAGCTACGCGCTTATCTAGAAACTTTAGGCAACTATACCCTGATTCCAGGAAGTACCTTATCCTTGGGCGGGAGCGATCGCTTTCATCGTTCCGATCCCAATAACCCCTACCACTCATATATTGAAAACACTTACGGCACCAAAGTAGTCACTGCCAGCGTTCATATCAATATTGGCATTAGTGACCCAGAAATGCTGATGCGTGCTTGTCGTCTCGTCCGCGTAGAAGCGCCTCTACTCCTCGCTTTAAGTGCTTCTTCTCCCTTTTTAGAGGGAAAACTAACCGGATACCACTCTACCCGCTGGGGACTTTTTCCTAAAACTCCTGCCCATGTCCCTCTATTTGAAAGTCATGCTCACTTTATCCAGTGGACAGAAACGCAGTTAGCGGCGGGTACGATGCAAAATGTCCGTCACCTCTGGTCTTCAGTGCGACCGAATGGCGATCGCCGTCCCTACAACCTGAACCGCTTGGAACTAAGAATCTGTGACTTAATTGGAGATCCCATTGCTCTCTTAGCCGTTACAGCTTTCTTGGAAGCACGAATTTTGCAGTTGATGGCTGACCCCAGTTTAGATCCCCTAGAACGTAGTACCCTACCCGCAGCCACCCGCAGCGAAGACTTAATTGCCTTAACCGATGCCAATGAGGACGCCGCCGCGCGCCAAAGTTTAGAAGCCCAGTTGCGTCACTGGCAGGATGGAAGATCGATTCTGGCACAGGCTTGGATTGAGGAAATTTACGATGAAGTGTGGGCGATCGCCAAACAGCAAGGTTTTAGTTGCTTCCTATCTCCTTTGAAAAAAATTCTCAAAGAAGGTAATACGGCGCAGCGGTGGTTAAACTTACACGACAAAACTTTGGATAGTCGCCAGGTGTTAATAGAAGCGATTCAAGCATTGGCTGAACAAGAACATGAACTTGAAGATAAACTATGTCAGCCTTTAGCGGCGTAAATTTTCCCCCGCAGCCGATGATTGTGGAAATCAAAATATCTAATCAATTTTTCTTGATCCCCAGGTATTAAAAAAATATATATGATCTCTGTCTTAAGGTAGTAGATTAATTCAGAGAGATATTTTAGTGTGGCTCAGCGTTTAGTACCCTTGCATGCCTCAGGTTGTCTTAGTTCATCCACAAATTCCTCCCAATACAGGCAATATTGCCCGTACCTGTGCAGCTACCAGCACCGAATTGCATCTGGTAGGGCCTTTAGGCTTTGAAATCAGCGATCGCTACCTTAAACGAGCAGGTCTAGATTACTGGCCTTACGTTAAGTTAAGCTACCACGAGTCTTTAGAAGCCTTCCGCACTCTCCACCAGCAACGAGGTGGACGTTGCCTCGGATTCAGCACTTCAGGAAGATTTAATTATATACAGTTTCAGTTTCAACCCGATGACTGGTTGTTGTTTGGGAGTGAAACCACAGGTCTGTCGAAAGTAGTGCTGGAGGAATGTGATGCTACGCTTTCTATTCCCATGGCGCAACCTGGAGTTCGCAGCTTGAACCTATCTGTGAGTGTTGCAATTGGTTTATTTGAAGCGCGTCGTCAGTTAGGATATCTGGGATAAGTCTTCAGGTTGACTCCTGGTTCGACTCCCCTAATTTTTCATTACTTTCAAGTGTTATTACCTTGATTTTAATATCACTGTATAAGGCTATACATTCAAGCCAACAGCTCTATCTAAGCTCTTACGTATTACTACTTAGCACTGTATTTACATATATCCATATAAATTTTTGCTTAAAAATTTAGAATTTGAGTCGATTTTTCAGCGTGATAGAGGAAAAGACAGATTCTCCACTTAGCTAGCTCCTGCTAATTTTCTGACAAGGAATCTGTTGCTTACTATACGAAAATCAGGCTTGTATGATAAGAAATTTCTATATAAAAAGCGCCCTCTAAAGTCAAATGATTGATAGATTTTAGTCATCCTAATTTAAAAATATTTAGGCATCCAGCGACTTCCTACTCTAGAGACATCAATACTCCTAGCGTTTGAGAGTCGGTTACTGCTGAGATCACTCCTAAAAAGAATCTGCGGGAATATACGGTTGTTACCTAAGTCGATCTCAGCTTAAAGTCACTGTCTGTAATCAGTCGCCAGCCAGATACTGAATATCTTAAGGGGCATTGAAAGAAATCTCTGAGTCAGTATGATGTTGGTGAGTTCTGTTTCAACATCTCATTCTCTTCCGGAGGAAAGTCTGTTTAGTCAGTATGTTGTTTCCAGAATGCTGAGTGGTAAAAGCGCCACAACTACTCTGACGCCTCTTGACAAGAAGCTCGAAATTGAGGCAGTTAATAAAGCATTTACCAGGGTGAATCAAATCACAGCCATCCCCGATAAAATCTTTCCCCAAGTCATGTCAACTTGTCTTAATCAAAAAAGCAGGGTAATCTTTCCTAAGTAAGCATACTCAAGTGATTTCGATCACTTTTTGATGTGATTTGTCTCGTTGACTGGTAAAACATTAAGTTATTCAGCGACAGTTAAGCGCTCGTCATAAGTAGGAGGTCGTTTTTGAAACGCGCATTTACGCAGAAGGTTGAATCAGTTCCTTCCTGTGCAGCAGATAATGATGCGTTAGCGAAGCTATCTGAAGGAAAGCTTCCGAGAGAAGTAGCAGACTCTGTCAAGCCTAATTCTCCAGCAGAAGTTAACCGTCGGGCTCGCACCTCTGCCGCCATGATTGGATTGGCACTATCAATGGGGGCATCTAGCCTCTTGCTGCCTCAACAGGGCGATGAAGCCATGGCAGCAGCTGAGCCAATTGCAACCGAACCCACTGCCAAAACAACCGCCTCTGCGGACGCTGCGGTTGTTTCTCCCATAGGAAAAGTGGAGCCGGAAGTCGCCGCCGTAGCTAAGCAGCCAGCGGTAGAGCGAGAAGTCAGTGTTGAATCTAAGCAACCAGCGGCAGAGCGAGAAGCAAAAGAGGTAACCCCAGCGACAGCCCGTACCCTTGAAAATCGGGTAAATTTGGCCCCCAAGCGTTGGCAGGTGTCAAAAACCTCACCAGATGCGATCGCGGCTTCTAACGACCTCAAGTCTAGCCCTGCCGTACTAGAAGGCCAGGTGCCGACCATTTCTCCCGTCAACAGCATTGTTCATGAAGTTAATTCCAACAAATCTGTTGACAAGGTTTCTAAGTCTTATGGAGTTGAATCCACTCCAGTAAAGTCTTCGACATCAGCACCATCAGTGCAAGTGCCAGTTGCTGAGGTTACGACTTCTGGCAATTTCAATGACCTGTTAAAAGTAAGACAAGATGAAGCGCTGAATCGCTTAAAGCAGCAGCGGAACCGCTTACAAAGTAGTTTGGCGGAGTTAAAGTCTGAGGAGTCTACGCAAAAATCTGAACAAGCTAAGGTGCCTACCGATGTAGTCGCCCCAACTATTCAGCCATCAACAGTTCCTGATTCGGTTTTAGAAGCACAGACACCGATTGTTACCCAACCGGAAAGAGTCGTCAGTGTTCCGACACCGATAATCAGTCCCATGCTGTCACCTACGGTTAGTGAACCTAAAACAGCAACTGTTCCTAGTACAATCATCATCCCTGTACAGCCACCCCAAAAACCCGCAACATCAGCAGGGGTGATTGAACCAAAAACAGTCACATTACCCAATCTAGTTTCTCCCGCTACTCAAAGCCCCAGGGCATCAGCCAACCCTGAACTACCAACGCCGTTTGTGATTCAACCGCAAGTAGCGGGTACAGGGACACCGGCAAGAGTTTACCAAGTCAGACCTGGAGATACACTGGCTGCGATCGCCCAAAATTATGGGGTTTCTCCAGCAGAAATGATTCGGTTGAATAACATCGACAACCCGAATCTAATTCAAATCAATCAAGAGCTAAGAATCCCATCCGTTCGTCCAGCTACCTTAGTTCCTAATCTCAGCCCCACAGCTAGCGCTGCCAAGCCTATCCCAGTCAAATCTGAGGTCATAGTACCCCAGTTGACTATCCCTACTTTGCCCAATCCTGCTGCTCAAGCAGCGCAGTCTGGGAAGCAACCTGCTGCTACTACCGCTACTATCGCTTCTACCTTGGTAGGAACTCCGGTAGCCAGTACTCCCGTTGCTCCGGTTTGGGTAGCGAATGAGCCAAATGACCAAACACCATCAGCTGGCTCTAAACAAGTTAGTGAAGATAACCCCTATGTTGAGAAACTCAGAGGAGAAATTCTCAAACTGAGGCAACAATATCAGTCTCAGAAAGAAGGGCGTCCCCTGAATGTACAGGTACAAGCTATTCCTACTGCCCCGATTCCGGTTGCTGTGCCTTTAACTAGCACTAAGCCAGAGGTGCAAGCTCGCCCATCAGTAGAAAGAATTCAAGCCCGTCCATCGGCAGAAAGAATTCAAGCTAAGGTTAGAGTTCAGCCTCCCTCGGTACCAATCTCGATTCCGGTACCGCCACCGTTGAGCGACTCAACAGCTTCTACGGCTATCAATCCAGAGTTCAATCTGAATCAGTACAACCGATCTGTACAAGCAGAACGTACTCAGGTTCCAGCTAGACGCTCAGGTCAGCAGCAATTGGTTGCTGCTGCGCCTGGAGGACCTAACTCATATAATCCAATGATTCAGGCACCTGTGGGAGAAATGGTGGCTCCAGAGTTACCCCCTCTCCAAGGACCTAATCCTTATCTACCTGAGAACCAGCAGCAATTCCAAGGCTATATTTGGCCGAGCAAAGGAGTTCTTACCTCAGGATATGGCTGGCGTTGGGGACGGATGCATAAGGGAATTGATATTGCAGCACCTGTTGGTACCCCTGTCGTTGCTGCGGCATCCGGTGTAGTCGTTAGCGCTGGTTGGAATTCTGGTGGCTATGGCAATCTGGTAGAAATTCAGCATCCTGATGGTAGCCTGACTCGTTATGCTCACAACAATCGAGTTTTGGTACGCGCGGGTCAAGTTGTTGAACAGGGTCAACAAATTTCTGAAATGGGTAGCACTGGATTCAGTACTGGACCGCACTGCCATTTTGAAATGCATGCAGCTGGACAAGGAGCAGTTAACCCAATTGCTTTTCTGCCTCGTCGGTAACTTGTAGCTCTTAGCTATTAGCCGTCGATATGCAGCCAAATTGTCAGGGGAGTCCAGCAGCTCCCCTATTTTTTTGGGAAAAAACTAGCGATCGCTAGTTTTTATATGCTAAGATGCTAAAGCAGTAAAAATGCAGACGGCTCAGTAGCTCAGTTGGTTAGAGCAGGGGACTCATAAGCCCAAGGTCGGCAGTTCAAATCTGCCTTGAGCCATTTAAAATGTACAGTGACACATTATTTGTCATCGGTGACAAATTGATGTCGTTGAGCCAAATTAAGGTCATCCTATTTATTTGCGCCTAGAGGAGCATTGGCTTCAAACCTAATTTTTGAAGCTTTAATATAGTTTTCTTCAATCTCAAAGGCTAGCCATTTTCTGTTAAGCGTTTCTGCAACACGTCCAGTCATATTAGAACCTGCAAAGGGTTCGAGGACTAAATCACCTGGTTCGGTACAAAGGTTAATAATAAACTCTGGTAAAGCGGGAGAAAATCTTGCTGGGTGGGGCTTAATGCCTTCTTGCTTACATCTCTTCTGGTAATAATCATTAGAAGCTGTATTTGAGGCAGAAATTACATTAACAGCTTGTGTCGAATCATCTATATTAACTAATACTGGACTTCCAATTTCGCTACAGACTTCATACTCTCGAACATCAATCATATTGGGAGGAATAGCTCCTCCACTGTCCTTTTTAAAATTTTTAGAAATTTCATGCCCTGAAGGACGTAACTTGGCATGATAGCCATTTTTGAGTAGATTTTTCATTGCCTTACTGTAAGGCTTTAATACCCGTCTATTATTAGCTTTTGGATGGGGATCTTTAGAGAGCCACCAAACAGGATTAACCGCATCTTTAACCCTTTCGCGGCGAATGGTTACCCACTCAGCCGGGGTAGGCAACTTAGCGGGATTGTACCAGTAAAGTTCTTGCGCTAAGTAAAAACCTAAACCTCCTTTTGCTTGAGAGCGACAAAGATGAATCACTAACTCAAAATGATAAAGCGAACGCACTGGATAACCTTTTACCCAGCTACCACCAATATCAATAACAAGTGAGCCTTGAGGTTTGAGAATTCGATAAAAGTGTTTAGCGAAGTGTTCAAACCATTCTATATACTGATCGGCATCAACATTTCCATACTCCTTTTTTCTCAGTAGAGCAAAAGGAGGAGAAGTACAAATTAGGTCAATAGTGTTATCAGGAATTTCTGTTAATAAATCTAAGCTATCTCCAAGATAGGCGGCTCCTAAATCAGTTTCATAATAGGAAGGACGATTGAGTTTCATGAACTTTGAGCCTAGCGCTATCTAAAATTCAAAGTGACGGATGACCTCTGCTACTGACCAAGCTTGGGCAAAGGCTCCTTGAGGAGGGTGAGGAACATCGCCGTCAAAGATTTCGGAAATGGAACCTAGACAGCCTTGCGTATGGAGGTGATTGAGTAAGGGTTGCCAGTTAAACGGTAAAGGTTCTGAAGCATAGAAGCGTTTCCAGGCTCGAATAAAAGGGCCAATCAACCAACTCCAGACAGTGCCTTGATGATAGGCGCGATCGCGCTCCCAAGGTGGGCCACCATAGCGACCAATATACTCTGGATCAGCCGGATCAAGACTTCGCAGCCCATAAGGGGTCAGCAGGCGATCGCGTGCCACTTGCAACACTGAACGTGCCTGATACTCTGGAAAAGCACAATGATAGAGGGAGAGTGCCAACACGGCATTCGGACGAATGCTCCCATCGTGTCGGTCATCCGGTTCAATCGTGTCGTAAAAATATTGCTGTGCAGGATTCCAGAATTTATGCAGCGAGTGTTTTACCTGTTCTGCCTGCTGTAAATAGCGATCGCGTTGATTCAGCAGTTTCGTTACATTCGCAGGGGAGTCCTGAGCTAACCGTTCAGCCCATTGACTAGCCCAACATAAAGCCGAGTACCACAGCGCATTAATTTCTACAGGTTTGCCGCAACGGGGTGTGATTGGTTCACCATCAATCACGGCATCCATCCAAGTAATCGCCACACCAGATGCTTCCCAGCTAACCAACCCATCCCTAGCATCCAGGTGGATATTATAAAGAGTGCCCGCACAGAAAGCTTTGTAAATCTGCCGCACAACCGGGTATTGCTCGGCTAAGAATGCCCAATCTTGCGTCGCTTCTAGGTAAAGTCCCAACGTTTCAATCCACCAGAGGGACGCATCAATGCTGTTGTAGAGAGGTTCAGCACCTGCATCTGGAAACGTATTGGGAATCAGCCCATACCGACAATAGCGACCAAAGGTTTCTAAGAGTCCTTTGGCTAAAGCAAAACGCCCTGTGCTTAAAGCCAGACCTGGCAACGCAATCAGGGTATCGCGACCCCAGTCATTAAACCAAGGATACCCTGCGATCGCAGTTGGTCCCGCAATCGAGCCGCGGTAGACAATAAATTGATCACTTGCTCGCAACAGTTGACGCCAGGTTGATTTGGGATCTGGAGTTGCACTAGGGGACATGAGGGGATAAGCGTCTAAGTGCTCTAAGCTGCTTGGGAGTACTTCAGCAAACAGTCGGCTTAGTCGTTCTTCCTCTGCCTGTACCACCTGCTCAAAATTCCAGGGATTGAGAGCCTCAAATTGGGCAGAGTCATTTCCTACCCTGGCTTCTAATATCACAGCATCCCCGGGTTGTAGTTTGACGGTTAGATAACCAGGACTATAGAGATCTTCACGCGCATTCAACCCGCGTCGATGCTCTTCTATATAGAAAAAATTCCAGTACCAAGCGCCCTCCATTTGATAGGTACCCTGACTCCACCACAGTTGCCAAGGAGTCCCTATCCAATCCGGATGAATGGCTTGCAGATCAATATGCTGAGAATGGACGGCTTGCGAGAAGTGTAACTCAGGGCTTGCGGATTGCTGGTGATGAAAGTTGCGATCGCCAATCACGGGTCGCAGTCGCAGAATTGCCGCCTCAGTCCCTTCATAGCGATACTCAATGAGAGTGCGGCTACAAAGTGTCTGCTGAGAAACTTCCTCTTTCCTAGGAAAGCCAGACGGCATCACTAATCGTCGGGTCAACTGCCACGCGGCTTCACTCCACACCCAAGTTGGGGCAGGATTGAGCGCAAATGAACGTAAAGATTGAAAACCCAACGGCGCAACTAAGCCATCATTCCAGAAATTAGTGCCGAGTGGGTAAATCTGTCCAGCGATTTCCAGGCTCGCATCTAGATGAGAAAGTAAAAGGGTACGCTGACTGGGAGGGTCAAGAGCAGCCATTAACCAACCGTGATAAGTCCGAGTACGGGCATCGCAGACCGTACCACTCGCAAAACTTCCTAATCCATTAGTTAGCAGCCATTCCCGCGTATCTAATTCGTCCATGAAAATTTAATTACTGCCAGCGTCGAGCTTTAGTTTACGGCTTGCCATTCCCATTGTCTTCCACCAGTGAGAGGGCATCTCTTTGCTCCTAGCATTATTCTGTTGCAAGCAGTGTTCGTTTGGATAGCAACTGCTCAGTGTTCATACTCAAAATCGTTATGACTATGATATATTTGTAACAGTTCGTAATTAAGCAGTCGTCGTTTCTACGGATCAGTTCGGTTGCAACTTAACTGACAACCTATAGCGAACGCCCATACTGGATCACTAGAGGAGAACAAGTTCATGACCCACCACATAGAAGGTTGTCTTCGAGTTGGACAACCTGCTCCCGACTTCACTGCAACATCTGTGGTCGATCAAGAATTTAAGACCATTAAGCTGTCTGACTATCGCGGCAAGTATGTCGTTTTGTTTTTCTATCCCTTAGATTTTACGTTTGTTTGCCCGACTGAGATTACAGCCTTTAGCGATCGCTACGAAGACTTTAAGAGTATTAACACTGAAATCCTCGGCGTCTCAGTAGATAGCGAATTTGCTCACCTCGCTTGGATTCAGACTGACCGTAAATCCGGCGGTGTCGGTGACCTCAACTATCCTTTGGTCTCTGATATCAAAAAAGAAATCAGCAGCGCCTACAACGTTCTCGACCCAGATGCTGGAGTTGCCTTACGGGGTCTCTTCATCATTGATAAAGAAGGGATTATTCAACATGCAACCATCAACAACCTATCCTTTGGTCGCAGCGTTGATGAAACCATGAGAACCCTAAAAGCCATTCAGTACGTTCAGTCTCACCCTGATGAAGTTTGTCCTGCTGGTTGGCAACCGGGTGACAAAACCATGACTCCTGATCCAGTCAAGTCAAAAGTTTTCTTTGCCTCAGTTTAAACCAGTCGTCCGATATTGGTCTGAGGTAAATTGAGTAGTGAAGTAATTGAAAACCCCATTACTAAACGAGAGGCATTCTCCTTTAGTGCTGGGGTTTAATTCTTTGTTGGCATTGAAAAGAGAGTGATGGCTTATGGCGATTTCTACAAACTTTAGTGGATTACTGAACGAGCGATTTTTTCGTAACTTTGTCCCGATTCCAGCAATTAACCAACTGAGTTTGGGAGCCTTAACTCCAGACTTTGAACAAACAGATATTACTAACGGAGGGCTAGTTAAATTATCAAGTTATAGAGGCGTTAAACCCGTTATCCTGGCATTTACCCGGATCTTCACCGAAAACCAGTATTGCCCCCTATGCTACCCTCACATCAAAGCGATGAATGAAAATTACCAGCGCTTTACAGAACGGGGTATAGAAGTCTTGATGATTACGAGTACAGATACTCAGCAAAGTCAAAAAGTTGTCAAAGATTTGGGATTAAAAATGCCCTTATTGAGTGATCCTAGTTGCCTTTCCTTTCAAGCTTATGGGGTAGGTCAGGCTCTAGGCGCACCTCTACCTGCTCAGTTTGTTTTAGACAAAGAGGGAAAACTACGGTTTAAACATTTGTTCTCCTTCTTATCTCCTAATGCCGAAATTGATACGCTGCTAAATGTACTTACAAGCTTGTGATTACCGCAACAGGCAATCAATATTGGCTCTAGCTACATAAGTTAACTAGGAAAACGTGCAAATAGCTTACCTGTAGCATACCCAAGCATAAGGATTACTTAGATCATCTGTTTTTGAGTATGCGGTACCACCATATTGGGTACGACAAACATCATTGGTGTCAATGTTGTAATCCCAGTATGGCGAATTACTCAAGGCTGTTACTGGCGTTCTACAACGCCAAGAATAAGCATTATTACCAACTAAAACTGCTTGAGTTGCTTTGGAAATAGGGTATTTCTTAGTACAGTACTGGGTGAAATCAAGCTCACCTAGTCTTACTGCCGCACGTTTTC
>Ga0196963_10001498_pt1 | contig 15662 bp, 30 predicted proteins | sample S1_5metaG_FD_148600 | JGI IMG/M metagenome (GOLD analysis project Ga0196963, IMG submission 148600) | Soil microbial communities from Anza Borrego desert, Southern California, United States - S1_5 | ecosystem: Environmental > Terrestrial > Soil > Desert | place: USA: California | collected... | reverse complement strand
CATGCGTACCACGGACCAGACCACGATGCCCACGGGCGAAGGCCTGGACTGGAACGAGATCAGCATCTCTCAGCTGAACGCCCAGGCGGTCACCGAGAACATGACGCTGAACAACCCCCAGATGCTTCAGGATTCCTTGTTCTCGATCACCGTCCTCATGGCCGGTATCCACATCAAGGCGACCGACCGCACCTGGAACCGCATCGCCGGCGTGGTGAAGTCACAGGCTGACGTGGGCAAGCTGGCCCAGAACGCCATGCAGCGCTACAAGGACGAGGCCTACCTGGCCCTGGCCGCGACCGCCACGACCACGCTGGGCGGCACCGGCTCCTCGATGCAGTCGGGCCAGATCGCCGCCGCTGCATACCGTATCCGCTCCAACACGACTGAGGGAGCAATGGGGCCGATCCACCACGTCAACCACGGGTTCGTCCTCAAGGACATCCGTGACGAGATCGTTTCGCCCATCGGCACCTACGCCGTACCCGGTGGCTTCACCGAGGACGTGTACAAGCGCGGCCTCAAGGGCATGACCGTGGACGGCGTGAACATCTGGGAAGACGGCAACGTGACGATCAACGCCACGCCTGACGCCCGCGGCATGACCCACGCCCAGGAAGCCATCGTCCAGGTCCAGGGTGCCTCGCCCCGGCGCTTCGAGCGCGAACTGCCGGACTTCGGCGGCGGCGGCAAGGAGTGGTTCTGGTACGACGAGTTCCAGTACGGCGAGCGGTCGGCAGGCAACTGGTTCTACGGCCACCTCAACGATGCTACAGCCCCCACGTCGTGATATTGGCGTAGTCGCGTAGGAGTCTTGGACATGTACTACACCACGACAATGCACTATTATCACCGGCAGGAGGACTACTCATGCCGGCTGATATTGCTTGTCGTGGCTGCGGCCAAGTCTTTGCTGCGAAGCGCTCGGACGCTATTTGGTGCGCTGCCTGCCGGTCAAGTAATGCCAAGAACTACGTGCGCCAATACGACTCAAAGGTCTTGCACCCCTGCGTCGATTGCGCCAAGCCGATTGGACGAAACGCTAAGCGCTGTCGTACCTGCGATAACAAATGGCGCTCTGTCCGCTACCGGGCAGAGGGTAGCCCGAACTGGAACCACGGCAGAACCGTGGATTCTGCAGGCTACGTCCACGTCCGCGTCCGGCCTGGCACTCATAAAGGTGGCGCAGGAGCCTACCGGCTTGAGCACCATGTCGTTTGGGAAGAGGCTCATGGCCCTCTCCCGAAGGGCTACATCATTCACCACCTCAACGGGATCAAGGGCGACAACCGCATCGAGAACCTGGCTGCGGTCTCTCGCTCAGACCATCACGTCCGACATGCGGAGCCTTACGAAGCCCGTATTCGACAACTGGAAGAGGAATTGCGGGCGGTCCGCCAACCCCTTCCCAAGCCGTAATCTCGTTGCCCTTTCAGGGTCGGCGAGCTTCGGTTCGCCTTCAGTCCCGCACAAATGCCGGGAGGCGTGCGGGAGAAATCCTGAAAGGACACGTAAATGAGTGCATACGACGAGACCGGAGTCATCACTGTCTGGTCCGACTTCACGGGGTTCGTTAACGACCACGTTTGGGGCACCGGCACGCTGGTCGGCGACCTCGCCAACGGCATCGGCTTCACGTCCGATGACGAAGGGTCGTTCGCCAACACCGTAGACGAGCCTGGTGGCATCCTCGCCATCACTACCGACGTGGGCGACGACGACAACGCCTTCCTCTTCGCCGGTCCCTTCTTCGCCCGCGATGGCGGTTGCGAGATGAAGGCGCGGTTCAAGTTCAGCTCGGCCACCTGCGCCATCCTGGTCGGCTTCCAGGAGACGCTTTCGGCCACCACGCCGGTGATGGGCGCTGAGTTCGCCACAGCCACCATGACCTACGGCAACATCGGCAACGTCGTTGGCTTCAACTACGACTCTGACGGCACCACGGACGACTTCCGCGCCCTCATGGGTGACGGCCAGGCCGCGCTCTCCGACTCCGGCAACGGCGTCCGCGCCAACGCCACGATCACGGCTGACCGCTGGTACGAGGTCGAGGTCTACGTCGGGCCTACCGGCATCGCCGAGTGCTGGCTGTCTGACCCCGGCCACGTGGACGCCGACAGTATCCCGCAGTTGCGCCTCATCAAGCGCTTCAGCACCGGCACGCTGACCACGACCACGGACCCGATCTTCGCGGTGCTCGGCATCGAAAACCGCGACGCCAACGCCCGGGTGCTTGAAGTGGACTACTTCGGCGCCAAGGGCTACCGCGACCGCCGCCCCACCTAACAACTGGCTAAGAGGGGGAGGTGACTCCCCCTCCTCTCCATCAAGTGCGCTCCGATAGCGCTGAGAGGAACAACACATGGCAGCTTCACAGCCCGGCCCACGTTACACAGGCTGGTGGAAAGACCCGGTAAACAACCGGCTCGACCACTACTACAACGGCACCCGCGTCGCCTCGTCTTCTGCAGCGGTGTTCGCTGTTGTCGGCGCGGCTACCGCCACGACCACCGTCACCGGCGCTACCGGCGTTATCGCCACAACCGGCGACGTTGATGCAACCGCAGGCAACTTCCGCGCCGGCGTCAAGTCCACCTTCGCCACCACCGAGCCCACCTCGGCCCTGGTGATGAAGACGGGCACGGCGCCGGTCGGTGCGATCACCACGTCAAGCGGCATCTTCGCCAGCGCCACGGTCGTGCGAAAGATCATCGCGGACGGTACAGCCTCGAACGTTGAGACCTGAGGCCGTGGAACTGCTGTGCGGCAAATGCGGGGAGTCAGTCTCGGGGCCGGAAGAGAAGTCGGTCAAAGAGACGATGGCCCGCCACGAGGCCAAGAAACACAAGAAGGGGAAGAAGTAATGCTGGCGCTTGAGCAGGCCATCGCCATCGCTAACGCCCAGGAAGTATGGGACGTCAACGACGACCTGTGCGACTGCGCGAACCAGCGCATTAGCTACCACTTCAACCCCTACCACGGCGTGACGGAGGAGTCGCGCATCTGCTGCATCCAGGCTGAATTGCGCAAGATGTGGCCTCAGTTCTTCCGTACCACCAGGCAGGAGCCCGCCGAGTGGAACGGCGAGAGCGACATGCCGCGCTCGATCTGGCACCGCCAGCTCGCCAGCGAACTCGGCATGAGCGTGTCTGAGGCCCGCGCGATGGGCCTTGAACCGCCGAAGGGCAAGCCCCGCCTTGGGAAGCCCAGCTTCTACCTGCCCTGGTCGGGCGACTGGCTAGAGGTGAAGTTGGGATGAAAGGCGAATGGCGCGTCAGTGCCGGCGAGATGTATGACGCTGCCCCGAATACGGTCTCGTGCTGGCGTGTCTACGAGATTGACGAATACGCATTGGAGCGTCGAGCCGTCGCGGTGTTCTTCGTCAAAGACGACGCATGGGAAGTCACTCGCGTTCACAACGAAGGTCTTCTTGTGGAGGCAGCGGCATGACCGTACTGCGGCGTGACGTACAGCAGCGTGGCGAAACAGAGGAAGCCTTCCTCCGGCGTGAGGCGGAATACGCCGCCGAGCTCGACAGGGAGCGCCAGCGTGTCGCCGGCGTCCGCGCCCGCATCACCGAACTGTTCGGCCCGCCAAAGCAGCAACGACAGGAGCGGGTCGTATGAGGATCATCACCGACTACGTGCTGCCCGATGAAGCCTGTCACGGCCTGCTGGAGCGGGACGTGATCGTGTCGCAGGCCAACGGCTCTGCCGAACTACGACGCGTCCAGGAGGTCTTCGTGGTTCGTGGCGACGCCATTGCCGCCTACCAGACCGACCTCGGCCCCGCCTCTGTGTGGGCGAAGGTCATGGGCGAGGGCATCTTCGCGACCGGCGAGGTAACCGTAGCGGAGGTCATGGCCGAAGCGGAGAAAGACCGGCACGACCAGACGGGATTCAAGCTCAAGGAGGAGCTGCGGGAGGGTTCATCGCTGGTCAAGGACTTCCTCGCCTTCAAGGAGGCCAACTTCCAGATCATCAACAACCGCTCGGTCTTTGGGCCGGCCTACAGCAAGCAACGCAACGGCTTCGATAAGCAAGCAGCCCTGGAGAAGTAAACATGACGATGGACGTAGACACTCTAGTCGAGCAGGCACAGATCGCCGAGCAGGTAGCCGCGCTCAAGGCCGGTTCGACGATGGGCGGGCTCCTGGTGGACGGCACCACCAAGGGCGCGATGACCGATATCTCCGACCCGATGACCCTCGTACCGCTCTACGCCACGGCAACCGGCGAACTGCGCGAGGTGCCGGTGTGGACGCTTGAGGGCAAGAACAGCATCCTCCTGCGCAAGCACGAAGACGGCACGAAGGTGTTCTCTGCTACCCGCCCAACCAACAAGGCGTGGCAGCAAGGCACCTACCCCTGCCTGCTGGCGGCGTCTCACCCCGACCGCGACAAGTACACGTCGATGGGCCTGGGCCTGGACCCGTGCAAGGGCGAGCACCTGGCGAACCCCTTCCAGGTCGAGCGCCACATGAAGAACCGTCACTCGCAGGAGTGGGAGACGATCAAGGAAGAAGAGGCGCGGGAAGAGCGCCAGTTCCAGCGCGAGTGGATGAAGGCGCAGACGGCGGCGGCGCAGGCGGCGATTACTCCTGCTACCCGCTTGGCAACTGCACGGGGCGGCGAATGGCTAGACGCAATGGCCGGTACTGACGGCGCTGAAGTTGTGAGGCTCGCTGCCGAGGCGCTTACGCCCGCGCCGCTGGACTACGACGGCAACGGCATCACCAACACCCTGATCTGTGAGTGCGGCTGGACCACCGTAAAGGGCCAGAACTCCCTCGACCTCCACAAGCGCTTGCACTGCAAGCTCCGCGCAGGGACCGCGTAATGGCCGCTATCGCCGTCTCCGAACGCAGGATCACAGGCAAATCAAAGGCGGGCGGCTCGGTCGTCCGCTACTACGGCACCGGCACCGCCAACCAGGCCGACACGCTGACCAGCACCGCGGTCGCGTCGGGCAAGCGCCAGAAGATTTCCTATATCACCTGCGCCTACTCGGCTGCGGCCACGCAGGCCGGCGTCGCGATCTCCGTGGACAGCCAACTCGGCGCCGATTACGACGCAACGCTGACTACGGGCACGGCCAACGCCCGCTACACGGTCTACCTGCCCAACGCCGACCTCTGGCTGGACGAAGGCGATGCGGTACTCGTGTCGGCCCCGGCTGGCGGCGCCGGCGTCACCGCCGCAATCGTCATCGCAGTAGAGGAGTTCTAGACATGGCCGCGAAGAAGAAGCCGTTTGTGCCGTTCCAGAAGAAAGACGCCAAGGGCACGCCCCCCATGAAAAAGGGCTACCCCAAGAAGAAGTAAACAGACGGAAGTGAACATTGGCCTACGAGTCCTCGACTCTGCCACAGATACGACAGGAAGTCGGCAAACGCCTCGGCCTCGTGCTTGTGGTGCCGACCGCCTATGTCGATGCCTTCGCGGCCTCCTCGTTCACCTCGTCTAACTACCTGCGCGACGCCAACTACGGCACCGGCTCATTCGCCGAGCTTGAGGCGCTGATGTTCCGCCCCCTGGCGGCAACCGCTGCCGACTACATCCGGCCTGCCGGCGACCTAACGATCACTACCGGACTGCTTGCCCACACGGGCGCTAACTGGTCGGCCAGCAAGGAGACCAACGGCTTCGTCGAGTTGTGGTTCCACCGTGTACGCCCCGACATCGACTTCATCGACTGCCTCAACCGCGTGATGAAGATGCAAATGATCAAGACGATGCACGACCTGTCGCACGGCTCCGAGCTGGACTACGGCATGGAGCTGGCCTCGACAGACACCAACTGGACCGACGTGGGCACGCTGACGACTTCGGCTAAAGGATCAATCGCGAGGCGCACGCCCTACGGCAAGTACTCCTACGAGCTGCTGAACAACGCCGTGGCAAACTCCGGCACGCGCTCCGCGACGCTGGGCATCGGTACGTCTCGCTCGGCCAGCGCCTTCGCCATCGCCTCGGTGGACGTGGGCACGGCCTCGTTCCAGCCCTATAACGTGACCGGCGCAACGACTACCGGGATGCCTGACGCGGTGACACACTCCGAGGAAGCGCCGCAACTCATGTGCATCCCCTCGTTCACGGTGCCCTCTACCTGCAAAGAGATCGCGCTGAACCTGCTGGGCACCACGACCACCTCGCGGGTCTACTGGAACAAGACCTGGCTGTTCAAGCACGACGAGCTGTTCATGCGCTTCCCCTCCTACATCTCGGAGCGCTTCAAGGCCGCGACGATCCTCCAGGGTGTACCGCAGCACTCCACCGCTAGCAACGTCTACGACGCCCTCAGCCTGGAGATGGTGCCGCTTACCGAGAACAAGGACTACTGGCTGCACTTCAACCACAACGACGCCAACCCGTACGGCGTCAGGTTCGCCGACAACTCCTACTACCACTGGCCCTTGTTCGTTGAGGTCCAGCGTCCCGCCTCGGACTACACGACCTTTGCCGCCGACGAGACCGCAACGACGGTAGCGCCGTTCAACGAGATCGTGCCGCGCGTCTGCCTCGACATGATCGACCGCGTTCTGACACCCCGCGGGATCATGCTCGACAAGCTGCCGGCCTTGCGTGCGCGTTCGCAGAAGGATTTAGACGAAGCGACAGAGGCGCGACCGTTCGTGTCTATCGCCAAGAAGTACCCCTATTACAGGGGAGTAGGGCCGGCGATCTAATGCCGGAGCTAGGATTCGAGAACGAGAAGCTGGGGTCGATCCCTTACCGGCGCCAGTCGCAGTGGGACGTGCCGACGAACACGCCTCTCGTGAACTACATACCCATGTGGCAGGCGAACGGGACGCTGCTGTGGGTGCCCCAGTCGAGTATCGACCACGGCTCCACGGGGGGTCTGGGCGACGACGACCACACGCAGTACCTCTTGCTGGCGGGGCGTGCTGCCGCGCAGCAGGACATCGTTAAGGCGATCACCGTCTCGACCTACGCCAGGGTAGGCAGCAACACGGCGCCGACCAACACGACAGCGGGGCACGTGACCGCTGAGGCGATCTGGGTGCCAAATCAGGCGTCGTCAGCGCTAACGGGTCTAATCAACGCCTACTCCAACGACTCAACTCTCCTCTTCATCGCTCGCGTAGATTCAGGTGTCCCTTTGGGGTCGCCTGCCTTTCGTGCGCAGGGAGCGGCAAAGCCACCAATCTTCGCCGGGCTCCGCAGCGCAGGGACGATTGCCAGCCCATCGGCGGTACTTAACGGCAATGTGCTGGTTGCGCTCAACGGCTACGGCTTTTATGACACGACGAACATTACGGGGCCTCGCGCCAGCCTCCAGATGTATGCCAACGAGAACTGGTCAAGTACCGCTAGTGGCACCTATGCGGCTCTAGGGCTCACTCCCAACGGCAGCACTGTTAACACCGAAACCCACATCTGGACACCCGACGCTTATGCGGTTACGGGGTACCTCGATGCATCCGTAGGCTACCGTAAAGGTGGCCTCGCACCCTCCGGTCAGTACATCCGAGGCGACGGCACCAACGGCGTCTTCTCTGCCATCCAGGTAGCTGACGTACCCACTCTGACCTCAGCCAAGATCAGCGACTTCACCGAGGCGGCGCAGGACGCGGCGGGCGCGATGGCCGCGAACTCAAGCAAGGTCACGCTGACCTACGCTGACGCCACGCCGAGCCTGACGGCCGACATCGTGGCCGGGTCGCTTGGGCCAGCGGACATTGCCAACCGTACGCGGAAAATCCCGCTATATCTGGCGTCGGTCTCCGGGGCAGGGGCATCCATTACCACAGACACCCACGGCTCTCTCGGTCAGTTCAGCCACTCAGACTACACAGACGGCAACGAAGGCACAGCGTTCTTCGCGCCTGTCCCCTTACCATCGGACTTCGTTTCGGGATTGACCTTCAACCTCTCGTTCAGCAGTTCAGTCGGCGGCAACAACGTCAAGATGCGCATCGCCCTGTACTACATGGCAGGGTCGGGCGGTGCGGGCATCTCTGGTGTCTACGAGTCGACTGCGGGTCGCGCTGCTCACGCTTCGGCCAACACGTCGCAACTGCTAACCCTTACCGGAGGCGGGAGCCCGCCTGCTGGCAGCATCCTCCAGTGCTTCGTTGTCTTTGGCCGCTCCGATGGAGCAGTAGACACCAACACCGGCACGGTCTCCCTGTGGAACTGCTATCTCGAATACACGGCTGACAGTTAGATGACCAACGCACCGCTCCCCGACGACCTCTTCTCCCCTGACAGCTTTGCTGCCGGTGGCCTCGACCTTAACACGGCCTACCGCGAGTTCAGCGCGTCGCCGATGCCACGACCCAAGAACAGCTTCCGGGTCTACCAGACCAACGACCCGAAGATCGTCAGGTCGGAACTGATCGTCCGCTCGCTTGACGCTGGTATCGACCTGGAATGGGGCGAGATCGACCGCGACAGCAACAGCTTCTACTCCTCGACCCTTGATACCTCCGTGCCCGGCTACGCGACCATCCCGCAGGGCATCGGCACGGATACCGTGTGGGAACGCGCCGCCCCGGTAGCATCGACCACGGTGTTCAACACATTGATGCTCGGCGCCGGCGCTACCGCCAACAAAAGCGTGTACTCGGCCCACGTCGTAGGTGGTGTGCATTCCTCTGTCGGGCTCAGTGCCGTGACCTATACGCCACCCTCGCAAATCGTGTCAATGTCGAGGATCATCACGGGCAGCGCCAACAACCCGGTGCAGCTCGCCATCGGCCACGCATCAGACCCGGTACGCGTGCAGTCGGACACCATTGGCACGTCGGTGGGCATCATGCACGCCAACACCACCGGCTGCTACGGCATCGCCATCTCGCCGATCAACGCCAACGGGCCACGTACGCTGCTGATCTACGCCAACAACAACATCTACACGCTGGGCATCGACCAGGCCATCGGCACGGCTCCCACGTCGGCCACCTCCGGCGTGCCTAACGGCGGCTACTTCGTCGGCTTCCTCAGCCTCGGCTCACAGAAGGGCTCCTTCCGCAGTCCCGTACGCGCTTACTGGGTCTTCCCTGAAGCGAACCAGAGCACGTCGATGTACGGCACTGCCTCGTCGATCACCATCGCGCGGGCGAACATCTGGAGCACCAACCTTGAGGGCTCAGATCCGCAGCCCCTGGTCACTTCGCTCGACAACGTGACCTTCGCGGTCGCGCACCGTGGCGCCCTTTACGCTACGGACGGCGTGCGCTGCATCAAGTACGACCAGGGCGAGGAAGACATGGGTTGGGCGCGGCTCTCCAGGCAGTTGCCCAGCGCTACGGGACGGCGCATCGCCGGCTTCTACACGGGCGGCGGGGAGTTGCACGCCATCGCCATCGGCGACAACACATCGGGCATCGCCCTGTTCAAGGCCGACACGGAACGCCGCCTCTGGCACCAGGTATCCGCCAGCATGGCGGTCAACGACTTCGCCTCGGTCTCCGATGTGGGCACTTACCCCTACGCCTACGCCGTTAATTGCTGGCCGATTGGCCCGGCACCGTTCGACGAGAAGAACCGCTACCTACACCTACTGCCGCTGGCGTCCGCGACAACCGGCAAGAGCTACGCGAAGTACCTTGAACCGCTGGGGCATTCCGGCTACGACTGGTTCTCGCGCATAGATGACGACTTGGACGTTGAGGCGTCCGGTGTCGTGACTTCGGCCAAGTTGGCCTTCCCCGGCGTGCTGGCCGGGCGCCCTGCCGTGGTTGAGGAGGTGCGCTACCTGCGCGACTCCAGCGCTGCCGCGGGCTTCGACCTCACCGGCGCCACATGGAAGATCGAGATCGCCTCACAAGGTACGGCGGGGCTCACGTTCTCGACGCGCAACTACAAGTACACGGCCGGCGACAAGATGTCGAAGGCAGGGCGACGCTGGGCCTCCGAGAAGGACGCCATTACGCGACTGCAATGGCGGGTGACGCTGACGCGCTCGACCGGCAGGCGCACGCCTAACGCTTTGCCCTTCGCGATCAGGATGCTGCACTTCCTCGACGGCAACGTGAAGTCGCCACAGGCCTGCGGGCCTAACGCATGGGGGGTGGAGGGATGATCCCCGGCGTTAGCTTCGACCTCAACCTTGGTTCAGTCTTCAGCCCGCTTCTGCTGGTCGTGCTGCTCTGGGCTCTCAAGGGCGTGGCGAAGGGCGTTACCGACCACATGGACGCCAACGCGAGGAAGGCTCAGGAGCTGGCCGATACGCGTCACACCGAGAACACGGACCGCCTTGACCGCATCGAGGCTCAGACCACCAAGACCAACGGCACCGTGCTTGAGCACTCGGAAGAAATCGCCGCACTGAAGACCGACCTGAAGGTTGAGAGGGAGTTGACGAAGTTGCTTACCGAGATGCTGCTACAGCGCCAGCCAGACAAGGGGACGTAACCATGAACATCTCAACCCCGGTACTCGCCGGCATCCTCTTCATCGCCTGCCTGATCGCCACGACGGTGCTGGTAGTCAGCGGCAACGACGTGCCGTCTGAGGTAAAGCTGTCGATGGTGGCCTGCGTCGGCGCGGCAATTGGTAGCGCCCTGCCCGGCACGCTGAAGCTGAACAACTGAGATGAACGACGAGACGAGCTTCGTGCTGACCTGCATCCTGGCGCTGGCGTTGATCGCCTGGCTGATCTTCCTCAGCGTCTACTTCTCGGGTGCGGTATGAACGGCATCTGCCCCTTCGCCCGCCAGATCAAGGGCGTCACCACGTTCAGCAAGGGCAACGCCGGCCGCGTAGGCTTCTGCGACCACGCCGCGAGCGGCTTCTTTGGCACCATGCTCAGGCCGTCCTTCTGGCACGAGATGGGCACCAGCGTGCACTTCGCGATCAGTCGCGACGGCGAGATCGCCCAGCTCGTCAACATCTTCGACACGGCGTTCGCTCAGGGACGTCTCGGGCCTATGGTCTCCTGGCCCCCATTCGCCCGCATGAACCGCGAGAACCCCAATGGCTACCTGATCTCTACAGAGCACGAAGACTGGACGCTGGTCAACGGCAAGGCAAGGGAGGTCCCCGGCTCGCAGTGGACCGAGGCCGAGTACGCCGCCGACCTAAAGCTGAAGAAGTGGTGTCTTGACGAGGTGCGCATGGTCACGGGCGAGAACCTGCTGGCCTTCGGCATCGACTCGCTGGCCTCGCATCACATGTTCGACGGCGTTAACCGCGCCGAGTGCGCCGGCCGCTACTGGCGCAACGAATATCGCGCACGCCTGTACGCAGACCTCACCAGAAGGGGAGACGAGATCATGGACGTAATCAACGGCACCGTTCCTGCGCTGCGCGGACGCAAGCTAACGCCAGGCACGCCCTCCCCGGTACGCCTGGAGGATTTCGATACCAACAAGCCCTTCCCTGCTGGCGTCCGCCGCCTGCGCATCGAGGTCTACCTGGCGCCAACGGACCCGCACGGCATCGTCCAGATCAAGCACAGCGACGGCCACTACGGCTTTCAGGTGGGCTGGGACGGAGCTAGATACGGGATGGGCGAGGTCGACGTGGCGGGTGGTGGCTTCAGCATCGAGGGCAACGGCGTCCTGGCCCAGGTGGGCGTCCTCGCGGTCGCATGAAAGCCTTCGGTTCATCGACCATAGCGCTGTGGCTGGTGCTGCTGGGCATCGCCTTCGCTGTGATCGTGCTTGCTACCACGGCGCAGTACTTCGGCATCTCCACTCCTTTTGTCGAGGACTTCTTTCAACTCATCGGCTTAGGCGGTGGGGCCAGTACTGCGAGGAACGTCGCGGCAGATCATCTTGTGCCGGCGTGGGAGAAGAAGAACCAGGGATACGGACCTCCACCTACCGAATAGGCGGATTGCTCCCCACCTCGGCAGTCGTCATGTGCCGTTCAGTGGCAACATTCGACCACCCAGCGCAGGCGAAGAGGTTCGCGACCTCACTACGGAACTGGGCCCATTCCTGCGGGTTCATATTGGTTGGACGTTGGGCTGTCAACGTCAGGGCTACAACCTCTACCTTGCGCTTACGGCTCACAACGTTGTTCCTTCCTGCTGCGCTAAATGCCCCGTGGTGGCGCTGAGAGCCTGCTGAGCGGGTTTAATGGTGCGAGGCGGTATCCATCACCGTAACGCTTAGCCTTGCTTCATGCGGGAGAGCAGATCGGTCGCTAATTGCGCAGCGCAGGAGGGATGCCCAGGCCAGCACGTTGCGAACGTACAGAACCCATCGAGGTCACCTGTTGCGATCTCCTCCAGCGCCTTCACCGCCTCGTCGTACAGGGCAGCACGGGCTTCGAACCATGCTGCTATCGACTCGCCGTCGATAATGTTGAGCACGGCTGCGTAGTCCCTTGCGACATCGGCGTCAACAAACATCCCTCGAACCACCGTCGCCACACCGTTGTCGTGCACCACGCGCGCCCGCCACATCGACGTACCATCGTCAGGATTGGGAATGACACGCCAGGGCGTCTTCTCCCCTGCCGGTATGGTGTCTTCGTTAGTCATTGGTCACCGCCTACGTTTTCTTGGTGTGACGACCGAGGCCGCATTCGCGCTGGCCGCACTCTTTACCCTCAAGGCAGTAGACGCAGATCGTGAAGTCGAGCAGCGCCCAGTGCTTACCGCACATCCTGCAAATGCTCACGACGTTGCTCCTTCCTGCGCTGAGGCTGATGCGGGAGTGAGGAGGATTCGGTCTATGGCTACCTTCTGTCGATGAGCGAACTCAACAATCGCAGTCGTCCCGGCAGTTGGGTTCTCGTACAAGACTCCCCACTCGCGTCTCGTCTCTGCCAGTGCATCCTCCAACGCCGTGATGCGGGCGCGAGCGGAGGCCAGTTCGTCATGCAGCTTGTCGACCAGCGGCTCGATCACGTCCATCTGCGCAGATGAAAACACCTTGCCGTCCATGAACTCTTTAAGTCGTTCTGTTTCGCTCACGGCTAAGCGCCCTCCTTGTTGACTTGAGCATCGATGAGGGCGAGAGCGTCACGCAGCAGCCGTATCACGCACGCCGTGAGATGAGGGATGCCTTCGTACGCGTTGTAGCCGATGGCGTTGCAGAAGTGACACGTACGCCGGTCGCCCACTGCGAAGTCGTCAGCGTTCATGTCGTCAAGGGTCAGGTGCGTCCGCTCCAGCGCCGCCCGTACCTGCGTCAGCGTTGCCGCTGCGTGGTGGTCGATAGCTGGAGTAATGACTACGAGTGCATCACAAGACAAACACCGGCGTTCGTACGAGCTGTTCAGCCAGAACCTTCCTTCCAAGACAAAGTTGTGAGCGCACACCGCTTCCTCTTTCACGTCAGGGTTCTGCTCTTGGTTGGTCATTGCTGGACTCCTGTAGTCGGCCAAGCGCTCGGGTCAAACGGATCCGGCTGGCCTAGTTCCTCAGAAGCGATAAGGAGCAGCGTGCAGGCCTGGCACTCAATATCTTCGTCGCAGGGTGCACCCTCCGGTGAGTGCTCCTTTAGCGCCAGTCGGTACAGGTCCAGCGCCAGCGACGTACGTTCTTCCCACAGTTGAGTAACCATCGGTGACGCCGTGAGTACCGTTACTTTGCGCTCTTGGTTGGTCATTGCCTATCCGCCCTTACTATCCCGTTGCCCTTTATGCCGGCGACAGGAACTCTGTCTCAGCCTCAGCCCACGCTATTGAGTCCTGGTTGTAGCGCTCAGCCAGAACGCGTAAATGCTCCTTGAACCCTTCCACGAACTTCGCCTTTGGATCGTCAATCTCCGCAAGCCAGCAGGCATTTTGCCAAGGGGCATCCGGGCGCGAAAACCAAGCGCCATGGAGCGGGAAGTAACTCATCGTGGACTCTACCTCGCGAACGAAGTCGGCCCACTCTTGCTGCGTTAGCTTGTTGTCCGTGTTGCCGATACCCACGTAAACGTTCACGCCGTCCTCCGTGCCAGGGCACCTGCTGCCTCAAGCCTGCGCAGCGCTGCCACGCGTTCCTCTGGGGTCGTACGCAGCCGGCCTGCCCTCAACCGCTGGGGCGCCGCGGTTTGAGGCCAGACCTTCACCGCCCCTGGGTAGCCCGCATCTCGGTAGCAGCTAACGCACACGGCGCCGGGTACGTAGTCCACGCCGGCAGCCGCTGCACGTTCTGGCGTAATCAGGTGGCACAGGCAGCTCATGGCAGGGCCTGTATCTGCGCGTAGATGCTTTCGGCCTCCCAGATGCGGTTGTTCCATACCGCTTCCCCGAACGCGATGCCGAGAGTCTGTTCAGGCTCCGGTGGCACTGCATCTACCCATCCGCGCTTCTCGCCAATGGCGCAGGTTCCCCATCCGTTGTGATGGGCGAGCCACTTGTCTTTGCTGCTGAAGCGGCCCTTCTCTTTCGCTCGCTCGATACGAACAGCCCAACTCAATCGCTTTGCCATCGTCTACTCCCTCGCTTCCTCATGGGACGTTGCCGGTCCACCAGCGTCAGGGCCAGGATGCGGTTGCCCGAAGTGATCCGTGCAGCAGTACAGTGGCCGCTCTCTGTCCTCACGGAAGCGCGTCGATGCGTACCGCGCAGACACCGCGGGCCAATGCGCCGCAGACGCGCTCAAATCCTGCTTCACTGAGGTCGATGTGATTGGGGCCACAGCCGGGGCAGGTGTCAACACGAACAACCGTGATGCACGGCACTTCCGGCAGTACAGATTCGTCGGCCACGGCTTCCCATGCGCTAACACTGCGTCCGGTATCCAGATGCGCGAGAACCCCCACTCGTGAGCACACTCGTAAGGCTTGGCCGCAGGGCCAGCGTCGTCCGTCCTCGTACCCGACGGCAACGATGTCTTCTCGGTACGGGTCGTAGACTCCTGCTCCTGAGCATCCCATCGGTCGGCCTGTGTATCCGCACTCGGTGTAGCTGTGGCAGTAGTGGCTGGAGGTGCCGTAGACGACGGCCTGATGCTCTCCTCCAGTGCTCGCAACCGGGCGTTCACCTGGTACAGCACCGCGTGGAACGCTGTGTCCAGGTTCTCGATTGCTACTCCCATCTCGTTGGTTGCCGAATTCCAGGGGTCCATCTACGTCACCTCCACCGCGACCGGCGCTGCCTGGCAGCAGTCCGTCACGTAGCGTCCCTTGGTCTTGCGCACCCTCGTACATGCCTTCAGGCAGCGAGAGCAGTGGTCTTTGTATAGCGGGGGCATACGGTTCTCCTGAAAGAAATAAGCAAGCCAGCGTAAGGACGGGGAAGCAAAGCGCTGACAAGCTGGGGAAGGCTATGCCGACGCTCCGTCTTCTTCGAGTGAGAGGGCTGCAAAGTAGGTCACCCTGATCTGCGGCCATGTATAACCGCAGCCAGCGCACGCCGCCAGACTTAACGCATCGTCGCGCAAGTCCACCTCAATGCGGGGGTGCCCGAAGAATGCGTGCCACAGTCGTTTTGTCATCTGCTTATCTCCCTCCCTCAGCGTCTTTACGCTGGGCTAACTAACGCACCCGGTTGTTGTGGCCGACGTGCCAACTGCCGCAGTATTTGCAGGCGTACTTCAGGACGTGCTCGCCCTTCTCCCGTAGGCGTTTCGCTGCTCGCTCGGCGTGGTGCTCGCCGTACCTTTTCTTGCCTTCGCAGGACCTGGCCTCTGTAAAGCGGGTGGTCATCTCACACACTCCGGACACGGCGCCCAAGCCTGAGCCCACGCCGGCGCCGCTGGGTTGTTGTGTTCACGTCGCACGATCCGGTAGGTGTCGAAGGGCATACA
>Ga0196963_10001496_pt1 | contig 15682 bp, 13 predicted proteins | sample S1_5metaG_FD_148600 | JGI IMG/M metagenome (GOLD analysis project Ga0196963, IMG submission 148600) | Soil microbial communities from Anza Borrego desert, Southern California, United States - S1_5 | ecosystem: Environmental > Terrestrial > Soil > Desert | place: USA: California | collected... | reverse complement strand
CCTGGCCGCCTGCACGCTGGCGCGCGGCACGATCGTCGCCATCGGTCCGACCCAGTCGGTCGACGCGGCCACCTGCAACAACCCCGACCGGCCCGAGGGGTACAAGGCCGACCCCGACCGGTGGCAGGTCTACATCCCGAAAGAGCAACTGGCGCGCGTGCTGGCTTGCCCGGCATCCGACGAGGACGCACGCCTCGATTCGCAAGACCTCGGCATGGCCACGCGGCCTTGCACCCTTCAGGACCAGTGCAAGGCGAGCCCGCCGCGCACTGCGGCCTGCTGCCGATGACGGGAATGGACGCGGGCGGCGGAGCGCACGCATCGAAGGACTGAACCGGAGTGACGATGAACCCACCTGACGGCTACAAGCTCGCACGATCCCAGATCGAGCACGAAAACACGCTGATCTCGCAGCGCATCACCTGGTACCTGACGCTGCAGGGCCTGCTGTTCACCGCCTTCTTCGTCGCCCTGGGCCAGATCTGGGACGCGAAGTTCCCGCCGCCGCTGCGGCCGCACCTGGCCTTTGCCGTCTGGATGCTGATGCTCGTCGGCGCGTCGTCCTCGATCGTCTGCTACCTGCTGATCCGCGCCGCCTATCGCCAGATCGACGCGGTGCAGGACTGGTGGCTCCAGCAGGGCGCGAGCCCGGCCTTCCCGCCGGTCACGGGCCAGGGTCACGTCAAGGCGGGCGGCATGGCGTTCTCGGGCGCGGAGTTCGTGCTGGTGCTGTTCTTCGTGTGGCTCGGCATCGCGGTGCGTTTCGCCCCGGCCCTCCCGGCGATCGGCTGAGCGAGCGCCGGCGGCCGCTCCAGCCGCTCCAGCCGCTCCAGCCGCTCCAGCCGCTCCAGCCGCTCCAGCCGCTCCAGCCGCTCCAGCCGCTCAAGCCGCTCAAGCCACTCCCGCCACTCCAGCCGACTCCGGCCAGCGCAGGTCCGATCAGGACGGCTTCAGCTGCAGCAAGCGCACCAGCACGCCGGCGATCGCCGCATCGACTTCGATGGCCTCGCGCAGCGCCGGCCCGGCGAGCCAGGCGGGCTGCCAGTTGTTGCGCGCCAGCGCCGCCTTCCAAGTGGCGTGCTGCGTCGCCGCCTGCACTGCATCGCGCAGCTGCGCGCTGCGCGCCGGCGGCAGCCCGGCCGGCGCGAAGACACCGCGCCAGTTGCCCAGCTCGACGTTGACGCCCTGCTCCGACATCGCCGGCAGCCCGTAGGCCGAACGGCGCGAAGCGATGCCCAGCGCCCGCAGCTTGCCGCTGGCCAGCCCCTGCTTCAGCTCTCCATAACCCGATATCGCAGCGGCCACTTCGCCCTTGCTGACCGCCGCCAGCACCTCGGAGCCGCTGGAGTACGGCTTGTAGACCAGCGCCGCGGGGTTGATGCCGACGGCCCGCGCCATCATGCCGGCGCACATGTGGTCGACGCCGCCCGCGCCGCCGCCGGCGATCGAGGTCTCGCCCGGCCGCGTGCGCAGCGAGGCGGCGAAGGAACGCAGGTCGGTGTGCGGCGAATCGGCCTTGACGACCAGCACCGGCAGCTCGGTGGTCAGCCGCGCGATCGGCTCCATGCGCGACAGGTCGTGCGGCGGCTTGTTGAGCGCGATGGAGCCGACCATCACGAAGCCGCCGACCATCAGCGTGCCGGGGTCGCCGGCATAGCGCTCGACCACGTGCTGCAGGCCGACGACGCCGCCCTTGCCGCCCTTGTTCTCGTACTCGATGCTGCCGACCTGGCCCGCCGCCACCAGTGCCTCGCCCAGCGTGCGGCCGGTCAGGTCCCAGCCGCCGCCGGCGTTCGCGGGGATGACGATGCGCAGCTTGGCGATCGGCGGCGCGGCGGTGGCGCCCGCGGGCTGCGCGCGCAGCCCGGTCGTGAACAGCGAGGCGCCGGCGGCGGCCCCGAGCAGCAGGCTTCTGCGCTGCATGGACATGGATGTCTCCTTGACGCGTGACGCGTTCCCAACGTGTTGGGTACGCAGCCCACTCCGGTGACCCGTCTGACGCGGGCCTGGCCTTCTGCCGCACCGTTCGCATCCTGCAGTGCCCCGGTTCCGGCCGGGCGTCTTTGGACACGCCATCGCACGATAGGCAGCGCCGCTGTCGGCTGGCTGTCATGCCGCTAGGGGATTTCCCGTGCCGGCGCTGAAAGCGCCGCGACAGCCGTGCGCTTTGAACATCCCGCCCCGCGCCACCGTGGCGTGCCAAAGCAACGAGAGAGACAAGCATGAAGACCAAGACCCCCGCCCTGGCCGCCCTGGCCACGGCCGCCGCGCTCGCGCTGTGCGGCGCAGGCGCCCAGGCGCAGACCAACGTCACCATCTACGGCAAGCTGGACCTGGGCTACGGCAAGCCGATCGGCACCGACCTGGACCAGATGCTGGATGCCGCCGGCAGCCGCCTGGGCTTCCGCGGCACCGAGGACCTGGGCGGCGGCCTGCGCGCGCTGTTCGGCCTGGAGCACCGCTTCAGCCCCGACACCGGCCTGCCCAACGCCATCTTCTGGCACGGCTACTCCACCGTCGGCCTGGCCGGCGCCTTCGGCCGCGTCAACCTGGGGCGGCAGTACACGCCGGCCTTCTCGCTGATCCAGAACCAGATCGACCCCTGGGGCGGCGACACGATCGCGCAGCTGCGCGACGTGGCGATGCGCGTCGGCGGCGTCGGCAAGGTGCGGGTGGCCAAGTCGATCCGCTACGACTGGGGCGGCAGCGGCTTCAACGTGGCCGCGTCGATCGCGCAGGCCGAGCAGGCCGGCTCCGCCGCGGGGCCGGACCGCCCGGTCTCGATCGCCGCCAACTACGAGAAGGGCCCCTTCTTCGTCGGCGCCGGCTACGAGGACCCCGCCAACGCCAACGACGACCAGTGGAGCGTGGGCGCACGTTATGCGCTGGGCCCGGTCACGCTGTCGGCCGGCTACTCATGGGGCACGACGGCGGCCAACGCGGACACCAAGGGCTTGCTCGTCGCGGCCGTGTGGCGGCTGGGCACCGGCGAGCTGATGGGTGGCTACGCCAAGCACAAGGTGGCCGGCAAGACGCTCAACGCCAAGGCCTCGCTCGGCTACCACCACTGGCTGTCCAAGCGCACCAAGCTGTATGCCGACATCTCGCGCGACGGCAAGGCGGCGAGCGAGAAGTCGGGCTGGGACCTGGGACTCCAGCACAACTTCTGAAGTGAGCGGCTCAGCGCGCGGCCAGGGCGCTGCGCCAGCGGCGCAGCACGTCGTCGCGGCGGCCCTGGTCCAGGTGCGCCATCAGCCCCGGGCCGATGGCGATCGGCCGCAGCGCCGGGCCCAGTTCACGCTCGAGCACGCCGGCGGTGTGTTCGCCCTGCGCCTCGCGGTGCAGCGCGAACAGGCCGGCGCGGTCGGCGCTGACCTGCTGGCCGCGGCGCGACAGCAGGTAGCTCAGCCACTGCCGCGCCGGGCCCAGGTGCGGCGCATGGCGCGAGACGAAGGCCACGCGCGAGACCACCAGCGTGTAGTCGGTGGGCAGCACCAGGCCCAGCGATGGGTCGCGCCGCACCACCGGCCGCGCATACGAGCCCAGGATGTTGTAGGCCAGCGTGACCTGGCCCGAGGCCAGGTCCTCCAGCATCGCCGAGGTGCTGGTGTACAGCCGCACGCCGCAGCGGCCCAGCGCCCGCGCGATGTCCCAGAAGCCGCGCGAGACCTTGGCGTCCTCGGTGGCCAGCAGCCAGCCGATGCCAGCGGCCTCGGGGTCGTAGGTGGCGACGCGGCCCCGCAGGCGCGAGGCATTGGCCTGCAGCCACTCCACCAGCGCGGGCCGCGTGCGCGGCACGTCGGCATCGCTGATGGCGCGGCGGCTGTAGGCGATGCCGATCGGCTCGAAGGTGGTGCCGAAGGCCTCCTGCTTCCACACCGCCCAGGGCGGCAGGCCCTCGGCTGCGGCGGCCGGGTGCGCCAGCGCGTGGCCGTCGTTGACGAGCTTGATCTGCAGGTCCATGGCCGAGCTCCAGACCACGTCGGCGCCCGGCTGCCCTTCAGCCGCTTCGCGGCGGAAGCGGTGGTAGATCTCGCGGCTGTTCAGGTGGTGAGGCTCGACCCGCACCTGCGGATGCAACTCGCGGAAGTCCTTGACCAGCGGCCGCAGCGCCGCCGGATCGGTGCTGGTGTAGAGCACGACACGCCCGCCGCCCGGTTCGCCCGCCACGGCGCGGCCTGCCAGCAGGCCGGCCATCGAGGCACCGATCGCTCTGCGGACGCGATCCACACCAGACTCCTTCATGCCGACGGGGCGTGCATTATTGCGGCGCCTGCCGCAGCGCGGCCTGCCGTCTTCACCCACCGCACGGCGAGCCCGCGTGCGATCCTTGACGGGAACAGCCATGCGCATCCTGCTCGTTGAAGACAACCCCCACCTGCTGCGCTCGCTCACGCTGGCGCTGGCGCAAGGCCATGTGGTCGATGCCGTGCCGGACGGCGCGCAGGCCGACGCGGTGCTGCGCACCGAGCGCTACGACGTGATCGTGCTCGACCTCGGCCTGCCGAAGATGGACGGCCTGGAGGTGCTGCGCCGGCTGCGTGGGCGGGGCGACCGCACCGCCGTGCTGGTGCTGACGGCCAGCGGCGACACCGACGACCGCGTGCGCGGCCTGGACAGCGGCGCCGACGACTACCTGGCCAAGCCCTTCGAGCTGACCGAGCTGGAAGCGCGGCTGCGCGCGCTGCACCGCCGCTCGCTCGGCCATGCGGCCCCGGTGCTCCAGGTCGGCCGGCTGGTCTACGACTCGGTCGCGCGCAGCTTCCGCATCGACGGCGAGCGCCTCGCGCTGCCGCCGCGCGAGCACCAGGTGCTGGAGCAGCTGATCAGCCGCGCCGGCCAGCCGCTGCGCAAGCGCCAGCTGGCCGACGCGGTCAGCACGCTGGACGAGGCGCTGAACGAGGAGGCGCTGGAGATCTACGTGCACCGCCTGCGGCGCAAGCTGGCCGGCAGCGGCGCGGTCATCCACACGCTGCGCGGGCTGGGCTACGTGCTCGAACCGGCCGATGAGGCGGCTGAGTAGCCACCTGCTCGGCTGGGTCCTGTGGCCCACGCTGCTGCTGTCGGCGATCGCGATCCCGGTCGGCCACCAGCGCGGGCTCGCCAACGCCAACGAAGCCTACGACCGCACGCTGCTCGGCTCCGCGATGGCGATCGCCGAACGCCTGCATTTCGCCGATGGGCGCATGCGCGTCGACGTGCCGTACGCGGCGTTGGAGATGCTGCAGACCGGCTCGCAGGACCGCATCTTCTACCGCGTGGACAGCCTGGAGGACCGCGGCTTCGTCAGCGGCTACGAGGACCTGCCCGCGCCGCCGCCCGGGCTGCAGGTGGACGAGCCGCAGTTCCACGATGCCGTCTACCGCGGCGAACGGCTGCGCCTGGTTTCGCTGCTGCGCCGCGTCTACGACCCGCAGGTGCACGGGCCGGTGCTGGTGCAGGTGGCCGAGACGCAGGGCGCGCGCGAGCGGCTGTCGCAGCGCATCCTGCGTGACGCGGTGCTGACGCAGCTGGGGCTGATCGCCGCGGCCATCGTGCTGGTGCCGCTGGGCATCCGCCGCGGCCTTCGGCCCCTGAAGGGCCTGCGCAGCGAGGTGCTGGCACGTTCCGGCGACGACCTGTCGCCGATCGACACCCGCGACGTGCCGCGCGAGGTGGTGCCGCTGGTCGATGCCCTGAACCAGCACAGCGCCCGCCAGCGCGCGCTGGCCGAGGCGCAGCGGCGCTTCTTCGCCAATGCCTCGCACCAGCTGAAGACGCCGCTGGCGGTGCTGAACGCACAGGCCGCGCTGGCGCTGCGCCAGGACGAGCGCGCCGACGTGCAGGCCACGCTGCACGAGATGCAGGCCTGCACGCGCGCCGGCGGGCGCATCGTGCAGCAGCTGCTGGCGCTGGCGCGCAGCGACCCCGGCCAGCCGATGGAACGCACGCCGGTGGACCTGGCCGCGCTGTGCCGCGAACTGCTGCTGGAGCTGATGCCGCTGGCGCGCTCGCGCCGCATCGACCTGGGGCTGGGTGAAGCGCCCGAGACCGTCATCACCGGCGAGCGCGCGCTGCTGCGCGAGATGCTGGCGAACCTGGTGCACAACGCGCTGGTCTACACGCCCGAAGGCGGCACGGTCACGGTGGGCCTCGGGCGCGAGCAGGGCCATGGCGGCCGCGTGCTGCACACGCTGGTGGTCGAGGACGACGGCCCCGGCATAACGCCGGCCGAGCGCGAACGGGTCTTCGAGCGCTTCTACCGCCTGCCCGGCGGCACGGAAGGCAGCGGGCTCGGGCTGGCGATCGTCGAAGAAGTCTGCCGCCGCCACGGCATCGACGTGGCGCTGGAGGACGGCCGCGGTGGGCGCGGGCTGCGCGCCGTGCTGCGCTGGTGACCTGGACCTCGGCCCGGCGGCGGCGTCCCCGCTCCGCGCGGGGTTTCCCCGGGGCACCGCTGAAAGCGCGCCGACAGCCGCCGCTTTCGAGAATGCCGCTTCGTTTGTCACCTAGGAGGACGAAGTGCGTCGCGATACCTTCCTGAAATCCGTCGCCGCGGCGGCCGTGGCCGGCTGCCTCGGTACGCCGGCCCGCGCGCAGGCGGCCAACCTGCGCATGATGATTCCCGCCAACCCCGGCGGCGGCTGGGATTCCACCGGCCGCGCGCTGGGCAAGGCGTTGACCGAATCCGGCGCCGCCGCCACCGTGGCCTACGACAACAAGGGCGGCGCGGCCGGCACGCTGGGGCTGGCGCAGTTCGTCAACGCCAGCAAGGGCGACCCGAACGCGCTGCTGGTGACGGGCGCGGTGATGGTCGGCGGCATCATCACCGGCAAGCCGCCGGTGAGCCTGACGCAGGCCACGCCGATCGCGCGGCTCACCAGCGAATACAACGTCTTCGTGCTGCCGGCAAACTCGCCGTTCAAGACCATGGACGAGGTGGTCGCGCAGATGAAGAAGGACCCGGCCAGCGTCAAGTGGGGCGGCGGCTCGCGCGGGTCCACCGAGCACATCGCCGCGGCGATGATCGCGCGCGCCGCGGGCATCGATCCGGCGCGCGTCAACTACGTCGCCTTCCGCGGCGGCGGCGAGGCGGTGTCGGCCATCATCGGCGGCAACGTCACCATCGGCGGCAGCGGCTACAGCGAGTTCGCCTCGCACATCGAGGCCGGCAAGATGAAGGCCATCGCCGTGACGGCACCGTCGCGCGTCAAGGGCATTCCCGTGGCCACGCTGAAGGAGCAGGGCATCCCGGTGGAAATCGGCAACTGGCGCGGCGTCTACGGCGCGCCCGGCATCAGCGCCGAGCAGCGGCGCGTGCTGACCGAGATGATCGCCAAGGCGCTGAAGTCCAAGGCCTGGACCGACGCGCTGGAGACCCATGCCTGGACGCCGGCCGAGCTGACCGGCAAGGCCTTCGACGATTTCGTCGAGCGTGAATTCGCCGAGCTGCGCGACACGCTGACCCGCGTCGGCCTGGTGCAGGGCTGAGTCGCGCGCCGGGCCGGCGGCGGCCGGCACCCGGCCCGGCGCAGCGGCCGCTCACCCCGGCGGGCAAGAGCCCGGCGCCGGCTGGCGCCCTGCCAAGCGCGCTCGCAGCCACGGCAGGCAAGGTGTAGCCAGTTGTCAGCCCGCGGCGACACGGCGCAGCGCGCGAAGGATCATCGCCGGGATGATCACCACCACCGCGGACCATGACGCCGTGCTGCGCCCCACCAGCCGCGACGACGTGGTCCGCTGCGTGCTGCAGGCCCGCGCGAACGGCCGGCCGCTGTACCCCATATCCACCGGCATGAACTGGGGCTACGGCGCGCGGGCCCCGGTGCGCGCGGGCAGCACGCTGCTCGACCTGTCGGCGATGAACCGCATCCTCAACGCCGACCGCATCAGCCCGGCGCATCCGGTGGCGGTGATCGAGCCCGGCGTCACCCAGTCGCAATTGCACGCTCACCTGAGACGCCATTGCCCGGGACTGGTGTTCAACGTCACCGGCTCGGCGGCGGCCACCAGCATCGTCGGCAATGCGCTGGACCGCGGCGTCGGCTATGCGGGGCCGCGGCGCGAGGACGTGTTCGGCCTCGAGTTCGTCGCCGGCACCGGCCAAGTGCTGCAGACCGGATTCCGCCGGCTCGGCGAAGACTCGCCGATCGCGCACTGCCACCCCTACGGCCTGGGACCGATGCTGGACGGACTGCTGTTCCAGGGCAACTGCGGCGTGGTCACCAGCGCCTGCTTCAAGCTGGCGCCGCGGCCCGAACGGCAGCTGGCGCTGGCGATGGCGCCGCACCGGGGCTCGGACCTCGCGGGCTTCATCGACCGCCTGGTCGAGCTGCGGCGCGAACGGGTGATGACCGCCGTGACCCACATCGGCAACCAGGCGCGCAGCCAGGCCAGCCTGCTAGCGGGCATCACCCGCTACCTGCAGCTGCGCTGCGGCCTGGCCGATGCCGCGCTGGCGGATGAAGCGGCGCACGCGCTGACGCTGGCGGCGCCGCACCCCTGGACCGGCCTGGGCGCGCTGGCCGGCAGCCCGCGACTGGTGAAGGCGGCGCTGGCCGAGGTGCGCGCGCGGCTGCGCGGCGTGGCCTCGGTGCGCTGGTTCGACGAGCACCGGCTGGCGCGGGCCCAGCGGCTGGCCGACGGCCTGCGCGCGTGGCGCCCGGCGCGCACGCGGGCCGCCGCGCTGGCGGCGCTGCGGCCGCTGCACGGCCTGACCGCCGGCACGCCGTCGGACGCCGCGGTGGACAACCTGCTGTGGCGCTTCGGCGACGGCGCGCTGCAGGCACACCGCTTCGACGAGTCCGACTGCGGCCTGCTCTACGTCAACCCGGCGCTGCCGACCGATGGCCGCTTCGTCGTCGACGTGCTGGCGGGCATGGAGGCGATCGGCCACGCCCATGGCCAGCAGTTGCAGATGACGCTGAACATCGAGACCGAGCTGTCGCTCGTCGCGGTGGTGAACCTGCTGTACGCGCGCACCGACGTGCGCGCCGCCTCGCTGGCGCGGCGCTGCGCCGAGGCGCTGCATGCCTACATCCGCTCGCGCGGGCTGGAGGTGTACCGCGCCCGCACCGACATGATGGCCGCCGTGGTGAAGCCCGACTCCGACTACTGGCGCACGCTGCGCCAGCTGAAGGCGGTGTTCGACCCCGACAACATCATCGCGCCGGGGCGCTACAGCATCGACTGAGCGGGCCGCGCGGTCCGGCGGCACGCAGGACGCGGCGCGGGCCCGTCCGCCAATCCTGCGCTCGTGCGCCCTGTCGGCCCGGGGCTGCACTGCGTCACTTCACGCGGGAACGGCGCCGACGGCATGCGTACAGTGCAACGCAATCGCAGACTCGTCCCCCTTCCCCGCCGCCATGACCGCCGCCTCCGCCGCATCACCCTGGACCAGCCGCTGGCAACGTTTTGCCGCGGCCAGCGTGCGCGGCTTCCACGCCTATGCCAACTGGCTGGTTGGCCTGTCGTGGCGGCGCTTCGTGCTGCTGTCGGTGCTGCTGCTGATCGGCAGCGCCATCCTGAAAGAGCTTCCGCCCTTTCGCTGGACCTACACCGAGACGGTGACCGGGGAACGCAAGGTGATCACGGTGCCCAAGGCGCCGGTGCCGCCGGTGCCACCGAAACCGGCGCGCGAACCGATCGTGAAGATCGAGAAGCCGGGCTCGGGCGACAAGGGCAGCGTGGACATCTCCATCGACGAGCGCGGCCTGCGCATCAAGCGCAACCCGGTGCAGGCGGCGTCGTCCGCCTCGGCGGCTGCTGCTTCGGCGCCAGCTTCGGCGCCGGCTTCGGAAACGGCCGAAGGCGACGAGCCGGTGGTCGACATCCGCGTGCCGCCGGGCAGCCATTCCGAAGCGGTGCGCGAGGCGGTGGAGGAAGCGCGCCGCACGATCCGCGAGTCGATCGAGGAGGCGCGGCGCGAGGCCCGCGAAGCCAAGGAAACGGCTCGCCGCGAAGCACGCGAAGCGCGAGAGGCCGCACGCGACGCCGCCCGCGAGGCCGCCATGGACGCCGAGATCGCCGCGGCCGACCATGCCGCGCAAACCGTGGTGATGGCACCGCACGAACGCGTGCGGGTGGTGCAGATCGGCGAGGAGTTGCCCCAGCTGGCGCTGCTGTGGATCCTGGCCTCGACGGTGATCAAGATCACCTACAAGAAGCAGATACAGGCCGAGGCGCAGGCCGCGCAGGCGGTGGAAACCGCGGAGGCCGAGGCGCTGAAGCGCCAGGTGGTGGAAGCGCGCATGGCGGCCATGCAGGCGCAGGTGGAGCCGCACTTCCTCTTCAACACGCTGGCGTCGATCGACCACCTGATCGAGGTCGACCCGAAGCGCGCCAGCCAGATGCAGAAGAACCTGATCGCGCTGCTGCGCGCCAGCATGCCGACGATGCGCGAGGCCAGCGATGGCGGCGTGAAGGACCTGGGCCGCGAGCTGGCGGTGATCCGGCCCTACCTGGAAATCCTGAAGGTGCGCATGGAAGAGCGCCTGGTCACCGAGATCGACGTGCCCGAAGGGCTCCTGTCGGCCGAGTTCCCGCCGATGATGGTGCAGACCCTGGTCGAGAACGCGATCAAGCACGGCCTGGAGCCCAAGCCCGAAGGGGGCCGCCTGAGCCTGAAGGCCGAGATCGTGCACGGCAAGCTGCAGGTGACGGTGGCCGACACCGGCCTGGGCTTCGGCCGCGCCGCCACCGCCGGCACCGGCGTCGGCCTGGCCAACATCCGTGAGCGGCTGCAGCTGCTGTACGGCAGCAAGGCCGGGCTGACCATCGCCGAGAACAACGGCGGCGGCACCAAGGTCACCGTGACCGTGCCCTACCGGCCGGTGGAAGGGGCCAGCGCATGACGGCAGTGGTGAGCGTCCACGCCCGGCGGGGCGCCGCGCTGGCCGGGCTGCTGCTGGCCCTGTTGCTGGTGGCCGCGCTGGGCCTGGCGCTGTGGGCGGGGCTGGAACAGCTGCTGGCGCACTGGGGCGACGTGCCGCTGAACATCACGATCGACGGCGAGCCGGTGGCTCAAGGACTGCAGCTGGGCGCCATCGACGCCGGCACCCGGCTCGCCCTGGTCATCGGCCTGCTGGTGCTGCTGTTGCTGCTGGCGCTGGTCCTGCCCGTGCTGCTGGTGCTGCTGGTGGCGGCCGTGCTGGCGGCGCTGCTGCTGTCCGCCGCGGTGGCGGTGGGCGCGCCGGTGATCGTGGTGGGCGCGGTCATGCTGGGGCTGGGCATCGTCGTCGTGCTGCCGGTGCTGCTGCTGGCGCGCCTGCTGCGCCGGCTGCTGCGCGGCGGCAGGCCGCGCGCCGACACGCCGCCCGCACTGCCCGCGCCACCGGCGCCGCATGGTGCCTCCGCTACGATCAAACCATGAACACCGACGCCTCCCCCACCGCGGCCGCCGTGCGTGCCGTCATCGCCGACGACGAACGATTGATGCGTGAACAGCTGCGCGCCCGGCTGGCCGAGGTCTGGCCGGACCTGCAGATCGTCGGCGAGGCGAAGAACGGCCTCGAGGCGGTCGAGCTGGTGGAGCAGCAGCGCCCGGACCTGGTGTTCCTGGACATCCGCATGCCCGGCCTCACCGGCGTCGACGCGGCGCGCCAGATCGCGCAGATGGAGATTGGCGAGGACGAGTCGCTGCCCGAGATCGTCTTCATCACCGCCTACGACCAGTACGCGGTCGAGGCCTTCGAACAGGGCGTGGCCGACTACGTGCTGAAGCCGGCCGAACGGGAGCGGCTGCAGCTGACGGTGCAGCGCATCAAGCAGCGCCTGGCGCGACGCGGCACGCCGGAGGCCGACACCGCGCCGCCGGTGCAGCAGCTGCTGCACCGCCTGGCCTCGCAACTGAACCCGAACGCCGCGCCCCGCTACCTGGAATGGATCCAGGCCACCGTGGGCCAGAGCATCCAGATGATCCCGGTGGCCGACGTGCTGTTCTTCATCAGCGACGAGAAATACACGCGGGTGCAAACGGCCAGCGTCGAGGCGCTGATCCGCAAGCCGATCAAGGAGCTGGTGGACGAGATCGACCCGCAGCTCTTCTGGCAGATCCACCGCTCCACGCTGGTCAACGTGAAGGCCATCGCCGGCATCAGCCGCGACTTCCGCGGCCGCCAGATCGTCGCGATCAAGGGCCACCCCGAGAAGCTGGAAGTCAGCCGCAGCTACACGCACCTGTTCAAGGGCATGTAGCCGCGTGGCTGCGGCGTGGTTTCGGCGTGGTTTCGGCGTGGTTTCGGCGTGGCTGCGGCGTGGTTTCGGCGTGGCTGCGGCGTGGCTGCGGCGTGGCTGCCGAGTGACGGGCGCCCGGCGCGCTCGGCGTGATCGCCGGTGTGATATTGGTGCCGCGTGTTCGGCAGCCCGAGGGCGGCGCAAGAAGGGACGCGAAGGGCGGCGCAAAAAGACCGGGCGGCAAGCGCCCCATGGGCACCTGCCGCGTCATTTGAACGCTATGAGGCGATCTTCGCTCAGGGTCCGGTCGGCGGTGCCGACGGGTCCACCGGCACCGGCTTCGGATCGGCCGGCACGGGCGGCGCCTCGGTCGGCGCGGGCTCCGGCACCGGGGTCGGCGTGGCGGGCGCCGCGTCGCGTGGCCGCAGCGCCGCCTGGGCCACCGTGCGCGAGTCGTTCGCGCGCTGCTCCGGCCGGCTGCGCGCCGCCTCGGCGGCGGCAGGGGCGGCCGGGGCCGTGGCTGTCGTGTCGGCCGGGGCCTGCGCCAGCGGCGGCAGCGGCGGCACGTCGGTCTGCGCCTGCGGGGCGGGCTGCGAAGGCAGCGGCAGCGGCACGCTTTCGGCCGCGGGCGCCGGACGTTCCAGGTGGGCACTGACCCACTGCTCCGGCTTCATGTCGAACACCATCGCGGCGGCCACGCCGAGCACCGCCAGGCCGGCGACCCAGAAGGGCCATTGCGCGCGCTTGCGCGGCCGTGGCTCCCAGGTCTCGGTGCGCATGCCGCTGATGTCGTGGCTGATGTCGTGGCGCACCGGCGCCGGGCCAAGGCCAGGCGGGTCGTTGCGCAGCGGATCATGGGGGGGTGTGTTGTCGGGCTTCATGCCCGCCACTCTCGGCGCTGCAGCGGCTGGCGGCCATCGGGCGGCGGCCCGACCGCCTGTCGGCAGCTTCCTACGGCGCTTACGCGGCTGTTACTTGGGCAGCCCGCGCGGCGGCAGCGATCGGGCGATCAGCCACTGCGCGGCCCAGTAGGCCGGCAGGATGCACAGGCTGGCGGCCGGCAGCGGCTGGGCGAAGCGGTCGGCCGCGAGCATCGCGTCGGACAGCACGAACAAGGCACCACCGATCGCGGCGGAAGCCGCCCAGCGCTCGTCCGGCAGGCCGCGCCGCAGCCGCCAGCGCACGGCCGCCTGCGCCGCCATCGAGGCCAGGCACGCGACATAGGCCAGTACCGCGCCACGCAGCGGCGCCGGCACGCCCGGCCACAGCAGCGCCAGGATGGCGCCGGCCACCAGCGCATACGCCGCGAAGGCCGGCCACCAGGCGCCGAAGCGGACGCCGCGCGTGAAGGCCAGCAGGTAGGCCAGGTGGGCCAGCAGGAAGGCGACCAGGCCCGGCAGGAAGCCCTGCCGCGGCCACAGCAAGGCCACGTCGCCCACCCAGGACAGCATGAGTCCCGCCAGCACCGCCCGCCGCTGCGCGCTGCCGGCCTCGCCCCGCCCCCAGGCGAAGGCGATGACCAGTGCGGTGGCCAGCGGCTTGAAGACCCAGGCCAGCGCCGGCTGGTCCAGCGCCCATGGCGCGGCCAGCACTGCCAGCGCGGCACTGAGGACGAAGGCGGGAAGCAGGCGGGGCATCGAGGCAGTGTCGCCCGGGCGCCATCGCCCGCGTATCAGGGCGACTGCGGTGCGCCCTGCCCATCCAGGGCGATCGCGGTACGCGCTGCGTCAATCAGGGCGACTGCGGCGCCGCCGCCTTCGCCGCCAGCTCGGCGCGCAGCTTCTTCAGCCGCTCGCGCGGGTCTTCCTTGGTCGTCGCTTCGTGCAGCTTCATCTCGGCGATGAAGCGGCTGGGCACGCCGGCCACGGTGTCGCGGCCCTTCTTGCGGCGCTTCAGCGTCGACACCACCAGCGTCGAGCGCGCACGCGTGATGCCCACGTACATCAGCCGCCGCTCTTCCTGCAGCCGTTCCGGCGTCATGTCTTCGCCGTCGCTCTTGAAGGGCAGCAGGCCCTCGTTGACGCCGGCCAGCACCACGTGCGGCCATTCCAGGCCCTTGGACGCATGCAGCGTGGACAGCGTGACCACCTCCTGCTCGTCGCCGCGCTCGGCCAGGCTGATGATGACGCTGATGGTCTGCGCCACCTGCAGCACCGTCTGCCGCTCGCTTTCGACGGTAGAGCCGCCCTCCTGCGTGATCTGGCCGCCGCAGCGCTTGCCGATCCAGTCGATGAAGTCCATCACGTTCGACCAGCGCGAGGCGGCCAGCTTCTCGCTGTCCTCGCTGTCGTACAGGTGCTGCTCGTAGCCGATGTCCTTCAGCCATCCCAGCAGCAGCGCCTTGGCGTCCTCGCTGCCCTGGGTGTGGCGGGCCTTGTGCTCCAGGTCGTTCACGTAGCGTCCGAATTCGTGCAGCGAGCCGACCGCCTTGGCGCCCAGCGCGGCCTGCAGGCTGTCGGCGAACAGGGCCTCGAACAGGCTCACCTTCCACTTGCCCGCGAACTCGCCCAGCTTGCCCAGCGTGGTGTGGCCGATGCCGCGCTTGGGCGTGGTGACGGCGCGCAGGAACGCCGGGTCGTCGTCCTGGTTGACCAAGAGGCGCAGCCAAGCGCACAGGTCCTTGATCTCGGCGCGGTCGAAGAAGCTCTGACCGCCGCTGACTTTGTAAGGTATCTGCGCCGCCCGCAGCTTTTGTTCGAACACACGCGCCTGGTGGTTGGCGCGGTACAGGATCGCGAAGTCGCTGAACTTGACGCCGCCCGCGCCCGGCGCGCCCACCAGCGCCCCGCCCTGGCCGCGGATGGCCTGGATGAAGGCCACCGCGCGTTCCGCCTCGTGCTCCTCGCCGTCGCACTCGGCCAGGCGCACCGGCTCGCCGTCGCCGAACTCGCTCCACAGCTTCTTCTCGAAGAGCTTGGGGTTGCCCGCGATCACGCAGTTGGCCGCGCGCAGGATGCTGCCGGTGGAGCGGTAGTTCTGCTCCAGCGGGATCACCTTCAGCTTGGGCCAATCGGTCGGCAGCTTCTTCAGGTTCTCGATCGTCGCGCCGCGCCAGCCGTAGATGCTCTGGTCGTCGTCGCCCACCGCAGTGAAGAGGCCGCGGCGGCGCTCGTCCTCATGCTCGACCAGCGCCTTCAGCAGCTCGTACTGCACGGCGTTGGTGTCCTGGTACTCGTCGACCAGCACGTGGTGGAACTGGTCCTGCCACTTCTTGCGCGCCTCGGGGTCCTTCTGCAGCAGCTTCAGCGGCAGGCCGATCAGGTCGTCGAAGTCCACCGCCTGGTAGGCCTGCAGCCGCTCTTCGTACAGCGCCATCACCCGGGCGGCCACGCGTTCGTCGTCGTCCTTGGCGGCCAGCGCGGCGCCGGCGCTGTCCAGGCCCTGGTTCTTCCACAGGCTGATGGTCCACTGCCAGCGCTTGGCCAGCGCGTTGTCGCTGGAGCCGCCGGCGTCGCGCATCACGCCCAGCACGTCGTCGCTGTCCAGGATGGAGAACTGCGGCTTCAGGCCCAGGCGCTCGCCGTCGCCGGCG
>Ga0196963_10001495_pt1 | contig 15684 bp, 12 predicted proteins | sample S1_5metaG_FD_148600 | JGI IMG/M metagenome (GOLD analysis project Ga0196963, IMG submission 148600) | Soil microbial communities from Anza Borrego desert, Southern California, United States - S1_5 | ecosystem: Environmental > Terrestrial > Soil > Desert | place: USA: California | collected... | reverse complement strand
TCGCTCGCCAAGGACGAGGCCGTCCTCCTGATCATGGTCCGCCCGACCATCATCATCCAGCGCGAGCAGGAACAGCGCCAGTTCCCGCTCCTCTCGAGCAAGGTCGCCGGCTAATCCCCGCGCGACGATCCCGCACGCAATCCCAAACCCCCGGACGGCAGCCGTCCGGGGGTTTTCGTTTGTCCGCGACATACCGCTCGCGGCTTAGCGACTTTAATCGACGCCCGTAGCTCAACATTTCGATGTTGAGAACCGGCGTTCGATCACCAAAGCCCGTTCCTTATCGCCGAGCACACGGGCGCGACGTCTATTCTTCTCAACGCCCGCCCACCCGCCCATCTCGCAATGGTCCCCCGCCCCCTCACCCCCGTAATTAGCGGTCGCACCGAAGGTGCACGTGAGCGCCAAATGCCCGCCGGCGCGGTTCCCCTCATCTCGTTCTCCCAGTGACGATGGGTTTTGGTACGATCGCATCGCCCCCTGTCGTCCGCCTCCACGCCGACTCCTGCGGAGTCGGATTCGCACCGCAGGTGCGAGCCTCCCCGCGACCCGCGCTGCGCGCATCCGAACGTCTCAACCGCCCCCCGTGCGCGGACCCGCGCCTCATATAGCCCGCCACTCGTGGCGGGAAACCGTTCGAGCGCGCAGCGCCAGCCCGTCCCTCCCCGCACCTTCCCGCCACAAGTGGCGAGCTATATGAGACGGGCTTGCGAGCGGCAAAGCGTCCGTAAACAATCGCGCGCCGGTCGCGCCCGCGGTGGGATTCCGACTTCGCACTAATCGCCGTGGCTCGGCGTCCCGCGCGGCACGACCTCGCCGGGATTGGCCCCCGCGGATATAACGGCCGCGGCGCCCCCGCCGGGGCGGCGATGATGGGTTGTTATGCGACAGGAGACGCCCGCCGAACGCGCTGTCCGCGAAGTCTTTCGCCCAGGGGATAGCGACCGCCGACGTCAGGCTCAGTCAGGATGGACGGATGCTGGACGTCCGACCCAATGACGGCCGCATCCTGCCCGTCGCATGACCCGACGTGCAACGGCAACTGTTGGAGGGACTGATGCAGCCCGGTCAGCCGCACAACATGGCCATCGCGGAAGTTGAACACAACGGCGCGATCGGCCAGATCAAGGCGAGCGCCGCGAGCGCCGACGACGATGCGATCCGATTCATCGTCGACCTGATGAAGCAGGAGGGAATCAGCGGCGACAGGGTCGTGCGCCTGTATTCCGAACGACAGCCGTCGCCCGAGTGGTGCGAATACTTCGCGACGCATTGGCCCAACGCTGCCGTGACGTGGTCGTTCTGTCCCGGGGAAGACGCGAGGATGGAGGCCGAGGTCGGAAAGCTCCTGGCCAAGCGTGACAAGCCTTGGTGGAAGTTCTGGTAGTCCTGGCCGCGCGGCGGTTCCCGTTCGTCGCCCAACACGAGCACCCGTGCACGCACCCCTCCAACTCTCCACCCCCCGCCTCCACCTCCGCCGCCTCCGCCCAACCGACGCCACGGCCATCTCCGCCTACCGGTCGTTGCCCGCCGTCATCCGGTTCCAATCCTGGACGTCTTACACCCCCGCCGACGCCGCCCGGCTGATCGCCGAACAGGAGCGCCTCACCCCGGACACGCCCGGCACCTGGCTCCAACTCGCGCTGACCACGACCGAAAACGGCACGATCATCGGCGACTGTGGCATCCACTTCCTCACCGGCGACCCGCGCCAGGTCGAGCTCGGTATCACCCTGTCCCCCGCCTACCACGGCCGCGGCCTCGCGACCGAGGCCCTCGCCGGCGTGCTGCAATACGTCTTCGACGCGCTCGGCAAGCACCGCGCCCGGGCCGTCACCGACGCCGACAACCTCCCCGCCGCCAACCTGTTCCGCCGGCTCGGCTTCCGCCAGGAGGCCCACTTCGTCGAACACGTCTGGTACAAGGGCGCGTGGGGCAGCGAGCTCGTATTCGCCCTGCTCCGGCGGGAGTGGCGGGCGGCGGCCGGCCTTTGCCTTGGATTGGTCAAGTGAAGCGAAAACGTCAATCGACGCGTGTCCGGCTGGATTCGCCAAAGGCGCCGATCTTCGCAATCAAGATCGCCCTGTTCGTTCCCTTCTTCGTCATGATCTCCCTCTTGACGTGGGTCGCCGTGCGCACGCGGGCGGGCGACCCGACTCTGGACTCATCGCCAATCAGGCCGATCTGCCTCGCCCTGTTCGGCTGGCTCTTCGCGGCCGCCTCCGCGGTGGGGCTTCGGTACGGGATCATCGCGCCCGGATACGAGCCGGGCTCCTTCGCGTACCGGGCGGCCGTGGGCCTGATCTGGCTGACGGGCGGCATTGGCGTCACGTTGCTGACGGTAGGAATCGTGCTCCTCGTTCGCGTTACGACGGGGAGCGGGTGAGTGAGCGCCGGAGTTTGAGGAGCAGATAAGGGACAGGTTTCCGATCCCGCCCTGCCGCGCGAGCATCTCGCCGCCGCCGCAGCCCGCATAACGCAACCGTGCGAGCGGTGTACTCCCAGTCATGTCGTTCCCGTCACTCGAGCGCGCCGCCGACGAGTGCTTCACGCGATCGGCGTCGATAGCGAAGACGCGCGAGCAACACGAGGCGGCCATCCAGGTCTGGAACCGATTGCTCGACGACGCGATCGCCAACGCGATTCGGGCGAAGGATCAATACGTCGAGGAGAAGCGGTACGAGCAGGCCTGCGTCGCGCGGGACATGGCCGGCTACTTCAACGCGATGAAGGCCACGAACGACGCGCCGTTTCAGCCGCCGACTTAACCAGACGCGCATCGACAGCCCGCCCCCGAAGTCCCCACCCCGACGCGCTACCCTTTCTCACCCCCAATTCGGAAAAATCTCCCGCGAATCCGACCCCGCCCGCCCGTTTTCGTGCGCGCCGCCCACCACGCCCGCGTGACACCCCCCGTATAGGTGAAGTCGCGCGCTCTTTGACATCCCGCTCACGCCTCTCGACCGCCGGGTACAAAACGAACCCACCCGGTACCGAAAAGTCCCGAAAGTGCCCGGTTTTGCCCGCTTTTGCCCGGTTTTCACGATTCCATCTCCGGGCTAACCCCCCGCCTCAGCTACACTTAGACTTTCATCCCACCTCCAAGCGTGAAAAAATTCTCCCCTTTGCGCTCTTCGCGTCTGCGGCCGCATTTCGAACCCCAAACACCTTCCCCGCCGCCCTTGCAAAGCCGACCGCCTTTCCCTACACTGCTCGGCTCTTCACTTTTAACGATTACGAGGAAGTGTCATGCCCCGCGTCTGCTATTTCACCGGCAAGAAGACCCAGTTCGGTCGCAAGAAGACCACCCGCGGTAAGGCCAAGTATCTCGGCGGGGTCGGCACCAAGATCACCGGGCTGTCGAACCGCAAGTTCATGCCCAACATCCAGACCGTCCGCGCCGTCGTCGACGGCGTGACCAAGCGCATCAAGGTCAGCGCCAAGGCCATCAAGATGGGCCTCGTCGTCAAGCCCCCGAAGCGTCGCTGGAAAAAGCCCGAGGCCGCCGAAGCCAAGTCGGCCTGAGCCGGCTTCCCGAAACAGCAATCCGACGCGCCCGGTCACCCGCAAGGTTCGACCGGGCGTTTCCTTGCGCGCCACCGCCGGAATCACGCCGCCGGCGCGACCAGCACGGCCATCCGGCCCGTCGCCGGCCCGTCCCGGCGGTGAGAAAAGAACTCGCCCGCGTTCGCGAACGTGCAAAGGTCCGCCGAGTCCGCACGGTCGTCGCCGATCCCAAGGGTGCCGAGTTGGAGGCGGACGGCGCGCACGAGGTCGACGTGGGGCTTACCCGCCGAACCCCTGGGCCACGCGATCGGCGCGGCGGCCCCGAACGCGCGCTCGAACTCCGCGGCGACCACCGGCCCGACCTCGAAGTGCGGGGCCGAAATGCACGGCCCCACCGCCGCCAGCAGCGGGGCCTCGGGTGCGCCCGCTAGATCGCGCAGGCGCGCGGCGGCCGCGCCGATCACGCCCGCGATCACCCCGCGCCACCCGGCGTGCACGGCGGCGACCGCCCGCCCGTCGGCGGTCGCCAGCAGGATCGGTACGCAGTCGGCGTACTTGACCGACAGCATCCGGGCTGGGTCGGCGGTCACCAGCGCGTCGGCGTTCACTCCGCTCGTGAACGCCGCCGCGGGTGCGACGTGGCACACGTCCGCCCCGTGCACCTGCGAGACCCAGCACCGCTCCCGGCCGACCAGCCCGCCGCCCGCGGCGACGGCGAGCCGGCGGTAGTTCTCGTCGAGGTTCGCCTGCGTGTCCTTGAGATCGGTGCCGCCGGCGATGCCGAGGTTGAGCGAGTCGAACGGCGCCGGCGACACGCCGCCCACCCGCGTCGAGAACGCGTGCGGCACACCGGCCCGCTCGAGCAGGGGAGAGGCGTAGAACGTAACGCCGTTGTCGGCCGTCCGGCGGGTCAGGGGCATGGTGGGGGCGAGTGTAGCGAGTGAGCGATGAGACGCGAGAAGGGAGCGAGTCGCGAGTAGGGAACGTCCGAAACGCGCCGGGGCAGAGTGTGCGGGCGTCGCCCGAGATGCCGCCCCGGATGGGTCATCGCGCGGGTTGTATTTTCCCGGGCGCTTCATACGCTCTGCGGGCTATGGCGGAACAGGCCCCCACCGGTGCGACCAGGCTGGCGATCGACGACGTGCGGCACGTGGCGAAGTTGTCGCGCCTGGCGCTGGACGAGGCGCGACTCGCGTATTTGGCCCCGCAGCTCGAGGCGATCCTCGGGTACGTGGCCAAGATCGGCGAGGTCGACGTGACCGGCGTCGAGCCGATGGCCCACGCGACGCCGATCAGCAACGTGTTGCGCGAGGACGTGGTGACCCCGAGTTTGCCGATCGAAAAGACGCTGCAGAACGCGCCGGAGCGGGACGGGGCGTTCTTCGCGGTGCCCAAGGTCATCGGCGGAGACGAGGATTCGGCGGGGTGATGCGGACGGATCACAAGGGAGCCCAGCGACTTGTCGCGGGACGAAGTTCGAGACGCGTGGTACGCGGAGAGCCGCGGACGCGACGACGTGAACCAAGACGGATCGGATCTGGTAAATGCTGCGTTACGACACATTGATCGCCGCGCGCGATGCGGTTCGCGCGAAACAGATCTCCTCCGTCGAGCTGGTGCGCCAAGCCTTGGACCGCATCGAATCCGCCGACGACCGCATCAACGCGTTCAACGAGGTCGCGACCGGGCGGGCGATGGAAATCGCGCGGAAGGTGGACGCGGGCGAAATCACCGGCGAGCTGGCCGGCGTGCCGATCGCGCTCAAGGACAATTTGTGCACGGCGTGGGGGTCGACGACGTGTTCGTCGAAGATGCTCGAGAACTTCCGGGCGCCGTACGACGCGACGGTCGTGAAAAAACTCGAGGCGGCCGGCGCGGTGATCGTCGGCAAGACGAACCTCGACGAGTTCGCGATGGGCTCGTCGACCGAGAACAGCGCGTTCGGGCCGAGCCGGAACCCGTGGGACGAGAGCCGCGTGCCGGGCGGGTCGTCGGGCGGGAGCGCGGCGGCGCTGGCGGCGGGGATGTGCGTGGCGAGCGTCGGGTCGGACACGGGCGGGTCGATCCGCCAGCCGGCGGCGCTGTGCGGGCTGGTGGGCGTGAAGCCGACGTACGGGCGCGTCAGCCGATTCGGGCTGGTCGCGTTCGCGTCGTCGCTGGACCAGGTCGGGCCGTTCGGGTGGACGGTGGCCGACGCGGCGCTGATGCTCAAGGTGATCAGCGGGCACGACCCGAAGGACTCGACGAGCGTGGCGACGGCGGTGCCGGATTATCTGGCGAATCTGGAAGAGCCAATCAGAGGCCTGCGGCTTGGCGTCGTGCGCGAATTCGACCACGCGGCGGGCATCGACCCGCAGGTGAAGGCGGCCACGGACGCGGCGATCGCGAAGTACCGCGAGATGGGGGCCGAGATTGTCGACGTGTCGCTCCCGACGACGGACTACGGGATCGCGGCGTACTACATCATCGCGCCGTGCGAGGCGTCATCGAACCTGGCGCGGTACGACGGCGTGCATTACGGGCATCGGACGAAAGAGCCGGTGACCGACATCGTCGAGCTGTTTTCGAAGAGCCGGGCCGAGGGGTTCGGCGAAGAGGTGCAGCGGCGGATCATGATCGGGACGTACGCGCTGTCGAGCGGGTACTACGACGCGTACTACAACCGCGCGCTCAAGGTCCGCCGGCGGATCAAGGAAGACTTCGACCGCGCCTTCGAAAAGTGCGACGCGATCGTCTGCCCGACCAGCCCGATCCCGGCGTTCCCCGTCGGCGAGAAGAGCGGCGACCCGATGCAGATGTACCTGTGCGACGTGTTCACGGTCACGTGCAACATCGCGGGCATCGCGGGGATCTCGCTGCCGTGCGGGTTCACGGCGGGCGCGAAGCCGCTGCCGATCGGGCTGCAGCTGCTCGGGCCGCACTTTTCGGAGGAGAAGCTGCTGCGTATTGCGCGGATGTACGAGGGGGCGACGGCGTGGCACACGCGGCGGCCTTCGTAGGCGGATGAGCCGCGGAGCGGCGCAAGATTAAAGCCCACGGCGCAAGCCGTGGGTAGCACGTGCGACGAACGCGAGAGTCCCGGAGGGACGAAAGACGGGTTCGCGGAGCGATTCGGCATTTCGATCCGTCTTACGCCCCTCCGGGGCTGACAACGAAAGAGGGGGAGGGCGCGGCACCCGTCACAACCCACGGCTTGCGCCGTGGGCACTAGGCTTACGCCGCTCCGCGGCTGCAGACGAAATGAGAAGGGCCGGACTGTGATCGATCACAGTCCGGCCCTCGTTCAAATCACTCCCGACACGCGACCGACCTCACACCGTCGTCCAGCGCAGCTGTCGGCCGCCTTGGCCGTCGGGGGCGGTGTAGTAGACGCGGTCGCCGATGACGGCGAAGCCGGCGCCGGCGAAGTCGCCCGGGTACTGGTCGCCGTTGGGGTCGAACGTCGGGCCGACGTAGTCGACCAGGACCGTGCCCTCGCGCGTGCCGTCGGAGATCCACAGATTGCCGTTGTCGTGGAAGACGAACTGCCCGTCGACCTCCGCCGCGAACGCGGGCGGCACGGACAACACGTTGAACGCCAGCGGGTTGTCGAGCGAGCGGATGCGGACCGTCCCCTCGACCGTCCCGTCGCTCCGCCAGAGGGCGGCCGACCCGGGCGTGCTGGAGATGTTCCCGCCGACGAACTCGCCGGTGACGAAGTAGACCTCGTCGCCGACCGCGGCCATCGAAAGGATTGCGTCGGTGCCGAACGGCGCGTCGGCGGGCGAGAAGACGGGGTACGTTCCCTCGGCCGTCCCGTCGCTGACCCACAGCGCGCTTTGGAACTGCTCGGCGCCGGACGGCGCGTTGAAGAACAGGCGGTCGCCGAGGGCGGTCAGGTCGGACACGCGGCTGATGAACGGCGGGCCGGACGGCAGTTCGGTGACCAGCGTCGCTTCGGTGGCGCCCGGCGCGACGGTCGACAACTGGTTGAAGAACGGGAACCCGGGCGTCCCGGCGACGAACAGCGTGTCGCCGACCGCGCGTAGGCCGGTGACGACGCCGGCGTTGGCGATCGCGAAGGTGCCGGCCTCGGTGCCGTCGGAGCGCCAGAGCGACCGCTGGCCGAACTCGTTGGGGCCGGTGAAGTAGAGGACGTCGCCGACCGTTTCGAGGAGCGGCGCGAGGTCGATCTCGCCGTCGCTCGGGTCGACCGGCGTGTCGCCGATTTGCGCGGTGCCCGCGGACGTGCCGTCGGTCCGCCAGAGGCGGTTGCCGGCGCTGAACAGAACGGTGCCGTTCGGCAGCGTCGCCAGCGTTGTGATGCCGGGGTCGAAGCCGAATGGCGGGAGCAGGTCGACGATTGCGGTCGTGCCAGCGGTCGTGCCGTCGCTCCGCCAGAGTTCGGAGCCGCTGACGAACAAAAGCGAGCCGTCGCCGGGGGCGATCAGGTCGCGTACCGGTCCGTCGTACAGCAGCGTGGTGGAGTTGCCATCGGTCTTCCAGAGTTGCTGGCCGTCCTCGCCGGCCGAGTAGGGCGTCGCGGACAGGACGAAGTACAAATCGTCGCCGACCGGCGTAAGGAAGTCGGGGTGGGCGGGCTGCTCGATCAGGACGTCCCCCTCATACCCGACGGGGACGGTCGTGGGCACGTCCACCGTGTGGACGTCGGCGGCCTGGCCCGGGGGCAGCACGCGGGTCTGATTTGAGACGCCGGCGGCGGACGGGCCGTCGTCGTTAATGGCGGTCACGCGGTAGCGGAACTTGTCGCCCGGGTTGGCGCCGGCGGGGACGTCGACGTACAGGAGGGTGTCGGCCGGGAGCTGGGCGATGGCGACGAACGGGCCGTTCTTGTTGGCGCGTTCGACGACGAACCCGGTCTCGTCGGTCGCGTTGTCGCGCCACTCGACGTCGATGCGGTCGGTGGAGACGCCGACGGCGGTGACGTCGGTGGGCGCGGCGGGGATGGAGAACAGCGTCCGGCTCTCGAGCGCGTCGATGGCGGCGGCGAGGAGCGGGCGCGAAGCGCGGTTGGGGCGCGGCGGCATGGCGGAATCCGTTCCACCCGCGGGCGTTCCCGGCGCCCGGCGGCATGTTGTGACTTGTTGTATTCGGGGGTACCGGGCTCCCCCCCGTGGTGTGATTCGGCCGACCCGCCTTTCCCTCGGGCGGTTTGGTAATGACCGGCCGGACTCGTCGCCGACGGTTCCTGAAAAACGCGCGGCGACGACGAGGGAGACTCTAACGATGAGCTTGATCGGGCGTCAAAAGAAAAATCGGGTGTGTGAGGAAGCGTTCGGTGCGAAGGGAAGACCGGCGCAAGTCGCGCGAATCGGTGGGCAGTGCCCACCCTACTTGAATGACTTCGTTTCGATCGCGCCACCTTTGGTGATCGTGAGTGTGATCGCGCCGGTCGTGTGCGTGCGGTGGAAGGGGATCTGGCGCTCGGCGACGAGCGCGTCGAACGTTCGCTGTTTGCCGGTGAGCGTGTTGTCGTTGGAGGCGAGGATCAGGGTGGGTCGGACGGCGTCGAGGAGGGCGGCGGTGGCGGCGGGCTCGGCGCTGCCGTGGTGGGGGGCGACAAGGACGTCGGCGCGGAGGGCGGCGGGGTCGCGCTGGAGCAGGGCGGTGATGGCGGGGGATTGGACGTCGCCGGTGAAGAGGATCGATTTGCCGCGACAGGTGAGCTTGAGGACTTGGGAGGTATTGTTGGGGTCGGCGAGTGAGTTGCGCGCGGACGCGCCCAGGGGCGAGTCAGCGGAGAGGTCGGGCGGGGGCCAGAGCACTTCGATGGTCGTCAGGTCGTCGAGCGCGATGCGCTGACCCGCGGACAGCGCTTCGGTGCGGACGCGGCGGACTTCGAGGGCGCTCAGGGCGAAGCGGGCGGCGGGGTTTCGCTTGGCGTGGGTGTGGAACTGCGGGGTCAGGAGGGCGCGGGAGACGCCGGGGCTATCGGCGAGTTGGGGGACGGCGGAGAAGTGGTCGAGGTTGGCGTGGCTGATCATCGCGGCGTCGATCTTGGTCAGGCCGCGGTGGCGGAGGAACGGGCGGAGGATTCGGCGGTGGACGTCGGCGACGGTCGACGAGCCGGCGTCGACCAGCAGCGTTTGGCCCTCGGGGAGCTCGACGACGCAACACTGGCCCGCGCCGACGGAGAGGAGCGTGAGGCGCAGCTCGGGCCCGTGGCGCGGGGCGAAGCCCAGGAGGAGCGGGAGGAGCAGGACCAGCAGGCCGGCCGCGACGGCACCGCTCTTAAAGGCCCGGCGGAGGGCCGGGTGCGCGGTGGGGATCAGCGGGAGCGCGAGCAGCGCGTAGAAGATCAGGACGACGAGGATGGGCAGCGCGGGCAGGGCGACGTCGCTCCCCGGCCACGTGGCCATCCAGTCGACGAACGAGCGCATCGCGGCGACGGGCCAGGCGGCGGCGGCGGCCCACGCGGGGGCGAACCACGGCAGGAGTAGCGTGAGCACGACCTTGAGCAGGCCGGCGATCATGGCGGTGAAGACGATCGGCGCCAGGAGGATGCTGGCGGGGATGGCCCACGGGTTGAGCTGGTCGAAGTGGCCGATGATGAGCGGCGCGGAGACGAGCCAGGCGACGACGGCGGCGGCGAGGACCTTCGCGCCCTCGGCGCGGAGCCAGCGGCGGACCTTGCCGGCGGGGGACGGCTGGATGCCGAACGACATCAGGACGCGGTCGTCTTCGGTGACGCGGTTCATCGAGCCGGCGAACGGGCCGGCGAGGATCATCAGGCCCAGGACGGTGCCGAAGGAAAGCTGGAAGCCGGGGTTGTAGAGGTCGAGCGGGTTTGCGATCAAAAGCGTGATGAGTGTGAACGCGAGGAGCTGGACGCCGTCGACGCTGCGGCGGAGGAGCATGGCGAGGCCGAATGTTTCGCACAGGACGATCGAGCGGAGGACGGGCGGCGAGGGGAGCGCGACCAGTCCGTAGAGGAGGACGAACGCCATCATGACGACGGCGGAGCGGCGCGGGGTGACGCGGGCGAGTCGGCAGAGGAGGTAGACGAATCCGCCGAGGACGGCGACGTGCAAGCCGGAGATCGAGAGGTGGTGGCTGGTGCCGGTGCGCTGGAAGTCGTCCTGGACGTCGCGGAGTTGGGGGTCGGGGTCGCCGACGAGCAGGGCGCGGAGCAGGGCGTGGTCGAGCGCGCGGTCTTGGCCGAAGCCCTTGTCGAGCAGGTTGCGGGCGGATTGGCGGAGGTCGTGCAGGGGCGACCAGCCGGGCGGGGCGACAATGCGGATGGATTGGGGGCGTTCGACGGAAAGGGAGGCGAGCACGCGCTGGCCGCGGTAGTAGGTGGCCCAGTCGAACTCGCCGGGGTTGGCGGGGTGGGCGGGGCGCGACAGGCGGCCGAGCGCGGTGATCGTCTGGTCGTAGGCGAGGCGCGAATCGACCTGGCCCAGGTGGAGGAGGACGCGGCCGGAGGCGGGTTGCCAGCCGGCGGCGGTGCGGATGCGAGTGACGACGCCGGCGGTGATCTGGCGGTCCGGGGCGTAGCGGGCGAAGGGGCCGGGCGTCCCGGCGAGCGTGCGCGGGGGCTGGTCGATGCGGAGCTCGACCTCGGCGAGCTTGGGGTCGTCTGTAGTGAAGTTGGCGATGTGGTCGTGGGAGAAGTGGAAGCGCTGGAGCTGGGCGGCGGCGACGCCCAGGGAGAGGATCGCGAGTGCGAGGGCGGCGGTGGAGAGGACGGGGATGCGCGCGAGGAAGAGCGCGATTAGCAGCGCGATTGCGGCGAGCGTCAGATACGCCAGGGGAGCGGAGGGCAGGATTGGATGGAGGAGGATGCCGGCGATCAGGCAGAGCGCGGCCGAGACCAGCGGACGGCGCGCGAGCGGCGAAACGGATGGCGGCGGGGCCATGGCCGCCGGAGGTTAGCAAGGCGATCGTGGCAGTAGCAAAGAAATCCGATGGCGGGGACACGCGCCAACGGCGGACGAGTCACCTAACAATTCCCTTCGAGCGAGACCCCAAGAGCGACGCGACCGGCGCCTGCCGGCGGCGGCTATTATGGCGTCTGCAGTGTGACACAGGTTGGATGCGCGAAACCTTACGTATCTTCAGTGCGCAAATCTCCTTGAGGGGCGGTCGGGGATTGGTGTAACATTGGGAGCCATCGGCGTTGCCGGGCCCGGCGTGGAATCGGTGAGGCGGCGATTCGCGCGGTTCGGTCGACGCGCGTCGCGCGGCACCGAACCCCACCCGTTCAGTCAGCGGAGCAGTTCAAACAGAGGCGTTCGAGCTCGTCCCCGGCCCGATTCTGCAAAGGTTCGCACACGCCCGTTTCCCCCCACCTTTTGAACCCGACACCTTATGGCCAAAGCACAGAAGAAGCTCGGCGAGATCTTGATGGAGTGGGGGTTTGTCCAGCCGAAGGAGGTCGAGAAGGCGCTGGCGCACGCCAAGACCAAGGGGATGCGGATCGGGGATGCGCTGCTGGACCTGAAGCTGTGCACGGAGAACCACGTGTACAAGGCACTGGCGCAGCAGCACGGGATGGAGTACATCGACTTGGATAAGAACTCGGTCCCGCCGAACGCGGTCAACCTGATCCCGGACGAGCTGATGCGCAAGTTCCTGATCCTGCCGCTGGGCAAGGACGGGGGGAAGCTGCGGATCGCGATCCACGACCCGCTCGACTTCGAGATGCTCGAGGTGCTGCGGTTCCGGCTGAACACGGACGTGCGGACGGTGCTCGCGCCCAAGGGCCGGATCAAGAGCTACCTCGACGAGCTGTTCAACACGAGCGCGCAAAACACGATCGACAAGACGCTCGATAAGACGATCGACAAGTTCAAGGACTCGCTGGACAAGTCGCTCGACCGCAGCGTGGACAAGTCGATCGACAAGTCGATCGACGTCGACGGGATCGGGGGGGACACGACCAACGACGCGACGCAGGCGCCGATCATCAAGCTGGTGCAGGCGATGATCGCCGAGGCGGTGCGCAACCGGGCGTCGGATATTCACATCGAGCCGATGAAGGACCGGATCCGCGTGCGGTACCGGATCGACGGGGAGTGCGTCGAGCGCGACCGCATCCCGCTCCGCATGAAGGGGCCGTTGATCTCGCGCATCAAGATCATGGCGGGCATCGACATCGCCGAGAAGCGCCTCCCGCAGGACGGGCGCATCAAGATGAACATCGACAAGGTGAACGTGGACTTCCGCGTGAGCACCCTGCCGGCGTACTACGGCGAGAGCTGCGTGCTGCGTATCCTGCGGCCGGACAGCGTCCGGCTGGGCATCCAGAACATGGGGTTCGAGGAAGAGGACTACCGGAAGTTCCAGAAGATCATCAAGCGGCCCAACGGCATCTTCCTGGTGACCGGGCCGACCGGTAGCGGCAAGACGACGACGTTGTACGGCGCGCTCAACGAGTTGAACCGGCCGGACCGCAAGATCATCACGGCCGAGGACCCGGTCGAATACAACTTCACGGGCATCAACCAGTGCCAGGTGAAGGACAACATCGGGCTGACGTTCAGCAAGATCCTCCGGGCGATGCTGCGTCAGGCGCCAAACATCATCCTGGTCGGCGAAATCCGCGATTTGGAAGTGGCGGACGTGGCGATTCAGGCGGCGCTGACGGGCCACCTGGTGTTCAGCACGCTGCACACGAACGACGCGCCGGGCGCGATCACGCGTCTCATTGATATGGGCGTCAAGCCGTTCCTGGTGGCCAGCTCGATCCAGGCGATCATGGCCCAGCGGCTGATCCGGACGCTGTGCGTCAAGTGCAAGGAGCCGGACCACGACCCCGACGAGATGTGGCTGCGGCTGCTGGGGATCAAGAAGGAGGACATCAAGGACAAGCAGCTGTTCAAGCCGCGCGGGTGCGACCACTGCACGGGCACGGGGTTCCGCGGGCGCGTCGGCATCTTCGAGATGATGGAGATGAACAACGAGATCCGCGAGCTCGCGTTCAACCGGACGGCGACCAACCGCATCCGCAAGGCCGCGATCGCGAGCGGGATGAAGTCGCTCCTGGCCGACGGCAAGATCAAGGTGCTCAACGGCGTGACGACGGCGGAAGAGATCGTGAAGGTGGCGCAGGTCGAGGGCATCGTGACTTGAGCGCGGGCCGGTTGTGGTGATGTGACGCCCCGCGGCAGCGTGTCCATTGTCAATTGTCCATTGTCCATCACGGCCGTTTGGCGGATGGCGTAGTGCGGCGATTAACAATGGACAATTGACAATGGACATTGACCCATGGCATCAACGATTCAGATCGACCGTCTGCTCGAAACCGTGGTCCGCCGGGGCGCGTCGGACCTGCACCTGGCCGTCGGCAAGGCGCCGACGATCCGCCTGCACGGCGGGCTGCGCGAGTTGCAGACCAAGGTGCTCGAGGGCGAGGACACGATGTCCCTCATGAAGTCGATCACCCCCGAGCGCATCCAACAGGAGTACGAGGAGACGGGGTCGGGCGACTTCGCGTTCGCGTACGGGGAGGCGGCCCGGTTCCGCGTCGCGATCTTCAAGCAGAAGGGCGTCTGCTCGATGGTCCTGCGGCAGATCCCCAACAAGATCCTCACGTTCGAGCAGGTCGGGCTGCCCAAGATGGCCGAGCAGATCTGCCGCCGCCCGCGCGGCTTGTTCCTGGTGACCGGGCCGACCGGGTCGGGCAAGTCGACGACGCTGGCGGCGATGATCAACTACATCAACGAGCAGTACGACCGGCACATCATCACGATGGAGGACCCGGTCGAGTTCTACCACAAGCACAAGAAGTCGATCGTCGTGCAGCGCGAGGTCGGCGTCGACGTCCCGGACTTCTACGAGGCGATCCGCCGGGCGCTGCGGCAGGACCCGGACGTCATCCTGGTCGGCGAGATGCGCGACACGAAGACGATCGGCGCCGCCGTGACGGCCGCCGAGACGGGCCACCTGGTGTTCGGGACGCTGCACACGAACGGGGCGGCGAGCACGATCAGCCGGATCATCGACGCGTTCCCGACCGACCAGCAGGAGCAGATCCGCGTGCAGCTGGCGAACAACCTGATCGCCGTGCTGAGCCAGACGCTCTGCCCGCGGATCGACCAGGAGGGGCGGCTGGCGGCGTACGAGTTCATGTACGTCACGCCGGGCATCATGAATCTGATCCGCGAGAACAAGGTGTTCCGCATCGACTCGGAAATCCAGACGGGCAAGCGGTTCGGCATGCAACTGCTGGACGACAACCTGTGGGGCCACTTCACGGCGGGCCGGATCAGCGCCGAGGAGGCGATCGACAAGAGCCGCAACCCCGGCTACATGGTCGACCGGATGCAGAAGGCGGGGTACGCGGTGGAGGCGAAGGACGACGCGCTGGCGGCGATCGCGGCGGACGCGGCGTCGGGGGGTACGGCCGCGGCGACCGGGCCGGGGGCGCCCCCGGGCGGGGCGCCGATCGGCACGCCGGGCGCCAAGCCGGCCGGGCCGGCCGGGGCGCAGTCCGAGGCCGAGCGGCAGGCGCAGATCGCGGCCAACCGGGCGCGGATGCAGGCGCAGAATCAGAAGAAGTGAGCGGCCGGTTGGCGCGGGTCCCCGAGGCGGGACGCGGCCGTGGGCTGCCGCCCTCGGCTATGAAGGAAGTTTGAACTAGACGTAACGTCCGGAGAAATACATGTCCCTGACCGACCCGAGCAGCCCGACGCCCGCCGCGCCGGACCCGAACAAGAAGCCGACGCTCCCGACCGCCCCGACCGGCGGGGCGGGATTGCGGCCGGCGGCGACCGGTGGCGCCGGTTTGCGCCCGGCGGCCGCGCCCGGCACGGGCGGCGCCGGTCTGAGGCCCGCGGCCGCGCCAGGGGTCGGTGGCGCCGGATTGAGGCCCGCGGCGGCGCCGGGAGTCGGTGGCGCCGGATTGAGGCCCGCGGCGGCGCCGGCCGCGCCCCCGCAGCGGCCCGGCCTTCGCCCCGCGGCGAACGTGGTCGTCCAGCCCGCCGGTAAGCCGCTCGAGGTCGGCGGGATGGCGCCGCCCCCGGCCAAGCCCGCGGGGATGGGCGGGTCGTCGTCTTCGTCGTCCGCCGCCGCGGCGCCGCCACGTAGCCCGTCGGCCCCGGTCGCCGCGCCCGCCGGGGGCATGCCCCCGATCGACCAGCTCCAGGGCCGGCCGCTCGGGCGCGTCCTGACCAAGATGGGCAAGGTCAGCCGCGAGCAGGTCGTCGAGGCCCTGAACTTCCAGAAGTCCAAGGG
>Ga0196963_10001494_pt1 | contig 15687 bp, 15 predicted proteins | sample S1_5metaG_FD_148600 | JGI IMG/M metagenome (GOLD analysis project Ga0196963, IMG submission 148600) | Soil microbial communities from Anza Borrego desert, Southern California, United States - S1_5 | ecosystem: Environmental > Terrestrial > Soil > Desert | place: USA: California | collected... | reverse complement strand
CGCGTGAAACGGAATGCCGCACATTGGCACGAGCCCGCGTTTCGTCAGCGCCACGTTCAGGATCTCGGCGCTCGTCTTCGCGTCCTCGAAAAACATTTCGTAGAAGTCGCCCAGACGAAAAAGCAGCAGCGCGTCAGCAGGGAGTTCACTCTTGATGCGGCGGTATTGCGCCATCATGGGAGTGAGTTGAGCGCTTGGCGAAGACATCGCGCAGAAACTAGCCGTGAACTTTTTTTGCGTCGAAGTGAAAATTTTTCTTGAATGCTGTGGTGAAAGATTTCAGATAACGAGTGCAACCTGGAAAAGCAAAATGCACGCACGTAAAGTTTGCGTTACAAGCCGATTGGAGGTGACTTTCAATGGCAGCTAAGAAAAAAGCCGCAGCGAAAAAAGCACCAGCCAAGAAATCGGCAAGCAAGAAGAAGTAACCTTCTTTTTTAACCTTTAACCCCAGGGTGGGGACGTCCTCCAGGTTCATTGACGTTTTTCACCCTGGTTTTTTATTTCCCTGAGCCTTTCCACATGTCCCATCTCGTTTTTGACATCGAAACAGCCGCGCTTCCCCTCGAGTCTTTCGACGATGTGCAGCAGGAGTATCTCCTGCGCGAGGCGAACAAGATCGAAGATCCCGCCGCCCGCCAAATGAAGTCGGAGGATCTGCAGCGGCAGTTCAGCCTTTATCCATTCACCGCGCGGATCGCGTGCATTGCCATGCTCAACGCGGAGAGCGGCAAAGGCAAAGTGCTCTACACTGCCGACGATTTTGAGGAGGAAACCTCCAGCCCAATTGCCGAGTTCACGCCGTGCATGGATGAATCCGAGATGATCGCGGAGTTTTGGTCCATCGCATCCAAGTTTGATTCCGTGGTCACTTTCAATGGGCGCGGCTTCGATGTTCCATTCCTCTATCTCCGTTCCGCCATCCTCAATGTGCCGATTAGCCGCAAGGATTGGCTTGGTTACCGGTATCAAATCGAACCGCACTGTGATTTGGCTGAGCAACTGACATTTTACTGCGTGAGCGGCCGAGATGGCGCTTCGCGCAAGTTCAACCTCGACTTCTATTGCAAGAGCTTTGGCATCGAATCGCCGAAAAGCGCGGGCATCAGCGGCATGGATGTAACCAACCTGATGGCTGCGGGCTGTCACCGGGCGATTGCCGAATATTGCCTGCGCGATGTGGTCGCCACCGCTCAGCTCTACCAGATCTGGCGCGAACGGCTCTCGGGCATCAAATAACTTGCGCCCGAGGCGAAGCGCAGCAATTGGTATCTCCCAACCAGCGCGGGAGCGCGGTTGCCACTGAACGTGTCGTCGCATTTAAAGAACCTGGACTATTCGGTCGTGCAGCAGTGCATGCACTGCGGCCTTTGCCTGCCCACCTGCCCCACATACGACGCCACTAAGATCGAGCGCAACAGCCCGCGCGGCCGCATCTCGCTCATGCGCGCGATCGCCGATGACCGGCTGAAGCCCACCAAAGAGTTCGCGGACGAGATGTATTTCTGCCTTGGCTGCCTGGCTTGCATGACGGCGTGCCCAGCGGGCGTGAACTATGCAGAACTCTTCGAGCACGCACGCGCTGAAGCTGAAGAGAGCGGGGTTCTCAAGGGGCCCAAGCGCAGTCTTATTCGCGGATTCACCTTACGGTGGCTCTTCATGGACCAAAACCGACTGCACCTGGTCGGAATGGCCATGCGGCTCTACCAAAGCCTCGGGCTTCAAACCTTTCTGCGCCGCAGCGGGCTCCTGAACCTCCTGCCGAAGCGGTTGCGCGAACTGGAGGCGATGACGCCGAAGGTGCAACCGGCGTTTTCGTCGGATCTTATCGCGCCGGTGACTCCCGCCAGCGGCGCGCGCAAATACCGCGTCGCTGTGCTCACCGGATGCGCTCAGGATCTAATCTTCAGCGATGTGAATCGCGACACGGTTGAGGTGCTTGCGCGCAATGGATGCGAAGTCATCACTCCGAGAGACCAGCATTGTTGCGGCTCCCTTCACGCGCACAATGGCGAATGGAACCTCGCCAAAGAGCTTGCCAAGAAGCAGCTCGAACAGTTCCCGCCCGACCAATTTGACGCGATCATCACCAATGCAGCCGGCTGCGGCTCACACCTGAAGCATTACGCCAAGCTGCTGGCCGATGAGCCTGCGTATCTTCACCGCGCGGAGCAATGGGATGCAAAGGTTCAGGACATCCACGAATGGCTCGCGAAGATCGGCATTGATCAACCGCGAGGGCAATCGGCGAGCAACACCGTCACCTACCATGAGGCGTGCCATCTCTGCCACGGGCAGAAGATTACGGCGCAACCTCGGCAGGTCTTGAAGTCCATTCCTGGATTGAACCTCGTCGAATTACCCGAGAGCGCGTGGTGCTGCGGCAGCGCGGGCATCTACAACCTTATCCAACCAGAGATGGCGAACGACCTCCTGGACCGGAAGATTAAACACATCCGGACGACTGGCGCGCGAACCGTGGCTACTGGGAATCCGGGCTGCATGCTCCAGGTGCAGAACGGCGCCCGCAAACAGGGGCTCAACATCCGCGTGGCTCATCCGGTCACGCTGCTCGCCGAGGCGTATCGGCGCGAACTTTCTTAACTTCACCAGAGACAACCATGCCAATCTACGAATTCCATTGTGGCAAATGCTCCAAGGACAGTGAACTGCTCGTTCGCTCCGCCGATTGGACCGGCACGACTTGCCCTCACTGTGGCTCGACGAAATTGGAGAAGAAACTCTCCGTTTTTGCCTCCAAGGTGGAGGCCGGGGCGGGCGATGTCCCCGTCTGCAGCGGCGTTCCCTCCTCTTGTGGTCGCTGTGGCACTGGCAAACCACACTCTCATTAAACGCCTCATACCGAACGGTGCAGCCTGTGGCTCAGTTTACCCCTGAGCGCGCGAATGGGGTTGCCTGTGGCTGATCTCCTCCTAGACTCAATCCTCTATTGATAAAGGAGCTATGGTGAGTCAGTCCCGCCGCACATTCCCCGAATTTTATAAACCGCAATCAGGCCCTGTTGTTTCGTTCGAGCTGTTTCCGCCGAAGACAGACGCTGCGTACGAGAATCTTCGCCAGATATTGCCTGAACTCGCGCGCTTAAAGCCCGATTTCTTTACGGTCACGTACGGCGCGATGGGCACAACCCAGGAGCGCACGCTTGAAATCGCCTCCTTCGTCCAGAAGGAGTTTGGCATTCCGACCGCGTGCCATTTGACCTGCGTTGGGGCTTCCCGCACGCAACTCGCGGCGACAATTCAACAGATACATGACGCGGGAATCCACAACATCGTAGCCTTGCGCGGTGACCCGCCACAAGGGCAGACCACTTTCACTCCTCCAGCGGACGGGCTGCGCAATGCGAATGAGTTGGTGGCGTTGATCCGCTCGGTCGAGAAAGAACGACGTTTGGGGCCTTTTGGCATCGCCGTAGCTGGATATCCTGAAAAGCATCTCGAGGCCCCAAGCCTGGATGCTGACATCGCGAACCTGAAACGCAAAACGGATGCAGGGGCGGATATCGTGCTGTCCCAGCTTTTCTACGACAATTCCAAGTACTTCGATTTCCTCGACAAGGCGCGGAGAGCGGGCGTCCAGCAGCCAGTGTTGCCGGGGCTGCTCCCGGTGCTTTCGATGAAACAGATTCTGCGGATCACATCATTGTGTGGCGCTTGTCTGCCTGATTACCTCAAGGCGGAGCTGGAGATCACGGGCGATGACACTGAAAAAGCCGAGGAAATCGGCGTTCGCCAATGCGTCTCGCAAGCACGTGAACTGCTTCAACGGGGCGCTCCCGGCATTCACTTCTACGTTCTGAATAAAGCCTCTCACATGACGCGCATCATGCGCGCATTGTTCCCAGAGCGCTTGGGGATGTAGGGCCGCAAGAGGCCGAAATCGTGAGCCTCGTCACGTCTGCTGCCGCTTTTTGAATACGGCGCTCGACTGTGATTTCGTATGGGGTTGAGGTGTGTTTTTTTAGCGGGAGTTGTGTTTTTAAATTCTTTGATGGCTGGGTGAAAGCGCGAGGCTGAGTCCAGGCATTCAGCAGGCAAAGTTGTTGGTGTGTTCATGATTTTTGGCGCACAACGCTGCGCTGGACAGTTTTTCACCCTGAAGTGACTCCGGCCCGGAAGGGTTTAATCGGGGATCGCATCGAAGGGGCGGCCAGACCAGTTAGAGGTTAGTTCCAGAATGAGGGCGGCTGTTGATAAAAAAATGAGCGACTCTCCTCAACCGGGGTTCCGGGCGCGGAGAGTCGCTCTGCTAAACAACCAATGGCTGGCGATTAGAGCGAAGCGATCAGGAGGTTATCCTGCTCGTTATTGATGGCTTTGTTCAGTTCGGCAGCTTTGACAGTAAGGCTCGCGACTTTCATGAAATCATTGTTCCGAGTCGCTTCCAGGGAAGCCTTGCGGATGCGGGCCAGTTCGCGGCGGAGTTCTTCAAGTTTGGGTGATGTCATAGTCGTTTTCCCGTTTAGATTGTTAGTGCAATAGTGTCGCTCAGTGGGGCTACTTTATAGACGCAGCCCTACGTGTTTGAAATTGGGAGTCAGCCTGAAAGAGCCATGCAGGGAGACTGTGGACGAGAAATATCGGGCAATCCCTGATTGCAATGCACCCCATGTGAACAACCCTCCTTCGGAAAAGAGTAAGTGCTTGGCGGAGAAGGGCAAGGAAAGGCTTTGCTTTTACGGCTGCAAAGCCGGTAAGTTCCTGCTTCGGTATGGATGTCCAGATCGCAACTTTGTGTGACTCAGCCGCGGATTATCGCGGGAAGCTGTGCATTCTTGGCACTTTTGACACGATCGTGACATCTCGGATGCCCGCCACCCACCCGCATTGCTCGATTGCGTTGCGGCTGGTCTTTCGGGACACCGACCAGGGAAATCACAAGCTCAAGGTCGCCCTCATTGATGAGGATGGGGCGAACATGCTGCCAGACATCGAGCCGGAACTGGATGTGAAGATCCCAGACAACGCTTTCTTTTACTCGCGGAATTTCATTTTCAACCTCCAGCAGATCAAATTCGAAAAAACGGGGCAGTATTCCATCGACATCTATATGGATGGTGGAATCGTCGCGCGGATCCCCCTCCAGGTGATGCTGGCCAAGGGCCAGCAAAACACCTGATTATTTGGCTGCGGCCGCAGTCTGGCGTGGAGCGGCGGGCCTGAGAGAATTCTGCCCTTTTCTTGAGTAATCAATCGATTGCCCCAAGATGCGAACGGCCTCCTGCGGGGCGTGGAATCCCATCGAGTTCTCCGCCTCGATGAAGTCGAGGAAGAACTGCGCGCGTCGATGGAAGTCACGAGCTTCTTTTAGCTGCTCGTCTGTCGCACCGGCCTGTTTGGCTGCCTTGATATCGCCGATCAGATCGACGACGGCATTCATTGCGAGATCGCGCATATGGTGGGTGCGCTCCTGATTTGTATAAACGCGCTCGCGCAACTCGTTCTCCGGCCAGTTATGGCAGGTCTGGCAAGCGCGATTCATGTTCAATAATGGGCTGCGAACGTGATGATCGGAGATCTTGTGAGCGCCAACACGGGTATAAGGCATGTGGCAATCGGCGCAGCTCACCCCTGACTTGGCATGCACACCCTGGGTCCAAAGTTCATACTCGGGATGCTGCGCCTTCAGGACCGGGGCTCCGCTTTCTGCATGCGTCCAGTCCTTGTGGCCGACCTCGTCATAATAGGCGAGGATTTGGTCAACTTTAAGTCCCTTTGCCCAAGGGTACACCAGACGCTTCTCCTGCCCTTTAAAGTAATATTCAACGTGGCACTGCGCGCAAACGAAGGTGCGCATCTCCTGCCGTGTGGCTTGTTTGTTCACGTCGTAATCCTTCACTCCTTGTGAAGCTTTGAGGGCGCGTATGCCCTCCAAGAAGCCGGGCCGGGTGACACGAAGAGCCATAGTGTCGCTCTCATGGCAGTCGATGCATGTGACGGGGTGAGTGACCTTCTCGCGAGCTTGCTGGAAGGTCATTTTGTTCAGCGCTTCGAAACCTTTGATCAAGTCCCCATTTCCTGCGTTTTTGTAGGGCACATAGACGGAGGCGTGGCAATGGAGGCAGGTGCCGGGCTGTTGAACGGCTTGCTGACGCTCGGTGAAAGTTTGGTCATCGAGCATGTAGGCATGGCCGCGGTCCTCTCGAAAATCTTTGGAGAAGGCATAGCCCGCCCAAATTTGTTTTAGACGAGGATCTTCTTCGAGCCGGGACTGCGCGACGAGCGACCGAGGATCAGCCGCAGTTGGGGTGCGAGGCCAAGCTTCGCTGCCGCCAAAGCGAGTCCGCTGTTGGTCCACCGTGCGCTTGTACCCATCGTATTGTAGGGGGAAATTCTTCCCCCAGATTTCGGGATCAACAGTGTTATCGTCCAGCTCGACCACACGATAGAAGGGGTTCTTAGCCTCCTGCTTGCGCTCGAGAATGTTGACCAGCAGAGCCATACCCCCGAGGGCGGCTAAAACGCACACGATCACTGCTGTCATGAACAAGGTTGCAGATCGCTTGAATCTCCCCTTGTTTCCGTCTTTTCGTTCATCTGCCATATAGGAAATCTCCTGTTCAGGTTAGCGTCGTAATGGGTGCCCAACGTCGCTGTGGCACCGGATGCAGGATAGAGATTGGTCCCGCTGGTGAGAGGTGTTGTGGGCCGCGCTCAGGTCGTCCGCGATCTGGGTGTGGCAATCCAGGCAAGCTCGCTCGGTTACCCGTTTGTTGCGGGCTTTGATGCGGATAGGCTCGTGAAAGTCGCCTGTGGTAAAGGCAAATGAATGCCAAAACCCATTGTCTGCTTTGGTGATGTACTTGCCGAGAAGGTCATGAGGCGCGTGGCAATCGTTGCAGGTGGCGACGGAGCGGTGGCTGGAAGTAATCCAGGCATCGTAATGCTCCTGCATGATGTGGCAATTGGCACAAGCGCGAGGGTCGTTCGTGAGGTAGGAAGCGCCTTTTGCATAAAGAAAGGTGAATCCGCCCACGCCCAACGCAAGACCGATAGCGCCGCCGAGCAGAGCCCCTTTAACCACACTCCTTCTCATTCCCGCAGAAAGACTAACATCAAGTCGTCAGTCTATCCAGAAGCCGAAGAATTCGGGCGCCAAAAAACAGACCATCTTTTGCGGGAGCCAAAGCAAGCAAGGAGGATCTCCCCTTGAACCCGAGAAGACGACGCACTCCGCGCGGGAACAGAAACGCCTCCTGAGTGACCGATTTGACTTCCGGATGCGGTGTAGCATTTTCATAGCCATGCCTTTTGCGGACAGGCGGTTTGGCCCCGTGGGCCTTCTTAGCGCCGTTTTTCTTCTTTGTTCCCCTGCTCTTCACGCGGCGCAACGCTGGGATCATGGTGAGCCTTCGAGTCACGAGCAGTTCATGCTGGAGCTTGTGAATCGCGCCCGCGCCAATCCTCTGGCCGAGGCGGTGCGGCTTGGAATTGACCTGAACGCGGGGCTGCCGCTCGGCACGATTACCACGCTCCCGAAGCCGCCGCTGGCGTTTAATCGCCCGTTGATCTCAGCAGCTCGCGGCCATAGCCAATGGATGCTGGATGCCGACATATTCTCCCACACCGGCGCCGGCGGTTCAGACATGGCCGCGCGCATGCGGGCCGCTGGCTACGTGTTCAGCGGATCCTGGCAGGCGGCAGAGAACATCGCCTGGAGCGGGACGAGCGCGACGGTTGACCTGACGCGAACAACCCAAACACTGCACGATAACCTGATTCGCAGCGCCGGCCACCGGGAGAACATCATGAATGGCAGCTTGGATGAAATAGGAATTGGGTTGCTAACGGGGGCATTCATCTCCGCTGGACGCTCTTACAATGCTTTGATGGGGACTCAGAACTTTGCGCGGAGTGACAGCACACCGGGGCCGATGGCATTGGGGGTCGTGTATCGAGATGCAGACGGGAATGGCTTTTATACCCCCGGCGAAGGTGTTGCGGGCCTGACGGTTTCTTCGGAGCCCGCTGGCTCATACTTTGCCGTCACATCGGCTTCGGGTGGTTACGCCTTTCCGCTGCCGGCTGCAGCAGGCACATTCAGCGTTGTGGTTTCGGGAGCAGGTTTGGCGCAGCCGCTGCGCCGGACCGTCGTTGCCGTTGGTACCAATGTCAAAAGTGATTTCTCGCTGGGCGCCGCCTCCAGCACCGGCACAGTGGAATTCGTGCGAGGCACTCAGCGGTTTTCTCCGACCGGAAACTTCCAGTCGAACATTCGAGGGCCTGTTGGTCATACGGCTACAATCCTGGGATCATCCGACCTGCGGAACTGGACGCCGGTAACCACGGTTACGTTCGCGACCAGCACTGTGACCTTTACAGACCCCCAACCCTCTGCGCGGCGCCGGTTGTATCGGGCGCAAGTGGTCCCTTGAGCATCACTGAAGAGGCGTGAATTTTTCGCTGAGGAGACGATCCTGAGACGTTACTCGGCGCGGATCCTGTAAAACCTTTTTCGCTCGTCCATACTGAGGGGCAGCAGCGTGGTTTCGGAATGGGGGATAAAGCCGTGCTCCCGACCCCACGCACGAAGATCCGGGGAGCTTTCGATGAAGTATCGCCCAGGGGTCTCGACGTCTGCGACCAATGCAGTGGATACAAAGTCGATAGCCAGGCCCATACGACCAGAGGGCTGGCGAACAGAGATGGCGAATGGGTTTAAAAAGCCTTGCGTGAATCCGGTCAACGCAACGGCGCCATCCTCGGACACAGCGACGCCGTTCCCTACGGAGTCGGCATACGAATAAATCCAAATGTTTGTGCCCTTAGGGCTGAACTTTGCCGCGAAGGCTGAATTTGTTGGAGCCATTATGGGCGGAAAAAGGCCGCCGAGCGTGAAGCCGACAACATAACAATTCCCAAATGCGTCCGTTTCAACCGCTCGAATCTCATCATGTGCGGCGCCGGCGATCACATGACTCCAGAGAAGAGAACCATTCAGATCAAAAGCCAGCACCGCAGCGTCGGGCCCGCCCTTTCCTTCAATACGCAAACCTGTGTCCGTTGTTAGCAGAGTGTCAAAGGGGATGGCCACACGAATGGAGCCGTGCGGTGTGATGGCAATCGGAATAAACGTCGGGTATACACCCACTTGATCAAAGTAGACCGACGACAGCAGCGGACCGCCAATCTTGTGTCGGGTCAGCAATATCCCACCCCCGTATTCCTTTACCGAACCCGGACTTTGGTGGACAGCCGCACTGTTCCAAGCAGCGGTGTGGGTAAACACCTGGTCATGCCAGACGTGGAGCGTTGGAACGCCGAGTGTATTCGTGGTCTCCACGAGAAGCTGAGGTTGTTGAATGGCCTCAAAGTTGCCTCGATCGTATCGTGCGATCTGTGTGCCTTCGACCCGGTGGTCGGGGTTTAGAGCTGATCTGGAAAGAACCCACACGTTCCCGGACGCATCGTAATCGAAGGTGCTACCTTTGATCAGGTCAGACCTAAGCAGCGTGCCGTCCCTCTTGAACTGAAAGAGACGTTGCTGGGAGCTTCCAACAGGGACGCTGACCGCAATTTCATCCTTAAACAGCTCAAGAGTGAACGCTGGCTCAGGGGCTTGAATTTTCTTCACCCACAAAACCCTCCTATCACGACCGAACTTGCAGAGGTAGTTGGCAGGCTCCGTCACGGGTTGGCCGTGGAGAGTTCCCCATGCGGTGTGCGCATATAAGACGCAAAGCACATCCCCTCTTTGGTCAATTTTCACCAGTGTTCCGTATCCACGGGTCTGTGCGGTAAAGTCCCAAAGTTTGACTGGTTCGCGGGTAGAGGCGCGCGCGTGGACGCTTAACAAAACAAAGAAGCAGACAACGAATCTCAGGTATGTGCTCACGTGAACTAGGTTGGGGAGCTTCGCTTAATATGGAGTGTTCGGGAAGAATAACCTGGAGGCGGCCGGAGACGGTTTTCAGGTCATACCTCCAAAACACCGCACCGCCCTAGGGGGAAGGATGAAGCAGTAAATCTCTGCCCCCTAAACCCTCTTACAGGGGCTGGCCGCATGGAACGAGCGCCACGGTTCTGCGATTAATGTGGGCGCATAGAAGCGCCGGATAACCCTGAACTGTCGGTATGAATCCCCTCCAAGACCCTCGCCTGCTCGTTTGGCTTTTCATCTTGTTGCTTGGTTCCTTAATGCGCACAAAGGGCGCAGCTTTGGACACCAGCTACGCTCCACAAGCAAATGGGGCTGTTCGCAAGATCGCGGTGGGCCGGGATGGCAAGGCCCTGGTTGCCGGGCATTTCACCGTCGTCAACGGCCAAGCTCGGCCGGGATTGGCTCGTCTGAATGCGGATGGAACGCTGGACACGCGTTTTGATCCGGCGATCGCCCCCGGTTCGGTGGTAAGCGCCATTGCTCTCCGCCCGGATGGGGCAATGGTTATTGCCGGCAACCTTAGCATCAATGGCTTGGCCGCACATCTTGCGGCCCTAAACGGGGATGGATCTGTTTCCCGCACATGGGATGCTCAGAATGGCCCTAGCGCCGCCCCGGCTGCATTAGCCTTTGATCCCGATGGTCGTTTGCTTGTGGGTGGCGGTTTTCGCAACTTCGCAGGAGTGCCCGCTACGTATTTGGTCCGTTTAACCGGTGCAGGGGAATTCGACGCTAACTTCACCCCTCCGCTGGAGCCGAGCTTTGCAATGGAAGCTGGGGTCAGTTCATTAAAGGTTCAAGCGGATGGGTCATTGGTCATCGGCGGTGTGTTCAAGGTTGGAGGGGCTACAGCCAAGCTCGTGCGGCTTACCGCGAATGGAAGTTTGGATACCTCGTTTGCTCCAGATCAGACGAAGGTTCTTTATGTTCATGCGCTCGCGGGCGCTGGCGGGAACATCCTGGCAGGGGGGCAAGAGCACTATTCCGGATTTTGTCGGCAATACGGGGCACAGGGCGCCGCAGAACGCCAACTGGAGACACCCTCCGGGGTGGTCTGGGCCGTCGCGGCGAGTGAAGATGGCAGCATGCTCGTGGGGGGGGATTTTCGACAGGTAAACGGAACCGCATCCCAAAATCTCGCGCGGGTGGCGAGTTCAGGCGCCCTGGACCGGTCTTTCAATATCGGCACTGATGGCGCAGTCCTTGCAATTGGCGCGCTTTCAGGCGGTGAGTTTTTGATTGGCGGCTCCTTTACAAGCGTCGATGGCAAGACTCAGCCATACCTCGCACGCGTGCGGACGCAAGCCGGGCCGGTCTTTGCACGGGTAACGTGCAATGCGCAGAGCCATTTCTGCACGATTCTGAAAGCGGAGCCGGGCGCATCCTATGCTATCGAAAGCTCGACCGACCTGAAGAATTGGGTTCTTCTGAAAACTGTCACACCCGCAACGGCTGAGATCGAAGTTGAGGCTCCCAGCGCGTCGACGGGACGCCAGCAATTTTTCCGCGCAAGGAAGCTTTAACATCGGTGGAGAATTCCAAAGCTCCCGTTTGCTGAATCGAACGGCGGCGCTAATATTGGCGCCGCGAGGTTGAGCGCGCTTCGCAAACACGAAGACGTTTCAACGCCAAATGCCCGGTTCGATTTCAACAACGGTTCCGACTCCAAGCGAAGCTTCGAGCGATCAGGTCAACATTCTGCTTGTGGATGACTCGCCGGAGAAGCTGCTGGCGCAAGAATCCATTCTGGCGGACCTCGGGCAGAACCTCGTCAAAGTTTCCTCAGGAGCAGAAGCGCTGCGGCGGCTGCTCAAGGAGGATTTTGCAGTCATCCTGTTGGATGTGAACATGCCGCACATGGACGGGTATGAAGTGGCAGAGTTAATACGCCAACGCCCGGCCTACGAGCGAGTGCCCATCATCTTCGTGACCTCCTACTCGAACACCGAAACGGATGTCTCACGGGGTTACGCGCTTGGCGCTGTTGATTACATTACCACCCCCATTGTCGCGCAGGTGTTGCGGAGCAAAGTGAGCGTGTTCGTGGAGCTGGCAAAGCACAGGCGCTCGTTGGCGAGGCAAGCGGAGTCCCTGGCCACGATGAACCAGGAACTGATCCGGCGGGCTGAAGCGCTGGCACAAGCGAACTCGGAACTGCAGGCCTTCTCCTACTCGATTGCGCATGACCTGCGCGCGCCATTGCGCGCGATGGAAGGGCTGTTGACGGCTTTGATCGAGGATCACATCAAGGAAATGAGCCCGGACGGCCACACTTATGCTGAGCGCATTTCCAAAGCGGCCCGGCGGCTCGACCGGATGATTCAAGAGCTGCTCCATTACAGCCGAATTAGCCTCGCGGAGATGGAATTCAAGCCGGTGCGGGTGGACGCCGTGCTAACGGAGGCGCTGGCCCACTTCGAGCAGACCCTCAAGGACAACAATGCTACAGTAAAGGTGAAACCATCGCACGCGACGGTGCTCGCTAATTACACGCTGCTGCAGCAGGTGGTCGCAAACCTGTTGTCCAATGCCATTAAATTCGCGGCGCCGGGACGGCCCCCGGTCGTTCACATCTGGTGCGAGAGCCTGCCGCACACCGTGAAACTTTGGGTGGAGGACAACGGGATTGGCATTGAGCCTTCGCATCATGAGCGGATTTTCCGCGTGTTCGAGCGCTTGCATGGCCCCGACGATTACGAAGGCACAGGCATCGGGTTGGCAGTGGTGCAGAAGGCGGTGGCGCGCTTGGAAGGCAAAGTTGGGATTGCCCCCAACGAGCCGCACGGCACACGGTTTTATGTGGAATTGAAAAAAGCGCAGCCCATGTAAGCAGAGGCTGCGGTGCGGATGGCAAAAGAGGGGTTGTTGCGCCCGACTGGCCATTTGCGGTAAGGTGCATTCCAGAAATGAGTAACGACACGAGCCGTTCCCCGGTCCGGGCCAAGCTCGTTCTGGGCGCTCTTGGGATCGTTTACGGAGATATCGGGACCAGCCCTCTTTACGCTTTTCGCGAGTGCTTCCACGGCGACCACGCGCTCCGCGCGACTCCTGAAAACATCCTGGGTGTCCTCTCACTGATCTCATGGTCGTTAATTCTCATCGTTGCGGTTAAATACCTCGCGTTGATCCTCCGGGCGGATAACCGTGGAGAAGGGGGCATTTTGGCCCTTCTTTCGCTGGCCTTCCCGGAAAAGGGAATGCGGCAAGGGTCGAGGTGGCGTTCATGGCCGGTGTACTTCGGCATCTTCGGGGCGTGCCTTCTCTATGGCGATGGGATGATCACCCCGCCAATAACTATTCTGGGCGCGATGGAGGGCCTCACCGTGGCAGCCCCGCACATGGAACAATACATCGTCCCAGTGACCGTGTTGATCCTGATCGCGCTGTTTTCGATGCAGTTCACGGGAACGGCTCGTATAGGGAGCATTTTCGGGCCGGTAATGCTGGTGTGGTTCAGCAGCATTGCCATTTTGGGGATCCGCGGGCTGCTAACGGCGCCTGGGGCATTGGCCGCGCTCAATCCGTTCAATGGCATTCTTTTCCTCATCCACCATCAGGAAGCGGCTCTGTACGTGCTCGGGTCCGTGGTGTTGGTTGTGACGGGGGCTGAAGCGCTCTACGCGGACATGGGGCATTTTGGGCGGCGCCCCATCCAGCGAGCCTGGTTCCTGTTTGTCTTCCCTGCTCTGCTGCTGAATTACTTTGGGCAAGCGGCTTTGGTGCTGTCCGACCCGAGCGCTGCATCCAATCCTTTCTACAAGCTGGTGCCTGCCTGGGGGCTGTATCCCATGATTGCCCTCGCCGCAATGGCCGCCTGCATTGCATCGCAAGCGCTGATCTCAGGGGCGTTTTCCCTCACGATGCAGGCGGTGCAGTTGGGGTATCTGCCACGGGTGCGCATCGAGCACACCTCCTCGACGGAAAGAGGCCAGATCTATATTCCGCTTTTGAATTGGTTTCTGTTCTTCGCCTGCCTGGCGCTAGTGCTTGGTTTCCGAACGTCGAGCAACCTGGCCGCGACCTATGGGGTGGCAGTCACGCTCACGATGCTGATCACCACGGTGCTATTCTATTTTGCGGCGCAAAATGTATGGGGTTGGAGCCGGCGCACCGCCGCTTTGGTTTCCTTGCCGTTCCTGATTGTGGAATTGGCATACTGCTCCTCCAATGTGCTTAAACTCAGCCGGGGTGGATGGTTCACCATAGCGGTCGCAGCCTGCATCTTCACCGTGATGGTCACATGGCGCAAAGGGCGGAAAATTCTGGCGGCGAAGTTCCAGCATGCGGCTCTGCCGCTTGATTTGTTCCTGCAAAGCATCAAAGCCGACCCGCCGATGCGAGTTGCGGGCACAGCGGTGTTTCTTTCGGGCCGCCTGGAGGGGGCCCCTTTGGCCCTGTTGCATAACTTGAAGCATAATAAAGTGCTGCACCAGCGGGTGATTATTTTGACCATTCAAACGCAGGAGCAACCGCACGTTCCCATGAATGAGCGCGCCACCGTCGAAGCGCTGGAGGATGGGTTCTACAGGGTGGTCGGCCGGTATGGCTTCATGGACGCGGCGGATGTGCCGGATCTGCTCCGGCGCTGCGCGGATCAAGGGCTCAATTTCAAAGAGAACGACACGACATTTTTCCTCAGCCGGGAGACCATTATCGCGAGCAACAAGCCAGGAATGGCAATATGGCGGGAAAAGCTGTTCTCAATTCTCTCGCGCAACGCGCAGAGCGCGACCGCATACTTCAAGCTGCCGGCAAATCGGGTGGTGGAGCTCGGGATGCAAATCGAGATTTAAGCCGCCCCGCTTATGCTTTGCGAAGCTCGATCCAGAAGCAGCTCCCTTTCCCGATTTCGGAAGTGATGCCGATCTGGCCCCCCATGCGCTCGATGCCTTTGCGGACAATGGCCAGCCCAATGCCCGTGCCAGGATAATCATCAGCGGCATGAAGCCGCTCAAAGACCCGGAAGATGCGCGCATGATGCTCCGGCGCAATTCCAATGCCGTTATCCTTCACCGATAAGCGCACGAGGCCTTCATTCATTTCCGTCCAGATGGTAATTTCAGGTTTAACACCGTCCGGGACGAACTTGATGCCGTTGCTGATAAGGTTGCCGACCACCTGCTCGAGCGTTGTGGCATGGGCAAAGACCGCATGTAGCGGGCGTTTGAGAGTAATTGTCGCCTGCCGCTCGCGAATATCCGCCGAGAGCTGCGCAAGGGCGTCCTCAACGATCCGCTCAAGGTCCGTCGGATGCACGGAAAGTGAGGTATGGCCAAGGCGGCTGTAAATCAGCAGATCCTGGATAAGATGATCCATCTTGCCCGCCGCGCCCACAATTCGCTCCGCGTAGTCGCGCCCAGCCTCGTCGAGCACGTCGCTGTAATCTTCCAGCAGCACGCGAGCAAATCCCTGCATGGCGCGAACGGGCGCGCGGAGGTCATGCGAAACTGAGTAGGAGAAAGCCTCAAGAGCAGCGTTGGACTCCTGCAACTCACGCTGCATCTTCTCGCGGGTGGCGATTTCCTGCTGCAGCTCCTCATTCGTTTTTTGAAGCTCGGCAGCCCTGTGGCCCAGCTCCGCATTCAGTTTCTGGATCTTTCGCTCGGCAACCTTTCGCTCGGTCACATCGCGCGCGAAAAGGTAGATGAGTTGCTCCGCCCCGTAGGGGGCGGCTATCCAATCCAGGCAACGCACCGACCCATCCTTGTGGTGGCATTGCGCTTCAAAATAGATCGGCGCATCGCTCCGAGACATTTCCTGAATTTTCGAGAGAGTCGCCTCGCGATC
>Ga0196963_10001493_pt1 | contig 15691 bp, 11 predicted proteins | sample S1_5metaG_FD_148600 | JGI IMG/M metagenome (GOLD analysis project Ga0196963, IMG submission 148600) | Soil microbial communities from Anza Borrego desert, Southern California, United States - S1_5 | ecosystem: Environmental > Terrestrial > Soil > Desert | place: USA: California | collected... | reverse complement strand
ATCGTTGCTGGCGGCGTTGACGTTGGCGCCGTCGGCGACCAGCGCGGTCGCGACCGCGGTGCTGCCGCCTTCCGGCGCCGCCATCAACGCGGTCCAGCCGTCGGTGTTGTGCGCGTTGACGTCGACGTCGGCGCCGATCAACGCAGTGACCGCCGGCGCGTTGCCGACCTTCGACGCCGCCATCAACGGCGTCCATCCATCAACCATCGAGGCGTTCGCGTCTGCGCCGCCCTTGAGCAGCGCTTCCACGATGCCCGGTTTGTTCGACTCCGCCGCGGCAACCAGCGCGGACCAGCCGTCCTTGTTGATGCTATTGACGGCGGCACCGTGACCGATCAGGCTGACCAGCGCTGTCTCGTGCCCGCTCTTGGCGGCCGCCATCAGCGGCGTAAATCGCTCCGCGTTAGCAGCGTTGACGTCGGCACCCTTGTCGACGAGCGCCTCGATGATGGTGGTGTGGCCTGCGTGCGCCGCGGCCAGCATTGGTGACCAGCCGTCGATCGGCTTTGCGAGGCTTGGATTCGCGCCCTTGGTCAACAGCAACTCGACGACCTCGAACTGGCCTGCGCTGACGGCGGCCAGCAGCGCGGTGACGCCGGCGGGGTTCGGCGCATCGGGACTCATGCCGGCGGTGAGAAACTGGTTCACTGCGGCCAGGTCGCCTTTTTCCGCGGATGCCACGAACACGGTCGAGCTGGTGGTGTCGAGTGGCTCGACCCGCTCGCTGCACGCCGCGAGCACGGCGACGGCGGCCACGGCACAAATCCCTGCGTAATAGACGTGGTGCTTCATCTGATCCCTTCGTCCGAGTAATTCCGGGGCGTGTTCTCCGCTGCGAACACGGCACGCCGACATTTACAGTACGCGGCCGTCAACGGAGCCGCTGTCCCAAAGAGAACAGCCACGGTGGTCTTATTCCGGCATCCTGCAACGGATGGTCCGCCCTATGCATGTCTCGCGGCTCTCGACAGTGCAACGCGTGCTGTTCGCGCTCACCGCGATCACGCTAGTGCTGATGGCGGCCTACGTATGCGTGCGCCTGACGACGCTGTTTGCGTCCGGGTATACGGCAGCGGACGCGACCATGGCGGCGCTATTGTTTGCGGCGGAACTGTTTCTTTGTTTCCACGGCATCGGCTACTTTCTCAGCGTCGTCAAGGCGGAGCGGCGACAGCAACACGCCACGCCCCTGCTGTTCCCGCCGTACCACGGCGCCGGCGCGCGCTCCGCCACGCCGCTCGGAGTCCCGCACGTAGCGGTGCTGGTCGCTGCATTCAACGAATCGGCCGATGTACTCGAGGAGACGCTGGCCTCGGTCCGCGCCCTCGATTACCCGGCCGCGCACGTCTACCTGATTGACGATTCGACGAAGACCGAAAGTCAGCAGGGTGCAGCGCGAGTCGCTGCCACGTATGGAGCGCAGCTCGTGCACCGCACCGACCGTTCCGGCTACAAGGCCGGTGCCATCAACGATCTGATTCCGCGCCTCGACGAACCTTACATCGCGCTGCTCGACGCCGATCAACGTCCGCTCGAAGGCTGGCTGAAAGACCTCGTGCCGTACATGGAGGCGAACCGGGATCTGGCGTTCGTGCAGGTGCCGCAGGTGTACGTGAATACCGAAGGATTGCCGGTGGCCGAGGCGGCCAAGTATCAGCAAGCGGTGTTCTTCGAATACATCTGCGAAGGCAAGTCGCACTCCAACGCCATGTTCTGCTGCGGGTCGAACGTGATCATCCGACGCGAGGCGTTGTTGTCGATCGGCTGCACGATCAACGGGCGGCGCCACTACTTCGATGAGACGTCGGTGACGGAAGATTTCGCGACCTCGTTCCGGCTGCACGCCAAGGGGTGGCGCACCGACTACATCAATCAACCGTACGTCGTGGGCATGGGTCCGGAAACGCTGCCTGCCTACTTCACGCAGCAGATGCGATGGGCGATGGGCACGCTCGCCGTGGGTCTGCACGTCGCCCGCCGCCTCATCAACACGCCGCGCGCGTTGCGACCGGGGCAGTGGCTCGAATATCTGCTCTCCGGGTCGTACTACTTCGTCGGTTTCGCCAATTTCATCTTCATGCTCGCGCCGCTGATGTTCATGGTGTTCGACGTGCGCCCGTTGCGCGCCAACTCGAACCTCTACCTGTTTTTTTTCGTGCCGTACATCGCGTTCACGATGAATCTGTTTTTCTTCGGCATGTGGCTGCGCCGGTATTCGATACGCGGCGTCTGGCTGGCCAGCGCGCTCAGCTTCGCCACGTTCTGGATCTACATGAAAGCCGCGATTGTCGCGCTGTTTGGCTTGAAACGCGCATTCGGCGTGACCCCGAAAGGCGTCGGCGGCGCCATACCCGTGTCGCAGATGATCCCCGAGCTCGTGATGTGCGCGTGCAATGCCGGCGTCGCGCTATGGGGGATCTATCAACTGACGATCGGCGGCTGGAGCGTCGCCTACGTGATGAACACCGTCTGGGCGGGATATCACGCGGTGCTGCTGTCGACCCTGTTCGTCTACTTCAACAAGCCCGTGACGATTGCGCCGCGGCGTCTGCTGTTCGAACCCGCGGTGCCGGCGGCCGCATGACCCGACAAGGATGATGATGCAATTCACGTTTCGCACCGCCAGTTTTTCTGCCGTCGCCGCCGCGGTGGCGTTCGCCGCCGTGTCCATGCCGGCAGCAGCAATCGCGCAGCAGCCCGCGTCGACGCTGTCGCCACCGGCCGAGCAACGACCGCCGGTGATAGTGCCGCCGCCGGCGGCGCTGACGTCCGTGCCGCCATTCTGGGAATTGATCAGCGGCTACGAGGGCGACTCCGAGGGATCGGGCTATGCGTTCTTCGGGCCGAGTTATGTGCGCAACATCCGGCCCGGATTGTCTTGGACGGCCCGTGCCTTTGGCAATTACCTCGCCTACGAGTTCAGCGGCGCCGATGGCATGACGCAGGTGCGCTCACCTGGGATCAGTTCAGCCGTCGGCCTGCAATTCGGCGACAAGAGTTTCGCCCGCGTGCTCGCGGGACCGGAATTGAAATGGCGCCGCACCGAGGTCACGGGCGCCAGTGGCGTCGGCGTGGCGCATCGCGACACGCGGCTCGGGCTGAACGCCGGTGGCGAGGTCTACGCCAACCCGACGTCCCACAACAATCTGCACGGTATCGTCAACTACAACACGTCGGACAAGTACTCCTGGGCCCGCCTCGGATTCAAGGAACAACTCACCAATCGGACGTGGGAAGGGCCAGACGCGACGTTCCTCGGCGTGGAAGGAATTGTCCAGGGGAACAGTGACATCCGCTCGCGGCAACTCGGCGGGTTCTTCGAATATACGCGCGTCCCGGCGAGGGTGTCGCTCGTGTTCAAGGCCGGATACAAGCGCTCGACGTTCGAAGTGGGTCCGGCACTGACGGGGCCGTACTTCTCAGTCGGGTTCTACCGGCGCATGAACTAGCCGGTGATCACGCTGGACGAGCAGACCAAGACGACCGCCCGGGTCGCGAGCGGCATTCCCGGTCTCGACGCGCTCGTCGGCGGCGGTTTCCCGCGCCATCGCACGGTGCTGGTGTGCGGGGACATTGGCACCGGCAAGACGACGTTCGGTCTGCAGTTCCTGATGGAGGGTGTCACGAGGGAAGAACCCGGCGTGCTGATCAGCATCGACGAGAAGCCGGCGCACCTCGTCGAGGACGCGCGCCGGTTTGGCTGGGACGTGGCCGCGGCGATGGGGCGGCAGTTGCTCACGGTGCTCGAGGCCTCGCCGTATTTCACCGCCTTGCGCAGCCGCAACGGCATTGACGCCCGACAGGTGGGCGGCGACCTCGCGCAACAGGTGCGGCGAGCGAAGGCCGGCCGGCTCGTGATCGATGGGGCGACCTCGCTCGTTCCTGACGGCGCGCCGCCGGGCGAGGTCGAGGACTTTCTCCGATCGCTGATCGCCTCGCTCGAAAACAACCTTGGCTGCACCACGGTGCTGACCGCGCAGACCTGCAACGACCTGCACACCTCGCGGGTCGGTCCAATCGCGGAGCGACTCATGTCAGGCGTCATCGAATTGAAGATCGCTCCCGTCGGAGGGGACAGAGCGTCTCACCGCCGGTCTGCACTGATTCGAAAGATGCGCGGCGCCCCGGCGGCGCTCGGCGAGCGGCCGTTCGACATCGTCGACGGCCGTGGCATCGTCGTGCCCGAGCCTTCTTAGACGACGGGTGCGGCGTCGAGCGCGGGCGCGTACATCCGCGTCGCGTACTCTTTGCCCATGCGCCGCGCGCTGAAATGCGGGATCACCGAGCGGATCGACTCTTTGACGTAGCGCACCCACTGTAACGGCACGCCGCGGGAGTCGCGTTCGTAAAACGCGGGGACCACTTCTTCTTCGAGCAATCGATACAGCGACTCGGCATCCGCCGCGTCGACGGCATCGTCGTCGCCGAAGCTGCCGCCGTCGACCAGCCAGCCATTGGCGCCGTTATAACCCTCCGCCCACCACCCGTCGCCGATGCTCAGATTGAGACCGCCGTTGATGGCGGCCTTCATGCCGCTGGTGCCGCTGGCCTCGAGCGGTTTGCGCGGCGTGTTGAGCCAGACGTCGCAACCTTGCACGAGAAAGCGGGCGACGTGCAGATCGTAATCGGCGACGAACGAGACGCGCCCCCCAAATTCCGGATCGATCGCATGGCGATAGACGCGCTGCAGGTTGTGCTTGCCGCCGTCGTCGGCGGGGTGGGCTTTTCCGGCATAGACGATCTGAACGGGCCGGCGCGGATCCTTCAGAATGCGCGCGAGACGTTTCGCATCGTGAAAGATCAGGCCGGAGCGTTTGTACTGCGCGAACCGCCGCGCGAATCCGATCGTCAACGTTCGTTCGTCGAACAGCGCCCCTCCGGCCAGCACGCGGGCCGGACCTGCCTCGGCCTCCGACCAGCCATCACGCGCGCGATTCCGCATGAAGGTCAACATCTTCTGACGGAGCACCCCGCGGAGGTCCCACAGCTCGTCGTCGGGGAATTCGAGCACAGCCGCCCAGAAGCCATCGTCATCCTGCCGTTCGCGCCAGTCGAGGCCGAGGCGGCGATCGAAGAACGACGCCAGGTCGGGCGCGAGCCACGTCGGCACGTGGACGCCGTTGGTGATCGTCTGGACTGGTTGGTCGAGGGAGGCCCACATCTCGCGCGTCACGGTACCGTGAAGCTTGCTGACGGCGTTCACCGAACCGGCGGTACGCATCGCGAGCGCCGTCATGTTGAACAACGGTCCCGAGCCGGAATCGTGGTGGCCGAGACGCAAAAATGCATCGCGGTGCGCGCCAAGTCCACCCCAGCAGCCGGCCAGGTGTTGTTCGACAAGGTCGAACGCAAACGCGTCGTGACCGGCTGGCACCGGCGTGTGCGTGGTGAACACCGTCGACGCGCGCACCAGTTCCAACGCGGCGGCGAACGACAGTCCCTGCGTCAGGCTGTCATGCATTCGCTGCAGGCCGACGAAGGCGGCGTGGCCTTCGTTGAGGTGCCAGGCAGCGGGAGCGATATCGAGCGCCCGGAGCGCCTGGACTCCGCCAATGCCCAGAATGATTTCCTGTTGGAGACGGCCGTCGCGCCCCCCGCCGTACAACCGCGCCGAAAGCTCGCGATCCACGCCGGCGTTCTGGTCGACGTCGGTGTCGAGCAAGTACAGCATCACGCGGCCAGCCCGTACCCGCCACACCGTTACGCGCACGGCGCGATCACCCAGCGGCACCGTGATGCTGCAGGGGATGCCGGCGGGCGTCAGCGCCGGTTCGATCGGACCGTCGCACCAGTCGAGCGGATCGTAAACCTCCTGCTGCCAGCCATCGGCGCCAACGTACTGATGAAAGTACCCTTTCGGATACATCAGGCCGACGGCCACCAGCGGCACGCCGAGGTCGCTCGCTTCTTTGCAGTGATCGCCGGCCAGCACGCCGAGGCCGCCGGCGTAGATGGGTAACGAACGGTGCAGCGCGAACTCGGCCGAGAAGTAGGCGATCACGCCGGTGGTGGCGCCATTCGCCTGCGCCCACCAGGTGTCAGCCGTGGAACGCGATCGATCGAAGCGCGCGATGGCCGCGTCGTACTGCGCGAGAAACGCCGCATCGGCCGCTGCCGCCGCGGCGCGGGCCGGGCTTAGCAGGTGCAACAACAGCACCGGGTTATGAGACGTCAGGCTCCACACGTGTTCGTCGAGTGCTTTGAACACGGCGGCCGCTTCGGCGTGCCAGCTCCACCAGAGATCGTAGGACAGCTCGTTGAGCCGCCCGATGCGGGCAGGCAGGGGCACCAGCGGAAGGTAGCTTTCCATGAGGGTTACTCCAGGACGGTGACGCGAAGAAGGTATGCGGCGAGGTGGCCGATCCGTGTCCCGATCGCTGCCGCGTCCTGGTGGTGGGCCGCGCGTTCGATGGCACTGCCGATCTCGGTGACACCGTCGAACCCGTACGCGCGCCCGGTTTCCTTGAGGCCGTGGCCGAGACGGCCGATCGCCGCGAAGTCACAGGCGACGAGCGCCGTCTCGAGCGCCGCGACGTCGGTCTTGCGCTTCGCGAGAAAGTCAGGCACCAGGTGGCGGACTTCGTCGTCAGGGCGCACGCGAATCACGTCGGGCAGCTCGTTGAGGCGAAGCCGGTCGGACAACTTCTGTTCGATCAGCACCTGATCGTAGAGGCCGCGCAGCTCTTCGCCTTGGCAGCGGATGACTTCGCGGCTGGCCTCGACCTCGCGCAGCGTCCGTTCGAGGCTGAGCGCATGCAATCTCGACTGCTCGTGAAGCAGCCGAACTTCGAGCATGTTGCGAACGCGCATCTTGATCTCGGCGAAGTCGAACGGCTTGCTGACGAAATCCTTCGCGCCGGCCTGCAGCGCACGCAGCTTGTGGCCGGGTTGTGCGGTGACCACCAGCACGGGCAGGTAGTCGTTGCGGTCGATGTGCTTCAGGGCCTCGAGCACTTGAAAGCCGTCCATGCCCGGCATCTGGAGATCGAGGAGGATCAGCGCGTAGTGATTCGCCCGGTGCAGCTCGCACACCGCGTGCGGGTCGACGGTCGACGTCAGCGACGTATAGCCGGCGCCGGCCAGCATCTGTTCGAGCAGCTCAACGTTCGCGGGCTGGTCATCGACGATGAGGATACGTGCGGCGAAGACATCTGGCGGCGTCAACGTGTCAATCGCCATAGACGGGCGCGTCAGCCCGCGTCTGGGTCTCGGCAAACGCCAGCGTGGTGGTCAACGTTTCCATGAACTCGTGCACTTTGATCGGCTTGGTCAGATAGCGGAAGAATCCGGCGTCGAGGCCCTTGGCGATGTCGCGCGGCATCGCGTTGGCGCTCAGCGCGACGACCGGAATATGCGCCGTCAGCGGGTCGTCCTTCAGGATCTTGAGGGCTTCGAGGCCGCTGATACCGGGCAGGTTGATGTCCATCAGGATCATTTCCGGGCGCGATACGCGCGCGATCTGGATGCCGAGATAGGCATTCGTCGCGGTCATCAGGTGCATGTCCGCACGCCGCGCGAGCAGCTGCTCGACCAGCGACAGGTTGGCGGGGTTGTCCTCGACATAGAGCAGCGTTCGCAATGTCGCGTCAGGCTGCAGCCGCGCGGGCGGTGCCTCCGGCTCCACGGTCTCGACCAGCGTAGGCGCGCTCGCGGCAAGGAGCTCAATCCAGAACGTGCTGCCGGAGCCGACCGTGCTCTCAACACCGATCTCGCCACGCATCAACTCGACGAGCCGCTTGCTGACGACGAGGCCGATGCCGGTCCCTTCCTCGACGCCGGTTTCGCGGCCCAGTCGATTGAACGCTTCGAACAGCTGCGCCACCTTCTCGGGCGGCAAGCCCTCGCCGGTGTCGGTGATGCTCACCCGCACCGCGCCGGATGCGACGATGGTCCGATCGACGATCACCGAGCCGCCGGCACGGTTGTACTTGAGCGCATTGGACAGCAGGTTGATGATCACCTGCTTGAGGCGTGTGCGATCGACGTGAACGAAACACGGCACGTCGAACCGCGGGAAGGTCATGGCGATGCCGCGCAGTCGGCGCTGCGGCTCGATCATCGCTTCGCATTCGCTCATGACCTCGGCCAGCGAGACCTGCTCGAGCGACAGCGATAATTTTCCCGACTCGATCTGCGCGAGGTCGAGGATGCCGTTGATCAGCTCCAGCAGATACCAGCCGGCGTGCAGGATCTGGTTGATGCTCGACGGCTTGGCGGGCGCATTGTTGGCGGCGTCGATTTCCATCAGCTGCGCGAAGCCCAGGATGGCGTTGAGCGGCGAGCGCAGTTCATGGCTCATGCTCGACAGAAAGTCCGACTTGGCGAGATTGGCGCGCTGCAGCTCGACGTTCTTCTCCTGCAGCACCTGATCGAGGCGCTGGCGCTCCGCTTCGACATGCTTGCGCGCAGTGTTGTCGGTGCCGATCAGCAGGTAGCCGATGATGCCGTCATGGCCGTCGCGCAGCGCCGTTACCGACACGACGGCTGGAAAGCGGCTGCCGTCCTTCCGGATGTAGGTCAGCTCGTAGATGTCTTCGATGCCGCGGGCGGCCTTGAAGACCAGCGCCTGGAAGCCGGGCGTGATTGGCGTACCGAGCTCGGTGCTGAGCGCTTCGGCGCGCGCGATCAGCTCGAGCGGATCGGAGATGTCCGCCGGCGTGATGGTGTTCATCACTTCAGCGGCGGCGTACCCGAGCATCCGTTCGGCGCCGACGTTGAAGATCTGAATGACGCCCTTGGCGTCGGTCGCGATGCTGGAGAAGTTGGCGCTGTTGAAAATCGCGGCCTGCAGGGCGCCGGCCTCGCGCAGCGCGTCCTCGGCACGCTTGCGCGCGGTATTGTCGGTGCCGATCAGAAGGTAACCGATGATCGTGTCCCGGTCGTCGCGCAATGCGGTGACCGACACCACCGCGGGAAAGCGGCTGCCATCCTTGCGGATGTAGGTCAACTCGTAGATGTCTTCGATGCCGCGCGCCGCCTTGAAGACCAGCGCCTCGAAACCGGGCGTGATCGTCGTGCGCAGCTCGCGGCTCAACGTCGTGGCGCGCGCGATGACTTCCTGCGGATCCGAGATGTCGGCGGGTGTAATGGTGTTCACCACCTCCGCGGCGGTATAGCCGAGCATGCGCTCGGCGCCGACGTTGAAGATCTGGATGACGCCCTTTTCATCGGTGGCGATGCTGGAGAAATTGGCGCTGTTGAAAATCGCATCCTGCAGCGCGCCGGTTTTCAGTGACATGTCCTACTTTTCTCGAAGGCCGCGCCGCAGCACGGCGATCGTCAGATCGTCGACGAGCGGGCCCGCGGCTCGCGCGATCGCAACCAGGCGATCGGCGATGCAGGCGGCGCTTTCAGCCGGATCCACCAACGCCGCGAGCGCGGCGCCGTTGCCGACCAGTTCGGGGAGCACTTCGGCCAGGCCGTCGCTGTAGACGATCACCATGTCGCCGGGCCCAAGGAGCACGGTGTCCTCCACATAGACTTCTCCTGGACGGATACCGAGCGGCAGGCCGACGTGTCGCAGGTCCTCGACGGTGCCATCGGCGCGCAGGAACAGGACGAAGCCGTGGCCGGCGTCGGAGTACGACAGCCGTGCACTGGCGAGATCGAGCTGCGCGTGGAAGACGGTGACGAACGACTGCGAGCGGTTGAGATCCGGTTCGAGGGTGCGCGCCGCCTCTTGCAGGGCGGCGCCCGGCGCATTCTGCGGCGCGAGCGCGCGCATCACGGCGCGCACGGTCGCCATCATCAGCGCCGCCGGCACGCCTTTGCCCATCACATCGCCCACCGTGAGGCTCAGGGTCGACGGCCGGAGTTCCTGCCAGTCATAAAAATCACCGCCCACTTCGCCTTCGCCCGCCGGGATGCAGCGTGCCGCCAGCTCGAATCCGGATACCTGCGGGTCGGCCTGCGGCAATAACTCGGCCTGCGCCTCACCCGCGCGCGCGAGCTGGATGCCAAGATGTTTGCGGAGCGCCGTATTCTGCCGGGCCAGTGTCAACCGGGTGAAGGTGCGGTCCAGGGCTGCCTGGAATTCCGCACCGTCGAACGGCTTGCGCAGATAGTCGTCGGCGCCGTGTCGCAAGGCGTTGATAGCCATTTGCTCCATGCCCATCGGCGCGGTCAGGACCACCGCCATGTCCAGGTTCTCGGCGCGGATGACCTGCAGCACGTCGAGACCACCAAACCGCGGCATCGTGACGTCGAGAAACGCGATATCCGGGCGGAAGTCCTGGAATTGCGCCAACGCTTCTTCGCCGTCGGACGCGCTGCGCACGATGAATCCCCGGGCCTCGAGCCGCGCGGTCAGCAGCAGGTGAATTTCGGGATTGTCGTCGACGATCATCACGCGGGTGATCGCGCGGCCGGCAAGTGGAGCGGCAGCAAAACCAGGGCGCGACGCCGGACGGTTCGCGATGGCGGCTGTGGTCATGCGCGAACAAGCATGCCCGACTGCGGCATGACCCGTCTGTCCCGTTGTGAACAGCCTATTGGTGCTGACGCTGGCTGCCCAGTTCCTGAAGCATGCCGCTCAGAAACGACGCGAATGCGGGCTTGGCACTGCCGTTGGCGCGGAGCAGGCCCCAATGACGTTCGGCGATGCCGTGATAGTTATTGGTATCGAACGAGGGATCGTCCGGCAGCATGCGCCACACCATGCCTTCGACACCAGCCGCCCTCAGCTCCGGCATGCGGCGAAAGATGTCGCGGATCACTGCGTCCTGCATGCCCTCGTAGGTCGCGTCTGGATAGGACGAAAACGCGAAATCCACGAGTGTGCGTTTCGCGAACGTCTCGTGGAAGTGTCGTGCCGCTCGAACCAGTTGCTCCGCACCGGCCAGATAGGTGGCCGCATCGCGAACCGACGATTGCAGCGCCATCGTGCCCAGCAGGTCTGAAGCCGCGATCGCGCGATCGAAGTTCTTCCACAGCGGCTGGCCCCAATTGCCGAAGCCGACCACCACTTTGAGCCCGCGTCGGTGAAAGATCGCCGCCTGTTCGACGAGATAGCCGTCGAACGGCTCGTAGGTCTCGATGCCGTGCTTGTTGAACTCGGTTTCGATGACGACGAACGCCTGCGGGGCGCCGATTGAGACGATCAGGTCGGCGAGCTCATTGGCGAGGCGGGTCCAGGTGGCGCGGTCTTTTCGCACCTTGTGATACTGGTCGAGACAACCCTGTTCGACGCAGCGCGGGCTGATGTCGTCGCCCCAATACCACCATTGCACGATTGGAATGACGCCGTCGGCTTTCGCGTCGCGCAAGTGCGCCCTGATGCCGTCCCACCCGAATTTCTGATTCCAGGCGCCCGCCCACGCTCCGGCATACGCAATCGGCATCCCAAACTTGCGGGCGATGCCGACGGACGGAGCGTCCACGCCGAACTTGACCGGCACCTGCGCGGTCATCGTCGCGGCGAGTAGTCCGGAGATCAGCACCGTCAGGATGAATGGCGAACGACGCGCGCGGTTCAGAGCCGGCCGCGGCGCCGACGTCACGCCGATGGCGGGTTCCGAATCGGACTGCTGGTCATCAGCCGAATCGTAGCGACGGCGGCAGGGTCCGTCTGTTCCGTTCGGGACATCTCGGAGTGTGCACAAGAGTACAGACGACCGCAGGAGTGATGCTCTATGGTCAGGGCAACATGAAATTCATCAACCTGTTCCTTGCCGGTTACGTCGTCGTGGTGATCGCTGTGGCGCTGGGCTTATGGCAGGCCGGCGTCCTCGAGCGCATCGCGCCGATGTGGATTGCGATCGGCGTGCTCGTCGCGATTGGCGTCGGCATCATGATGTCGGTGGCCTCGGGCAAGCCGAACACCATCCAGAAGGTATAGCCATGCTGAACACCATCCTGATCGTCCTGATCGTCCTGTGGCTGCTCGGCATGCTGGCCTTGCCAGGCGTCGGTAATCTCATTCATCTGCTGCTCGTGGTCGCGATTGTCATCGTGCTGCTGCGGGTCATCCAGGGCCGCCGGGTGTTCTGACGATCGCTCCGTGACAGGTTTCTCATTCACCGAGCAGCGCCGCCGGCTCCTGTCTGCCGCGGGCCGGTACGTGTCGAGGGCGACGCGGTTGGTGCGCCGGCATCCAGTTGCCGCATGGGTGACGGCCGGATGCGTCGCCACCGTCAGCGTCCTTGCCGTGTTGCCGATCGTGCTTGTGGCAATGCACGTCTACGGCGATCGCGACAACCTTCCCGACCCCGGTCCCTTCGAGCGATTCGAGTTCCTGACGATTGGCCACGTGTATGACGCGAACGGCGAGTCGCTCATTCAGTTGGCGCGCGAGCGGAGATCGATTACGCGCTTCGAGGAGATGCCCCCCGTCGTGCGCGACGCGATCATCGCCGCCGAAGACAAACGTTTCTTCTCGCACAACGGCATCGATTACTCAACGGTGCCGCGGGTGCTGTGGCGGGTCCGGGCGCGCACGCTGTTATGGCGGATGGCCGGCCGCGGTCCCGCGGACGAGGCTGACGCCCCCGCGATCTTTCCGCAGGGAGGGTCGACCATTACGCAGCAACTGGTTCGCGGCCATTTCCTCAAGGGCCTGACGTCGCGCGAAAACAGCTACCTGCTGCAGGGGCTCGGACGGTTGCCGCGATCGCTGTCCTTCGTACTCGGAGCGCGGAACGCAAACATGATTGCGCGCAAAGCCGAAGAGATGCGGCTGTCGCTGTGGATCGAAGACGAGATGACGCGCGTGTTCGGCTCGAAGCAGCGCGCCAAGGAAGAGATCCTCGCGCGCTACGCGAGCTACGTTTACATGGGGAACGGCCAGTACGGCTTTGCCACCGCGGCCGAGCATTATCTCGGGCGGCCGCTGACATCGATGACGCCGGCAGATGCCGACCTGGCGGCGCTGCTGGCCGGCGTGCCGAAATCCCCGCGCAGCTACGCGCCGAACGCCGCCGAGCCGGCCCACGTGCTGCGACGCCGAAACCAGACGTTGCGGCTGATGGCCGCCAACGGAGCGCTGTCGCCAGCCGAGCTCGCCACGGCGATCGGCAAGCCGCTGCCTGTTGCCGCGGTGCGTCCCGGACTCGTGGTTCATGCGGCCGCCGCTGTGGGTCACGCCATCAAGGAGCTCCGATCGCGCGGTGTCGTCAACGGTCTCGAGGATTTGTTGACAGGCCGGGTCGACGTCTATTCGACCGTCGACATCCGCGTGCAGCGGATCGTCAACGACGCGCTCGAACGCACGCTCGTCGCCTACGAGAAACGCCGCCCGCGGGCCGCAGGGCAGACGCAAGGCGCCGTCGTGGTACTCGGCAATGGCGATGCGCGCATCCTTGCAGAAGCCGGCGGCCGGGCCCATTATCGCGAGCGAGCGGCGGCTTACAGCGATTTCAACCGGGCGACCGACGCGGCGCGCCAGCCGGGATCGGCGATGAAGCCCATCCTGTATCTGGCGGCTTTCCAGAGCGGTGATTTCAATCTCGACTCGCTGATCTCCGACGATCCGATCAGCGTTCCAGACGGCAGCAACGATCCGAAATGGATCGCCAATTACGACGGGCGTTTCAAAGGTGCGATTCCGGTTCGCCAGGCGTTGGCCGAATCGCGCAATGCGGCCGCGATGTGGCTGGGCAACCGCGTCGGCATCGACAGCATTCTTCGCACAGCCCGGCGGCTGGGCGTGACCACGCCGCTGCACCGCTATCCGACCACGGTGCTCGGAGCGTCGGAAATGACGTTGCTCGAGCTGGCGAATGTCTACCGGACGATGGCGTCTGGTGTTTATGCGAAGCCGTACCTGATCCGGCGCGTCTCACATGCCTTCGACGGCGGCGTGATCAGTGATGACCCGCGGCCGGCGCCCGTCGTGAATCTTGATTCCGGCATACAACTGATCGAAGAAGGACTTCGCGGGGTGGTACGGATGCCGGGCGGCACAGCACATGCGCTTGACGCCAGGTCATTCGCAATCCCGGTGATGGGGAAGACGGGCACGACGAACGACTTCAGGGATGCCATCTTCGTTGGATCGACCTACGGTCCGGGCGGCATTACCGTCGCCGTCCGTATCGGCTTCGACGACAACCGCTCGCTCGGCGCCGCCGAGACGGGCGGGCGCCTGGCGCTGCCGGTGTTCCGCGACATCGTGTCGAAGATCTACCGCGATCGGCTTGCCGGCCCCGTGCCCGCCTTTCCGCCATCTCTGGAAGCACGCATCACCGCTTATCTCGATGCGGCACGCGCCGCAGCGATCCCTGTAGTCATCACCGCGGAGCAGCGCCAATGAAGACGGCAGCGGCAAACGTGCGCATCAGCAAGGCGCGTCTTGGAAATCTCTCGCGGCGTGATAAGGGTGCTCGAAAGATGGGGGTGGGTTCGAGCAGCACCACACCCGCGTCGTAAAAGCGAACCGTTCTGAGCGTTTCCCCTAGCCAATCGGTAGATGCCGATACGTGACGCCTGTCGTCGGTCAGCCGAGCTTGCGGACGATGGCCGTATAGCGAAGAATCAAAAAGTGGGCAGGCGGTAGCGGTCGGTGTGGCCTCACGCTTACAGAATCGCGCTATCGGCACTTTGTTTCGTAGGTGCTGCAGCACCGATCTGCGCTCAAGACGCGGGTGTGGGCTCCAGTCAAACATCGAAGCCGGTTCCGACGTTCGAAACCGAAGTGGTGGTGACCGCTGAACGCGCCGATGAAAACCGCGAGCGGCTTGCCACCAGCACTGCGGTCTTGACCGGCGCTCAGCTCGAGCTGCGGCCGGCAACGACACTGGGTGACGCCGTCCACACGCTGCCTGGATTCCAAATTCTGTCCGCCGACGCGTCTGGCATCGCTCCTGCCGCAATCGCCCGGGGGTTTTTCGGCGGCGGCGAAGCCGAGTACGTGAAGGTCCTGTGGAACGGCATCCCCCTCGAAGCGCTTGAATCAGGTCTGGTCGACTGGCGTCAGGTGCCGTTGTTTGCCGTTGAACGCGTCGAAGCCACACGCGGTCCCGCATCCGCTGTCTACGGCGACGCCGCACTGGGTGGCGTCGTTCAGGTGTTCACGCGAACACCGGAGACGCGGTCGGCCCGCGTGACCGGATTTGCGGGGAGTTTCGGATCGGCATCCGCAGGGATTGAATTCGGGCAGCCGATCGGAAGCGTGTCGGCCGTGGCGATCGGCTCATATCACCGCAGCGACGGGGCGCGCTCGCGCTCAGGTCTCGAAGAGGGATTAGGTAGCGTGTCATTTCAGCATTCCAGCGGCGGCCGGCAATGGTCGGCGCGCGGGTATGTCAACTATTCACAACGCGAGGAACCGGGCGCGCTGACCGGCGTCCAACTGCTCACCGATCGGACAACGGCCGACCCGTTGTTCGCGTTCGATCGGGAGCATTCCCGCCGAAGCTCCGGTGCGATGCGGTATGGATTGACGGCTGGCCGCCTGACGTCCAGCGCCATCGTTCACATCAGCCATCGAAGTGGGGACCGCCTCCGGACGTTGCTTCTGGCCCCTGGATTGAGCGACCGCGCCCATCGCGACGTGTCGACCCTTAATCTCACCGGTGCTTTCGAGAATTCGCTGGCGACGTCGTTCGCAGGCGTACCCGGTGATCTCAGGTTTGGCGCCGACTTGTCTCGAAGCGCTCTCGATACCCGGTATCGAGCGGTGTCCAACAGCGGTGTGATCGGAGGCGTCGTCGGCACTCACGACGGCGGCCGTTCACAACTGTCGGCATACGCGACG
>Ga0196963_10001491_pt1 | contig 15696 bp, 6 predicted proteins | sample S1_5metaG_FD_148600 | JGI IMG/M metagenome (GOLD analysis project Ga0196963, IMG submission 148600) | Soil microbial communities from Anza Borrego desert, Southern California, United States - S1_5 | ecosystem: Environmental > Terrestrial > Soil > Desert | place: USA: California | collected... | reverse complement strand
CCTCGACGCTCACGGTCGTCGGCGGCGGCCCGACGTACGCCCGCGCGGGCGAGCCGACCGTCGCGCACGCCGCCAGCAGCGCCATGACGACCGCGCGCCGCGCGACCGCGACCGGCGCGCGCCCGCCGCACTCCGGGCACCGGGCCACGCGCCCGCCGGCGCCGTCCCGCAAATCGTACCCGCAGCGCGCGCACCGCCCGGCACGCAGGCGCCGGCGGACCCGCCGTGCCCGCGATGCGCGCGTGACGATCGTCGTCGTGGGCCAGATCGCCAGTAGCGCCGCGATCATCCACAGAGGCGCCGTGAGGAGCCGGTACGCGTACCCCGGCGTCCCCGGGCGGGCGACGGTGCCGGACGACAGCGACGCGCCGAGCGCGCCGCGCCGGGCGGGGGCGTCCTCGGTCAACATCCGCGCGAACCACGGCCGCGCGGTCGAGGGGATGACCACGAGTTCGCCCCGAATGCCGGCGGCTTGCGCGGCGGCCGCCCACCGCTCCGCCGGCGTCTGGTCGCCGTCGCGCACGAGCACGCCGCGCGACGCCCACCCGTCGGTCACCCGCAACACGTGCAGCGACCCGCCCGCCAGCGCGACCTCCCAACTCGCGCCGGCGGACGTGAACGTCGCGGTCGTCTGGGCCGTCCGGCTGCGCGTGTCGGCTAGGATCACTGCGACGACCGCGAGGCCCACGACGACCGCCCCCGCGCGCCAGGCGCCGAGTCGCGCCCCGCCGCGCGGCCGCCGCGCCAGCCGCGCGAGCGTGACCGCCCCGGCCGCCACCAACAGCCCGCGCCACGCGAATGCGTACGTCAGCGGGCGGTAGGTCGGGTGTACGTCCAGTGCGGGCAGGCCGGCGCCCGGCCCCTGGTAGAACGCCCCGAACTCCCTGGACGGCCCGTACCAGGCCCGCACCGTCGCCTCGGCCGCCTGCCGGACGGGGAACGTGCGCACCCACCGGCGGTCGGGCATCGGATCCCAGTACGCCGCCTCCTCGACCACGTGCCACTGGTCGCGCAGCAGCGCGCGGGCGGTGGCCACGTGCTCCGCGGATATCGGGAGGCGCGCCATCAGGTGCGCGCCTGCCGCGCGATACCCGGGGTCGGCGTGCCGGGTCCACAGGGCCGCCACGTCGGCCAGCCGCGCGCCGGGTACCTCGAGCCCGCCTCCGCCAATCCGGTCGCGCACGATCGCCGGGAGGACCGCGCCCCAGAGCATCGACATCGGCGCCCGTGGGCGGGCCGCCGCCGCCTCGCGCTCGACCGCGGCGATCAGTTTCGCCCGGCTCTCGAGCACGTCGCCGTACATCGTCACCGCGGGCGTCGCTTTCATCGGCCGGCCGGCCTTCAGCACCCACCCCCGTCCGTACAGTGTTTGCCCGACGCCCGCCCCTGGCGCCGGTACGCTCCCGATCCCGATCAGGATCTCTTCCCCGTCCGCGAGCGCCAACAGCGACGCACTGGTTTGCCCTTCGGCGCGCAATTCGACCCGCGCCGGGGACGCGACCGCCCGGCCGGCGATCACCCGGTCGACGTCGACGGTGAAGGTCACCCGGGACTCGTACAGACGCCCGAACTCGGCCGACCGCACGCGGCCGAGGATGATCGAGTCCGACTCGGCGACGAGCACTTCGATCGACGGCACGCTCGGCGTGATGCGCACGACCAACGCCCGCGCCCCGCCCCCGGGAAGCAGCGCGGCCAGTACGGCGAGAATGGCAATTCGATAACTCGACACGAGATCCGCCGGCCGCCGCTGTTCCCCGATAGCCTCATCCTACCACGACCGCCCGCCGGTCGCCGGAAGCTCCCGTCGCGCCGCCCGCCGTGGCGGGGCGGCGTTCGGGCCGCACGACCACCACCCCGCGCGCGCCGCACTCCGGGCACCGCGCCGCCGCGCGCCCACCCACGGCGCCCGACCGCAGGTCGTACCCGCACGGCACGCACCGCCCGCGCTTGACGCGCGAACGGTTGCGGAGACGTCGGCGCAGCGAGAGGAGCAGTCCGATCGCCAGCGGGAGCGCCGGCAGCGCCGCGACCCACGCCCACGGGATCACGATTAGCCGGTACGGGAATTGAAACGGCTTCATGATCCCCGCTGGGTCCGGCATGTCCGTGTCGTACGTCCCGCGCGCGACCCGCGCCCCGGCCCACCGCGCCCCGCCCGTCTCGGTGAAGTCGATCGCCAGCCCGGGCACGACCGGCGCCAGGCCGGACCGCAACGGCCCGGCGGGCGACGGGAACGTCGCGGCCACCGGCGTCGGTGGCGCGGACAGGACGAACTGGACGTCGTCCGGCGCCGGCCGCTCGACGCGCAACACCGCCAGTTGGCCTGCCGACGAGACGACCTCCCATTGCGCCCGGCCGTCGGCCCACGCGACCGAGTCCACGACCGATCCTCCCCGCCAACCCATCCACCCCGCGCCCGCCGCCGCCAGCCACAGTACCGCGGACAGCGCGCGTCGGGCCGCGCTCCTGCCGCGCCGCCCCGCACACGCCCCGAGCGCCGCGGCCCCGAGCGCGCACGCGACGATGCCGTGCCACCGCACCGGCCCGTACCGCGGGTACGGCTCGTTCATCAACAGCAGTTGACGACTCGTATCGAGCCACGCGTGCCGCGAGACGCCGTCGAGCTTCGACCACGCCCGGAGCGTCCGCACGGCCGCCTGTCGGACCCGGAACTCGCGCGTGCCGCGCGCGGCGAGGCCGAACTCCCACTCGGCCGGGACCACGTCCGCCGCCGGGTCGGCCAGCGCCGCCCGCACCGCCCGCTCGGCGTCGGGCGTCGGCGGGAACGTCGCCAGGATCATCACGCCCGCGAGCCGGTAATCCGCGTCGGCGTGACGCGCCCACGCCAGCGCCGCCGCCTCGAGCCGGTCGTTTTTCGGGACCGTCAGGCCGACGCGCCACAGCCGCGGGCCGACGCGCGCGGCCAGCGACGGCGGCAGCGTCGACCCGCCGTCGAGCCGGGTGAGCTCGACGCCGGGCGACCGCCGGGCCCGTGCGGCCTCGGCCAGCAGCGCGGCGACCAGCTCGTCGCGCGTGGCCAGCACCTGGCCCGTGACCCGCACCGCCGGGACGTCGGCGGCGATCCGCCCGTCCGCCCCGATCAGCCACACCGCGGCCGACGACAGTTCGTCGACCCGGGGGTTCGATACGGCCCAGACCCCGCCGGCCTGCCGCCGCCGGTCCCGCAGTGCGACGACGACCTCGGCGCCCGGCGGGCAGTTCGCCGGCACGAAGTGACGCAGTTCGAACGGCACGCGCTCGGCCGCCATGCCCCACAGCACGTCCGTCACGTCGACCTGCATGACACGGGGGCCGTGCGAGACCACGCGCCCGCGGACGATCGCCTCGCACGCATACGGCGCGGCCTCTACGCTGACCAGCGACATCAGCGGCAGCGCGATGTTCGCGTGCGCCACCGTCCCGACCGCCGCGCACCACGACAGCGCGGCGACCCCCGCGAGCACACGCCTCGCGCCCCGCTTGCCGGCCGGCGCCCTCGCGACGGCCCGCCCGCCGCACTCCGGGCACCGCGCGAGCCGCCCGCCCGGCCCCGCACCCCGCAGGTCGTACCCGCACGCGCCGCACCGCCCCGCCCGCGCCCGCCGCCGAACGCGCCAGGCCCGCCACGCGGCCGCCGTCAGCACGAGCACGGGCCAACTGCCGATCACCGCCGCCGCCCACCACAATGGAATGAAGACCAGCCGGTACTCATAGGTTTTTTTTCCGACGCCGGCGATTGTGCCCGACGACAGCGTCGCGCCCAGCGCCTGGCGCGGCGGCGCGGCGGCCTCGGTCAACAACCGCCCGAACCACGGCCGGGTGACCGCCGGCGACAGCAAGCCCTCGCCCGGGAAGCCCGTCGCCCGCGCCGCGGCGGCCCACCGTTCCAGCGGCCCCTCGCCGTCCCGCACGACCACCCCGCGCGGCGCCGACTCGTCCGCCACGCGCAGGACGTGCAGCCGCCCGTCGACCGCGGTCACCTCCCAGCTCGCCGCGCCCAACGCGAAGCTCGCGGTCGATTCGTCCGTCCGACTTTTCCGGTCGAGCACCAGGACGGCCAGCGCGGCCACCACGGCAGCCGCCGCCCCGACGCGCGCGACGCCCAGCCTGCCCCCGCGCCGCCGGGCGAGCGACGCCGTGCCGATTGCGCCCGCGATCACGATCGCGCCGCGCACGAGGGCACCGTACCCGACCGGCCGGTAGGTCGGATGAGGCTCCGTCACCGGCCGGACGTCGTGTAGCAACGCGTGGAGCGCGCGGGTCTCGTCGCCCGTCGCCGTCCCCGACCCGATCCAGTTCGTGACCGCCTGCGTCGCCCCGGCCCGCGCTGGAAATATCCGCCTCCACCGGTCGGCCGGCTGCGGACGCCAGACCCCCTGCTCGTCGACCCCGTACCAGGCGTCCGCCATCAGCGGGCGCAGCGCCGCCAACCGCCCCGCGCCCCACGGCCGCCGCGAGAACAGGTGCGCTGCCGCGCTCCGATAACCCGGGTCCGCGTGCCGCGCCCACCGCGCCGCGACCATGTCCAGCCGTGCGTCGGCCGGCACCTGCAGACCGCGCCCGCCCAACCGCTGCCCGACCGCCGGCGGGACGACCGGCGCCCACAGCGTCTGGACCGGCGACACGTGCCGATTCGCCGCCACCTCTCGTTCGACCGCCGCGACCAGCGCCGCCCGGTGCGGGAGGTACTCGCCGTCCATCGTTACCGCCGGCGTCAGGTCGATCGGCCTCCCGTCCCGCAAAACCCACCCGCGCGCCTGCGGTACCTGCCGGGCGTTGCCGAAGTCCGCCAGCAACCCGCGAATCCCCAGCACCACCTCGTCCCCCGATTGCGGGCCGAGGTTGTAACCGAGGTCGCCGAACCGCGGTGGCTCGACCACGAGTTCAACGCGCGCGGGCGACGCCACCGGCCGCCCCGTGATCACCCGCTCGACGTCCACCTCCACCATCAGCCGCGGGACGCGCAGCGGCTCGGCCGTCACCGCCCGCACCCGCCCCACCACAATCGCGTCCGCCTCCCCCACCACCACTTCGACCGACGGCACGGTCGGCAGATAGATGTAAGCCCGCGCCGAGCCCGTCGACAACAGCGCGGCCAATGCGACGAAAATGGCAACCCTATGACACAACACGAGTTTTTCTCATCCCTCCGCCACCCTTCCCGGCCCGCATCCTACCGCGCCGTCCGCCACGCGCGCGCGCGACCGCCGCTTGCCGCGCCCTACAATCCGCCGTGGCCACCCCGCTCCTCGCCTTCGCCCGCGCCATGGACGCCGCCGCCGCCGTCCCCGGCAAGCTCGAGAAGCAGCGGATCCTGGCCGAGTTCTTCCGCCCCCTGGAGGGCGACGACCTCGCCCGCGCCGTCCGCTACGCCGCCGGCCGCCCGTTCGGGTGGACCGACGAGCGCATCCTGGCCGTCGGCTCCTCGATCGTCTGGTCGGTCGTCCTCCGCCTACTCCCGATCTCGTCCGACCAACTCCGCACGCAAACCATCGCCTCCGGCGAGCTCGGCGCGGCGCTGACGCCGCTGTGGCATTTGAAGAAGCCCGTAGGGTGGGCACCGCCCACCGTTCGCGCGGACAACGCGGCTGGCGCCAACTTCTCAACGCCCGATCCGCACGCCGACGCCTTTCAGCATTCGGCATTCAACATTCAGCACTCCCTGTCCCTCGCCGACCTCGACACCGCCTTCACCGCCCTCGCGGCCACTGGGAATCAGGAGGCCAAGCGCGAGATCCTCTTCGACCTCTTCGCCCGCTGCGACGACCCGCGTGAGGCGACGTACCTGGCAAAGGTGATCGCCGGGGATCTTCGCACGGGCATCCAAGACGGGCTGCTTCAGGCCGCGGTCGCCCAGGCGTTCGGGAAGGAGTTGTCGGCCGTCCAGCGGTGCCAGGTATTGGCCGGGGATCTCGATCGCGTCGCCCTGCTGGCCCGGCGGGACGAGCTCGCGTGCGCGGCGTTCACGCTGTTCCACCCGCTCCAGTTCATGCTCGCGACGCCGCAGGAAACGCCCGCGGACGCAGAGAAGACGCTCGCCGGTCGGTCGTTCCTCGCCGAAGACAAGCTCGACGGCATCCGCGCGCAGGTCCACAAGCAGCGCGACCGCGTCGCGATCTTCACGCGCACGATGGACCGCGCCGACGGCGCCTTCCCCGACGTCGTCGAGGCGATGAAGCGCGTCCCCCACGACTTCCTGATCGACGGCGAGATCGTGCCGGTGGCCGGTGAGATGGTCGCCCGTGACACGGGCGTCCCGCCCGTGCCAACTCCGCCCGGAGACCCGAGCCCACTCGCAACTCGCAACTCGCAACTCGCAACTCCGCCCCACGACACCGTCTCCGTCAGCGCGTTCATGCACCTCCAGCGCCGCCTCGGCCGCAAAGAACCCTCCCCCGCCGTCCTCGACAAGTACCCCGTGCAGATCGTCGCCTTCGACTTGCTCTATCTCGATGGCGAACTGCTCATGGATGCGCCACTCACCGAGCGCCGCGCGAAACTCGAGGCGCTGGCGAACGAATCCGGGGCGGCGCTCCGGGCGGAGCCCGCACGCTCTGACCCGGCGTGGACGTTGTCGATCACGCGCACGATCCCGGTGACGACCGCGCCCGAGATTGCGACAGCTTTCGATGCCGCCAAGGCCCGCCGCAACGAGGGCCTGATCCTCAAAGACCCCGCCTCCCCCTATTCCCCGGGCCGCAGAGGCAAACTCTGGCTCAAGCTCAAGGGCCACCTGCCGACGCTCGACTGCGTCGTCACCGCCGCCGAGTTCGGCACCGGCAAGCGCGCCCGCACCCTCTCCGACTACACCTTCGCCGTCTGGTCCACCGACCCCGCCGCCGACGACGCGAAACTCCTCAACATCGGCAAAGCTTACTCCGGCGTGACCGACGCCGAGATCGCCGAGTTCACCGCGCTCTTCCAATCCATCGCCACGCGCGACAACGGCCACACCTTCTGGGTCAAACCGCAAATCGTCCTCGAGATCGCCTTCGACCAGATCCAGCGCAGCAGCCGCCACGCCTCCGGCTACGCCCTGCGTTTCCCGCGCATCAAGACGATCCGCCGCGACAAGCGGCCGGAGGATGCGGACCGGTTGTCGCGCGTGGAGGAGATCTTCGCCAGCGAGGGGAACACGAGCCGTGATGCGGGGCCGCTGGAGAAGGAGCGTCCGGCGAAGAAGCCGGCGCGCGCCAAGAAGGCGAAGGCCCCGCCGGAGCCGGGGCTGTTCGACCACCTGTGACGCCGCCGCGCGCGAAGTCGCCGGGATTGTCATTCCGAGGAACGAGGAATCTGGCCGCGAACGGTGAGGCCCGTTCGGCTTGCGCAATCGGTGCTCGAGTACCGACTTTCACATTCGAACGGGCCCTTACGCTCCGGCCAGATTCCTCGGCGTACCTCGGAATGACAGGGGGGACGTACGTCGCGCGGATCGCGCCCGTTTTACTGCGCCTCCCCCACCACCATCTTCAATTCCATCGGCCCGAACCCCTTCATCGGCCCCGCCTCGTACTTGACCGTCGCCGCCTTCCCCTCGACGACCACGCGCCCCTCCGCGTCGAACTCGTACGCCTTCTCCAGCCCCAGCCGCGTCCATCCCGTCACTTTCCCGTCTGCGCCGTGCTTGTACACGTCCCGCCATGCCTTCGCCGTCGCCAGGCGCGGGTCGACCAGGTTCGCGCGCTTGTCCGCCGTCACGAGTCCGGGCAGGAGGAGTTGGGCGAGCACGTCGGCGTTGTACCGTTGGCACTGCACGAGTTCCCACGCGGTGTGCTTGCCTTGCGCGAAGGTGAGCGAAACGAGCTCGCCGTCGGCCTTGGCTACCCCGCTTCGAACGAGCTGCGCCCTGATCGCCCCGTACGCCGCTTTGAGCTTCGCGTCTGTGCGGATCGCACGGGTGAGCATGCCTTCGACGTCGGTGAAGCCGGTGAGCATCTCGAACGCGATCGCCTCGTTCAGCGCGCCCTCGATCAGTTGCTTGACCGACGCCGACATCCCGGATTGTCGCTCCTCCAGTAGCTGCTTCATCCCCTTGTCGTCCTTGGTGACGAGCTTGGCGCGATAGCCGGCGGCGATCGGCTTGAGCGCCGCCAGGTCCTCCTTCTTCAACCGGCCCGCGATCAGGTCGGGACTGATGCCCGGCGCCCCCTCCGCCTCGGTCAGCCCGTCCAACACGCCGCGCCAGTCCTTCACCGTCACCCGCGGCCGCCCCACCCCGTACCCCACCTCCGCCACGCGCCCCCGCTCGTCGTACTTCCGCCCCTCCCAGTCCAACCCGAAGAACGTCACGAAGCTCGGCGCCGACCAGTACGCCCCGTTGTTCACGAACGCCCCGATATCCACCCGGTTCGACTCGATCGCCGACCCCGGCCAGACCGCCCGGCGCTCGGGGTAGTGCACCGTGATCTCCACGCGCGACCCCGCCTCGTTGAGCGGCTTGATCGTCACCCGTTTCTCGTCCCCGCGCAGCACGCTCCAGTGAAACTTCAGTGGCCGCTTGTTCAGGTCGCCGCTCTGCTCGGCCGATACGACCATCCGCCGCTTCCCCGCCGTCGCCCGCCAGATCCGGCTGACGGCGCACGGCGTGTCCGCCAACACCTCCGTCACGCCCTCGGGCTCGAAGTAATCCACGCCGTTCTTGAACGTATCTTCCTCGATCACCTTGAGCAGCGCGATCGGCGGCACCTTGTCCTCGGAGATTTCGTGCGCGAGTTGAACCATCTTCAACTCGTCCACGTTCCCGCCCTCGAACACGGTGGGGTGGGCCGCGCCCGTCAGGTAATCCTCGGGCGCCTTCACATTGTTCGCGCACGACCTCAGGATCATCTGCACCGTCGGCATCAGCAGCCCGCCCTTGGCGAGCTTCTGCTTCACGTCCGGCCTGAACGCGGCGAGCGTCATCGGCACCGCCTTCATGAACGGCTGATCGCTCCCGCTCGACCCCTGCGAGATGATCAAGTACGGCGTGTTCGTCGGATAAACATCCCCGTACCCGCCTCCAACGCCGTTGTGCCCCGGGTCGTGGTCCTGGTGCTCGGGGTAGATGTACAAGTTGTTCCGCGTGTACTGGGTGAACAGGAACGCCAACCCGCGCGGGTTCACGTAGTACGAGCGCGGGTTCGACCCGCCGCTGGTTACCGAGGCCGACGTCGAGGAGTTGCCGAACACGATCCCCGGCAGCAGCGTGTTTTGCGCCGCCCAGTCTCCCTTCCGATCGAGCACTTCCTTCGGATAAACGTATTTCCCGAGCTGCGGGAACGGCCCCCGGTTCAGCTCCGAGTGGGTACGGTCGCGGTTGTCGTACAGATCGCCGATGTTCCCCGCCGCCGTCCCTTCGGCCCACCACTTCTTCAGCAATTCGCCGGCGGGGGATTTGCCGGTGTAGATCGGCTGGGTCGTCGCGGGGGCGGTCGTCTGGGCGACCGCGAGGGGGGCGAGCACGATCAAGAACACGATGCGCGAAAGGTGCGGCATGCGGACGAGTGTACCGCGCGCCGCCTCCGGTCCCCTCTCCCGGACGCGCCTCGACGCGCGGTTCGGACACCGGCATCCCCGCGTCTGGGAGAGGGATAGGGTGAGGGCATGCACCACCCGTGGCGATCGCCGTCGGTCCGCGAACGTCTCTTCATGCCCTCACCCCCGCCCTCTCCCAGACGCGGCCACACCGCTCCGCCAATCCCGCCACATGGCGCGTCCGGCTGAGGGAGCCGATCCGTCCGATAACCCCCGCCCGTCCCCTCCCCGATTGCCCTATCCCCCGCGCGCGAACATACTCGCCCCATATGAAGATCAAGAAGGCGATCATCACCGCCGCGGGCAAGGGCCAGCGGACGATCCCGCTCCAGACCTTCGTCGACCGCGACGGCCGACAGAAGACCGCCCTCCAGATCCTCGTCGAGGAGGCCACCGCCGCCGGCATCGACGAGGTCGCCGTCGTCGTCTCCCCCGGCGACCGCGACCCCTACACGGCCGCCGCCGGCGAGCACGCCGGCCGCCTCTCCTTCGTCGAACAAACCACCCCGCGCGGGTACGGCCACGCGCTGCTGGCCGCCCGCGCGTTCGCCGAGGGTCAGCCGTTCCTGCACCTGGTGTCCGACCACCTGCCGATCTCGACCGGCGCCGCCCGGTGCGCCCGCCAGCTCGTCGAGATCGCCGAGGCCGAGGACTGCGCCGTCTCGGCCGTCCAGCCGACGCGCGAGAGCCAGCTCGCCAGCTTCGGCGCCGTCGGCGGCACCCGCGTCCCCCGCCGGAACGACTTGTACGACATCGAGAACGTCCTCGAGAAGCCGACCCCCACCGAGGCCGAGCAATCGCTCATCGTCCCGGGCCTGCGCGCCGGCTACTACCTCACTTTCTTCGGCCTGCACGTGCTGACGCCCGCCGTCATGGACCTCCTTGCCGAACAAGACGCCGCGACACCGAAGGACGGCCGCTACGCACTCTCCCCCGCCCTAGCCAAGCTCGCCCAAAAGGAAAAGTACCTCGCCCTACAAGTCCAGGGCCGCCGCTACGACATGGGCGGCAAGTACGGCCTGCTCTTCGCGCAACTGGCCCTAGCCCTCGACGGGAACGAGCGCGACGAAGTGCTCGCGCAGATGGTTGAACTTCTTGCCGCGCGCAAAAGCGGCTAATTCTCGCGGGCCGCGTCCCCCCTGTCATCCCGAGTGTACTCACGAGGGATCTGGCCCCGAGCGCAAGGGCCTGCACGACCTCGCAGTTCATCCTCGAACACCCATTGCCAAAGTCGAACGGGCCGCGACGCACCAGCCAGATCCCTCGGAGTACCTCGGGATGACAGTCACACTCTCCGTCTCAAATCCGGTCTTCTTCGTGCCTTCGTGCCTTCGTGGTTAATCCATGACCCTCCTCGACATCATCCGCTCCGACTCGGCCGAGATCCGCAACCGCTCCCTCGAGAGCGCCGTCGCCGACCTATCCACCGCCGACCTCCTCAAGGAGCTCGACGCCCTCGACGACTTCCGCCGATCGTCCACCAATTTGTACGAGCGGGTCCGCGCCCTCTTCTTCCTCTACGCCACCCACCGGTTCATCCTCCCCGCCAAGGGCGGCGTCTCCACCCGCGGCCTGATCCCGTTCGACGGCTACGAGCACCTGCTCAACCGCCGGTTCGAAGAGGCCATCGACGGCTTCCTCGCCCAGATGCGCCGCGAAGGCCCGAGCGATGCCATCTCCTCCGCCCTCGCCGCCGCGTACAAGGATCTCGCCTTCGCCACCCTCGCCAACCAGGTCCGAAGGTCCGTCCGATCCGTCCGCGGCAACCAGTGGATGTTCCGCGTCGGCCATGGGGCGGATCAGCCCCTCCGCATTCGCCCCGAGCTCCTCCAGCGCAGCCCGCGCACCGGCCTTTACCCAATCCTCGCCGAAAAGACGCCCGTCCGCATGGACCTGTCGCACAGCGGCTGGTCCGACATCTTCTTCCTCGGGATGGACTTCCCCGAAGGCGCGCGCGTCCTGAACGTCTCGATCGACCTCGCCGTGACGGGCCGAGATAAGGCCCCGCGCCCGCCCGTCGAGGCCTACCTCCGCGTGATCGACAAGCCCGTCCTGCGGCTCGTCTCCGTCGACCTCGGCGCCGACGCCGAGATCGACAACCTCCCCGAGGTCTACGACTTCGCCCGCGACTACCTCGGCCTGCTCAAGGCCGCCGTCATCGCCGCCGGCATCATCCCGCCGGGCCTCGAAGGATCCGGCCTCGAACTCAAAGACGTTCTCGCCAAGACCGTCGGCGAAGGCCTGGGCCTCGAGATCACCTCCAACGTCAACAACATCCCCAAGGGCAGCCGCCTCGCCGTCTCCACCAACCTCCTCGCCGGCCTGATCGCCGCCTGCATGCGCGCGACCGGGCAGGCCAAGAACCTCACCGGCCAGCTCTCCGAGCCCGAACGCCGGCTCGTCGCCGCGCGCGCCATCCTGGGCGAATGGCTCGGCGGCTCGGGCGGCGGCTGGCAGGACTCCGGCGGCGTCTGGCCCGGCATGAAGCTGATCGAAGGCGCCCCCGCCGGCGAAGGCGACCCCGAGCTCGGCACCAGCCGCGGCCGACTCCTCCCCAACCACCGCATCCTCGACCAATCGGATGCGTCCGACGCCACTCGCCAACAGCTTCAGGACTCGCTCGTCCTGGTTCACGGTGGCATGGCTCAGAACGTCGGCCCGATCCTCGAGATGGTCACTGAAAAATACCTCCTCCGCTCCGGCAAGGAATGGACCGCCCGCCACCAGGCCCTGTCGATCCTCGACCAGATCTTGGCCGCGCTGAAAGCCGGCGACGTCCCCGCCCTCGCCGCCGCCACCACGAAGAACTTCTTCGAGCCGATCCAGACCATCATCCCCTGGGCGAACAACTTCTACACGCAGACGCTCATCGACAGAACGCGCGAGAAGTTCGGCGACGCCTTCAAGGGCTTCTGGATGCTCGGCGGCATGTCGGGCGGCGGCATGGGCTTCATCTTCGACCCCGCCCGCAAGAAGGAGGGCCAGGCGTTCCTCCAGGACGTCATGAGCCGCACGCGCAAGGAGCTCGAGCACGCGCTCCCGTTCGCGATGGAGCCGGTCGTGTACGACTTCGCGATCAACCCGCGCGGCACGTGGGCCGAGCTCCTCGCCGACGACAAGGCCATCCTCCCGCCCGGCTACTACGCGATGCGCGTCCCGCGCCTGCTCCGCCAGGACCCCGGCACGCTCAGCCAGCTCACCCGCGTCGAGCTCGACCGCTTCGGCGCCGCCTGCCGCTCCAACCCCGACCTCGGCGGCATGGTCCAGACGCTCTTCGACCGCCTCTTCCCCCGCGCCAAGACCGACGACAACTCCAACCTCTCCCTCCCGCAGCTCCTCGACGCCAACGGCTTCGACGCCCGCCAGCACGAGCGCATCCGCACCGACCTCCGCAACGGCCGCATCGGCCTCGCGCAAAACCGCCTCCCCGCCAACACGTCCATCGAAGACGTCCTCCCGGGCGACGTGATCGACGCCCAGGGCCCGATCGACCCCAAGATCACGAAGCTCGGCCAGGACTCGCTCGCCCGCGGCGAGGTCGCCGTCGTCTCCCTCGCCGCCGGCGTCGGCTCTCGCTGGACGCAAGGCGCCGGCGTCGTCAAAGCCCTGCACCCCTTCGCCAAACTCGCCGGCAAACACCGCAGCTTCGTCGAGGTGCACCTCGCCAAAAGCCGCCGGATCGGCAAGCTCGCCGGCACCCCGCCCGTCCACGTCGTCACCACCAGCTACCTTACCCACGACCCGATCGCCAAGTACCTCGAGGCGAACCAGAACTACGGATACGCCGGCCCCCTGCTCCTCTCGCCCGGCCGCTCCATCGGCCTCCGCATGATCCCCATGGTCCGCGACCTCCGCTTCCACTGGGAGGAAACGCCCCAGCGCATCCAGGACGAGCAGAAGCAGAAGATGATCGAGAACGCCCACGCCGCCCTCATCGGCTGGGCCCGCGCCGCCGGCGAGGCCGCCGACTACACCGACAACCTCGCCCACCAGTGCCTCCACCCGGTCGGCCACTGGTTCGAGATCCCCAACCTCCTCCTCAACGGCGTCCTCGCTTCGATCCTGAAGGAGCGCCCCCAGCTCAAGCACCTCATGCTCCACAACATCGACACGCTCGGGGCCGATCCCGACCCGTCGATGCTCGGCCTCCACATCGCCGGCGGCAGCGCCCTGACCTTCGAGGTCATCACCCGGCGCATCGACGACCGCGGGGGCGGGCTCGCCCGCGTCAACGGCGCCGTCCGCCTCGTCGAAGGCCTGGCCATGCCCCGCGAGGAGCAGGAGTTCAAGCTCTCCTACTACAACTCGATGACGACCTGGATCGACGTCGACCAGCTCCTGTCGATCTTCAACCTCGCGCGCGCCGACCTCGCCAACGCAGAGAAGATCGCCGCCGCCGTCCGCGACGTCGGCACCCGCATGCAGACCTACATCACCCTCAAGGACGTCAAGAAGCGCTGGGGCCACGGTCAGGAAGACGTCTACCCCGTCACCCAGTGGGAAAAGCTCTGGTCCGACATGACCGCCCTCGCCGGCGCGTCCTGCGCCTTCGTCGTCGTCCCCCGCAAGCGCGGCCAACAGCTCAAGGAACAAGCCCAACTCGACGGCTGGCTCCGCGACGGCTCCGCCGCGCACGTCGAGTCGATCTGCGAGTTCGACTGAATCGCCGCGGTCCTCCACTGGCGGAGCCGAGCCAGCACTCCGGGGAGCATGAGCCGCATGTTTAGCGACATCCTCGAAAGTCAGCTCCTCGAACGCTTCGCGCCAATGCCTTGGGCTGCGGTTGTCGGCGTCCCGATCGGCATCGCCCTCGCGTGGCGAGCCGTCGCCCGTCGCTGGCGGCTGGCCCACCCGCCGCTCCCCTTTCCGACCTGTGCCCACTGTCGGCACGACGTCACCGACGCCGTCGTCGCCGGCCCCGGACGCGGCGAGTGCCCGAACTGCGCCGCGCCCATCCCTGGTGCCGGCTTCTATCCCGCAGGCGCACGTCGGCCACTCCCGCAATGGCTCGCCCAGTCGGCGTGGCTCGCCCTGTCGCTCGCCGTAGTCGCCGCACTGGCGATCGGTCTCTTCCGCCTTCAGTGCCTACCGCTCCGCGGCGTCTGTCGCGGCACCCTCGAGTTGGGCTTTCCTACCCCCGCCACTCCCGGCGAGCGGCCCGGCGTCCTCTTCACTACCGTTCCCGGGTTCGGCGACATCCCAAGGATCGGCGCCGTCGTCGCCGTCGTCGGCGCCCCGCGCCGGGGCGACAGACCGCGCAACCCCGCCATCGTCACGTGGGAGCTCGCAAATCCGCACGAGACCGTCCGGCGTCACGGCGGCTGGCTGCCCCGTGGGGAGAACGTTTGGATCGCCCCGACCACCCCGATCGCTCAGGTCGTCACACAGCTCTATGAGACCGCCGGCATCGGCACCAACTCCGCTGCCGCCCGCACCGAGATCGCCGACATTGCTACCGTCGTCCAAGCCATCCGCAACGTGGACAATGCGCCGCCGAACGCCCGGCGCGCCGCTTTGGTTGCCATCGGCTACCGGAACGATGGCCAACCCGTCCCCGGTGGCACCCTCATCCCCACCGGGGCGCTCGACGGTTACCGATTGGTTCCCTGGACCTACCTCCCCACCGTCCTAGCGGTTTGGATCGTCGTCTGGCTTACCGGTGCCATCGTGCTCCTCCGGCGCAGGTCCCGCCCGCAAACTATTAACTGCTAATTGAATCACCCCGTCATCTGCGAACCGCGCTCATCGGGCCCACCTGCCCCTTGGTCGCCACACGCCACGGCATCGTTGCACATTTCCCCGCCGCGCGCGTATATTCCTCTGCGGGAGCCCCGCGCTCCTCCACATCTGCCTCGCCGCCCGCGCAAACCGAGACGCCGCCATGTCGCACCCCCGTTCCAAACCCGCCTTCACCCTCGTCGAGCTCCTCGTCGTCATCGGCATCATCGCCCTGCTGATCTCCGTCCTCCTCCCCGTGCTCTCCAGCGCCCAGCGCACCGCCCGCCAGACCAAGTGCCTCGCCACCCTCCGCCAGCTCGGCCAGCTCGACGCCCTCTACCAGGTGGACAACAAGGGCTACCGCCTCTGGGCCTACTTCGGCTGGACCCAGGCCTCGGGCGGCTGGAACCCCAGCACCCCGCCCACCCCCGACGCCGACGGCCCGCGCCGCTGGTGGTATCA
>Ga0196963_10001490_pt1 | contig 15704 bp, 13 predicted proteins | sample S1_5metaG_FD_148600 | JGI IMG/M metagenome (GOLD analysis project Ga0196963, IMG submission 148600) | Soil microbial communities from Anza Borrego desert, Southern California, United States - S1_5 | ecosystem: Environmental > Terrestrial > Soil > Desert | place: USA: California | collected... | reverse complement strand
GATGTGAAAGCGTTTGTGCAATATCAGCTCGATCCAGCCAATAAAAAGCTCATTACTGAAGTTGGCTATGTTCCTTTACCAGACGAGCTAAGCAAAGACGTTCAAACGCGTTTCCAAGCAGGAAAAGTCGGTTCTGTTTTTGCGGGTAAAGGCTCTCAAATCGGTGTTACGCTAAAAGACCTATTGAAGAAAGAACAATAGTTCATTGTCATTGTCATTGGTCACTTCTACAATGACCAATGACAATGAACTCTAATCCATGAGTACCAACCCGCCTTCCGCTAAATCTTCTAGTGCTGCTTTATTTCGTCCCAATCGCCTGTTGAACCGATGGATAGAGCGAGGAGTTAAGTTCCTTTTTGGTTTATTTGCCTTCATCTCTGTCGCCACCACGATTGGCATTGTTTTCACACTGATCTTTGAGACCGTAGAATTTTTCAAGGTGGTGTCGCTTTGGCGCTTCTTAACGGATCTTCAATGGACGCCGCTGTTTGCTAATCCTCAGTTTGGCATTTTGGTGTTAATTAGCGCCACCTTTCTCACCTCCGCGATCGCGATCGCTGTCGCGTTACCCATTGGGTTGCTGGCTGCTATTTGTTTAAGTGAGTATGCACCCCCTAAAGTCCGTAATTGGCTCAAACCTGCCCTCGAAATTCTAGCAGGAGTCCCATCTGTCGTTTTTGGGTACTTTGCGCTACTCCTTGTCACTCCGTTTTTGCAAAAATTCATTCCAGGTTTGCAAGGGTTTAATGCCTTAAGTGCGGGATTAGTTTTAGGGGTTTCCATTATTCCCTTAGTCGCCTCTTTAAGCGAAGATGCTATCTATGCCGTACCTCGTAGTTTGCGGGAAGGATCTTATGCACTAGGCGCAACCAAACAGGAAACGATTCTGGATGTTGTGCTACCCGCTGCTCTCTCTGGAATAGTTGCCTCTTTTGTTTTGGCAATTTCTCGGGCTGTGGGTGAAACCATGATTGTTACCTTGGCAGCCGGACAAAATCCTAATTTAACCCTCAATCCCCTCATCCCTATTGAGACAATGACGGCTTATATTGTCCAAGTCAGTTTAGGGGATACACCTGCTGGCTCCCTTGCCTATAGAACTATTTTTGTGGTAGGGATGACCCTATTCTTGATCACCTTGGTTCTGAATATCTTTAGCTTCTGGTTTGTCCGCCGTTTCCGTGAGAAATATGAATGAGGTCAAATCCGGTTCCTTGCAGTGACATTCTTTTTCAAGCTTCCTCAATTGCGCTCTAAGCATTAATTCCCTCAGAATTCAGGAACCAGAATTTAGAAGTATTGATTTGAGATACCATCCCTTGAGGAACGCCAAGAACCTATAGGAGATGCCTTGTTCTTTAATATACTTTCCTAACTTCTGGATTCTTGCTCCTGAATTCTTGTCAAGAAACTAGCCTATTCAAACGGATTTGATATGACTCCCCAGGAACCCGAATCTTTTGACACCCCAGCTAAAGAGGTGCATCAGTTTAAGAATTCTCTTAAAACTCGTCAAAACTTAGATAAAATTTTTGTCTTCACCACTTGGATTGCCACATTTGTCGGCTTAGTGGTATTGGCAATTTTGCTGATTGATATCTTCACCGATGGTTTGCCGCGCCTCAGTGGGTCTTTTCTGCTTAGTTATCCCTCTCGCAAACCAGAACAGGCAGGAATAATATCGGCGTTAGTCGGCAGCATTTGGCTGTTGGTACTCACGGCTTTAATCTCGTTTCCTTTGGGAGTTGGGGCAGGGATTTTCTTAGAAGAATATGCCACCGATAACCTACTTTTTAAAATTCTGGAAATTAATATTGCTAACTTAGCCGCCGTACCTTCGATTATTTATGGTTTACTAGGCTTGCAAATATTTGTCAGGTGGATGGCACCATTAACAAATGGACGCAGTGTTCTCGCGGGTGCCTTAACCTTAAGCTTGCTAATCCTGCCCATTATTATCATTTCCACACGCGAAGCCTTACGGGCAGTGCCCAATAGTTTGCGTCTAGCTGGTTATGCCGTCGGCGCAACTCGTTGGCAGGTAATTCATTCCCATGTTTTTCCCTTAGCATTACCGGGTATCTTAACCGGCACAATTCTGGCACTTTCCCGCGCGATCGGAGAGACGGCTCCTTTAATTACTATTGGAGCAATCACTTATATTGCTTACTTACCAGACCTGTCTTTAAAAGGTTTACAAAGCCCTTTTACAGCCTTACCGATTCAGATTTTTAACTGGATTGCTCGTCCGCAGACAGAATTCCACAAGAATGCAGCAGCAGGAATTATTGTCTTGATGGTGGTACTGTTGGTGATGAATGCAGGCGCTATCTGGTTACGGAACAAGTTTCAAAAGCAGAGAGTTTAGTAAACGGTGCCATTATCCCTGGAACGAGTGGATGACGGCTAGAGAGATTCCTGTAACTTCCAATGCCAAGCAGAAAGATTTCTCTAGTTAGGAAATGATTCAACCTAACTCAAACCAGGTTACAAAATAACCATTAACAGGTATAATTATCTATGACTACTCAAACTGATTAATTTTTAATTTCTGTTATCTTACCCAAAATCTCTATGCTTTCTTTCCTCTCAACCACTGCTGCTCCAGAAACTAGTTTAGAAGTGGAGAACGTTTCAGTTTTCTATGGCTCATTCTTAGCAGTGCGCGATGTCTCAGTAGAGATTCTCAAAAATCAGGTCACAGCTTTTATTGGCCCTTCTGGGTGTGGTAAAAGTACCCTGCTACGATGTTTTAACCGCTTGAACGACCTCATTCCAAGCGCACGAGTTCAGGGAGAGATCAGATTTCAGGGAGAAAATCTCTACGATAAAAAGTTTGACAGAAAAATTGAGGAAGTGCGTCGTCGGATTGGCATGGTATTCCAAAAGCCCAATCCGTTTCCGAAATCAATTTATGAAAATATTGCCTATGGTGCCCGGATTAATGGGTATCGAGGGGATATGGATGAATTGGTAGAACGCAGTCTTAGACAAGCCGCTTTGTGGGATGAAGTAAAAGATAAACTCAAGGAAAGCGGTTTGGCTTTGTCTGGGGGACAACAGCAACGGTTATGTATTGCGCGGGCGATCGCAGTTCAGCCAGATGTAGTGTTAATGGATGAACCTTGTTCTGCCCTCGATCCGATTTCTACGCTGCGGATTGAAGAACTGCTCCACGAACTGAAGGAGCAATACACGATTATCATCGTCACCCACAATATGCAGCAGGCTTCGCGAGTCGCTGATATGACTGCCTTTTTTAATGTAAAAACCGAGGAAAAAGGCGAGCGGATGGGGTATTTAGTAGAGTACGACCGCACTGAGGTAATCTTCCAAAGCCCGATGGAAAAAGCAACCCAAGAATATGTTAGTGGTCGCTTCGGTTAAAAGCGCTTTTGCAACCCGTCGCACTTGCGGCGGGTTTTTTATTGTTTGATCAAGTTAGTTCCCGATCTCAACTTTTAAATCCATTGACTCCTCGACCGCGAAAACAATTTGCTCAACACTGGCTTCGCAGTGAAAAAGCCCTAAATCAGATTATTCAGGCATCAGAGTTATCCCAGAGCGATCGCATTCTAGAAATTGGCCCTGGTACAGGAATTCTCACTCATCGCTTGCTGCCTTTAACCGAAGCGGTGGTTGCGGTTGAGATTGACCGCGACTTATGTGAAAGACTCGTCAAACAACTTGCTAAAGTCAATAACTTTTTATTGCTGCAAGGAGACTTCCTAGAACTAGATTGGGAGAGTCATCTCCATGCCTTCCCAGCTTTCCAAAAACCAAATAAAGTAGTTGCCAATATTCCCTACAACATTACTGGCCCTATTTTAGAGAAGCTGCTAGGCACAATCACAGAACCCGCAACTAAACCCTTTGATTCAATCGTGCTGCTGGTGCAAAAGGAAGTTGCCGAACGGTTGTATGCTCAACCAGGGTCAACCGCTTTTGGGGCTTTATCAGTACGGGTGCAATATCTAGCCGCCTGTGAGTTAGTTTGCCACGTCCCTGCGAAGGCTTTTTACCCACCCCCTAAAGTGGATTCAGCCGTGGTACGGTTACGTCCAAGACGCCTTGATGTAGCTGCGACAGAACCCAAACACCTAGAGACGCTGGTGAAATGTGGGTTTTCCCAGAAGCGTAAAATGTTGCGAAATAATTTAAAAGCTACTGTGGATCGCGATCGCCTCACCCAGATCCTGGAACAATTAAATGTAAACCCCCAAGTTCGCGCCGAAGACCTGAGTGTTACCCAATGGGTTGCTTTGAGTAACCAATTACAGGGGGGTATATAAAGGGTGGTAGGTCTTCCAAGGTTCACAATCCAAAATCCTTATGCGTTCCTACTCCCTCATTGCCCCAGCCAAGATTAATTTGTATCTGGAAATCTTAGGCGATCGCCCAGATGGTTATCACGAACTGGCGATGGTGCTGCAAAGCATTGATTTAGCAGATCAGATTGATTTGCGCTCGATTAGCACAGATAACATCTACCTCCACTGCGATCATCCTCAAGTTCCCCAGGACAAGAGCAACTTAGCCTACCGAGCCGCCGAATTGATGATGCTGCACTTTCCCAAAGCGTATGCTCAATATGGTGGGGTAGAAATTACCCTGCATAAGCGGATTCCCATTGCCGCCGGACTCGCTGGGGGGTCTACCGATGCCGCAGCAGTGTTAGTGGGGATAGATTTGCTCTGGAACCTAGGACTTACCCAGTCAGAACTCCAAGAACTAGGAGCCAAGCTCGGATCAGATGTGCCGTTCTGTATTGCTGGGGGTACTGCGATCGCCACAGGTCGAGGAGATCAAATCTCACCACTCCCCGATTTAGATAATCTTTATGTCATCCTAGGTAAATATCGCAGCCTCGGCGTTTCCACAGTTTGGGCTTACCAAACCTATCGACAGCAATTTGGTAGTTCCTACGTGGTTGGGGCAAAAAGTCTAGAAACTCGCGCTTCACGGGTGCATTCTGGGCCACTGGTCAACGCGCTCTTTCACCGCGATGGGGCTAAAATCGGTCAATTGCTGCACAACGATCTAGAGCGGGTGGTGTTGCCAACCTATCCCCAAGTATTGCAACTGCGCGAAGCATTCCAGAGTCAAGGCGCTTTAGGAAGCATGATGTCGGGTTCAGGGCCGACGGTTTTTGCCTTAGCAGAGTCATACGAGCAAGCCCAACAAATTCAGGAGCAAGTGAAGGCAATGATTCCAGCCCCAGATTTAGATCTTTGGGTGGCTCGGTTTTGCCATACAGGGATTCACGTTCTCTCGTCTGTCAACCCTAGCTAATCCTAGCCTGATGGCTCTCAACGACAACCAACAACCTTTAAGTTTCCCTCTAAACAATGCCTCAACCCAGTCCTACCCCCACTCAAAAGCCAGCTTCTCAGCCTGGTGAGACGGCTCAAAAGCCAGCGACTCCCCTGCGCTGTTTCATGGGTGCGCTGATTGCCGGAGGATTAACGATCGCGCTTTACTTTCTCACTTCATCCATTGCCCAAACCTTTGCTGCTAAACCCCTTCCTTCTAGCAGTACAGTTGCTATCAACATTGCGGTTGCTGTTCGCACTCTCGTGATCGGTGTTAGTGCTTTAGGAACGGGGGTTTTTGGTTTAGTCGCGGTGGGTTTAGTCGCGCTTGGTATCCAACTGATTATTCAACGTCCCCATCACCCCCCGACTCCTCCTACAAATTCTTAAATTCTGCTTGTTAATTAGGAGCCAACAGAAGGAGCTTAGAGACTATTTATCAAGCAAGAATTCGTAAGGTGCATGGCAGCAATCTGCCAATGTTGGTCTTGATTTCTGTCATTTTTAGCCTCACGCACTATTGAACGCAGACAGTGCGTGAGATTTTCTCTTCACTCTTTTCTCCTTCCCAACTCAAGAAGGTAGACAAAGGTGCCTATAAATGATATAATTACCTATTAAGCCTTGGATAACAAAATAGGCTGCAAAAGTTAGTAGTTAATGGTTTGTCAGCGTTGCATCACGTTGCTGAACATAACTTGTTCCTGCAAACAAGGGCAATCCCTTTAACCAGATTTGTTAAGTGTAAGGTAACTGTAAAAAATTCACCCCGTTTATTATTAATAAAGCATGAGTGCTGAAATCAAAGCGCGTCTCCAGGAAGTTAATGCTCAAGCCGAACTAATTGAGCAACTTTTAGCAATTGGCACAGCGCTTTCTGGTAGCCATAATTTGGGGCAGTTACTCTATTTGATTTTATCAAAGAGTCGGGAGATTACCTTTAGCGATGCGGGAAGTGTCTATCTGATAGATAGCAGCGATGCCATGCCTAAGTTGCTCTTCAAAGTCACACAGAACGATTCGCAACCTAGCACTTCTTTTAAAGAGTTTGCGATGCCCCTGACGCCTCACAGTTTAGCAGGGTATGTAGCCCTAACGGGTGAGAGCTTAAATCTGTCGGATGCGTATGAGTTGCCGCTAGGAGTGCCTTACCAACTCGATTGTAGTTTTGACCGCGACTTCTGCTACCGCACTCGCTCAGTCTTGGTACTACCCATGCAAAATCAAGCTGGGGAAGTCATTGGTGTACTTCAGTTAATTAATCGCAAGATCAGACCCGATGTGCGGATTACGCCGCAAAACGCCTTAGAGATTACCCAGCCTTATTCAGAGTTGGAAGAACGCATTGTGCGATCGCTGGCTTCTCAAGCAGCCATCTCCATTGAACGGAACCATTTGCAAGAGAGTATCGAGAAACTGTTTGAAGGCTTTGTCAAAGCCTCTGTGCAAATCATTGAAGCCCGAGATCCGACGACAGCAGGTCATTCAGAACGAGTTGCTGAATTAACAGTACGCCTGAGTGAAGAAGCTACTGCGGTGACGAAGGGGGGACTACGATCCATTTATTTTAACGATCGTCAATTGCAAGAAATTCGCTATGCAGCCCTATTACACGACTTTGGTAAGGTTGGGATTCCCGAAGCAATTTTAAGCAAACACAAGAAGTTATATCCAGAACAACTAGAGGTCATTCGTCATCGGTTTGCCCTCGCACAGCGAACCCTGGAGATGGAATGTGCTCAGAAAAAATTTAGCTATTTATTGGAATCTCCCCTACACCAGCATCAAGGCGAGGGGTGTACCCATTGTCAACAATTAGCTGAATTAGATACTCGGCTCAATCAAGTACTGAAAAAGCTTGAGCGTTATTGGGAGATTCTCCTACAACTCAACGAACCTGAGGTGTTGCAAACCAAAGGATTTGAAGCTTTTTCTGAAGAAGTGATGTGTGAACTTACAGAACTCTCGGAATATACCTATCGAGATCTGGATGGTGAGCTAAAGCCTCTCCTGACACGGACGGAGATGGTTCAACTGATGGTTCCCAGAGGGAACTTAACGTCATCCGAACGTTTAGCTATCGAATCTCACGTCACTTACACCTATGAATTTCTCAAGCGGATTCCTTGGACAAAGCACTTAAAAAATGTGCCCTTAATTGCCGCAGGACATCACGAAAAACTGGATGGTACAGGTTATCCCCAAGGTTTAACCCAGCAAGATATTCCCATTCAAACCCAAATTTTGACGATCGCAGATATCTACGACGCACTGACCGCGAGCGATCGCCCTTACAAGCGTCGGTTACCTGTAGAAACATCGTTGCATATCCTACGGCAAGAAGTTGCCAAGAATAAACTCAACAGCGATTTAGTCGATCTGTTTGAGCAACGTCAGGTGTTTACCGTTTTGGGACATAACCTAACTGCCGCCTCTTAGCCCGTGGCTTGAGTCTAACCAAGTTATCAATTAAACAATAACCAGACTTACACAGTTAGAAAAGTTAAAAACTCAAGAATTGCTTATAAACTCAGGGTTTTGCCCAGCCCCTAAAACCTTGATGCTTTCGTAAAAAGGCGTAAGTCCTAAATAAGCTGCCTCTACTGAATTCGCTGTAGACGTTCCTGCCGAAAAGTTGAAGACTGATGCAGATAGCTGAGGATTCGGATCTGTGCAAGGATTGACCAGAATCCCGCAAACGTTGATTTTCCGGCAAAATGCGTTAGTCCTACGCGAAAATCTTCAACCTTTTTTAACTTCACCCTTCAACCGAGACAATCTTTGCAATTCTTATTTTTAACCTAAAGTTTCCCCACCCTTTCCCCACCCTTTCCCCATGGATGTTGAACTTTTTCCACAGACTTAACCAGGTTTTCCACAGACATGAACGGTTAAATCAAGCCGTCCTGTTTGACTGGGGATTTTCCCCACACTCACCTCAGTAGCCTAGGGATGACTGAGTTTATGTAAAGCCATGTAACGAAAAATTGGCTAAAACCCTCATTCTTTCGTTAACGGTTTTTTGATTCCCTCACATTTGTAACATTTCTCAGCATTGACAACCCCACCCCCTCTTAGCCGACAATGGGGCGACCCACCAATAAAGAGGCGATGGTCAGAAGCTAGTTTAGACTTGCTAGCTTCCTGTAGTTCATTAGTGATTAAACCCGAATTCGAGGATTTACCTTCACATCCCCTATAGCCAAGAGTTGCGAGGTTTGGCAGGTTCATAGTATCAGGGGGTGTTCAGCTAAGCCGAGAACTGCGTTGCGGCTCAACGGCAATGGGGGAGACAATCCAAGCGGGTGAACTATATAGTCCTGAGCCTCTCAGGTGGTCAACGTGGTTACGTCTTTTTACTCTGAGAGGTCTTGTATGAATGCAACGATTAGTATCCTGGCAGAAATCCCAGAAGAGTTACACGAATCCCTCAAATCCTATCTGGAAACCCATCCTAGCTGGGATCAAGATCGAGTATTTGCAGCAGCCTTGTCGCTATTCTTACTGCAAAATGGAAATGCTAAGGCAATTGAGGCATCGCAGAACTATCGTGCCTGTGCGCGTGTTTATCTAGAAACACTTTTTCAGTATCCTGTCTAAATTGAGCGATCTGCTGCTGCGACGCTCTAATATCTCAACAGTGCTTAGCGAACAAAGATGCAAACGACGGAGCCAACAAATTCAACCAACGTGCTAGATACCTTGGTAATCGGGGCTGGGATCAGTGGCCTCAGTTTAGCTTATGCTTTGCAGCAAGAGCGGAAGCAGATTTTAGTCTGTGAGCGTCAGGAAAGAGTTGGGGGAAACATTACAACTGCAACGGCTGGGGGCTTTCTGTGGGAAGAAGGCCCTACTAGCTTTTCCCCAACTCCAGCACTGCTGAAGCTGATAGTAGATGTTGGTCTGAAAGAGGAGTTAGTGCTGGCAGATCGGCACTTACCTCGTTATGTGTACTGGCAAGGTCAGCTATGCCCAGTGCCCATGAGTCCACCCACTGCTGTAACCTCTCGGTTACTCAGCTGGCGGGGGAAACTCCGCGCCTTAACGGGTGCTTTAGGATTTGTGGCATCGCCAATCGGTTCCCAGTTAGCGCAACAGGGAGGCGAGGAAACTGTGGCTCAGTTTTTTCGCCGTCATCTGGGGGCAGAAGTGGCAGAAAGGTTAGTTGCGCCGTTTGTGTCTGGAGTGTTTGCGGGGGACGTACATCAACTGAGTGCGGGTTCAGCCTTTCGGCGAATTACCCAACTTGCAGACGTGGGTGGAGGGCTAGTAGCCGGGGCAATCTTGACGAGAAAGCAACGTCAGCAACGGAAAGCGGTTGCAGATGCCAAACTTCCCACGGTGCGTCGGGGTGAATTGGGTTCATTTAAGCAGGGATTGCAGACCTTACCCCAAGCGATCGCGTCTCACTTAGGGGATACCATCAAACTCAATTGGACGTTGAACCAGGTACGGCTGACAGAACAGCAAACCTATCTAGCAGAATTTTCCACTCCAGAAGGCATCCAGCAGGTCGAAGCCCGGACGGTAGTCCTGACTACCCCCGCTTATGTTACGGCTGGCCTATTGCAGCCCTTAACGCCCTCAGTAAGCCAAGCCTTACGAGACATGTATTATCCACCTGTCGCCTGTGTTGTCTTAGCCTATCCAGAAGACGCCCTGAAACAACGCTTACGCGGCTTCGGCAACTTGGTGCCACGCGGTCAAGGAATTCGCACGCTGGGCACCATTTGGTCTTCGGTTCTATTTCCAGGGCGATCGCCCCAAGGGTGGCAGATGTTAACCAACTTCATTGGCGGTGCCACTGATCCAGAACTTGGCGATTTAGACAGTGAACAAATTGTGCAAGCGGTTCACAAAGACCTGCAACAGATTCTTCTCAAGCAAGATGTGCCGCCCAAAGTTTTGGCTGTGCATTTATGGAAACGGGCAATTCCTCAATACACCTTGGGTCATCAGCAGCGTTTGTCACAAGTGAATCAAGGTCTTAAACAACTACCGGGTTTATTTCTTTGTAGTAATTACATTGATGGCGTATCTCTAGGAGATTGTGTTCAACGCGGCCAAGATCGAGCGGCTGAAATCACTGAATATCTAAAAAGGTAGTTGGTGTTAAGGTAAAATTCAGGAGCCAGCAGAGTAGGACAGAGGCATAAATTTTTCACCGAGGGCATACTCTGTAATAGTTGCAAAACGGTGTATAAAGCCAATACTTTTAACTCATGACTCCTGAATTTTTAGGTATTAGGTAAAATTAATACTGTTATTCATAACATCTACCACCTTGACAGAAGCTACCTCAACCCCCAAGTTAGTTATTCCTCAGCTAATTGTAGGGCTAGGAAATCCAGAACCTAAATACGAAAAAACGCGGCATAACATTGGGTTTGATGCGGTTGATGCTTTAGCACGTGCTTGGCAAATTTCTTTGAGTGAGAATCGGAAGTTCCAAGCCTTATTTGGGGAGGGGCGAGGTTCCCATGGAGACAAAATTCGCTTGCTGAAGCCTCTGACGTATATGAATTGTTCAGGCCAAGCAATTCGCGCCGCAACGGATTGGTATAAGCTACCCCCCGAATCCGTCTTGGTGATTTATGACGATATGGATTTAGCTGTGGGGCGTCTGCGGTTACGTCTTTCAGGGTCTGCTGGCGGACACAACGGGATGAAATCGGCGATCGCGCACCTAGGTACGCAAAATTTTTCTCGACTGCGAATTGGGATTGGTCGATCAGTTGCAGAGGATGGCTCTATTTCCCATGTTTTAGGGCGCTTTTCAGCGGATGAAAATCAGATGATGCCTGACGTTATGCAACTGGTGGTTGGGGCAGTGGAATTAAGTCTCAAGCAAGGAATTGAGAAGGCTATGAGTCTTTATAATAATCGCGCGATCGCAGTTACTAAAGATAGCTAAAATCAGTCTCACATCAGATGGTTGAGACAGGAAACATCTGCTGCCCCAAAATGAATGCTCAAAGCTATATTCAGGTTTTCTAGAGACGTAATCAACCACGGAACGCCGTCTCTTGTAGAAGACTCGTAGTGATTAAATAAAATTGAGAATCTCTTTTCTAAATAAGGCTTGACTTTACGACAAACTAGGACAATCTTTAACAATAAACCTGTGGTAAAAGTTGCGCCTAGATTTGTAATTAAATCAACAAAAACAAAATGGTTAGGTCTTTGGTGGCTTTCTACCACTAAGTAATTGAGTAATTGGCTACAGGTTCGCACCAATAAGAATTCATTCGGCTTCTTAAAATCGTTATCCGGAAGGATATTTTTCATCTGAGTATAGAGCCGATGATTAAATTGACGTTTTCCGTAAGCTGAGTCCATTGAAGCCGTTAGATACTCATACAAATCGTCTTTAAAAACTTTATAAGACGAGGTATTGTGAGTTTGAGCAACAAAGCGATGGGCTAAATCTCGATAAGTTTGGCCCCCTTCCACTTTGCCAACAAACTGTTTTAGAGCAAACCCCAGATCTCGATCTGTCAAAAGGGTTGGATTGGATACAGGTTGGATTAAACGTACGGCTCCAGATGCGTCAGGGCGACGATTTTGCTGAGATTGTCGCACTTGGTAGGTTACATACTGAGACAAGTCACATTCAAATCGTCGCTGAATCCGAGACTGAATTTGGCGGACAGTTTGTTGATGTTCGTAGCTACTGTCTTCACTCAGAAGGCAATGTTCGTACAAGTAAGGATATCGACGAATCAAGCTTCCTATTGGCTTAGAACCGTTGCCAGTTACCTCGGTTGATTGACTCATTACTTGAGCCAAACGGCGAAGTGTGAGATATTGCTCAGTTTCCGTAAACAACTTCACCATCTGCCGCAAACGCTTTGCACTTCTAGAATAAACGTGTGAAGTCGGAGATGGCTTCTCAAACAAGGCTACTAGTTCTGGGATAGCAGATTGGAGATGGGGATGTACCTGCCAACGGTTGATGAGAATGTGGCAGCAGCGATTAATGACAAAGCGGAATTCTTGTTCTGCCTGCTTTGAGAGCAGTATCTTTTCTAAGGCTAACCAAATTTGTGGGTCACTATATCCAACGCCCTCAATAAACAACTGATGCAGGCGTCCGATCATTTCCTTAGGTGACTCCGCCTGTACGCACGTCAGTAAATGCTCGTACAGTTGCTGTTCGTAGGGGTTATTTTGTCGAGAATAACAGTCAGTCAAGGTAGTCACTTTAGTAAACGCTCCCACGGGGGTTACGTTAGGGGCTATGTGCTCTTACGTCAATAGAGCTAATTTGAATTTGACTCGCCATGTAGTAGACGCTAACAAACATCGGCACCCAGTTCAAGGAATTTAATTTAAACGGTATACTTTATGTTTACCTGAACACCTCAGTAAAACCTCAGTGTAATTGTATCTTTACAGAAACTTTATAATAGCCTTCCAATACTCACTTAATTGTAAAGTTTCAGTAAAGTAAGCATCTAAAGAGACAAAAACATAAAATATACATTTTGTCTATAAAGTAACTGCAAAAATAACAATTGTATGTGAGCGAAATCACTGATTCTCAGTAATAGTGTGCCTTATGTCTTGTCAAATTCCTCTCACTCGTCTGGATGAAATTCTTACACTTACTTCCTCAAACCTCTCAGATGCGTTGCTAACGCAATCGGCAATAGGTATCTCGACGGATACTCGCAGTCTCAAACCGGGTGAACTATTCATAGCTTTGCGAGGAGAGAAATTCGATGGGCATAAGTTTGTAGAATCCGCGATCGCTAAAGGAGCGATCGCAGTTATTGCAGACTGCAAACTATCTGAATCAGTTCCTTACCTCCAAGTAGAAGATACGTTACAGGCTTATCAAGCGATCGCCCGTTGGTGGCGTGACCAGTTCAATATACCAGTGATTGCTGTAACGGGTTCTGTAGGAAAAACAACAACTAAAGAATTAATTGCAGGCGTTTTATCAACTCAAGGGGCTGTCCTCAAAACTGAAGCCAACTATAACAATGAAATTGGCGTGCCTAAAACGCTACTAGAACTAGAACCTAGGCATCAGTATGCGGTGATTGAAATGGCAATGCGGGGGCCTGGAGAAATTGCCCTCTTAACCCAGATTGCCCGTCCGACAATCGGGGTGATTACGAATGTGGGGACAGCCCATATCGGTCGTTTGGGTTCAGAAGCGGCGATCGCCCAAGCGAAGTGTGAATTATTGGCTGAAATGCCTCGGACTGGGGTGGCAATTCTTAACCACGATAATCAGCGATTAATGGAAACGGCTGCAACCGTCTGGCAGGGACAAACCTTGACCTACGGCTTAGAGGGGGGAGATTTGCGGGGAGAACTGATTGATGCCAGCACGTTGCAGGTAGGGGAAGTAGAATTACCTCTGCCTCTGGCAGGTCGTCACAATGCCCTTAACTACTTGGCAGCTTTAGCAGTGGCAAAGGTGCTAAAGATTGATTGGCAGCCACTAACTAAGGGTTTAGATCTTCAGATGCCATCCGGGCGATCGCAGCGTTATGAGCTGCCCAACGATCTGGTGATTTTGGATGAAACCTACAATGCTGGTTTAGAATCCATGCTGGCAGCCCTCCATTTGCTAGCTCAAACCCCAGGAAAACGGCGGATAGCAGTTTTAGGGACGATGAAAGAATTAGGAGAGCGATCGCCAGAATTTCATCGGCAAGTGGGAGAAACTGCCCAGCAGCTGCATCTCGATGCCCTACTAGTCTTGGTAGATGACCCGGAAGCTGAAGCTATTGCTAAAGGTGCCACAGGCATTCTCAGCGAGTGTTTTACCACCCATGCAGCGCTGGTAGAACGATTGCAAGAGATGGTAAAACCAGGCGATCGCTTATTGTTTAAAGCTTCTCATTCAGTAGGACTAGACAAAGTTGTTAATCAGTTGAAGGCTGTATTTCTTGGCGCTACTTAAGCAAAAAAGGGATTGGGGATTAGGTAAAAATTTACCCAATCCCTAGGTAAGTCCTAACCTCTTACAAAGAGGATGCTAAAAGCTTTAACAAAGCGCCTCTATAGATTTTTTTACCCCGTACATTCAAATGAACGCCGTCATTTGTCAAACTCTCTTTTAAAGTTTGACCTTGAAACAAAGGCTGTATTGCTTCTGCGGCAATGGCAAGATTTTCTGACTCAGCAGTTTGACGAATTAAAGCATTGATTTCCTCGACTCTAGGAATCGTCCCTGCCTTTTTGGGATCATGACTAGCCGCCAAGGTTGAGTAAAAAGCTGGCAGCAAAATTACTTGAGTCGCGCCCATTGCTTTTACTCGCTGAATGCTCTCCTGCATATTTTGCAGAAACATCTCATTGGGAACATTGTAAGCAGCGTCATTCGTGCCGATCGCAATAATCGCTTTTTTACACTTCACATTGGCATCATTTAAAGCTTTCAGTTGTTCAATCAAAGAAATGGTACTCATGCCGCTCAAGGCAAAGTTAAAGGTACGAGCGCCGAGAGTATTACCAACTCCCGATGAGATAGAATCTCCGAAAATACAGCCAGAATATTCATGGTTGCGGGAAGCTCTAACCTGACGCTTAACCTCATTTTTCCACCAGAGTGAAACTAGCACTTGGTCTATTGTCGTGGGTGAAACCAGCGGTGAAATATAGAGAGATGGAGAGTAATGGGGAGTTTCATGAATCGGAATCGGAGTTTCATCTGCGGCGATCGCCTGCTGCCAATTTCCTTGAAGAGTGGGAAAGAATAAGGTAAACACAAGGCTAATATGCAAGACCGCTGAGACTCTTTTTACCCATTGATTCATAACGTCAGAATTCCGCTTGAGAAATGATGAATGGATGATGTTTGAATATATCACGTTCGGTGAAAGTGACTTTCATCAGCAGTAATCAAGTATTTTTAATCAAGCTTATTGATATTAGTTTCGAGTTTTTATGCCGCAGATGGAGCGCGTAGCGCCTGCCGCAGGCGCGCAGATAAGAGGGAAATACTGCCCTTAGGAGAGGTCTATTACTCATCCAACAAGGGTTTTACCCACTCCCTAATCGCCAATCCCCAATTCCCAATCCCTTACTTCTTAGAGGGAAAGCCCATGACTTTTGCCAATCACCCAATGACGACGAAAGAAACGGGCTAAAGCAGATTCTTCCAGCGATAAGTAAATCGGGCGTCCGTGGGGACAGGTGCGAGGATGGCGGGTGCGTTGCCACTGATCTAATAGAATTTGCATTTCTGGAAGGGTTAGCGGTGTTCCGTTGCGGATGGCACTACGACAGGCAACTGCCACTTGAGCAGCTTGTAAGTCACCGCCTAAACTGAGTTCTACCAACGCATTCGCACAATCGTCTCGCTGTGCTAGGAGTGCGGGGATAGTTCGTACTGCCCATAGTTGTTCCCCAAAGGGTTCAATTTCTAAA
>Ga0196963_10001489_pt1 | contig 15711 bp, 16 predicted proteins | sample S1_5metaG_FD_148600 | JGI IMG/M metagenome (GOLD analysis project Ga0196963, IMG submission 148600) | Soil microbial communities from Anza Borrego desert, Southern California, United States - S1_5 | ecosystem: Environmental > Terrestrial > Soil > Desert | place: USA: California | collected... | reverse complement strand
CAGCGCCAGCACGCGGGCGGTGCGCAGGCCCCGCTGCGACAGCCGCGCGAGCGTCGCCTCCGCCTCGCCCTTGTCGTCGAAGCGGCCGACCTCGATGCCCGGCTGCAGCTCGGCGTGGCGCACCGGTTGCGCCTCGATGCGGCGGCGCTTCAGTTCCTCGAGCTTGCGCTGCAGGGTCTCGTCGTCTTCATAGCGGCCCATGTAGATCAGGAACACGCCCTTGCGCTCGGCGGCGGCCGTCGACCAGCTGCCGGCGCGGACGCCGGCCGCGAGCAAGGCCTTTTCGGCGCCGGGCAGCGCCGCGGCCGGCAGCGGGCCGGCTTCCAGGCACAACGGCGCGGCCGTGGCCGTGGCCGCGACCGGCATCACCGGTGACGATGCCGCCGTCACCGGCGAGGCCGGGGCCGCCGGCGCGCTGGCGCCCGGGTGCGGCAGCAGCTTCACCAGTTCGGGGTTGACCTGGCGCTGCAGGCGTTCCGGCTCGCGCTCGGCATCCGGGCGGCGGCCCAGCAGGCCATCCAGCGCTCCGAGGTTCCAGGCCAGCACGGCGGCGTTTGCCAGCAGCAGAAGGACCACCAGGGCCCTCAGCATCCAGGCGCCTCCGGCGCGTCGGGGTGGCCGGCGGCGGGCCGTGCACCCGGCTCGACGCGCACCGTGACCTCGCCGCTGCCGACGCGGTGGCGCGTGCCGCCGGCCTGCACGACGAGCGAGCCGTCGGCGTCCACCCCGTCGGCAATGCCACCGGGCAGGCCCTCCAGCGTCGTCGTGACCGCTCGGCCGGCCAGCGCGTCGCGCGCGCCGTAGCGTGCCCGCAGCGGCGCGAAGCCCTGGCGTTCGAAGGTTTGCAGCGCGCGCACCAGCGGCTTGGCGATGCGCGCCAGCGCGGCCGGGGCGTCCAGCGCGGGCAGCAGTTCATCGAGGCAGGCGTAGCCCAGGCTCAGGTCCTTCAGCGCCTGCGGCTGCACGTTCAGGCCGATGCCGACCACCACCATGCGGCGCGGGCCGAGCGCGACCGTCTCGATCAGGATGCCGCCGAGCTTGCGTCCGAAGCCGGTCGCCGGGTCCATCAGCAGCAGGTCGTTCGGCCACTTCAGCCCGATGGCGGGCGGCTGGCCGGCGGGCGTGGGGTCCAGCGCCTCGGCCAGCGCCAGGCCCACCGCCAGCGACAGGCCCGACCAGTCCGCCGGTGCGAAGGGCAGCGACAGCGAGAAGGTGAGCGAGGCGCCCGGGGCCGAGAACCACGGCTTGCCCTGGCGGCCGCGGCCGCGGGTTTGCGCCTCGGCCACCAGCAGGCAGGGCTGGGCGTCGCCGGCGCGGCGGCCGTGCGTGCGCGAGGCCGCGTCATCGTCGTGCGCGCCGGCGCGGCGGGCGCGTTCGAGCAGCTGGGAGTTGGTGGAATCGGTGCGTGCCACGATCTCCACCGACAGCCCGGGCAGCATCGGCTCCAACTCCTGCCACAGCGCCTCGGCGCCCCATTGGAGATGGTGGGTCTGCAGGGGGTGGAACTCGGACATCGCCGGCTCGGGTGGTGGGCTTCGGCAGCTCAGTTGCTCAGCTTCTGCCGCTTCGGCGCCAGCATGGTGCCGCGGCAGCTCTTGTGGCCGCAATGGCAGGCGAACTGGCGCTTCAACGCGGGCGTGTAGCGCTCGTCGATGACGAGACCGTAGTCGTAGAACAGCTCTTCGCCGGGCTTGATGTTGCGCAGCGCCTTGATGAAGACCCGTTCGCCGTCGTCATCGGCCTCGCAGTTCGGGGCACAGGCGTGGTTGATCCAGCGCGAGGCGTTGCCGCCGAATTTCGCGTCAATGACGCGGCCTTCGTCGATGTGGAAATAGAAGGTGTGGTTGGGGTCCGCGGGATCGTGCGGGTGGCGCCGCAGCGCCTCGTTCCAGGTGATGACCTCGCCGACGTACTCGATGATGGTCTCGCCCTTCTTGATCGCCCGCACGGCGTACACGCCCTTGCCGTGCACGCCGCTCTTGCGCACCTGGATGCGCCGGCCCTTGCCTTCTTCCGCGCCGCCCCTGGCGCTGCCTTCCGCGCCGTGCTTTGCAACGGCTGCTTTCGGATTCGCCCCGGGGCGCTTGCGGGTGGCGGCTTGCGTGGTGGGCTTCATTCGGTAAAGTGAATTCATGGGCGCGCGCGTGTACACCCGTGTGCAGGCGCGCGTGAAAGAGCGGATTGTAGGCAGACCGCTTGCCCCGGAAGCAGCCGGAAGAGATTCAACAGATCCATGAGCAAGACCCTCATCATTGCCGAGAAGCCCAGCGTGGCGCAGGACATCGTGCGCGCGCTGACCCCGGTGACCGGCAAGTTCGAAAAGCATGCCGAGCACTTCGAGAACGAGACCCACCTGGTGACCAGCGCGGTCGGCCACCTGGTCGAGATCAAGGCGCCGGAGGAGTACGACGTCAAGCGCGGCAAGTGGAGCTTCGCGCACCTGCCGGTGGTGCCGCCGCATTTCGACCTGGCGCCGATCGACAAGGCCAAGACCCGGCTCAACGCGGTGGTCAAGCTGGTCAAGCGCAAGGACGTGACGGAACTGATCAACGCCTGCGACGCGGGCCGCGAGGGCGAGCTGATCTTCCGCTTGATCGTGCAGTACGCCGGGATCGGGAAAGACGACGCTGCCACGCCGTCTCGGGGCAAGGCGCCGCTGAACAAGCCGATCAAGCGCCTGTGGCTGCAGAGCATGACGCCGCAGGCGATCCGCGAGGGCTTCGAGCGGCTGCGCTCGGACCAGCAGATGCTGGGCCTGGCCGACGCGGCACGCAGCCGCTCGGAAGCGGACTGGCTGGTCGGCATCAACGGCACGCGGGCAATGACCGCGTTCAACTCGCGCGACGGCGGCTTCTTCCTGACCACCGTCGGCCGCGTGCAGACGCCCACGCTGTCGATCGTCGTCGAGCGCGAGGAGAAGATCCGCAAGCACGTCGCGCGCGACTACTGGGAGATCAAGGCCGGCTTCGAGGCGGCCGCGGGCAGCTACGAAGGCAAGTGGATCGACCCCAAGTTCAAGAAGGGCGACGATCCCGACGCGCGAGCCGACCGGCTGTGGGACGAGAAGACGGCCAATGCAATCGCCGACGCGGTGCTGGGCAAGAGCGGCACCGTCACTGAAGAGGCCAAGCCCAGCAACCAGTCGAGCCCGCTGCTGTACGACCTGACGACGCTTCAGCGGGAGGCCAACGGCCGCTTCGGCTTTTCCGCCAAGACCACGCTGTCGATCGCGCAGGCGCTGTACGAGAAGCACAAGGTGCTGACCTACCCGCGGACGGATTCGCGCGCGCTGCCGGAGGACTACCTCGGCACCGTCAAGCAGACCTTCGAGATGATCGCGTCGGAGGACATGCCGGGACCGCTGCGTGAACTGGCGCAGCATGCGAAGAAGGGACTGAAGGACGGCTACGTGAAGCCGATCAAGCGCGTCTTCGACAACGCCAAGGTCTCCGACCACTTCGCGATCATCCCGACGCTGCTGGCGCCGAAGAGCCTGACCGAGGCCGAGGCCAAGCTGTACGACATGGTCGTCAAGCGCTTCATCGCAGTCTTCTATCCGCCGGCCGAGTACCTGGTCACCACCCGGATCACGAAGATCGCCGAGCACCACTTCCAGACCAACGGCAAGGTGCTCGTCAACCCGGGCTGGCTCGCCGTCTACGGCAAGGAAGCGCAGGACGAAGACGCCAACCTGGTGCCGGTGCAGCCGAACGAGACGGTGGCCAACGAGCACGTCAGCGTCAACGCGCTGAAGACCAAGCCGCCGGCGCGCTACAACGAGGCCACGCTGCTGTCGGCGATGGAAGGCGCGGGCAAGCTGATCGACGACGACGAACTGCGCGCCGCGATGAGCGAGAAGGGCCTGGGCACGCCGGCCACGCGGGCGGCCATCATCGAAGGGCTGATCCTCGAGAAGTACATGATCCGCGAGGGCCGCGACCTCATCCCCACCGCCAAGGCCTTCCAGCTGATGACGCTGCTGCGCGGCCTGGCGATCGAGGACCTGACCAAGCCTGAGCTCACCGGCAACTGGGAATACCAGCTGGCCGAGATGGAGCACGGCCGCCTGTCACGCGAGACCTTCATGAAGGAGATCGCGAAGATGGCCGAGCGCATCGTGCGCAAGGCCAAGGAATACGACCGCGACACCATCCCCGGCGACTACGCGACGCTGCAGCAGCGCTGCCCGCAGTGCAGCGGCGTGGTGAAGGAGAACTACCGGCGCTTCACCTGCACCGGGCCGGATGGCAGCGGCGAGGGCTGCGGCTTCTCGATCACCAAGATCCCCGGCGGCCGCAGCTTCGAGCTCCACGAAGTCGAGACCTTCCTGCGCGACAAGAAGATCGGCCCGCTCGAAGGCTTCCGCTCCAAGGCCGGCTGGCCCTTCACCGCGGAGCTGAAGCTGGCCTACGACGAGGAGATCAAGAACTGGAAGCTCGAGTTCGACTTCGGCGACGACGCCAAGGCGGGCGAGGGCGACGGCGAGCCGGTGGACTTCGGCGGCCAGGAATCGCTTGGCGCCTGCCCAAAGTGCAGGGGCAAGGTCTACGAGTACGGCAGCAACTACGTCTGCGAGCACGCGGTGGGCGCGCACGTCACCTGCGACTTCAAGACCGGCAAGATCATCCTGACCCAGCCGATCTCGCGCGAGCAGGTGCACAAGCTGCTGGCCGAAGGCAAGACCGACCTGCTCGACGGCTTCGTCTCCAACCGCACCAAGCGCAAGTTCAAGGCCTTCATGGTCTGGGACGCGAAGGAGGGCAAGGTCGGATTCGAGTTCGAGCCGCGCGGGCCGAAGACGCCGGCGGCGAAGAAGACTGCCGCCACGAAGACTGCGGCGAAGAAGACAGCCGAAGTCAAGTAACTGGCAAAAGAGATGGCCATGCCGCCTTGCCTGGCCGAGCGCGAGGCGGCTTGCGTGCTGGACGTCAGCGTCTCGCCGAACGCGAAGCGCACGCAGGCCGACGGCCTGCACGACGGCGCGTTGCGGGTGCGCCTGGCGGCGCCTCCGGTGGATGGCAAGGCCAACCAGGCGCTGATCGACTGGCTGGCGGGCGAATTGGGCTGCCCGAAGCGCGCGGTCGAGTTGCTGCGCGGCCAGACGGCGCGCCGCAAGCAGCTGCAGATCGACGTGCCGGCCGCCGAGGTGGCGGCCTGGCTTGGCAGGGTGCTGGGGTAGCGCGCCGCGCGTTCCCTGCCGGCGGACCGGTCGCGCCGCCTGCCGGCGACCGATCGCATGGCGTCCCGGCGACTTGTCGCGTCGCCTCCCGGCAACCGATTGCATCGCCTCGCGGAACCTACCGCATCGCCTCTCGGCTCAGGGCCTCGATCTCCGCGCTCACTTCCACCAGCCGCGACGCGACGACACCGAACTCCCGCCCCTGCGCGCCGGCCCGCGCGGCGACGATGCGGGCGTTCAGGCTGATCAGCCGCGCCTCGCTGGCGATGCGCTCGATGCGGCCGATCAGGCGGGCCTGGCGCTGCTGCGCCTGCCCCACCGCCTCGCGCGCCAGGCTTTCGTAGACCTGCGTCAGCTTGTTCAGCAGCGCCAGCATCGGCGTGGCGCGCTCGACCAGCTGGCCCAGTGCAGGGCGCGCCAGCGCCACTTCGGTGCGCAGCGACTGTTCGGCCAGGGCGATGAAGGCGCGCACCGCCGCGTCGGCGCCGTCGCTGCCGTCGGGCCGCGCGCCGGCCAGCACCTGCTGCACCGCCGGCGGCGGAGGCGGCAGGCCGTCGCCACCCCGGCTGAGGCGGCCATGCGCGGCCACGAACTGCTGCAGCGCGTCTTGCGCCGCGCCGCGGGCGGCGGCGTCGCCGCGGTCGCCCAGCAGCGCCATCAGCACGACGCGCTGCGACAGCATGCGCTGGCGGCCGGCCAGGTTGATCAGCGTCGACCAGAGCTCCGGACCGATCGTGCGCGACGGATCGGCCGGGACCATGGCCGGCGGCTGTCGTGAGGTCACCATCATCGTCAGCTCCCGCAGGGATGGACGCTGCGGCTTTACGCAAGCATCGTGCCCACCGCGGCCGGCCGCGTCATTTGCGGGCATGATGCCGGCCCATGTCGATGCTGGTGTTCCACAAGCTGCTGGCGATCTTCGTCACGGTGGCGCTGGGCTGGGCGGCCGGCCGCATGCGCTGGCTGGGCGAGGGCGGCGGCGCCAGCGACCCGGCGCGCACGCTGAGCAATGCCGCGTTCTACATCTTCGTGCCGGCCCTGCTGTTCCGCACCACCGCGCGGCTGGATCCTCAGGCGATGCCCTGGGGTTCCGTGCTGGCCTTCTTCGTGCCGGTGGTCGCGATGCTGCTGGCGGTGTACGCGGTGCAGCGCTGGCGCGGTGCCGCGCCGGCCGGCGGCGACCTGGCCGCGCACGAACGCGCCGCGGCTGCGCCCTCCGCCCGGGCCATTGCGGCGACCTTCGGCAACTCGCTGCAGGTCGGCGTGCCGCTGGCGGCGGCGCTGTTCGGCGAGAAGGGGCTGGGCATCCACATCGCGCTGATCAGCCTGCATGCGCTGATCCTGCTGACGGTGCTGACCGCGCTGGTCGAGATGGACCTGGCGCGCGCCCGCGCCCGCCATGAGGCCACGGCCGGATTGCTGCGTACTTTGCGCGTCACGCTGCGCAACACCATCATCCACCCGGTGGTGCTGCCGGTGCTGGCCGGCATGGCCTGGAATGCCACGGGCTGGCCGTTGCCCGGGCCCTTCGACGAGACGCTGCAGCTGCTGGGCACGGCCGTTGCCCCGATGTGCCTGGTGTTGATCGGACTGTCGCTTGCGTACACCGGGGTCGGTGATCGGCTGGCCGGGCCGGTGGCCGTCACGCTGCTGAAGCTCATGGCGCTGCCGGCACTGGTGCTGGCGGTGGCGCACTGGGGCTTCGGGCTCGGCGGCCTGCCGCTGCAGGTGGTGGTGATGATGGCGGCGCTGCCCACCGGCAGCAATGCGCTGATCTTCGCGCAGCGCTACCGCTCGCAGGAGGCCGAGGCGACGACGACGATCGTCATCTCGACCTTCGGGTTCGTGTTGACTGCGCCGCTGTGGCTCGCCGTGCTGGGGAAGATCGCATGACGATGTTGTCGTCCGCCGAGGAGGTCGATGCGCAGGCGCTGCGCGACGCCTTCAACACCGCCTTCGCCGACTACCTGATCGGCCCGATGACGGTCGCTGCCGAGGGTTGGCCGGTGCTGCTGGCGCGGCAAGGGGTGCGCCTGTCGGCGAGCCGGGTGGTCACCGACGGCTCCCAGGTGCTGGCTTTCGCGCTGGTCGCGCCGCTGCGCCAGCACCGGACGCGGCTGGCCACGATGGGGGCGCGACCCGAAGCGCGTGGCGCCGGCCACGCGCCGCGGCTGCTGGACCTGGTGATCGGCGAGGCCAGGGCACGCGGCGACCGCGCGATCGAGCTCGAGGTGTTCGCGCGCAACGCCCGTGCGCTGGCGCTGTACCGCTCGCGCGGCTTCGAGACGGTGGCCGAACTGCACGGCTACACCCGGCGCCCGGGTGCACCAGCGGCTGCCGCCACCGACCGCATCGAAGAAGGCGGCCAGGCCGATGCGGTGGCCTGGCTGGAAGCCTGCGGCGTCGACGGGCTGCCATTCCAGCTCGGCGCGCAATCCATCGCCGCGGTGGCGACGCCGCTGAAGGCCTGGCGCTGCGCCGGCGCGCAGCTGGTGTTCAGCGACGCCGACCCGACCCGCGTCACCGTCCTGAGCCTGGTCGATGCCGACGCCCGCCAGCACGGCAGCCGCCAGCTGGCGCGGGTGCTGGCCACGCACTATCCGCAGGCCGTGCTGCGCATGCCGCAACTGCTGCGGCTGGACCGCGGCGGTGATGCGCTGGCGGCCGAGGGCTGGACGCGTGAACCGCTGCACCAGCTGCTGCTGCGGCGCTCGCTGCGCGGCACCGGAGCAGCTGCCGAGCGTTCAGGCGATGGCGGACAATCCGCAGCATGATCTGCCCCCAGCTCACTCCGTTCGCGGCCCCCGAGGGGCGCTCAGTGCCCTTCGGGCGGCCGGGCGGGCGAACGATCTGCCCCCAGCTCACTCCGTTCGCAGCCCCCAAGGGGCGCTCAGCGCCCTTCGGGCGGCCGGGCGGGCACTGATGAACAGCGCCGACATCCCCGCGTACATGGCCCACGTGGGCGTGGCCGCCCGCGCCGCCGCCACGCGCATGGCCGCCGCCAGCTCCGCCGAGAAGAACACCGCGCTGCGCGCCCTGGCGCGGCTGCTGCGCGACGAGGCCACCGTGCTGGCCGCCGCCAACGCGAAGGACCTGGACGCCGCACGCGCCGCGGGCCTGGCCGAACCGATGGTCGACCGGCTGAAGCTGACGCCCGCCGTCATCGCCACCGTCGCCGAAGGCTGCGAGCAGATCGCCGCCATGCCGGACCCGGTGGGCGAGATCACCGGCGTCAAGCGCCGGCCCTCGGGCATCAGCGTCGGCCAGATGCGCGTGCCGCTGGGCGTCTTCGGCATGATCTACGAGAGCCGGCCCAACGTGACGATCGAGGCCGCGTCGCTGGCGATCAAGAGTGGCAACGCCTGCGTCCTGCGCGGCGGCTCCGAGGCGCTGCAGAGCAACCTGGCGCTGTGGCACTGCGTGCAGCGCGCCTTGTCCGAAGCCGGCCTGCCGCCCGCGGGCGTGCAGCTGGTGGAGACCACCGACCGCGCCGCCGTCGGCCGGCTGATCGCGATGCCGGAATACGTCGACGTCATCATCCCGCGCGGCGGCAAGGGGCTGATCGAGCGCATCGCCGCCGAGGCGCGGGTGCCGGTCATCAAGCACCTGGACGGCAACTGCCACGTCTACGTCGATGCCGAGGTCGACGTCGAGCAGGCCGTGGCGGTGACCGACAACGCCAAGACGCAGAAGTACAGCCCCTGCAACGCCGCCGAGTCGCTGCTGGTGCATGAGGCGCAGGCCGCCGCCTTCCTGCCGCGCATCGGCGCCGTGTTCGCGGCCAAGGGCGTCGAGATGCGCGCCTGCCCCGCCAGCAAGGCGATCCTCGCTGCCGTGCCCGGCGCCCGCGTGGTCGAGGCCACCGAGGAAGACTGGGCCACCGAGTACCTGGCGCCCATCATCAGCGTGAAGCTGGTGGCCGGCCTGGACGAGGCCATCGCCCACATCAACCGCCACGGCTCGCACCACACCGACGCCATCCTGACCACCAACCACCCGAACGCGATGCGCTTCCTGCGCGAGGTCGATTCATCGAGCGTGATGGTCAATGCCAGCACCCGCTTCGCCGACGGCTTCGAGTACGGGCTGGGCGCCGAGATCGGCATCAGCACCGACAAGTTCCACGCCCGCGGCCCGGTCGGCCTGGAAGGCCTGACCTCCATGAAGTGGGTGGTGCTGGGCCAGGGCGAGCGGCGTGGCGGCTGACACCACGCCGGCTGACACCCCGCCGGGGCGGGCGACGGCGATGGACGGCCGCACGGCGATCGTCCTGTTCTCGGGCGGGCAGGACTCCACGGTCTGCCTGGCCTGGGCGCTGGAGCGCTACGAGCACGTCGAGACCGTCGGCTTCGACTACGGCCAGCGCCACCGCATCGAGCTGACCTGCCGCCGCCGCGTGCGCGCCGAACTGGCCGCGTCCTTTCCGCGTTGGGCCGGGCGGCTCGGCCAGGACCACCTGCTCGACCTGACCCTGCTGGGGCAGATCTCCGACACCGCGCTGACCGACGAGCGGGCGATCGAGCTGCAGGCCAACGGCCTGCCGAACACCTTCGTGCCGGGCCGCAACCTGGTGTTCCTGACCTTCGCCGCGGCGCTGGCCTACAGGCGCGGTGCGTCGGTGCTGGTGGGTGGCATGTGCGAGACCGACTATTCCGGCTACCCCGATTGCCGCGACAACACCATCAAGGCCACGCAGCTCGCGCTGTCGCTGGGCTTGGCGGTGCCGATGACGATCGAGACGCCGCTGATGTGGCTGGACAAGGCCGACACCTGGGCGCTGGCCGAGGCGCTGGGCGGCCCCGCGCTGACCGACCTGGTGGTGGCGCACACCCACACCTGCTACCTGGGCGTGCGCGGACAGCGCCGCGAGTGGGGCCACGGCTGCGGCGAGTGCCCGGCCTGCCGCCTGCGCGCCGACGGCCATGCCGCCTGGCGCCGCCGCCGCTGAGGCGCTTCGGGAAGGACGAGAGGCCGATGAGCACGATTCCGTGGTGGGTCTGGGCGCTGGCGGCGCTGCTGTTCTTCTGGATGCTGGGCGCGCACAACCGCGTCGTCGCGCTGCGCACGGCCATCGTCACCGCGTGGGGCCAGGTCGATGCGGCGCTGCAGGTTCGGCTGCAGGCGCTGGGCAGCTTGCGCGCCGCGGTGGAGCCGCGGCTGGCGGCGGAGCAGGCGGCGCTGGATGCGGTGGCCGCCGCGCAGGGGCAGTTGCAGCAGGCGGCCGACACCTTGCGCACGCGGCCGGCCGATCCCGCCGGCGCCGAGGCGCTGGCCCGGGCCGAGGCCGCCCTGGCGCCCGCGCTGGTGCGCCTGTCCTCGCTGATCGAGCAGCATGCCGACTGGCGCGATGAAGCCGAGGTCGCCGGACCGCTCGCCACGCTGCGTGAGCAGCGGCCGCGCTGGCAGTTCGCGCGGCAGATGTACAACGACGCCGCGGCCGCCTACAACGCCGCGATCCGCCAGTTCCCGACCCGGCTGCTGACGCGGCTGTTCCGCTTCACGCCCGCCGGGTCGTTCTGAACCGCAGGCCGGGTGGCCGGCAGCGCCGGCCGACTTGAGCGACACTCGCGGCCCACCCACGAGTGCAGCGAGGAGTGCGTCGGATGCGATCCCTTCTTCGAACCCCCTCTGCCGCGGTGCTGGCCGCGGCCTGGCTCCTGGCCGGCGCCGCCCCGGCCCGCGCCGCCGACGACGTGGCCGCGCTGCGCACCGCTGCGCTGGCCGCCACCTGCGCCAGCTGCCACGGCACCGCGGGCCGCGCGGTCGATCGCAGCGTGGTGCCGGGCCTGGCCGGCATGCCGCGCGACCGCTTCATCGCTCAGATGAAGGATTTCCGCGGCGAGAACACGCGCAAGGCCACGGTGATGCACCAGCTGGCCAAGGGCTACAGCGAGGCCCAGATCGAGCAGCTGGCCGCGTACTTCGCGGCCCAGAAGCCTTGACGCCCGGGAGAGCACGATGATCGATTCCGAACGCTCACTGTCTTCCGCCGCGCGCCGCCAATGGCTGCGCGGCGCCGGCGCGGCAGGCCTGGCCGGCATCGCCGGCGCGCCGCTGCTGGCCGGTTGTGCCAGCGCCGCGGCGCTGCCCGGCCGCACCCGGGTGCTGGTGGTCGGCGGCGGCTACGGCGGCGCCACGGCGGCCAAGTACGTGAGGCTCTTCTCCGGCGGCCGCATCGACGTGGTGCTGGTGGAGCCGAACGAGGCTTTCGTCAGCTGCCCGGCCAGCAACCTGGTGCTGGGCGGCAGCCGCACCATCGCCGACATGACGACGCCCTACGACACGCTGGCCGGCCGCCACGGCGTGCGCCTCGCGCGCGACACGGTGGCCGCGATCGACGCCGCCAAGAAGACCGCCACGCTGGCCTCCGGCGCCACCATCGCCTGGGACAAGCTGATCCTCTCGCCCGGCATCGAGCTGATGTGGGACAGCATCGGCGGCCTGAAGGACGCCAACGCCAGCGGCCGCATCCTGCAGGCCTGGAAGGCCGGGCCGGAGACCGTGGCGCTGCGCCGCCAGCTCGAAGCCATGCCCGACGGCGGCACCTTCGCCATCACCATCCCCGAGGCCCCGTACCGCTGCCCGCCCGGCCCCTACGAGCGCGCCTGCCAGGTGGCCGCGTACTTCAAGGCCCAGAAGCCGCGGTCGAAGGTGCTGATCCTGGACGCGAACCCGGACGTCACGTCCAAGGGGCCGTTGTTCAAGAAGGTGTGGGCCGAGAGCTACCCCGGCATGGTCGAGTACCGCGGCCAGCACAAGGCGACCGCGGTCGATGCCAAGGCCAACACGGTCAAGTTCGAGGTGCAGGAAGACGTGAAGGCCGACGTGCTGAACGTGCTGCCGACCATGCGCGCCGGCGCCATCGCGGTGCAGACGGGCCTGGCCAACATGAACGCGCGCTGGTGCGGCGTGAACTACCAGACCTTCGAGTCGGCAGTGGCCAAGGACATCCACGTGCTGGGCGACTCGATCCAGATCGCGCCCGGCATGCCCAAGAGCGGACACATGGCCAACAACCACGCCAAGGTGGCGGCCGCCGCGGTGGTGGCGCAGCTGGCGGGCTGGGAGGTGAACCCGGCGCCGATGCTGACCAACACCTGCTACAGCTTCGTCGACGCCAAGCGTGTGATCCACGTTGCCAGCGTGCACGAGTACGTCGCGGCCGAGAAGACCTTCAAGACCGTGGCCGGTTCGGGCGGCGTCTCGGCCGGGCCGACCGAGCTGGAAGGCGAGTACGCCTGGAACTGGGCGCGCACCATCTGGGCGGACGCGCTCGGGTGAGGGCGCTCGCTCAGTCGACGATGAACAGCTCGTCGTAGCGGCCGCTCGCCAGCTCGGCATCGAAGGCGGCGCCGAGCCGGCGGATGGCCTGCTGGCAGTCCGGCGGCCGCAGGCCGTTGCGCAGCGCCGGACCGTACAGCCCGAGGTGGCGGTCGCCGTACGACAGCACCAGCACATGGCTGCAGCCCGGCAGCTTCAGCGTCGAGCCGTTGCTGCGCGCGGGGTTGTCCCCCTCGGCCACCGGTTCGGCGCCATGGCGCTCGATCAGGAAGCGCTGCAGCACCGGCAGCAGCTCGTCGCGCACCGGCTTCACGCGGTACTCGACCATGTCGGCTGAGAAATCGATGAAACGACCGCTCCAGGGCAGCGGCTTCGCCGCGGCATTCGGCACCAGCCGCTCCTTTCCAGCGCTATCGCGTTCCCAGCGGAAGTAGTGCGCCACCCAGTCCGGCGTGAAGTCGTGCGAGTCGACGTAGCGCATGCGCCGGCGCTCGATGCGCTGGCCGAGGGCGTCGCCGCTGGCGAGGTCGACCACCAGCAGGCCGTCGTAATCGCCCTGCGCATCCCGGCCATGGGCAGTCACGGCGAAGGCGCTGCGCCCCGGGGCGAACGACACCACCGGATGCTGCGCGCCGTGCAGCTTCGGCTGCGCCGCGCCGCGCTCGTCATGCGGCGTCCACGGCCGCACCGGGTGGACCTGCAGGGTCTGGACGTCCAGCACGCTGTGGAAGGACAGCTTGAGCCAGCGTCCGCCCTTCAGCGCCGTGCCGGCGGCCAGGCCGACTTCCTCGATGCCGAAGCGCAGCGGTGCGCCGGGCTGTCCCCCGGGTGTCGCGTCCAGCCACTGCAGCATCGCCAGATCGGTGCTTTGCTCGCCGATCGATCGCACGACCAGCTGGCCGTTCTCCTCGGTGACGAGGTGGAAGTCGGTGGTCGCCACCAGCAGCGCCGGCCGCGGTGCATCCAGCAGGCGCAGCACGCGCCAGTAACGTGACAGCACGTCGTCGCGCCGCGGCACGGTGACCGCGCGGCCCTGGTGGCGCACGCGGAAGCTGGTGACCTTGATGGTGCCGAAGGGGTTGGCGCTGGTGTTCGGAAAGCGGCCGTCGGACTCGCGGCGCTGCTCGGCCACGATCTCGAAGGGGCCGTGCACCAGCGTTTCGGTGGCGGCCACCGCGCGGGCGGTGGACAGGGCCCAGGCCAGCAGCGCGGCGGCCAGCAGGCCGGCGGCGATCCACCCGGGCGAGCTGTTCATGTCCAGGCCGTGATCGCGGGGGCCGCTCAGAGCGAGGCCATCAAGGCTTCGCGAATGCTGCCGTCGCTGAGCATGCCGGACGCCCCGTGCGCGTAGGCGCAATGCATCTCCAGCACACCGTCGCGGAACGTGACCTGGCGTTGCGCCGGCTCGGCCACGTTCTTCAGCCGCACCAGCTTCAGGCTCTCGCGCACCGCCGCGCGGCCCATATCGTCGGTGCAGATCGTGCGCAGCGCCATGTTGAGGCGGTGGCACGACAGGTTGTCGAGGAAGTTCAGCGCCTGCGCGTCGTGTTCGATCGAGGCCCAGTCGACCTCGTAGGGGATCTCGGCGCCGCAGATCTCGGCGATCTCGCGGCTGCGCGCGGGCAGCGTGCTGTCCTTCAGTTCCTGGATCTTGCGGCGTTCGGCGAGGCCCATCTTCGTCTGCTCCGGCATCGGTGTGATGGCAGGCAGTGTGGGCAGGCGCGGTTGCAGCGCTGCTGCGTCACGCGCGCAGCGCGGGTTTCAATCGTTGTGGCCCCGTCGCGCGGCCTGGCGGCCGCGAGGCTCAGCACATCACCGAGGCGGTGGCGACCAGCTCTTCGAACAAGGCCATCGAGACCTTGCCGGACACGGTGTACGGATCCAGCGTCGCCGTGGCCGAGTACTTCAGCAGCAAGGCGGGGTTGAGGCGGGCCATGTTCACCTGACCCATCGCCCAGCCGGCGAAGCGGCGTTCGCCGATTTCCTCGTAGCTCAGCAGCACCACGTCGGTGTGGCGTGGGTCGGCGGCGATGCGGTTGTAGAGCCGGCTCACCGCCGAGCGGCCACCTTCGAGCGTCTGGATGAAGACGCCGCCCGAGAAGCACAGCAGCCCGGTGATGCCGTGCTGCGGGTTGTTGTGCTTGCTCTGGCGCAGGATGGCGTGCAGCTCGTCGTGGTCGATCGAGGGCACCGCGCGGCTCGCGTACATCAGTCGAACCAGCATCATCTTTCGCTCCTGCAAGGGGGTCGCACGCTCAGCCGTTGTTCTTCTTGCTCATCAGCGCCAGGAATTCGCGCCGCAGGTTGGGGTCCTTCAGGAAGGAGCCGCGCATCACGCTGTTGGTCATCGACGAGTCGTCGTCCTTCACGCCGCGCCAGTGCATGCAGAAGTGGTCGGCCTCCATCACGATCGCCAGGCCATCGGGCTTGACGCGCTCCTGCAGTTCGTCGGCCAGCATCACCACGGCTTCTTCCTGGATCTGCGGCCGCGACATCACCCAGTCGCACAGGCGGACGTACTTGGACAGGCCGATGAGGTTGGAATGCTCGTTGGGCAGGAGGCCGATCCACACCTTGCCGAGGATCGGGCACAGGTGGTGCGAGCAGGCGCTGCGCACGGTGATCGGGCCCACGATCATCAGCTCGTTCAGGCGCGAGAAGTTCGGGAATTCGGTGACCGACGGGCTCTTCACGTAGCGGCCGCGGAACACCTCGTCGATGAACATCTTGGCCACGCGCTTGGCCGTCTCGTTGGTGTTGTGGTCGCTCTCGGTGTCGATCACCAGCGACTGCAGCACCTCCTGCATCTTGGCCTGGACCTCGGCCTTCAGCTCGTCGATCTCGCCTTCGCGGATGTGCTCGGCGATGTTGTCGTTGGCGTGGTAGCGGCAGTCGGCGCCGATCAGCCGGTAGCGGATGCGCTCGGAGGCCGGCAGGCGGGCGAGCTCTTCCTCGTTGCGGAAGATCGGCAGGGTGTCGGTGGAGGCCATGGTCGACGGCGGACAGGCGTTTCGAAGGGCGACCATTGTGCGCCGCGGGCCCGGCCGGGCGTCGGGGCGGGGAGATACTGGCGGCATGGCCCGCCCTCCGCTCACCTCGTTCGCTGCCGCCACGGGCCGCCCGGTTCACTTGCGGCAGCCAGGCGGGAAGCGATGACGGCCTCCGCTTCCCCTTCGCCGCCGCTGGCCCGGCTGCTCGACCAGACCGCTGATGCCGTGGCCGCCGTGCGAGCCGGCCGATCGCGTGTGAGG
>Ga0196963_10001488_pt1 | contig 15726 bp, 10 predicted proteins | sample S1_5metaG_FD_148600 | JGI IMG/M metagenome (GOLD analysis project Ga0196963, IMG submission 148600) | Soil microbial communities from Anza Borrego desert, Southern California, United States - S1_5 | ecosystem: Environmental > Terrestrial > Soil > Desert | place: USA: California | collected... | reverse complement strand
CGAAGTGGTCGGGACCTGGGACGACCTCGTCGTTCGCGAAGTGCGCGCCTACCGCGACCGCGTGACGCCGAAGGATCTTCATCGTCTGTATCAAGTCGATGGTGTCTGGCACATGTCTGGAGACGATGACGGCGTCGGGGGATTTCAATTCAACGCCGAAACCCGGATGCAGCTCGGCAAGGATGTCGCCGACGCGATGGGTGACGGCGCGTCGTACGTCCCGGCGGTAAGAGAAGCCTTTGATTACCTGGTGAGTTGGGTTGCAAGCGGTGTCGCTCCGCCGGCCAGCCAAACCGTCAAGCCGGGAGCGAAACTCCGATAAGGTTCCGGGGACCTGCGCTACGCTGAAAAGGTGCCTGGCCACGCCCGCGTATGCTGACCGATTACGATCTGCACCTGCTTGCTGAAGGTACGCACTTCGACGCCTTCAAGAAGCTTGGCGCACACCTGATCGAGCACGACGGTCAGGCGGGCGTGCATTTCGCGGTCTGGGCCCCGAACGCGCGCCGCATCCAGGTCGTCGGCGACTTCAACGACTGGCACGGCGCCGCACACCCGATGAACGTCGTGCACAGCTCCGGCTATTGGGAGACGTTCGTGCCCGGCCTCAGCAACGGCGCCAAGTACAAGTTCGAGGTGTTTGGCGCGGATGGACGGCGCGTGCTCAAAGCCGATCCGTTCGCGCGGTATTTCGAGACGCCTCCGCGAACCGCGTCCATCGTCTGGGACGGCAACGAGTATCAGTGGCAAGACGACCAGTGGATGGGTGAGCGCGAGGCGCGCGATCGATGGCTGCGCGCGCCGATGTCGATCTACGAGTTGCATCCCGGCAGCTGGCAGCGATCGCCCGACGGCCGCGTCCACAGTTACCGCGAAATGGCGCAGCATCTGGTGCCCTACGTCAAGGACATGGGCTTCACTCATGTCGAGCTGCTGCCGATCATGGAGCATCCGTACACCGGGTCGTGGGGGTATCAGGTCATTGGTTTCTTCGCGCCCACCAGCCGCTTCGGCACGCCGGAGGATTTCAAGTTCCTGATCGACGCCTTTCACCGCGCCGGCATCGGCGTGATCCTCGACTGGGTGCCTGGGCACTTTCCCAAGGATCAGCATGGCCTGGCGCGGTTCGACGGCACGGCGCTCTACGAGCACGCCGATCCGCGGCAGGGCGAGCACATGGACTGGGGCACGTTGATTTTCAATTACGGCCGCCACGAGGTGCGAACGTTCCTGCTCAGCAACGCGATGTTCTGGCTGAAGGAATTTCATCTCGACGGCCTGCGTGTCGATGCGGTCGCGTCGATGCTGTATCTCGATTACTCACGCAAAGCGGGCGAGTGGGTGCCCAACCAGTACGGCGGGCGCGAGAACCTCGAAGCAATCGAGTTCCTCAAGCGCCTCAATACGCTCGTCGATCAGGAATGTCCCGGCGCGTTTGTGTGCGCGGAAGAATCGACGTCGTGGCCCGGCGTCACCCGCCCGGTTCACCTCGGCGGGCTTGGCTTCACCTACAAATGGAACATGGGCTGGATGCACGACATGCTCGATTACACCAAGGAGGATCCGGTCCATCGCAAGTGGCATCACAACAAGATCACCTTCTCGATGATCTACGCCTACAGCGAAAAGTTCATCCTGCCGTTCTCGCACGATGAAGTCGTACACGGCAAGCGATCGATGCTGGACAAGATGCCCGGTGACAGCTGGCAGAAGCATGCCGGCCTGCGTGCTTTATACGGCTACATGTTCGCGCACCCCGGCAAGAAGCTGTTGTTCATGGGCGGGGAGATCGGGCAGTGGCGCGAGTGGAATCACGACTGGGAGCTGGATTGGGACGTCCTCGCCGATCCCCGGCACGCAGGGTTGCAGCAATGGGTTCGCGACCTCAACGCGTGCTACGCAGGCGAGCCGGCGCTGTGGGATGCGGACTTCGACCCCTCGGGATTTTCGTGGATCGATTGCAACGATCATGACCACAGCGTGGTCTCGCTGATGAGACGGGCGAGCACGCCGTCCGTTCGGGGAAACGCATCGTCAGACGTGATCGTTGCAGTGGTGAACTTCACGCCGGTGCCGCGTTACAAGTATCGCGTCGGTGTGCCCGCCGCCGGCCGCTATGTCGAGCGGCTCAATAGCGACGCGAGTGTTTATGGCGGCAGCAACGTCGGCAACCAGGGCGAGGTTGTCTCGGAGCACGTTCCCGCCCACGGCCACGGATGGTCGTTGAGCCTGACCGTCCCACCTCTGGGATTCCTGCTCCTGAAAGCGAACAACTAACCTCTCGCATTTCTTCAACGGACTGGATCGCGCTCCACGGCGCATCCAATGGCCAGCCGGAATTCGCGCGAAAAATGCGCGCGCGGCCGCGTCACCACGCAGAAGCCGAACGGCATGTTCTTCGCTTTAGACGCATCGCGATGCGCCCGCGTGGGATAAACGATGTGACGAATGGCGGCGTGCTTGACCGGAGGCCGCGGCAGGCGGATAGTGCCGCGATGACCCCCACTCAGGCGCATGTCCCACTGCGGGTGATTTTCAGCGTCGCGACCGCGCTCGGTTTCTTCTCGGCGTTTGCCGCGTTCTATTTCGTTTCGACATTTACCGACACGCCGGCCGCGTTCGGGCTGCTGCTGGCGCTCAATCTCGGTTACTGGTACTCGTGGGCGGGGCTGACGCCGGCCATTCTCTGGCTGACGCATCGCTTCCCGTTCGATCGCGCGGGCTGGAAGGTCGCCATTCCCGCGCACATCGCCGGCGTCGTCGTTATGACGTCGGCGCATGTCGTCCTGACCGTGGCGCTGCGCATGGCGACCTACTGGGCGATCGGCGAGTCGCTCGACACCTGGCTCCACGAAGCCCAGGAGATGCTGTTCCTGAACTTCGACTGGGAGATGATGACCTACTGGACCATCGTCGGGGCGGGCACCGCGTTGCGCTACCTGCATGAAGCGCGCGCCCGGGAGCTCAACGCCGCGCAGCTCGAGACGCGGCTCGTCGAAGCGCGCCTCCACACGTTGCAGCGGCAGATGCAGCCGCACTTCCTGTTCAACACTCTCAACACGATTTCCGCGTTGATGCATCGCGACGTCGATGCGGCCGACGCGATGATCGCGCGCCTGAGCGATCTGCTGCGTATGTCCCTGCACAAGGTCGGCGTGCAGCAGGTGCCGCTCAAGGAGGAGCTCGATTTCCTGTCCAAGTATCTGGAGATCGAACAAACACGCTTCCGCGACCGTCTGACAGTGGTATTCGACATCCAGGCGGACACCCTGCATGCGCTCGTCCCCAACCTTTTGCTGCAGCCGCTCGTCGAAAACGCCATCAAGCACGGGATCGGCCCCAGGCCCACACCGGGGCGGATCACGGTGCGGGCGCGGCGCAGCGGCGCGTTGCTCGAGCTCGATGTCCAGGACAACGGCGTCGGGTTGTCGGCCGCGCGATTGACTGACTTCAATCGTGGTGTCGGGCTTTCGAATACCCGGTCGCGACTCGATCACTTGTACGGGTCGCTGCACCGGTTTGAATTCCGGCAGCCTGCCGAGGGCGGGTTGCTCGTGTGCATCGCCATTCCGATGGCGGAACTTGCAGTTGAGGAGCCGGGAGAGGCCGAGGCCGTGGCCTAAGTAAACAAGTGAGGGTTGCGTGACCAAGATTCGCACGGTGGTGGTTGACGATGAGCCGGTTGCCCGGGAACGGATCGTCGGCCTGTTGAATCAGGAAAAAGATATCGAGGTGGTTGGCGAGTACTCCGATGGCTCCCAGGCCGTGTCGGCGATCCAGCAGCAGCATCCGGACCTCGTCTTCCTTGACGTGCAAATGCCGGCCTGTGACGGCTTCGGGGTGATTCAGCAGCTCGCGCCCGAGCAGGTGCCCGCGGTCGTCTTCGTCACCGCCTACGACGAATACGCCCTGAAGGCGTTTGAAGTCCACGCCATCGACTACCTCCTCAAGCCGTTCGGCCGCGATCGCTTCGCGCAGACGTTGCAGCACGCGCGCGAACACCTCGAGCGGCGCCGTGCCGGCGACCTCGGCAAGCGCCTGATGGCGCTGGTCCAGGACATCAAGCCGGAGCCGCAGCGCCTCGACCGCCTGGTGGTCAAGTCCGGCGGCCGCGTGTTTTTCCTGCGGACTGCTGAGATCGACTGGATCGAGGCGGCCGGCAACTATGTGCGGCTGCACCTGGGTGAGGACTCCCACCTGTTCCGCGAGACCATGAACAACATGGAAGCGCGGCTCGATGCTCAACGATTCGTGCGCATTCACCGCTCGCGCATCGTCAACACCGACCGCATCAAGGAAATGCAGCCGTGGTTCAACGGCGAGTACGTGGTCGTGCTGCAGAACGGAACCCGGCTGACACTGAGCCGCGGCTATCGTGAAAAGCTGCAAGAGCGTCTGGGCAAGGGCTTTTGAGCTGAAGGCCGAAGGCTGTAGGCCGTAGGCCGAGACTGAGAGCTGAAAGCTGATCGCTGATCGCCGATCGCTGGAGGAGCATCCATGGCTGATGAACAAGGCAACAAGCCGGAGCACTGCGAAAAAGAGCTGGCGCAATTCATCCGCAATGGTGCGACGAGGCGGCCCGAACAGGCCTTCGGCGATTACTATCGGGGCCGGCAGGCGTCCTGCGCGCTGGGCGCCGCCTACGAAGGGATGTACCGGCTGCCGCAGCAGGCGGCCGGTCTTCGCCCGACCAAGGATCTCGAGTGGTTTTTCGACTGCCTCGAAGGCTCGGTGCGCCGGTGCCCGGGCGGCGATGGCTGCATCAAGACGCTGAGCCTGGCGGCGATCATGGTCCACCTCAATGACGACCATAAATGGTCCCGCGAACAGATCGCCCAGTGGCTTGAAAATCTTAAATAGGCCCATGGGCCAATGGGCCAATGGGCCAATCGGCCAAGGGGCCAAGGGGCCAAGGGGCCAAGGGGCCAAGGGGCCAAGAGGCCAAGAGGCCAAGGGGCTTAGGACAATTTCTTGCTCGCGGCCGCCAGGTAACTCTCCATCGTCGACGTATAACCGAACACGAATTTCGAGAGTGTCCTGAAAATCGGGTTGTAGATTTCGCCGCGCTCCGTGATCGTCAAGCGCGATCCGGACGGTGTCGGCGCGACGTCGAAGGTCCAGGTGCCGCCAAACTGCGTTTCGCCGACGATTCGGGTAACCAGTTTCGTGTGAGGCACGCGTTCGACGATTTCTGACCTGACGTCGGCGCCGTCCCACCAGGTTCGGTAATTGGCCGTGTCCGCAATCAGCGCGAACACCGCCTCAGGCGGCCGATTGAAATCCGCGCTCCGCGACGCCTCGTGAGCGACCGGCAGGAAATAGCCGATCGATGCCGTTACTCCGAGCAGCGCGATCAGTGAGCCGGCGATAACGATGATCCACCTCACGAGCGGCCTCCATGGGCGGTTCTGGCCGCTTTGGCCAGCAATGCGAGACCATCGAGCGCACGCGTCCGCTCACTCGCGTTCAATCGCGCGAGCATGCGCTTGACGCGTTCGGTGTCGAGCACCGAGCTGTCCTGCATTGCCGCCGCGCCCTTCTCGGACAGCCGCAGCTCGATGACGCGCGCGTCCTGCGCGCCGCGGGCTTGCAGCACGTAGCCGAGCGCCGCCAGCCTGTTGATGGCCGCAGACAGCGTCGACGCCGGCAGTCCGAGATGGGCGGCCAGGCGCGTGCTCCGCACCGGTATCCGTTCATCGAGATGCGCGAGCAGGGTAGCGTCGGTCGACGACAACCGCGTTGCCGTCGACGCGCGCCTGATGTGCCGCGTGTGACACGCGAAGTAAATCTGCGGGTAAGCGGTCTGAACGATCCGCACTTCCCGGTTGGAGACGGGCATGTGCGGATGCTACGGAGCAGAAACTATTTCGTCAAAGCGAACGATCCCATCGGCCCATAAGCCCATTGGCCCCTAGACCCCTAGGCCCCTTGGCCCATTAGCCCATCGGCCCAGTACAAACGAAGGGCCCGGGGAATTCCCCGGGCCCTTCGCAGACACGAGCGGGTCGCTGTTACCAGCGGACCGCGACGCCGAAACGCGCGATGCGCGGCGCGATGATGCCGCTGACAACGTTGGCGTTGGCGGCCACCTGGTTGCGGTTCATCGCAATCACGGTGTTCGCGTTGGTGACGTTGAACAGGTCGACGGCCGGCACGACCGACACGTTCCCGAACTGGAACGCGCGGTCGAAGCGCAGGTCGATCGTGTGCAGGTTGTCGTAGCGGTTCTCACCGAGCGGATCCAGGTGCACCTGGACCTGACCGGCGCCGTTGGCGCGGTTCGGCGACAGCACCGACTGCGGGTACGGGAAGCCCTGACGGCCAAGGTAGTTGGCCGCGAAGTTCACCGCGTAGGGGAGTTGCACGCGGCCGTTCAGCTTGAGCAGCCACTTGGCATTGGAAAACACGTTGCCGACGCCGCTACCCGCCGATTCCGGGGCGTAGATCTGCGTGCCCGGGCACACCGCCGTGCCAGGCGTTGCGAATGCCGTGGCCGTGCAAGTCGGATCCTCATAGGACGCCGGTGAGTCGAACACGTCGACCGCGTCGTTGTAGGCGTAGCTGGCGTTCATCTGCCAACGGTCAGCCATGCGCTTGGTGAACGTGAACTCGAAGCCGTTGAACTCGCGCCAACGGTCCGGAATGTTCGTGTAGATGTTGCGCGACGGCAGTTGAATCGTCGGCTCGTAGTAGGTCACCGTCTCGCAGCGCGCGCCCGCCGGGCAGCCGGTCGGCGTGAACTGGACGGCCCGGTAATCGGCCGACGTGAAATCACGCACGAAGTTGCCGGCCGCGTCGCTGACGAACCGATCGTTGAACAGGAAGCGATCGTACTTGCGCCAGATGTAGCTGGCACCGAATGCCATCTGTGATCCGAGCTGGCGATCGAAACCCACGATGAATTCGCGCGTGCGGTCGTTCTTGATATTCGGATCGACCGTCGTCGGCGACGTCGTGCTGGTCGGGTTCGCCGGGTCGTAGGCCACGCTCTTGCTCAGGAACGGCACCGAGGTGTTGACCTCGTTGGGCTGGACGAAGCGGTCGCCGTTGATGTCGGTCCAGGGATAGCGGACGAACACCGCGCCGGTGGCCGCCAGCTGGTTGGACAACTGACCGGGCGCCATCTGGCCGTAGTAAGTGGCAAACGACGAGGACAGCACGGTCTTGCCGTCGCCGTTGAGGTCGTAGGTGGCGCCGATGCGCGGCGACAGGTCGTTCCACACCACGCCGGCGTCAGCGCCGCGGAAGTCAATCGCGGGCATCAACTGCGGGAAGTGCGGGTTTTGCGGCACCTGGCCGGCCACCGAGAAGTCGTCCTGCCGGTCGTAACGCAGGCCGAGGTTCAGGGTCAGACGGTTGCGCGTGAAGGTGTCCTGGATGTACAGCGCCTGCGTGTCGAGGTGTGACTCGGAGTACTGGTCGCGCCAGATGTCGGCGGAGTTGGCCACACCGTTGGTGAAACGCGCCTCGATGAAGCCACCGCGATGATTGATGCTGGTCGAGTGCGCGCTGCGCCAGCGATAGCCGAACTTCAGCGAATGATCGCCACCCGCCATGGCCGGCAGGAAGTAGGTGCTGACCACGTCGAGGCTGTTGGTCGGACGGATGAAGATGCTGGCGTTGAACGAACGCGCCCAGGCACTGGTCGAGGTCTCGAATGCCGGCTGCACGTCATAAAGCGACGGGTCCTGCAGGTCGAGCGCGAAGTTGTTGCCGAGGTGCGACCACATCACGTCGACCAGCATGCGGTCGCTGATCACGTGCTGGTCGGCGGCCTTCCAGAACGGCGATGGGCCGGTCAGCCAGCCGAACGTGCCGAAGCTGCTGTCGACGGCCTTCTGTCGATACGCGGTCTCGATTGGGCGCAGGTCGCTGGCGTCACGCGCGTTGCGAACCTTTTCCGCCCAGGTGTTCTGGAAGTTGAACCGGTTGTTGGTGAACGGTACGTAGGTGATCTTCCAGTTGTAGTTGTTGAGCGTTGTCAGGTCGGTCTCGAGACAGCTGCGCAGCGTCTCCGTGTCGGTCGTGCGCGGATTGATCGCGACGCCATTCGGACGGCAGGTCGAGTTGTTCTTGTAGAAGCCGACCACGCCGACCTTGATGTCCTGCGTGCCGTAGCTGCCCCAGTACCACAGCTTGCCCTTCTTGATCGGGCCGCCGACGTCGAACCCGTAGTCCTTGATGTTCTGGATCGGTGCGCCGGCGCCGGCGCCCTGAGCGCGCAGTTCGTCGGTGATGTTGTCGCCCTGGAACTTCTCGTCGGTGAGCAGGAAGCGGGCGTTGCCCTTCAGGCGATCGGTGCCGCTCTTGGTCACGAGGTTGATGCCGACGCCGCCGGTCTGCTGCGTGACGTCCGCACCACCCGTGGTGACCTGCATTTCCTCGAGCATGTCGAAGTCGTAATAGATCGGCGATGCGCCGGTGGCGGCCATGTCGGTGATGTCGACGCCGTCGATGGACCACTTGTTGTTGCCGGTGCCGGCGCCGCGCGAGATATAGCCGGACTGCTGGCCGGACTGGTTGCCGCCGACGTTGGCGCGATCCATCACGATGCCGGGCGTGCGCTCGAGCATGACCCACGGGTCGCGAGCCGATGGGATATTCTGCAACGTCTCGAGATCGAACGCCGTCGACGTGCCGACTTCACGGGTGTCCACGAGCGGGCTGGCGCCGGTGACGGTGACCGTTTCCTGCACCGTCGACAACTCCAACGCCGCGTTGACCTGCGCGCGGAAGCCGATGGTGATGCGGATGTCCTGCAGCGACATCGTGCGGAACCCGGCGAGTTCGAACGTCACTGAATACGTGCCGATCGGCAACTCGGGAATGCGATAGGTTCCCGTCTCCGACGTCACCGCCACGCGCGGCTGGATCAGCGCGGGGCCCGCAACCGTCACGGTTGCACCAGGCAGCACGGCGCCCGACGTATCGGTCGCCCTTCCGTAAATCTCGCCGGTCTGCTGCTGCGCCACGGCGTTCGTCACGCCCATAACCAGCAACAACGCCGACGCGATCAGCGTCTTTCTCAACGTCATTTCCTATCCTCCAAAACGCCGGGTGTCCGACTCCGCTCGCCAAGCCAATCCCGGCGAGCTACGTCGCGATTGCGCCGAAGCGCCGAGCGCAGAGGCGAACCCCACAGCAAGGTCACGAACACAATGGCTGGCCCCTGATATCGGCAAGCTCAGCCCACAACAGAGGTGCACGAACCCAACGAGCAGCAATTGTGCCACTGGTCACGGGGCGAAAATGGAAGTGAAAGTGACGAAAACAGGCGTGAATCAACGAGAAAGAAGGGACGAAAGCGCGGTGTCTTGTGATGAATCCGAGCGCTTGGAGAACGTTCGTTCAATTCGTTGAATGAGCGGTCGAAATAGCCCAGTTGGAACCGAACACAATGTAGACTAGTCTACAAAGTAGGTTGATGGGCCGATGGGGCTCATAGGCCAAGGGGCCGAGGGCCCGAGGGGCCAAGCGGCCGAGCCCAAGAGGCCAAGAGGCCAAGGGGCCAAGAGGCCAAGGGGCAAACGAGCAATGGGACGCAATTTTCTCGGTGAGTTCGAGCAGCGAGTGCTGCTCGCCATCCTGCGATGCGATCGCGCTGCGTATCCGATCGAAATTCGAAAAGAGATTACGCGCGCGTCGGGACATGAACCATCACGCGGCGCGTTCTACACCACACTCGATCGACTGGAAGCCAAACAACTGGTGCGGTGGACCACCGAAGGCGGCGATGCCGGGCGCGACGGGCTGCCGCAGCGCAAATTCACCGTCACGCCCGAGGGCCTCAAAGCGTTGCGCGCCTCCCGGAAGACCCTGTTCGAACTGTGGCGCGGCCTCGACGGAATTCTGGGTGAATCATGAGACCGCCGACGCTCGCTGATTGGATCCTCCGTCGCGTGCTGCCGCTCGGCAAGAGGGGCGAGAGCATTCTCGGCGATTTGCGCGAAGAGTTTCGATCGCACCCCTCGCGCCTGTGGTACTGGCGTCAGACCATCGCGCTGACCCTGCAATACCTCACTCACGACTCTCCACAATCCGCCTTGACCTATCCGAGGAGCACGCCCATGTGGTTCGACCTTCGCAGCGATCTCCGCGCCGCGTTGCGGACGCTGCGACGCACTCCCGGCACGTCGACGGTGATCGTGGCGACACTCGCGGTGGCCATTGGCGCCGCCACCATTGGTTTTGCGTTCGCGGATTTCGCATTGTTCCGCGGTCTGCCGGTCGACGATCCCTCACGGGTGGTGTCGGTGTTCACGGCCGACGCCCACGGGTCGAATCCTCGCGCGCGTGTGTCGGCGCCCGACCTGCTCGACTATCGCGCCCGCACCACGACGCTCGTGCATCTATCGGGCATGCGGGAGGGGCGTGTGCCGCTGATTCGCAATGGCCGGTCGCAGACGCTGACGGCCGGTTTTGTCACGGCCAATGCGTTCCCGGCCATGGGACAGCACGCGGCCGTCGGCAGAATCTTTCATGAAGGTGAGGATGTCCCCGGCGCCGACCCGGTCGTCGTGCTGGCACATCATTACTGGCGCGACGAAATGCAGAGCCGGCGGGATGCGATTGGTCGAACGCTGCAGATCGGCCGCACCTTCTACACCATCGTCGGCGTGATGTCACCGCAGATCGAATTCGGCAATCTGGCGGAACCGGACGTGTGGCTGCCGCTGTCGTTGTCGGCGGAGGAGCCTCGCGACCAGCGCAATCTTCGCTTCATCGCCAGACTGAAGGACGGGGTTTCGTTTGAGCAGGCCGCTGCCGAGATGGCCTCGATCGGCGCGGCCCTGGCCACGGAACATCCGCTCACCAATGGTGGCTGGACGACGAGGCTGGTGCCGATTCGCGACATCACCGGCGGGCAAGGCTTCTGGGTGGTGATTGCGTTGTTCCTGCTCTCGATGGGGCTGCTGGTCGCGATCGCAACCGCGAACGTGTCGAACCTGATCATGGTGCGCGCCGCGTCGCGGGCGCGGGAACTGGCGGTGCGCAGCGCAATGGGCGCCAGGGGCAGCCGCCTGCTCCGGCAATTCATCGTCGAAGGCGTAGTGCTCGCCGCGTTGGGTGCGGCGATCTCGTTGCCGGTCGCCTGGCTTGGACTGCAGGGCATTGCTGCGGTGAACGCCGAGCCGGCGTTTCAGCAGATCGCCATCGATGTCCACGAATTGTCGTTCGTCGCGAGCCTCGCACTGATCTGCCCAATCGTGTTCTCGTTGGCGTCGGCCCGCCAGATCCGCTCGCCGGACCTGCGCGCGGTGCTCGCCGCTCAGGGCGGCCGCGGCGCGACGGCGCGTATGCGCGGGCGCAGCGCACTGGTCGTGGCGCAGGTCGCGCTCGCCGTGGTGCTCCTCACCGCCACGGCGTTCGTGTTCAAGAGCATCAACTACGCCTTCAGCCAGCCACTGGGCATGGCGGTCGATCGGCTATTGATCTTCACGCTCGAATTCAACGAGGCCGTCTATCCGGACGTCGACGCGGCGCGCGCCGCCGCCGATGCCACTCGCACCGCCGTCGCCGGCCTGCCCGGGGTGATCCAGGTAGCTGCGGTGAATGCGTTACCAGTGCTTGGCGATACGGGGATGGTGGCCATCACGATTGACGAACACGCGGTCGCGCCTGGCGAGGCGAGTCCGACGGCCGTCGTGACCGGCGCGGACGCCAACGCGATGCAGACGCTGGGAGTGCCGCTCAGGGCCGGACGATGGTGGTCTGAGGGAACGATGATGGGCGCGGTGATCACGCAGGCCGCCGCCGAGCGGTACTTCGGTGGCGTTCAACAAGCGGTCGGCCGGACCGTGTCGTTTCAGCGCGGCCATGAGCGCGTGTCGTTCCAGATCGTTGGTGTCTCAGGCGACGTTGCCAACCTCAATCGCACGATGCTCCCGCCGCCGCGAATCTGGATACCAATGCCGCCGGCCACACGCCGGTTCGCATTTATCGTCGAAGCCGAGGACCCTGCGGCGGTGGCGAGTGGCGTGCGCACGGTCGCGGCATCGGTGGCGCCGTCGGTCGCGGTCGAGAGCCTGCAGACGTTGGCGGAAGCGATGGACCGGGCCAAAGCCAGCGACTACGTGATCATCTTCGCCCTTGCCGGCTTCGCGGTGGTGGCGCTGATCCTCGCGACCGCCGGCCTGTTCGGCGTGATCTCGTATTCCGTATCGCAGCGCACACCCGAACTCGGTACCCGCATGGCGCTCGGCGCATCGGCATCCGCCGTCGTCGCGCTCGTGGCGCGACAATCGTTGACGCTGATTGGCATCGGGCTGCTGATAGGTCTGGCGGGCGGCGTGACCGTCGGCTTCGGGATGCAAAGCATGCTGTTTGGCACGTCGCCCATCGATCCCGTGACGCTGGCGAGTGTCAGCGGCCTGTTGATGGCGGTGTCCCTGCTGGCAACCGCGATTCCCGCTTGGCGCGCGTCGCGAATTGATCCGGTGATCGCGCTACGAAGCGAGTGAAGGGCGGAGCGGCTAAAAAGTGAAGCGGGTGGCAGCGGGTGAACACGAAGTGAGGCGAGTGACCCGTAACCGTTTCACTCGCCTCACCCCTCACTCGTTTGTTACCAGTCGAACTTCACACCGAACTTCGCGATGCGCGGCCCGAGCACGGTCGTCGGCTTCTCGAAGCCGGCGCCCGAGCGCCAATCGATGTTCACCGCGGTGTTTGAATTCATCGCGTTGAACAGGTCGAAGAACAGCCCCACCTTGGCGCGGTCGGCCGCGAAACGTAACTGCTTCTCGACGCGGAAGTCCAGCACCGTCACGTTCTCCTGACGGCGCGTGCCGATCGGCTCGGCCAGGATGATCTGCGCGCCGTAGTTCAATTCGCCGGTGCGGGTTTGGAAGAAGCGGCCGTAGGGCGCGCCGCTCTGCATTTTCAGCACCGGTGTCACGCGCAGGCCCCACCCGGCGTCGACACTGCCGGTCACCTTGGCGTTCCAGTCGGTGTAGTTGTTCAACGTCTTCTCGTTCGGGTTCGAGGGGTAGCTGCCGAACAGCGAGAAGTTCGCGACCGCCGTACCGAAGCGGTTGTTGAAGTAGAGGTTGCCGTACTGCTGCGTCCAGGTGCGCGAGAACGACGCGTTCATCGACCAGCGATTCGAGAAGCGCTTGTTGGCCGAGAACTCGATCGTCTTGAACGTGCCCTCGTAACCGTCGATGTTGCGCGTGACGTTGTTCGCCGGCGTCGTGGTGTCGCTCAGGTTCCACGCCTGCACGTTCTTGTCGTCGCCGTTGCCGTAGACGCCGTCCGGACCCGGATCGACAACGGTGACGGGGATGTTGAAGGCGCTGTGCGGCCTGGAGGCGTTGACCTGCTGCCAGCCGTCGTTGTCCTTCTTCCACACGAACCCGGCGCGCACGCCGAGGTCGGCGACGACCGCGCGCTCGAGGAAGAACGACGCTTCGTCCGCGTACGAGTTGCGCAGGTTGGGATCGATCGAGGCGCCGGCGGTGCCGCCGAAGCGCTGCACCTGCGTGCCGGCCTCGCCCTCCTGGAAGATGCGATCGCCGTTCAAATCGTTCCACACATGATCGGCGAACTGGTTTGCCGTGTTGACGTTCGCCGCGTCGGCGAGATTGACGCCGGGGTTGAAGAAGAATCGTCCCCAGTTCGCCTTCAGCACGGTCCGGCCGTCGCCGGTCAGGTCGTAGATCGCGCCGAAGCGCGGCACCAGGTGGTTGAAGGTGACGATGCTGTCGATCGCGGGATATTCGACCGCCTGCGCGATGAAGCGGCCTGCGGCGACGCGCTGCTCGGGCAGATAGACGCGATAGCGATCCCAGCGTGCGCCGATGTTGAGCGTCAGCTTGTTGATCGTCCAGGTGTCGGTCACAAACGCGCTCGTGGTCGCCAGGGCGCTCCAGCTGTCGCCATTGACCGTGAGGCGGACCTCAACCGGCGTGGTGGCCGACAACGGACCCTGCAGCGAGCCGTTGACGAAGTGCACGACGTTGTCCTTGTAGTACGAGTTCCACAGCGTCTCACCCTTCTCGTCCATGAACTCGCCGCCGGCCTTGAGGTTGTGCGAGCCGCCCGCGAAGCGATCCTTGAAGTAGCTCATCGCACCGGTGTACTGATTACGCCGCCGGCGCAGCTCCCAGTCGCGGCCGCCGCCCAGCACTTCGCGCGTCGTCAGCGATTCGTAGCGCGTGGCGTTGGTGTTGCTGTCGAGTCCGAAGTTGTAGCCGAACTGGCCGGCGCGGATTTCGACGAAGGTGTTCTGGTTCAGCGTGCCGTTCCACTCGCCCTTGTAAACCCAGCTCGGCGAGGCCTGCAGCACAGTCGAATCGGCGGTGATGTGGACCGGCGACGCGACGCGGGTCGAATCGACGCGGTTGGGCTGTTCCTTGGTGCCGTGCTGGATGTAGCCGATCAGCTTGTTCGACTGGTTCAACTGGTAAGTCGCCTTACCGGTGTAGTTGAACAGCTTGGTGTTGAACGGCGTGCCGTCGAGGAAGCTGCCGCCGGCCGGCGCCGCGACCGACGTCTGCTGGTTCAGGTACGAGAAGTGCCCCCACATGCGGTCGCGGATGATCGGACCGCCGACCCCGAGGTTGAGGTTCTTGTATTCCGACAGGCGGTTGCCATCCGGGCGAATCGACGCGCCGGGCGTCGGAGTCGTCTGGGCGGCGGTCAGGTTGCGGGCCTGCAGATCCTCGTTCTCATAGTCGTAATAGAGGCTGACCGACGGCCGATTGCCGCCGCTCTTGCCGACGAACTGCGTCAGCACGCCGGGCGTGTTCATTTCCGCGGAGTTACCGGCCGCGCCGATGAACACCTCTTCGAATGATCCGTAGTCGAGATAGAAGCCGGCGGCCGCCGTGCCTTCGGTCGTGTTGATGCCCTCGATCAGCGGACGGTTCTGTCCCGAATAGCCGTACGCGAAATACGTCGTCTGCGTGCCGGCGGTGGCGCCGCCGACGTCGATGCGATTAAGCGTCACCGACGGGGTCGTCGACAGCAGCGACCACATGTCGCGAGCGTTCGGGATGGACGCCAGTGTCTGCTGATCGTAGTTGGTCTGGATGCGGGTCGCGGTCGTGTCGATGACCGGCGACGCGCCGCTCACCGTGATCGTTTCCTGCAGCGATGCGACGTTGAGCGCAACGTTAACCTGCGCGTTGAAGCCCAGCGTGACGCGGATGCCTTCGCGCACGTTGGTCTGGAACCCGGCGAGCTCGAACTGCAGCCGATATTCCCCCGGCGGCACTGCGGGGAAGCGATAGACGCCGGACTCGTTGGTCACCGCCGTCAACTCGCCGATCTGCGCCGGGCTCGTGGCGGTAACGGTCACGCCGGGCAGCACGCCGCCCTGGCCGTCTTTCACTTCACCGCTGATACTGCCCGTCGAGCTCGCGCCGCCGCCTTGCGCAAACGCTGATGTCGCCAGCGCTGCGACGGCTGCCAGAGCCCAAACAATGTTTCTCCAACCTGTCATGTGGAAACCTCCAGCCGACCGGAAGAGCAAAGCCGGTGCCCGGAGGCGTGGGACGGAAGTCGCGTGCAGTTCACGTCGACACATCACCAGAACACGCGTTCGTCACACGGACATGCGTCCTGTCACGGTGTCTGAAAAAAGTTCCGTGAGGAATGGCGGGCCATCTTCAACCGCGCGGACGCGCGATCCAACGGCGCGAATTAATTCCTGTCCGCCTGTCTGCCTGTCAGGCCTGTCTGCCTGTCTGCCTGTCTGCCTGTCTAAGCAAGCTGCGGGAGCGCGGT
>Ga0196963_10001487_pt1 | contig 15728 bp, 12 predicted proteins | sample S1_5metaG_FD_148600 | JGI IMG/M metagenome (GOLD analysis project Ga0196963, IMG submission 148600) | Soil microbial communities from Anza Borrego desert, Southern California, United States - S1_5 | ecosystem: Environmental > Terrestrial > Soil > Desert | place: USA: California | collected... | reverse complement strand
AGCGTCGGAAGTGAAAATCGAATTCCTGGATGCCAGCGGCAACGTGCTGCGGACGTTCACCGGCACGCCGAAAGCGGCGGCGCCGGCGCCCGCTGAAGATTCCTTCTTCGGTGCTCCTCCGGTGCGGGTCAACACGGCGCGCGGCATCAACCGATTCACCTGGGACATGCGCTACGAGGGGTCGGTGGTGTTCCCGGGCATGATCATGTGGGCGGCACAGCCGCAGCGCGGGCCGGCGGCGCCGACCGGCAAATACAGCGTGCGCATCACCGCCAACGGCGAAACCAAGACCCGCGACTTCAACATCGTGCTCGATCCGCGGCTGGCCGCGGACGGCATCACCGAGGCCGACCTCCACGAACAGTTCAAGCTGTCACTGCGCGTGCGCGACAAGGTCTCGGAAGCCAACCAGGCGGTGATCGATATTCGGGCAGTGCGTCAGCAGATCAACGATCGCTTGCAGAAGGTGTCGGCGCGCCGCAAGAGTGAAATTCAGAAGCTGGCGGATGCGGTGCTGGTGCCGCTGACCGCGGTCGAAGAGGAGGCGTACCAGGTACGCAACCGCAGCGGGCAGGATCCGCTCAATTACCCGATCAAGTTGAACAACAAGATCGCGGCGCTGGCCGGCGTCATCGAAAGTGCCGACAACAAGCCCACGGATCAAAGCGTCGAAGTCTTCAACGAGCTGTCGGCCGAACTCGACAAGCAGATTCAGAAGATGAACGACACGCTGAAAAAGCAGCTGCCGCTGCTCAACGCGGCGCTGAAGCGCGAGAAACTCGACGCCGTCGATCCGAAGGCCAAGCCCGCGGACGCGCCGGCGAAGCCTCGATAGCGGATCGCCCGCGGATGCGGCGAGGCATTCGGGTACGGCACGCTAGACGGCCGCAACGGGGCACGCCGACCAGGCATACTAAAATGTCCGGATGCGCATCGCTCGACGATTCCTGGTGAGCGGCCGTGTGCAGGGTGTGGGTTTTCGATATTTCGCGCAGGATGCCGCGCGGCTCGAAGGCCTGCATGGGTATGCGGCCAATCTGGACGACGGGCGTGTCGAAGTAATCGCAGAAGGCGAGGCCGAGTCGCTGGAACGGTTCGAGCGGGCCTTGCGACGCGGTCCATCGAGCGCGCGCGTTGAACAGGTCCTGATCGACGAGGTGACGCCGACGTCACACGCGGGCGGGTTTTTCATTCGTTAGGCTGGCTGAAGGCGGCACCGTTCATGGATCACTTGAAGAAGAAGATTCGCGAGATTCCTGATTTTCCGAAGCCGGGCATCCTGTTCTACGACATCACGACCCTGCTCTGCGACAGCCAGGGCTTCCGCGACACCGTCGACGCGCTGGCCGCGCCGTTCATGGGAGAAGACATCGACCAGGTGATCGGCATCGAGAGCCGCGGCTTCATCCTGGGCGCGGCGGTGGCCAACCTGCTCGGATGCGGGTTCGTGCCGGTACGCAAGCCCGGCAAATTACCCGGCGCCACGCATAAAGAAGCGTATAGCCTCGAATACGGCGAGAACGCCCTCGAGATCCACCAGGATGCGTGCGCGACCGAGAAGCGGATCCTGGTCGTCGATGACGTCCTCGCGACGGGCGGCACGGCCAAGGCAACCCTCGACCTCGCGCGGAAGGCAGGCGGCAACGTCATCGGCATCGCGTTTCTGATCGAGCTCGACTTCCTCAATGGCCGCGCGAAGCTGCCGGGAGAAAACGTTTATTCGGTGTTGCACTACTGAAAGCTGATCGCTGACAGCTGATCGCTGATAGCTGATCGCGCGTGTAGCTCAGTGGATAGAGCACCCGCCTCCTAAGCGGGGGGTCGCAGGTTCAACTCCTGCCACGCGCACCAACTCTTGCTCGCAGCAAAGGCGATGTATTCACACCCGACGCAAACGACGCGTGCCGAGCGGACCGCGACGCTGGACAGAAGGTAAGATAGGGACGCAATGAAAACGACCGAGCGCCATCATTTGAAAGACAACGAGCTGGCCATCGCGCTGGGCCAGGCGCAGACCTGGGCCGCCGGCAACTCGCGCACCCTGCTCACCACCGTTGGCGTGATCGTGCTGGTCGGCGCCGCCGTGCTCGGCTACCTGATGTGGCGCGGCAGCGTCGACAACCGCGCGCGCACCATGCTCGCCGAAGCCATGGTCGTCGAAGAGGCGCGGGTGATGCCGCCGGCGCCGCCGAGCGGCACGACCAACGATCCCAACGCCCTTGGCGGGCAGTTGCCAGGCACCTATCCCACGGAACGGGCCAAGCTGGAAGCCGCGCTGCCGAAGTTTCTCGCCGTGGCCGACGCGTACCCCACGCACGACGCGGGACTGACGGCGCGGTACCACGTGGCGAAGACGCTGGTCGCGCTCGGGCGCTTCGACGAGGCGATTACTCACTACGACCAGGTGGCGGCGCGCGGCTCGGGGTTGCTGGCCAAGAGCGCGCGGCTCGGCAAAGCCGAAGCGCAGCTGCGCGCCTCGCAGTTCGATCCGGCGATTGCCACGTTCAAGCAGATCGTCGATTCGAAAGACGCGCAACTGCCTCAGGAAGCGATGCTGATGGAGCTGGCTCGCGCGTACAGGCTCGCCGGCAAGACCGATGACGCACGCACAACGCTGAACCAGGTCGTCGAGCAACACGCCGACACGCCCTACGCCGCTGAAGCGCGCGCCGAGCTCGAGAAGCTGAAAGGGTAGACCGGCACCGCGCGCCGTTGGCGCGCCGCTTGCTGCGCACGTCGCTGATGCGTCACTCACCAGCGGTTTTTCTTGTGGCGGCGGGGATCATCGCCGCATCGGTGTCGTCGGCTGCTCAGACACCACCCACGTCGTACCCGGCGGTGGCGACCCGGCAGCCACTCCCTGAACCGACATTACCGCCGCTGCCGCCGGCCGGCGGGACCTTCATTGAGCCGACCTTCCGTACGGCCGTGCTTCGCGTCACGGACGCGTCGACGCGGCCCGGCGAGACCGGCCGCTCCTACACGACACCGTCAGCCGCGCATCAACTGGCGTGGAATGCGACCTCGGACCGCTTTTACATCCGCAGCGTGGACGGCACCTTCATCCCGTACACCTTCGACGCGACGCTGATGCACGCCAGTCGCATCCGGCCCGCGAGCGGTGGCAACGGCGGCCTCACGATCGCCTCGCAGGTCGAGCCGCAGTTCAGTTTCACCTCGCGCGATACGTTGTTCGTGTCGCGCCAGGACGCCGCCAACGACTGGCCGGTCATCCAGCGTTTTGATTTCGCGACGCTGACCTACACGGATATCGTCAACCTCGGCACGCTGTCCCCGGTGGGGACGGGAACCTACGCGGGCGCGCTATCCTCCAGTGCCGGGTCGCCGGAACGCCTCAGCGTGATCTTCGGCGGCCAGCAGGACACCCATTACAAACTCGCCGTATTCGACAGCACCGGCGCACGCGCGGTGGTGCTGAATTCCGCCGACTCGTGGATCGAGCGCAGCGGCGTTCGACGCGCCACCAACGTTCCGCTCGGCTTCAACCTGCACCACGCCTGGATCGACAAGTCCGGGCGCTATGTCGTGCTCTATCCCGTCGCCGCGCGCCCGGTACCCTTCGTGATCTGGGACACCGACACCGACGTGCTGACGCCGGTCAGCTGGCTCGCGGATGGTCATGATGCGCTCGGTTTCGCACAACAGGTCAACCAGTCATGCTGCACGACGACGTCGTACGACGCCGCGCAGTGGCAGCATCGCCGCCTGGCGACGCCAACGTCGACCACGGATCTGATTGTGCCGGTGCTGACGCCGCAGCAGGTCTATCTGGCCGACCATACGTCCTGGAACAACGCCCACCGCACCCGGCAAGTGCCGGTGCTGTCGTCGACCTATCGCTATTACAACGGCGGCTTGAACACCACGCCGTGGCGGGCCTGGGACGATGAGCTGATTGCGGTGCAGACCAGCGGCGGCAGCACGGTCTGGCGCTTCGCTCACCATCGATCCGATGTCGAATACGACGGCAACCCCTCTGCAACCTACTTCTGGTACCTGCCGCGCGCGGTGATCTCGCCGAATGGCAGGTGGGCCCTGTTCACGTCCAATTGGGAGAAATCCTTGGGCCTCGCCACTGGCGCGGAACCGGGCGGCGCCTACCGCACCGATGTGTTCGTGGTGTCGCTGAGCCTCACGGCGCGCCAGGCGCTGTCGATTGTTTCGTCACCTCTCGCAGGAAAGTGAATTCCGCGGAGGGCGACAGCCTGACGCCGGCGATGCCGGTACGTGACACGGCGACGTTGGTCTTGTACCACAGGCTGATGTACGGCGCGTCTTCGGCGATCAGCCGTTGCGCCTCGGCGTAGAGACGCCGCCGCTCGGCGTCGCTGGCCGCGATCATCGCCGCATCGATCAGCCGATCGACCTCGGGGTTCTCGTAATAGCCGCGATTGAACCCGGTGGGCGGCATCTGCTTCGAATGAAAGACGCGGCGCAGCATGTCCGGGTCGGACACGCCGACCCATTGCAGCGTGAACAGCTGGAAGTTGCCCTTCAACACGTCGGTATACAACGTCGCAAATTCGTAGGAGCGGACGTCGAGGTCGATGCCGACGGCTTTGAGGTCCTGTTGGATGACGGCCGCCTGGAGCCGGATGAACTCGTTGGTCGAGACTTTCAAGGACAACCGCAACCGCGGCGCCGGGCCGTCGCCGTCAGGATCCGGATACCCGGCCTCGTCCAGAAGGGCGCGTGCTGTGTCAGGGTGATACGTGAATTGAAACACGCCTTCGTCGAACGCCCACGAGGCGGGCGGCAGAATACCGATGGCCGGCCGCGCCAGGCCGCGGCGAAGGTAGTCGACAATGGCTTGCCGGTTGATCGCGTAGCCGAGCGCGTGACGCACGCGTTTGTCCTTGAGGACCGCATCGCGCATGTTGATGCCGATGTACGCGTAGTCGGTCCCTGGTGACTCGGCGATGGTGACCGACTTTTCCTCCGCGAGCTGATGAATCACGTCCGGCGACAGATCGTTGACGACCATGTCGACGGTGCCCTTGCGCAGTTCGAGCGCGCGCATGATCTCGTCGGGCACCACCTTCAGCACGACGCCATCGTTTGCCGGCCTGCCGCGAAAATACTCGGCAAAGGCCGCGAGCTCGACGCGGTCATCGACCGCGGCACTCACGAATCGATACGGCCCTGTGCCGATTGGCCGATCGCGCAGCTCGGGTCCCGCGCCGTTCGGCACCACCGGCATCACCAGCTGAATCGGGAACGAGCCGAACGGTTCTTTCAGCGTGAAGCGCACGGTCAACGGATCGACCGCCTCGACGCGGTCCAGCGTGCGATACGCGCCCTTGCGCGCCGACACGAAGTTCGGATCGATGAAGCTGTTGAACGTGAACACCACGTCAGCCGAGGTCAGCTCGTGACCGTCATGAAATTTCACGCCGGGCCGGAGCCGCACGACGTAGGTGAGCGGATCGACCTGCTCCCAGTCGGCCGCCAACCCGCCGACCACTTTCAACTGGTTGTCGAGCGCCAGCAGGTTGTCGTAGATCAGCTGGTGAACCCGTTGCGACGTTTCGTCGCTGCCGACGCGCGGATCGAGGCTGTTCGGGGAGGTCAGGACCGCCACCGTCACCACGTTCGAAGGGCTTGGCGTCGCGCAGGCAGTGCCGATCAGCGCGAGCCAGGCGCAAAGGAGTACACCGTTGCCGCACGTCATGACGACCCGTCTACCTCGCGCTTCAGTTCTTCCAGCAGGCGCAGCGCATCGAGCGGCGTCGTGCGGTTGATGTCGATCTCACGAATCCGCTCTTTGAGTTTTTCGTCGACAGGGGAGGGCGACTGGAACAAGCCGAGTTGCTGTTGCGCAGCGGGCGGCGCGCCGCTCAACGCCGGCTTGCCGCCGCGGCTCAGCTCGTCCTGCTCGAGCGAATTCAGGATGTCTCTCGCGCGGCTGATCACGGACGGCGGCAGACCGGCCAGCCGCGCGACCTGAATGCCGTAGCTGCGATCCGATCGGCCCGGCAGGATCTTGTGCAGGAAAATGATGTCGTCCTTGTATTCGCGCGCCGCGACATGGAAATTGACGACGCCGCCGAGCGCGTCGGCGAGGTCGGTGAGCTCGTGATAGTGCGTTGCGAACAGCGTCTTCGGCCGTGACCTGGCATCCGTCGCCATGTGCTCGGCCACGGCCCAGGCGATGCTGAGGCCGTCGAAGGTCGCGGTTCCCCGGCCGATTTCGTCGAGGACCACGAGACTCTTCGAGGTGGCGCCGCTCAGGATGTTCGCGGTCTCCTGCATTTCGACCATGAACGTCGACTGCCCGCGCGCAATGTTGTCCGACGCGCCGACCCGCGCGTAAAGGCGATCGATCAACCCGATTTTCGCTTCGCGCGCCGGCACGAACGATCCGGTCTGGGCCAGCACGCAGAGCAGCGCCACCTGGCGCAGGTAGGTCGACTTGCCGCCCATGTTGGGCCCGGTCAGGATCACCAGTTGGTGTGTGGTCGAATTGAGCGCGATATCGTTCGGCACGAACGTGCCGCCGGCCAGCCGCTCGACGACCGGATGCCGCACATCGAGGGCGCTGAGCTCGTCGCCGTCGTGGACGTGCGGCTTGGTGTAGTTGCACGCCGTTGCGGTCTCGGCGAGCGCCGCCAGGACGTCGATGCCGGCCACCGCGCGCGCCGTGTCCAACACGCGCGGTGATTCAGCGGCAACGCGCTGCCGGAGCGCTTCGAACACCTCGAGCTCACGCGCGACTATCCGCTCGTCCGCGCCCAGCACCTTCTCCTCGTACTCCTTGAGCTCCGGCGTGATGTAGCGCTCACCGCCGGCCACCGTCTGCTTGCGGATGAAATGAGCCGGCACCGCGTGCAGGTTCGACCTCGAGACCTCGATGAAGTAGCCGAACGTCCGGCTGAATCCCACCTTCAACGACTTGATGCCGGTGCGGGCGCGTTCGCCCTCTTCCATCTCCGCGATGACCTGCTTGCCCGAGCGGCTGATGCGGCGCAGGTCGTCGACTTCCGGGTCGAAGCCGTCACGCACGAAGCCGCCGTCGCGCGCCAGCGCCGGCGGCTCGTCGGCGATCGCCTGATCGATCCAGTCGCGCAGGTCCTGCAGCGGGTCGAGCTCGCCACGCAGACTGCGCAGCAGCGGCGCCTGGCATTCCTGCAGCAGCAGCGCCAGCCGCGGCACCGCGGCCAGCGATCGTGACAGCGCCATCAAATCGCGGGGGCCCGCGGTCGACAACGCGATGCGGGCGATCAGGCGCTCGAGGTCCTGCACCGACTTCAGCGTCTCCCGCGCCTTGCCACGGTCGGTGGTCCTGACCGCGAGCTCTTCGACGGCATCGAGGCGATCGCGGATCGGCTCGAGCGCGGTGAGCGGCCGCAGCAGCCACGTGCGCAGCAGACGGCAGCCCATCGGCGTGACGGTCCGATCGATTTCGTCGAGCAGCGAGCCGGCGCGGCCGCCATCGGCCGCCTGCACGATCTCCAGATGCTTCAGCGTCGTCGGGTCGATCAGCAGGCCGTCGGCGAGCTGGCGCAGGCGGACAGAGCGGACATGCGCGAGCTCGGCCTTCTGCGTATCGCGCAGGTGCCGCACCAGCGCGCCGGCCGCGCACACCGCCGCCGGGCGCCGTTCGAGGCCGAAGCCTTCGAGGCTTTGCACGCGCAACTGATCGAGCAACGTCTGCCGCGCGGTTTCAAGCTCGAAGTGCCAGCCGTCAATCTCGGTGATCGCCGTGGCGTTCTGCGTGATTTCGGGCAGCGCAGCCGCCGCGTCGTATCCGGTCGCGACGACGATCTCGCGCGGCCGCAGCACCGCGATCTCGGCGCGCAACGCCGCCAACCCCTCAGCCCCTGCGTACTCGGCGACGTCGAACTCGCCCGTCGACACGTCGACCAGCGCCACGCCGAATTCTCTCGACGTCGCAACAATCGCCATCAGGAACGCGGGTTCCTTCGCGTCGAGATACGCCGCGTCGGTGAGCGTACCGGGCGACACCACGCGCACGACGTCACGTTTGACGACGCCCTTGGCGGTCTTCGGATTTTCGATCTGCTCGCAGATCGCGACGCGATAGCCCTTTTTGACGAGCCGTGTGATGTAGCCATCGGCGGCGTGAAATGGCACCCCGCACATCGGCACGGCGGTCCCCGAGGCGTCCTTCGAGCGCGACGTCAGCGTCAGGTCGAGCGCGCGCGAGGCGACCAGCGCGTCTTCGTAAAACATCTCGTAAAAATCGCCCATCCGGAAAAACAGGATCGCGTGGCGGTACTGGCGCTTCGCGTCGAAGTACTGCCGCATGGCCGGCGTCAGGTTCTGCGTCGGCGCTGACTGGGATGGTGCTTGGGACACGGCGAGAAAAGTTGATCGAGTATACGCTTAGACGTTGCTGATTCTCAGCCTTGACACGACGACGCGGGGCGGCAGCGTCGCGGTGTGCGACGAGGATCGTGTGCTGGCGCTGTTGCGTGGCGATGAGTCCCGGACGCACGGCGAACGGGTGCCCGGCGAGCTGGCGCGCGCGTTAGCTGACGCAGGCATCACGAAACATCAAATCGATCTGCTCGCCGTCGCCACCGGACCCGGGGCGTTCACCGGACTTCGCATCGGCCTCGCGGCGATGCAGGGACTGGCGATGACGCTGCAGAAACCGGTCGCCGGCGTGTCGGCGCTCGACGCGCTTGTCGAGCAGGTCGCCGGCGAAGCCGATGTGATCGTGCCGTGGATGGACGCGCAACGCGGCGAAGTGTTCGCGGCCGTCGTGGACGGCGCATCCAGGCGCACGATCGAGCCGGCGACCGCCGGACGCCCTGAGGCGCTCCTCGCCGCGTGGCAGCTGCATCTCGATCGCCGCGCCATCTTCACCGGCGACGCCGTGGTCCGCGATGCGGCGATGCTGACGCGCGCCGGGTGGCGCGCGCGCCTACCGGATCCGCTCGCGCCGCACATCGCATGGCTGGCGCGGCGCATGGCTCTGCGAGACGAAGCCGGCCCCCCGCACGCCCTGACACCTATTTACGTGCGAAAGCCGGACGCCGAGATCGAACGCGAGCGCAGGGTTCGATCATGATCGGGGTCGAGCGCTTGTCCGGTTCCGAAGACCTCGACGGCGTACTCGCCATCGAGCATGCGTCGTTCAACAACCCCACAACGCGGGAATGGTACGAAGCCGAGTTGAAACGGCCGGAGGTCTGTCACATCTACGTCCTGCGGCTGCCGGACATGCCGGTGGCGGCGTTTTGCGCGTTCTGGCTCGTTGGCGATCAGGCGCACATCAACCAGTTCGCGGTCTGGCCGCACCTGAGACGCCGGGGTTTCGGGCTACAACTATTAGAGGCGGTCATCGCGGAAGCGGCACATCTTGGGGCCGTCGAATTGACGCTCGAGGTCCGGGAATCGAACCTGGCGGCGCTGCAGCTGTACCAGCGCGCCGGATTCGCGCGCGCCGGAACGCGGAAGAACTACTACACCAATCCCGTCGAGGACGCCCTCATCCTCATCCGTAAGATGGCCTAGCTGCCCGGTTTTTTCGAGGACGCGATTCCGCGGGTTCGACCGTGGTGCATTTGTGTTACATTCCGGCGTATAGGGGCGGTGACATCACGCACCGAAACCCGGAAGGGAGGCGGAACACGATGGCAGAGGACTTGAAGACCTTGCTCATCGAGACCAACCAGGAATTCCGCGAGTTGGCCTCCAAGCACCATTCACTCGACGATCGCCTGCACGAACTCGAAGCCAAGCACTACCTCTCAGACGCCGAGCAATTCGAAGAAATCAGCATCAAGAAACGCAAACTGTTGGTCAAGGATCAAATGGAGATGATCCTGCGGCAGCACCGTTCGAGCAGTCCGCAAGGCATGTCCGCGTAAACTTTAAAGGGCACCCTTTCCGGGTGCCCTTTCACCGTCACAACTCACAACCGCGACGATTGGTCCCGCAACGCCGCGGTCCCAACGCCTTTCAAGACCGCCGCACCCGACGACTCCTGTAATATCGAGAGATGCTTATCGATCGGGCGGGATGGCCCTTCATCCTCGGCGCCCTGATCATCGCCGTTGGCGTGGGGTTCTGGCTGGGGCGCGCGTGGTCGGTGCCCTTTCTCATCCTGGCCGCGTTCTTCCTGTTTTTTTTCCGCGATCCCAACCGGCAGCCGCCGCCGGGCGCCAATCTCGTCCTGTCGCCGGCCGATGCGCGCGTGATGGTCGCCGGGGCCACGGAGTGGCCCGGAGCGCCGGCGGGTGAGTGGCAGGTCGTCAGCATGTTCCTGTCGCCGGTCGACGTGCACGTCAACCGCACGCCGGTGGCAGGGGTCGTGACGAAGGTGGAGTATCATCCCGGAAAATTCCTGCCCGCGTACAAAAAGGAAGCCGGCGAGCTGAACGAATGGACCGAGGTCTGGTTCGACAGCCCGGGCGGCCCGGTCGTCGTCCGCCAGATCGTCGGCATCCTGGCCCGGCGCATCGTCTGCCGTCTGACGGAAGGCCAGCGCGTGTCCGCCGGGGAGCGGTTTGGCGTGATGAAGTTCGGATCGCGCATCGACATGTTCGTGCCGCGCTCGGCGAGCATTCGCGTCAAGGCGGGTGACAAGGTCGTCGGCGGCGAGACGACGATCGCAACGCTCGCCGAGTAGCGATCGTCGAAGAGACAGATGAAGCAGAAGCGCATCCAGGAACCCAAGCTGTTGCACATGCCGGCGACGCGCGGCCACGACCGCCGCGGCATCCGCCGTGGTGTGTCGCTGCTGCCCAGCCTGTTCACGATCGCCAACCTGTTCTGCGGCTGGGCGTGCGTGGTGCATGCGATGCGCGGCGAGCTGGCGACGGCAGCGCCGTTCATCGGCATCGCGGTCGTGCTCGACATGCTCGATGGACGGATCGCGCGCATGACCGGCACAACCAGCGATTTCGGCGTGCAGCTCGATTCGCTCGCGGATCTGATTTCGTTCGGCATGGCGCCCGCAGTGCTGGCGTTTCAGTGGGGGTTGCTGCCGCTCGGACGCATCGGCTGGGCGGTCGGCTTCATGTATTTGACGGCCGCCGCGCTTCGGCTCGCGCGGTTCAACATCCAGGTGAATCCGGACAAGCGCTACTTCATCGGCCTGCCGAGTCCCGCCGCGGCTGGATTAGTCGCATCGACGGTGTTTTATTTTCCCGCTGGATTGCAGACGCGGCCGATCGCGTGGCTCGGCACCGTGATGCTGATGGTCCCGGCGGTGCTGATGGTCAGCTCGATCAGGTTCCAGAGTTTCAAGACGTTCGATCTGCGAATCCGCCGAGGATGGCGCGGCTTGTTCCTGGTCGCCGCAGGCATCGCACTGCTGGTCGCGTATCCACACGAAGTCCTGATCGTGATGGCGTACACTTACTTCGGATCGGGATTCGTCGGCGAGGTCATGAACCGGATGCGCGGCCACGCCGTCCCTGTCGACACCAGTCACACGCATCAACGCCGCGCACAAGACGCCTCCTGATTTCCGGCCCGTGCGATCGGCCACGAGCCGCCCACGGTCGGTCACCCTGCGCGCGTGCGTCAGCGTTGCGGCAGCGTCATGGTCACCGTGGTGCCGCGGCCCCGCTCCGAACTGACGGCGATCGTGCCGCGGTGCGCTTCGACGTTGCGCTTCGCGATGGTCAGACCGAGCCCTGTTCCAATCGCTTTCGTCGAGAAGTACGGTTCGAAGATCTTCGACGCGTATTCAGGGTCCATGCCCACCCCGGTATCGGTGACGCGCAGCTGGACCAGGCCGTCGGGAGTGAGCGCGGCATCGATCGTCAACAGCCCGCCGTTCGGCATCGCGTGCAGCGCGTTTTCAATGACGTTCGTCAACGCTCGGCCGATCAACATGCGATCGACGCGCAACGGCGGCAGCCCCGACGGCACGTCGGTTTCGATCGCGACGCGCCCGGCAAGCCCCGACCGATACGGATCGACGACTTCCTCGACGAGCTCGGCGAGACTGGTGTCGACGGGGCGCGGTTCCGGGGAGGTCGCAAAGCTCGAGAACTCCGATGAGATCTGCCGCAGCAGCCGCACCTGGCTGAGGATGTTCGACACACACTCGTCGATCACGGCGCCCATCGGCTTGCCCTGATCGAGGTGCACCCGCCGCAGGTGCTCGGCGTTGAGCTGAATCGGGGTCAGCGGGTTCTTGATGTCGTGCGCGACCTGTCGCGCCATGTCCGCCCAGGCGGCAAGACGGTTGGTGCGTTCGAGCTCGCCCCGCTGCCGCAGCAGATCGTCGGCCATCTGGTTGAACGCCTCGACGAGGCGCCGCAGCTCGTCCGACGAGGTGGCCAGCACGCGGGCGTCGAGATCGCCGCGGGCGATTCGCCGCGTTGCCCGCATCAGGCGGTTGACCGGATCGGCGATCCGCTCGGCCATGTAATAGCCGATCGCCGCACCGAGCATGATGAATACGATCGCGGCGAGCATGACGCGCCGATCGAGCTCCTCGATCTGCGCCTCTGTTTCCTGCTGGCGCGAAGCCAGGGGAATGGTCAGGACGGCTTCACGGCCCTCGAGCTGCACCGGTGTCGCGGCGATCAAGTACTCGAGGCCGCCGGCCTGTTCGCGGCCCACGAACGACGGCCGCCCCTCCAGGAAAATCGCGCGGTACACTTCGTCGGGCGTTCGACTCGGCAGGAGCCCGGAGGCAAACAAGTTCCGCTCGCTCGAGGCGAGCAGGCTCGGACCGTCGAAAATGTTGACGTCCTGCGCCACGACGCGGCTGAGCCAGACGATCAGATCGTCTGCGACTGCCGACTGTCCGACGAACGCGCGGAGGTCCTGGAAGACGCGGCCGGCCACGGTCGTCAGGCGGGTCGCTTCACTCTCGATGTCGGCGAGCATCAGGTTCGCCATGTAGGCGCGCGACACCAGCGCCAGCGCCAGCACCGGGACGATCGCCGCCGCGACGAACGCCAGGAACAGCTTCCGATAGAAACTGGCGCGCACCTCGGCGAGCAGTTCGCGGCCCGACGCCGGCGCGCGTCCCACCAGCAGGTTGAACAGCATCCCGCCCAGGACCGCGGCCACGAACACGATAAAGGCCAACGCGAGGAACTCCGCCTCGGCGACCACGTGGCCGAAGCCGTCCTGCCGTCGCGTGCCCAGCACGTAGATCGCGCCTCGATCGTTCAACACGAACGCATCGAGCGACTCCGACTGCCGCGTCAGCGTCGTCCAGAACGGCGTGCGCGTCGAATTCGCGCGCTGAAACGCCGCGTCCGGCAGCGGCGGCGCGCCCTCGACCGAGCTGTAGAGCACGCGGCGACTCCAGCCGTACACGTAGAACTCGACATCGGCGCGCGGCCGCGGCTGCGGCCGTGCCTGACCGGACCGCATCAGCGCCACGTACGGATTCAACGCGGAGATGAACGACAGGTTGCTGTAATCGAGCATCGAATGGATGACGACCGAGCCGGCACGGCGGCCGTCGGCCATGCACAAGGCTTTACCGGCGTGAAGCAGCCGGCGCTCTTCGGAAAACAGCGGCGAGACCTCTTCGAGAACGTCCCAGTCGCACGACGGTTCGCTCCACGGCTGCGGCTGCGTGAAATCCGGCAGGTTCATCGCGAAGCGGCTGACCATCGCGCCGGCGGCGTTGTGCAGTTCCACGCTCGACGTCAGTCGTTCGGTGGCGAGGCTGGTCTGCGACCAGACGAGAAACGCTGCGTCCGTCGGGGGCGGACCGGCCGGTGCGGGATCGCTCGCGCGCACCAGATCCTCGAGCGCCACGAGTCGGTCGATCTCGACGAGCGCCTTGCGAAGTTTGGTATGCAGATCCTGCCGTTGATTGCGAACTTCCGGCGCATAGCGCTGCTCGATCAAATTGCGCCGCGCGCGTTCTGACGCATCGACCAGCGACGGATAGAGGACCAGCGATGGTAAGGCGACGGCGAGGAAGGACAGCAGCAGGCGCAGCGCCTGCGATTCACGCCGCTCGAGCGGCGCGTAGCGATGCGCGACCCATGCCGCCGTCGCCGCAAACAGCACGATGACGAACGACGGCCATTGCGGCGCGCGATCGTCGGCCGCCAGCAGGATGAACAGGATCGCGCCGGGCAACAGCCAGATCCCGAACGCGCGCAGCCGCCAGGACGTGCGCCGCGCAGGGAAGATCCATGGTGACCACGCCAGGCGATAGATCAGGACCGCCAGTCCGACAATCGCCGCGTTGAGCGCGACCAGGCCGATGATCACCGGCATGCGAACCGCATCGAGGCGATCGAGCGCGAAGCGAACGATGTCGACCGGTGCCTGCGCCAATTGCTCCCGCAGGAACCATTCGTAGGCCATGACCAGCGCGGTCACCGAGACGCCGGCGGCCAGTTGTACGAACACGAATAGCGTCGCGGTCGACGCGTCATCCACCAGCACGACGCCGATTCCCGGCCGGTGCGCCGCGCGCCACATCCGGAAGCTCGATCCCGCGAGCACGACCAGGCCGGCAACGACGAGCGCGTTCAGGAAGAAGTCGATTGGCGAGGCGAGCGCAACATTCGCAAATGCCGTCCACGATGTTTCCGGAACGAGCGAGACCTCCGCGAGTCCGGCTTTCCTCAGCGCAACCCAGAGCACCGCGCGCGCGATCAGCAGCAACGCCGCAATCGTCAGGGTCAGGATCGTCACGCCGCGTACCGATCGCGACAGCGCACGCCAATCGAGCAACGGTCCGGTGATCAGCAGCACCAGCAACGCCAGCAGCGTCAGCTCCGCCGCGAGCCAGCGATCGCGAATGCGCTGTCGCGCCACCTGCAGGTCGGCGTCCGACACGCTCACCGCGGCCAGCGGCTCGCCTGTCGACGACCGCACGACGAACGCATCCGGCCCGGCCGCGGTCGCACCTTCAAAGGGGAGCCGCAGCGCCACCGGCGCGATGCTGGTATCGATCGCGAATTCCGCCCCCGCGAAACTGCCGGTCGATGATCGCGGCAACGGCGCTTCGGCGACGATCGCGCCAATGTGTCGCTCGCTGTTGGCCGGATCGACGATGGGCTGCACTCGGACGAGTTGCAGGCCCTGACTCGTTTGCGCGAGGAACGACGCGGCCGGTCCCGTTCGACGCACCGGCGAGATGTCTTCCGAACGCCCGCGCCACGCCACGGGTTCGTTCGCGGCGCCGTAAACCGTGACCGACACGTCGTGCGCGGCGCCGGCCGCGGAAGTCTGATCGAACAGGTGCCGGATCGCGGTGGTGTCGCCGGCTTCGGCCCGCCGCATCAGGTCGGCGTCCAGGGTGATCCCGCGCACCGCGCCATCCAGCCGGCCTGCGAGACGGGCGAACTGGCCTTCCACCTCCGCCCTTAACCGCGCGCGAGACGTTCCGAGATCGCCCCCCAGCTGCGTCCGTTCAATCACCAGCGCCGCCACGGCGATGGCGGCGGCGGCGACGATACCGCCAAGCGCGATGCGAAGGGCGGCGCGCCTGACAAAGGAGGGGAAGGTCATCCGCACCGCCATTGTAGAATGGCCAAGTTCTGCTGAAGCTCTCTCTCAAACGCGGCGCCCTCGTCGCCGCCGCCAATTGGCAGATCGTGCTCGTCCAGTTCGTTGCCGACACGCTGTTCAAGACCTTGATGGCCGTGCCGATCGTGGGCGGCCTGGTGCTCGTGGCGCTGGTGGTGGGCGGCAACCCGTTCGATCTGTTACGCCTCGACGATCTCACGCAAACGGTGTCGACGATGGTCGGCGTCCTGTTGGCGCAGCCGGTCGCCCTTGCGGCATTCGTGCTGGCG
>Ga0196963_10001486_pt1 | contig 15741 bp, 12 predicted proteins | sample S1_5metaG_FD_148600 | JGI IMG/M metagenome (GOLD analysis project Ga0196963, IMG submission 148600) | Soil microbial communities from Anza Borrego desert, Southern California, United States - S1_5 | ecosystem: Environmental > Terrestrial > Soil > Desert | place: USA: California | collected... | reverse complement strand
GCAGCGCCGGCGCGCCGAGCGGCGCGGCCGGCCGCAGCACGGCGAGGTCGAGCCCCGGCGCCAGCCCGACCACGGCGGCCGGCACGGCGCGGCCGTCGGCGAGGCGCAGCAGCGGCGCCGCCAGGCCCTCGGCCACGTGGCGGCTGGTGACGACGTGGCCGGCGCCGTCCCACACCACGCCGCTGCCGAAGCGGCGGCCCTCCGCCGCCGCGCCCTCGACCGCCACCACCGAGGGCGCCGCGGCGGCCCAGGCGGCGGCCGGGTCGCCGCCGGCGTCGCACAGCGCCGCGGCCGGCCCGGCCAGGAGGATGCCGAGGCCGCCGAGACCTGCTAGAACGAGGCTGCGCATGGGAGGTCTCCCGCTGTTCCCGCCCCGCGGGGCAAGACCCGTGCCAGGACCGAGGCCCGCACCGATGCCGCAATACCAACGCCCAAGCTCAGACGCGGTTCCGCCGGCCCGGCAGGAGCTGCCCGGCGGCCGGCAGAAGCTGCCCGCCGCCCCCGCCTTGGCCCCCGCCCTGCTCGCCCTCCTGCTGGCGGCCCCCGGGGCGGCGGCGCAGGCGCTGGGCGGGCCGCCCGGCCCGCCGACCGGCGAGGCGGTGCTGACGCGCGACGTGGCGGTGAAGGGGGCGGCGGACGGCGGCGGCCCGGCGGTGCAGGATCTGCGGCGCGGCCAGACGGTGGTGGTCTACGGCACGCCGCGCGGCGGCGGCTGGACGCAGATCGGCCGCGACGGGCGGGAGATCGGCTACGTGCCGGGCGACGCCCTCGCCTCGCCGCTGCGCCCGCGCGAGGTGGCGGAGCGGGCGGCGGCGGTGGCGGCGGGGCCGCCGTGGCTGCGGGGGGAGCGCCTGGCCGGCACCCATGTGGCGGCGGCCGAGATGAAGGCCCGCAGCGGCAGCGGCAAGGCGGCGAAGGCCGTGACGCTCAAGCCGGGCGAGCCCCTGGTGCTGGACGGCTTCGACGGCGCCCGGCCGCGCTGGCGGGCGCCGGGGCGCGACGGCGCGGTGGCGGTCGGCGGGGCGGCCCTGCCGGTGGTGGCGGTGCTGCCGCACGGCGGGGCGGCCCAGCCGGGCGGGCGCTTCTACCTCGCCAAGCTGGGGGCCTATCCGACGCCGCTGGAGGCGGCCGACGCCTGGGCGGCGCTGGCCGGCGACCCGGGGGCGCCGCACCGCGACAGCCCCCATGCCGGGCGGCAGGTCTTCGTCTATCCGCTGGCGGAGGGCGGCCGGCTGAGCTACAGCCTCGCCTTCGGGCCGTTCGACCGCGCCGGCGCCGACGGCGCCTGCGCCGCCATGGCGGCGCGGCTGCGGGATTGCTGGCTGGTCGAGGTCGAGGCGCGCTGAGGCCCCGGGCGGGGCCCCCGGTCAGGCCGCCAGGGCCGGGCGCTCGGCGGCGCGGCGCGGCAGGCGGCGGCCCATGTCGACCAGGAAGCGCCGCAGCGCCTGGGGATCGATACCGTCGCGCCGCAGCACGGCGAGCAGGGTGGGATCGGCGAGCATCTCGGCCAGCGTCGGTTCGGTGCGGCTCTGGATCATCGTCGTCTCCCTCGGCTCGGCCCTGCGGGCTCTCATTGCGCGTTCCGGTCCGGCGCCATCCTTCCGGCCCGGCCCGCAGTCTAGACCAGGACCCCTGGTTTCGACTAGCTGCAATTCGATCCCGCGCCCCGCCTCATCCATCGGGAGGAGGCCGCCCCGCGGCGGCGGGGCGGCGGGCCGGCGTCAGAAGCGCCGGCGGTAGCGCAGGCCGAGCTCGGCCTGGGGCGCGGCGTCGGCGTCGTGGCCGGGCTGGAGGCGCCCGACGGCGCCGAGCTCCAGGCTCTCCCCCGCGGCCAGCGGCAGGCTGTAGGCCGCCTCGATGTCGATCTCGCCGCCGCTGGGGGCGAGGCCGACGCGCCGCCGCTCGGACACGATCGCGCCGTCCAGGGTGCGGCCGACCGGCAGGGTCAGCTCGGCCGAGCCGGACTCGACCCGCAGCGGCCGGCTGACCGCCAGGCTGAGGCGGTCGCCGCCGGCCCACAGGTTGTCGATGGCGGCGCCGCCGCCGAAGGCCGCGCTGCCGATGGCCGAGAAGCCGCCGAGCAGCCCGCCGCCGGCGCCGCCGACATCGGTCAGGCCGTAGGTGGCGCTGCCGAACAGCGACAGGGAGCCGGTCACCGGCACGCTGGCGAAGGCGGTGGCGAAGGCGGTGCCGACCCGGTCGCCGAAGGCCAGCGCGCCCTCGGCGCTGCCGCCCAGCACGCTGCCGCGCTCGCTCAGGGCGCCGATCTGCAGGCCGGCGCGGCCGCGCGGCGCCCAGCCGCGCGACAGCTCGGCCACGGCGGCGCTGCGGTCCCAGCCGGCCTCGCCGTCCTCGGCCGCCGCGGCGCCGACCGAGAGGCGCCAGCCGGCGCCGAGGTCGCCCGCCAGGGCGAGGCCGTCGCCCCCGGCCACCAGGCCGAGCAGCGGGCCGTCGAAGGTGCCGCCGCCCGCCAGGCCGGCCCCGGCCGCCTCGGACGGCGCCAGGCCGAAGCGGCCCTCCAGGCCGAGGCCGCGCTGGACCGCCGCCTCCACCCCGCCGGCGGCGAAGGCGGCGCTGGCGCGGGGCGCGGGGGCCGGGGCGTCGGGCGCGCGCAGGGCGAAGCGGTCCGCGGCCGGCGCGGCGAGGCTCAGCGACAGGGCGCCGCCGGCCAGCGGCGCGGCCCCGGCGCGGGCCTCCTCCGCCGGCGCCAGCCAGGCGGCGAGGCCGCCGCCGACCGGCCGCGGCGCGACCCGCCGGTCCAGATCCGCCGCATAGGCGCGGCCGTAGCCGTCGAGGAAGACCGCGCCCGACAGCGCCCCGCCCGACAGCGCGTCGCCGAAGGCCGGGCCGAGGGCGAGGGCGGTGCCCGCCAGCGGCGCGCCGCCGTCGGCCACGGCGGCGCCGGTCGGCACAGTCGCCGCCCCCTGCGGCCGCAGCGCGGCGCCGAGGTTGAGCAGGCCGCGGCCGTAGACGGCGTCGGTGCCCGGCTCGCCGAGGTCGGTGGCGGTGCCGAGCAGCAGCGCCGCCACCTGGGCGCCGGTGAGGTGCGGCGCCGCCTGCATCAGCACCGCCGCCGCGCCGGCGACGTGGGGGGCGGCGAAGGAGGTGCCGCTGACCGTGACGGTGCCGCCGCCGACATCGGTGGTGGCGACCGCCTCGCCGGGGGCGACGAGGTAGTTGTCCCGCGCGCTGCCGGCCCGGTTGCTGAAATCGGCGATGGCATTGTTCTCGTCGACCGCGCCGACGGCGATCAGGTGCCGGGCGAAGCGCGGATCGGGCGCCAGTCGCGCCGGATAGATCGGCTCGGCGCCGCCCGCGTTGCCCGCCGCCGCCACGATGACCCGGTCGGCGGCCGCCGCCGCGGCCATGCTGGCGACGAAGTCGCCGGTGATGCCGTCGGGCGAGCCGAGGCTGTAGTTGACGATCCGGGCGCCGTTCGCCACGGCGTAGCGGGTCGCCGCCGCGATGTCGCTCTGCAGGTAGGTCGCCCTCGGCACGGCGTTGGCCGGGTCGTCGACCCGCAGGGCGAGGATGCGGGATTCGTAGGCGAGGCCGTGGGTGCCGACGTCGTTGCGCCGGGCGGCGATCACGCCCGCCACGCGGGTGCCGTGGCCCGCCTGGTCGTCGGCGGTCGGCGCGGCGCGGGCGGTGAGGTCGCGGCTGGCGGGGTCGACCGCCCCGGCGAGGTCGGGATGGTCGATGTCGACGCCGCTGTCGATCACCGCCACCGCGACGCCCCGGCCGGTCCCGCCGGCGCGGTAGGCCGCCGCGGCGCCGACCGCCTTCAGGCCGTAGCTCCGGGCGTATTCCGCGGTCTCGTATTCGTCGGGCGCCGGGGCCGACGGGATCGCGGCCTGGGGCGGCAAGGCGCCGGGCTGGCCGGCGTTCGGCGGGAGCGCGACGGAACCCCCGCCCCCGCCCCCGCAGGCCGTGAGGATCAGGGGGGTCACGACGCCGAGACAGGGGGCAAACCGACGGTAGCGCATGCCGCGAGGACTCCGACCTTGGACCGATCAATTGGCCGGAGCTCTAGCGCTGCGCTGGATAACGCCAAGTTAAGGTCAATACTGCCCCGAAGAATCCCCAATCGTTACCCGTTCGTTTCTCGGAAGTTACGAGGCGGAGCACCGGCCCAGGCCAGCTCCGAAGAGGCGCCAGCGCAGGGTGGGTCCGCGGCGCTGCTCAAGAATAAAGCCGAACGTTGTCTTGTTCTTGCCGCTTGCTTATCTTCGGCGCCGGCCTTCCGCCGGTTCCGGCCCGGCTTTCGACTGGCCAAGCGCGAGCGCGACACTTCCGGCGCCGGGGCGGGAAAAGGGTTTGTTAACCCTGCCGACCTAACGTTCCGGGCAGGCGGCCGGCGCCGACCCGGCGGATTTTTCGCCGCGGCCGGGGAACTTTCCGCCCCATCGGGGCCTGAGCCTTCTGCCGCCGCGGCGCTTGCAAACGGCCGCGGCCAAGACAGTTTCTGATCGCGGGGCCGGGGGCCGCGATGCGCAATCTTGATGCCGGGGCGGCGGTTTCCGCCTAATCTCGGCTCAGCATTGCATGGGCCGCAGCCATGCAACCGGCGGGATCGAGCGGAGCGCGACGGGTCTATGGATTACCTCTTCGTCCACCAGAACTGCCCGGGGCAGTTCAAGCACTTGGCGCCGCGGCTGGCCGCGCGCCCGGACAGCCGGGTGGCGTTCATCAGCAAGCCGGGGCGGCCGACGCCGCCCGGCGTGACGAAGGTGGAGTACAAGCTGGGCCGCGAGCCGACGCCGAACCTCCACCGCTACCTGCGCAACTTCGAGCAGGCGGTGATCCACGGCCAGGCGGTGGCCCGCGCCGCGCTGGCGCTGAAGAATTCGGGCTTCCGGCCGGGGCTGATCTACGCCCATCCGGGCTGGGGCGAGGCGCTGTTCCTGAAGGACGTCTTCCCCGACGCCAAGGTGCTGCACTTCTGCGAGTTCTACTACCACGCCCACGGCGCCGACGTCGGCTTCGAGCCGGGCGAGGCGGTGTCGCTGGACGACGAGGCGCGGCTGCGCATCAAGAACGCCAACAACCTGATGAGCCTCGAGGCCTGCGACTGGGGCATCTCGCCTACCCGCTGGCAGTGGCAGCAATACCCGGCGGAGTTCCGCGACCGCATCTCCGTGGTGTTCGACGGGGTGGACACCGCGGTCTGCCGGCCGGTGCCCGAGGCGTCGCTGACGCTGCCCGACGGCCGGGTGCTGCGCCGCGGCCAGGAGGTCGTCACCTATGTGGCGCGCAACCTGGAGCCCTATCGCGGCTTCCACGTCTTCATGCGCGCCGCCGCCGAGATCCAGCGCCGCCGGCCCGAGGCGCAGATCGTGGTGGTCGGCGGCGACCAGGTGAGCTACGGCCGCGGCGCGCCCGACGGCCGCACCTGGCGCGAGACGCTGCTGGACGAGGTCGGCCCGGCGCTCGACGCCTCGCGCATCCACTTCCTCGGCTGGGTGCCCTACGAGCGCTATCTCGAGGTGCTGCGCGTCTCGGCGGCGCATGTCTACCTCACCTACCCCTTCGTGCTGTCCTGGTCGATGATGGAGGCCATGGCCTCGGAATGCCTGATCGTCGGCTCGGCGACGCCGCCGGTGATGGAGGTGGTGGAGGACGGCGTCAACGGCCTGCTGACCGACTTCCACGACCCGGCGGCCCTGGCCGCGCGGGTGGCGGAGGCCCTCGCCCATCCCGACCGCCACGCCGCCCTGCGCGCCGCCGCCCGCCGCACGGTGGTGGAGCGCTACGCCCTTGAGGACTGCATCGGCCGCCAGCTCGGCGTGGTCGACGCGCTGCTGGCCGGCCGCCGGCCGGACCTGCCGGCGCCGCTCCCCCTCGCCCCCGTTCCCCCGCGCCCGCCCGCCGGCGCGCCTACCCGAGTGGACACCCCCGCGCGATGAGCAACACCAAGTCCTACATCTCCGGCGTCATCGCCCAGTGCCGCAGGGAGCTCTGGGTGGCCTTCGCCTTCAGCTTCCTCATCAGCCTGCTGACGCTGACCGGCTCCTTCTACATGCTCCAGGTCTACGACCGGGTGCTGAGCAGCGGCAGCGTCGACACGCTGGTCTACCTGACGCTGATCATGGTGGTGGCCTACGTCGTCTACTCGGTGCTGTCGAGCCTGCGCCAGGCCCTGCTGGCCCGCGTGGCGACCAAGTTCGACACCATGGTCGCGGAGGACGTGTTCCTGGCCGGGATCGACCGCTCGCGCCAGCCCTCGCTGGGGCCGGCGGGCACCCAGGGCCTGCGCGACGCCGGCACGCTGCGCAACTTCATCACCGGCAACGACCTCGCCTCGCTCTACGACGTGCCCTTCGCCCCGATCTTCCTCGCCTTCATCTACGCCCTGCACTTCTGGCTCGGCGTGACGGCGACCATCGGCGCCGCCATCTCGCTGCTGCTCGCCTGGCTCAACCAGGCGCTGACCAAGAAGCCGGTGGCCGAGGCCAACAACGTCGCGATGGCGTCGATCACGACCGCCGAGGCGGCGGTGCGCAACGCCGAGGCCGCCGAGGCGATGGGCATGGTGCCGGGGCTGACGGCGCGCTGGCGGGTGCAGAACCAGCAGGGCCAGATCCTCACCCAGCGCGCGACCGACATCGCCGCCTGGATCGCCGGCGCCACCAAGTTCGTGCGCTTCACCCTGCAATCGGCGCTGCTCGGCGTCGGCGCCTACCTCACCCTCCAGGCCGAGGTGTCGGGCGGCGCGATGATCGCCTCCTCGATCCTGATGGGCCGGGCGCTCGCCCCGGTCGACCAGGCGATCGGCACCTGGAAGAACGTGGTGACGGCCGTCGGCGCCCGCCGCCGGGTCGACGAGCTGCTCCGCCTGGCGCCCCAGCGCGGCCAGTCGATGCCGCTGCCGGCGCCGGAGGGCCACCTCTCGGTCGAGCGCGTCGCCCTGATGCTGCCCGGCGCCGACAAGCCGATCCTGCGCGGCGTCTCCTTCGCCCTGGAGGCCGGCGAGAGCGCCGGCGTCATCGGCCCCTCGGCGGCCGGCAAGTCGACCCTGGCCCGCGTGCTGGTCGGCGTGTGGCGGCCCAATGCCGGCCTGGTGCGCCTCGACGGCGCCGACGTGGCGCAGTGGGACGGCGACCGCCTCGGCCCCTATGTCGGCTACCTGCCGCAGGACATCGAGCTGTTCCCCGCCACGGTGCACGAGAACATCGCCCGGCTGCAGCCCGGCGCCCCGGCGGACGCCGTGGTGCGGGCGGCCCAGATGGCCGGGGTGCACGACATGATCCTGCGCCTGCCGCAGGGCTACGACACGATGATCGGCCCCGGCGGGCTGGTGCTGTCGGGCGGCCAGCGCCAGCGCATCGCGCTGGCCCGCGCCCTCTACGGCACGCCGCGCTTCCTGGTGCTCGACGAGCCGAACTCCAACCTCGACCAGGAGGGCGAGCTGGCGCTCGCCAAGGCGCTGGCCGCGGCGCGCGAGGCCGGCATCACCACGGTGGTGATCAGCCACCGCCCGAGCATCCTCACCAGCGTCGACAAGATCCTGGTGCTGCGCGACGGCCAGGTGGAGGCCTTCGGCACGCGCAACGACGTCCTGCCCCGCTACCTGCGCGGCGCCGGCGGCGAGCAGCGGCCGCGTCCGGCCGCGGTGGCGGGCGGCGCCGCCGCCCAGGTGGCCGGGCCGGGCGGCCCCGCCCCGATGATCGCCGGCAACTGACACGATCCGAACCGGAGTGCCCCCCTTGACCACGCTCCCCACCACCCTCGGCGGCCTGCCCCAGGCCCTGCAGCCCGCCGGCCCGGCGGCGATGGGCCAGGCCGCCGCCCAGGAGCGCCGCGCCCAGCTCGCCGAGAGCGACCGGCGCATCCGCCGCGTCGTCCGCCTGGGCACCCTCGTCAGCCTCGCCTTCTTCGGCGGCCTCGGCGGCTGGGCGGCCTTCGCCCCGCTGGAGAGCGCGGTGATGGCCCAGGGCTTCGTCGGCGTCGAGAGCAACCGCCAGACCGTGCAGCACTTCGAGGGCGGCATCATCCAGGCCCTGCTGGTGCGCGACGGCGACCGCGTGGCGGCCGGCCAGCCCCTGGTGCGGCTCGACCCGGTGATCTCGGCGGCGCAGCAGCAGTCGGTGCGCGACCAGTACCATGCCGGCCTCGCCCAGAAGGCCCGGCTGCTGGCCGAGCGCGACGGCCTGGGCGCCATCGCCTTCCCGCCCGAGCTGGAGGCCCGCGCCGGCGAGCCCGAGGCGGACAAGCTGATGGCCGACCAGCGCCAGCTCTTCGAGCGGCGCCGCACCGCCATCGCCGGCCGCAAGGCCATCCTGCAGGAGCGGATCGCCCAGCACCGCCAGGAGATCGTCGCCACCGAGGCCCAGATGTCGGCCGCCCGCGCCCAGCTCGCCCTCATCAACGAGGAGACGAACACGGTCCGGGACCTGGTGGAGAAGGGCTACGAGAAGCGGCCCCGCCTGCTCGCCCTGCAGCGCCAGCAGGCGGGCCTCCAGGGCGAGATCGGCCAGCAGGCGGCGACCATCGCCCAGACCCGCCAGCAGATCGGCCAGGCCGAGCTGGAGATCAAGGACCTGGAGAACCAGCAGACCAGCCAGGTGGCGACCGAGCTGCAGGAGGTGCAGCTGCGGCTCGACGACCTGTCCGGCCGGCTGAAGACCGCCAACGCCGCCAGCGCCCGCACCGAGCTGGTGGCGCCGCGGGCCGGCACCATCGTCAACCTGCGCTTCCACACCCCGGGCGGCGTCATCAAGCCCGGCGACCCGGTGCTCGACCTGGTGCCGGAGGGCGACCCGCTGATCGTCGAGGCGCAGATCCAGCCGCAGGACATCGACGCCGTGCATCCCGGCATGCCGGCGCGGGTGCAGTTCACCGCCTACAACATGCGCCAGGTGCCGCAGATCGACGCCTCGGTCCAGTCGGTCTCGGCCGACCGCATGACCGACCAGCGCACCGGCCAGTCCTACTTCACCGCCCGGGTGCTGGTGCCGGCGGAGAACCTGGCGAAGCTGAAGCACGAGGTGAAGCTGGTGCCCGGCATGCCCGCCACGGTCTCGGTGACGACGGGCGAGCGCACGCCGCTCGACTACCTGCTGGCGCCGCTCACCCAGAGCTTCGACCGCGCCTTCAAGGAGGAGTGAGGCGAGGCGGGGCGGGACCGCTCAGGCCCCGCCCCCGCCCTCTTCGTCCCCCTCCCGGTCGGCCCCTTCGCCGCCCTCGCCCCCGTGCCGGAAGGGCTTCAGGCGGAGCTTCTGCTGATGCGCCGGGTCGCCCTCCGTCTGGTCGGGCAGGCGGCCGCGGTAGTAGCTCTTCTCCCACTTCTCCCGCTGGGCGGCCGAGCCGGCGACGCCGAGGTCGCGGATGAAGCGGTCGCGGCCCTCGACCCAGTGCCGGTACTGGGCCGCGGTCTCGGGATCGGTGTCCAGCGCGCGGAACTCCGGCTCGCAGGCCTCGACCGCGCCGCGCGGCACGGGGAAGAAGAAGCAGATCGGCTCCCCCTCGGCGAAGTGGACCGGCCAGTGCGGCCGGGTGAAGCGCCAGTTCATGGTGAAGGTGTAGGGCGCCCAGTCGGTCTCGATGACCCCGGACAGGGCGTGGATGCCGTCCTTCGGGCTGTTGGGCGAGCCGCCGACCCACAGGTTCCAGCCCGGCTCGGTGCGGAACAGGCCGAGGATGTGGAAGGTCAGCACGCCCGAGCCGAAATGGCTGAGCGGGCGCAGATGGGCCGGGGCGTCGCTGTCGATGCGGATCGCCTCCTGCCCCGCCCCGCCGTCCCACACCGCGCTGAAGGCGCAGGGGCTCAGCACCTCCCAGCCGTGGGAATTGGCGATGTTGAGCGGCAGGCAGCGATAGGCGAAGGCGCTGGGCGTCGCCGCCATCCAGTCGCGCGCCGAGGGCGCCGGCCGGATGCGCGGCGGGGTGCCGGAGGTGGGGTAGCAGATCAGCTTCATCGAGGATCCTCCCGCCCCTCCTCTACCCCAGCGCGGGCGCCGGGGCGAGCGCCGCCGCATCGCGGCGCGGGCTCATCCGGCCCCTCCCCGGCATGGACGCCCTTGCGCAGGGCGTGGAAGCTCGCCAGCGCGTTCAGCTCGCCGGGCGGCCGCAGCAGCATGCCGGCCAGGAATGCGGCGCGGCTCTTGCGGATGAGCCAGGCCGGCCGGGCCGCCGCCACCACGGCGGCCAGCGCCGCCAGGGTCGGGCCGTGGGCGGCGCAGCCGCCGCGCCAGCACCAGTCGGACACCCCCAGCCGCAGGGCCAGGATGCGGCCGCCGTCGCGCAGCTGGGCCGGGGTCATCGCCGCCGGATCGTCGACGAACAGGTAGTCGCGCAGGATGTCGGCGAAGTCGGGCAGCACGGCCAGCACATGGGCCGGCCTGACGCTCGGCTCCTCGCGCTCCGTCCCGCCCGCGGCGGGATGCGGCCTCGCCCCGCCGGGATCGGCGAGGGCGAGGCGCCGCCCGGCCCCCCTCGGCCGCTCCGCCGCCCGACCTCCGGGCCCCGGCGGCTCCGCTTCGCTCTCCTGGAGAGCGGAATACTCTTTTTGGGGTTCGGTTGTAGTCTTATCGGCGAAACCGGATGCAGGGGACCGTGAATCAGCTTCCGCCCCAAGGGCTTGGCTGTGGAGGAGCCGGGCCGCGAGGGCGGAGGCCTCGCCGGCCAGCGCCTCGGCCGAGGCCGCCAGGCGGGCGAGGTCGGACTCGTTCTCCGCCTGGGCGGCCTCGCCGTCGCAGGCGTCGCGGCCCATCAGGGCGCGGGCGCGCAGCTCCGCCGCCTCGCCCTCGGCGGCCAGCGCCTTGAGCGCGGCGAGGCCGGCGCCGAGGGCAGGGTCGTCCGGCCGCTCCCGCCACAGCACGTCGACGGCGTCGGCGGCGGTGCGCAGCTCCTGCACGGCCGAGACGAGGCGCATCAGCAGCCGCTTCAGCCGCAGCCGGCGCTCGCGCAGCCCGGCGGCGACCGCCGCCAGGCGCGGCGCCAGCGCGGCGAGCGGGGCGAGGTCGATGCCGAAGGCCGCCACCGCCTCCCCCGCCAGGCCGCGCAGCGGCGTGCGGCGGTTGCCGGGGCCGCGGTGGATGGCGATGGCGCCGCCCGCCTCCAGCGCGCGCAGGTGGTTCTGCACCGTGCGGACGGTGCGGCCGAGGCAGCCCGCCAGCTCGGCGTTGCTGGGGAAGACCAGCGGCCGCCCGCCGGCCGCCCAGTCGGAGGGCCGGCTGTGGTCGAGCAGGACCTCCAGCGTCGCCAGCGCCTCGCGCGGGAAGGGCAGGCGGTTGCCGCAGCGGCGCAGCGGCTCCAGGAGCTGCTTGGGATGGGCCGCGCCCTCCGGCAGGCCGGCGAAGGCCCCGGCGGCGGCGGCGGCGGCATAGTGCCCGGCGGTCTTGCGGGCATGCCCGGTCGGGCGCGGCCGCTCCAGGCGGCCGGCGGCGGTCGGCGAAGGCGTCACGGCCCTCTTCCCCCTCTGGCGCGCCGTCCGTCGGCCCGGGTCCGGTGCGGGCGGTGCGGGGGCGCCGCCGCCTCCTCTGCGGGAGGTCGCGCGGGTTCCGCCGGGCAAGGCTTGCCCGTCCGCCCGATCTCGGCTAAGAGTTCGGGTGCGAAGAATGTTGTCGAAGCCGGCCGTGTCCGCGGCGCTTCAAGACGGCATCAGTCAACTTCCGACCGGCGCTTCACGGCGCCGGTTTTTTTATGGCTCGGTCGGTCCCCGTCTCAGCCGGTCATCGGCCCCTCCGCAGGTTTCGTCCGGGATTCCGCCCGGGACCGCCGTGGTAGCAGGCGGCGCGGCGGGGCCCCATGCCTGGGCGCCGGTTAAATCTCTTATATCTTATAGGCGCGGCATAACTTGGCCTCGGCCGTGGAAAGCGCTGCGGAATCAGAGGCTTGCCGCCGTGCGACGGCTTCGCTCGGTGAGGGGTGGCCCCGATTGGCGGGAGGGATGCCCCCGACGTCCGCCGCGATGCCCCCGACGGCGGCGCGGCGGCGGCGCGGCCGGGGCCGTCCCGCGGCACCGGCGGCCCCGACATTATGCCTGCCGGGCATAGCGGAAGCGAGGCAATCGGCCGAGTCGCCGCCTGGTGCGCGGTGTCCCCGACATTATTCCATTCCAGGCATAGCGGCGCGGGGGCTTGAGCCGGATGGCCCCGACACTATGCCTCCCAGGCATAATTCGCCGTGGCCGCCGTGCGATTTTTCCGGACGGCGGCCCCGCCGCGCCCGCCGCGGGGAGGGCGGCGGGCGCCCGGTCCGGGGGCCCGGCCGGCTTTCCGGTCCCGCCGGCGGGGAAAGCGGGCTAGACTGGCGGCCCACGCAAACGGGAAGGGCCCCATGGATTCCAACCGCCTGGAGGAGCTGCGGCAGCAGATCCTGAAGATGGGCGTCGCCACCACGGTCTTCGCCACGCGCATCGACCGGGTGGGCGACCCGGCCTTCCGGCTGTTCGTCGAGCTGCTGGAGCTCTACATCGCCCGGGCCCAGGCGGCGGTCGCCCGGCGCCACGACTTCATCGCCGGCGGCCTGCCGCTCGGCCAGGCGGAGGAGGAGCAGATCCGCTCCCTGTGCGACCGCATCTTCCGCCGCGCCGACCTGCCGCCGGAGCCGCCGGCCGCCGCCCCCGCCGCCCCGGAGCGCCGCAAGTGACCGGTGGCCCCGACTATATGCCCCTCAGGCATATCGGGTGCCGGGTCACCCCGACTTTATGCCTCCGAGGCATATCCGCCGGCGGGCCGGCGTGTTGACGGCGCGGGGCGAACCGCCCTATTGGGTCGCCCGGCCCCGCCGCGGGGCCGGCCACGCCCAGGGGACCGCCCGATGACCGACCCGACGCAGCCGCCCGGCGCCCGGCCGCGCAGCCCGGAGCTCGCCGGCTTCCGCCGCGAGATCGACGCCATAGACGACCAGATCGTCGACCTGCTGGCCCGCCGCTTCGGCGTGGCGCGGGCCGTCGCGGCCTACAAGGCGCCGCGCGGCATCCCGGTGGTGATCGCCGAGCGGGTCGAGGAGGTGAAGGCGCGCACGCGGGCCCGCGGCGAGGCCCAGGGCATCGACCCCGCCTTCATGACGGCGCTCTACGACCTGATCGTCGACGCCACCTGCGCGCTGGAGGAGCGGCTGATCGGGGCGCCGCCGGCGCCCTGAGCCCGGATCCCCAGGCGCGGGGTCAGTCCACCAGCCAGGCCTCGATCTGGCGGCGCAGCTTGGGGCTGGGCACCGCCTTGCCGCGCTCCAGCTTCGACAGGTAGCCCTGCTGGATGCCGAGCTGCTCCGAGACCTGGAGCTGCGACAGGTTGCGGGCCATGCGGCGGCGCTTGACCCGCTCGCCGACGTCGTCCGCCGCCTCGCCGCGGCCCACCAGGGCGACCCCGGCGGCCGGCGCCGCCTCGGCGTGGTGGGCGAGGCGGGAGTAGAAGTCCTTGATGGCGTCCGGGGCCTCGATCACCACGGTGGTGTTGAGCCACTGCTCGCCCCAGCCGCGGCCCTCGGTCAGCGTCTCGTCCCAGCGGGCGTACTGCCAGCCGGCCACCACCCGGTCCTCGGCCAGGGTGTCGAGCGCCTTCTCCAGGCGCTGGCGGGTCTTGGAGGGGTAGCGGGGGTTCAGCCCCTCCCCCACCGCGTCGAGCAGGGTGCGCACCCGGTAGGTCTGGGCGAATTCGCCCGACCGCGCCACCGCGCGCCAGTGCCAGGAGATGTAGCGGGTCAGCCGCTTCTCCCATTTGCGGCGCAGCGGGTCGTATTGCAGCGCCTTCTGGAACAGCAGCCCGGTCTGCCGGCCCGAGCCGAACAGGAAGGCGGCGAAGGCCTTGCCGGGGCGGAAGATGAAGCGCTCGACGTCCATGTAGCCGTCGAGGCGGATCTGGCCCATGCGGTCGGTGATGAGGAAGGGGCGGCTCTGCAGCGTCTTGGTGGTGGGCTGCTTGGCCTGGCGGCCCTTGGCGTCCTTCTCGTAGACCTTCACCTCGGCGATGTCGATCCACAGGTTCTGGATGTGGGACAGCGCCCGCAGCATCTCGGCGCGCTGCTCCGGCTCGTAGCCGCCGCGCCGGCCCTGGCCGCCGCGCTTGGGCTTCAGGCCCCGCATGGCGAGGATCTCGTCGACGTCGGCGATGGCGGCGTCGTCGCTGTCGCGGGCCTGGGAGAGGTAGATGGCGCACAGCGCGTCGAGGGCGTCGGCGTCGAGGTCGGACAGCTCCTGCTGCTGCCGCCACATGGTCTGGGTCCAGGCCTCCATCTGCTCGGCCGGCAGCAGGGGCTCGCTGTCCATGATGGCGGGGCGGAGCTGGGCGTAGCCGCGGGCCCCGCCCTTGTCGAGCGGCGCGGTCGGCCAGGGGCTGCCCTCGACCTTCTGGAAGGTGTTCTTGTAGAGCGCCTCGCGCAGCCCCTGGAAATGGCCCGAGGACAGCACGACGAGGGTGCCCTTGGGGATCTCGGGCACCTTGGGCGGGGCGCCGCCCGGCAGGGCGCGGATGCCGAGCATCGCCTCGAGGTCCTCCAGCGGGCGCTCGGGCGGCGACATCAGCCGCGACAGGGTCTGGGCGCTCTCCTCGGCGTAGACGTTGATGAGGCAGGCCAGGGCCGCGCCGGAGAGCGGCACGGCGTCGCCGCTGCGGTCGAGCGCCCAGGCCGAGACGTTGACGTAGATCCAGCGCGCCAGCTTGCGGACGTAGGCCTCCTCGCTGAACAGGGTGCGGGCCATGCCGCGGCCCTGCTCCAGCGCCTTGTCCCAGCTCGGCGCGGCGCGGCGGCGCCCGGCGGCGGCGGGGGCGTGGGCCTGGTAGGCCTGCACCAGGTGCTGGGCGATCAGCGCGGCGACGATGTCGATGGCGGCCACCAGCCCGTCGCGCAGGCCGCCGGCGAGCGCCGTCTCCGCCGCCTCGCCGTCCATCACCCCCTCGCGCCGCACATGCTCGGCGCATTGCCGCGCCCGCTCCGCCAGGGGCCGCAGCGCCGCCTCCAGGCTGGCCGGGCTCCACAGCGCCGGCAGCGCCAGGGTCTGGCTGCGGCCGTTCGGCAGGGTCACCGTCAGGGCCTCCAGGGCCTCGCTCGCCATCGCCTCCGCCTCCGCTCCGCCGCGATCCGCCCCTTCTACCCGCTCCGCCGCGCCCTGGGTAGGGCGCAGGGGGCGGGGCGGCACGAGCTTATGGCCATGCTTCCCTTAATTCCGGTGAACGCCCCCGCCGGCGGGGCGGCCGGCGGGGCCGGCGACGGCCTGGCCGAGCCGGCGGCGCTGCTCGGGGCCGAGCCCGGCGGCGAGGCCGGCGACGGTGCCGTGGGCCTGGGCCTGGACCTCGGCGGTGCGCGCCCGCAGCGCGGCGAAGGCGGCCTCGACGGCGGCGCGGTCGTAGGGCTCGCGGGCCAGCGCCGCCACCAGCTCGCGGCGGGCGTCGCGCAGCGCCGCCAGCCGCGCCTCCATCTCGGGCCGGCCGGCCGCCAGGGCGGCGCGGGCGGCCTCGTGGCTCTCCGCCGGCAGGACGCGCATCAGCCCGCGCATCGGCGCCTCGCCGCCGTGGCCGCCCCAGGCCCATTGCCGGATGGCCCCGCCGGCGAGCAGGCCGCCGAGGGCGAGGTTGAGCGCCAGCGAGGCGATGAGCAGCAGGCGCAGGCGGCGGGTCATGGGAGGGTCTCCGGCGTTTCGTCGAGCAGGGCGGCGACGACGGGGTCGCCGCCCGCCAGCTCGGCCAGTTCGGTCGCGGCGGCGTCGGCGGCGCCCGTCAGGGTGGGGGGGACCGCCAGGCCGAGGGCGAGGCCCGCCGCGGCGGCGGCGGCGAGGGCGGCGGCGGGGCGGCCGGGGGC
>Ga0196963_10001484_pt1 | contig 15761 bp, 18 predicted proteins | sample S1_5metaG_FD_148600 | JGI IMG/M metagenome (GOLD analysis project Ga0196963, IMG submission 148600) | Soil microbial communities from Anza Borrego desert, Southern California, United States - S1_5 | ecosystem: Environmental > Terrestrial > Soil > Desert | place: USA: California | collected... | reverse complement strand
TGTCCAGGCTACGCTTCGGCGTCATCGACCGCATCTGCCTGAATCGCAGATTCGAGCAGGCACGCGGAGGCATAGTCGTTCCGCGTCCGCATCGTTACACTGCCGCGCCGGCGCGCCGCATGGGCTCGCTCGAGTCCCTTCCTGCGTCGGAACTGTCATGCGCCGTATTGCTTGCGTGTTCGTCGGTTTGGCCTCGCTGATCAGTGGCGCGACAGCGGCACAGGTGGACGTCGAGCTGCACTGGCGCGACGCGGCTGCGCTGGAAGTGGTGTATCGACTGCCCGCCGAATGCCGCAGCGTCGGCTTCCGCAAATCCGGCACCGATGCCGCGGCAATCCGCGCCAGTTGGCAGCCGCTGGATGATTGCGGCAGCGCCGACGGGGAGTCCTTGCATGCCAAACACCAAGGTTGCGCGGCCATGCGCTTCAGGGTGCCGGTCCGCAGCGACAAGATCGCCGGCTACCCCGCGGCGGCGCCGATGGCCGGAGCGATCTACGCGCACACCAGCAACTATTCGCTGAGGGATGACTGCGGCCCGCTGCGCTTCCGTTTCGCCGCGCCTGCCGTCGCGCTCGAAGGACGCGTTGCCTTGCAGGCGGCAACGCCGCAGCAAAGCGACGGCAGCGACATCGCCCTGCTCTTGCTACCGAAGCCATTGGCGACCACGGACGGCTCCTTGGCCTATCTCGATCCGCAACTGGGGCAGCGCAATCTGCGCCGGATCCAACAAGTTGCTGACGGCACCATCGGCTTCCTGCGCCAGGCGATGCCTAACGCCCCGTTCCGCATGCCCATCCTTGCCGCCGCGCGTGTCGAAGCCCCCGGCGGTCCGCGTTTCGAGGGCGATGCTGGCGACGTACTGCGCCTGACGCTGTTCAATTGGCCGAAGCGGCCGGACCCGGCGCTGCAAGCGCAGCTCGACCTACTGGTCTCGCATGAGTTCGCTCATCGATTCCAGCTACGCGATGCGGTCGACATTTACCCGGATGCACGGCTGATCCATGAAGGCGGGGGCGAGTTCCTGCGCTGGATCACCGGCATTCGCCAAGGCTGGCTGAGCCACACTGAGGCGGCCGAGCAACTGGATACGGCGCTGGGCGAGTGCATGCTGGCGGTGGGCGACGCTGCCTGGCGCTCGCTATCGCCTGAACGCATCGCCAGGGCGATGCTGGCTTACCGCTGCGGCTTGCCGGTGTATGCCTACGGCCTCGCGCAAAATGCCGGCACTCGCCACGCATTCCAGCGGCTGCAGGCGTTCTACCAGGCATTGCAGTCAGGCAAGACACCGGACTTCGCGCAGGCGATCGAATGCGCCGGGGACGAGGCCTGCAAGCCACGCTGGCTACCGCGAATCCTTGGCGACGAGTCGATGACGGCCGCCTGGCAAGCCTTGGTAAGCGACGTGACTTATGCGCGTCTGGCGCCACCGAACACCTCGCAGACCAACGCCATGCTGCTGCAGGCGGTGGAGCGACTGGTTAGTAGCGACTGCGGTGGTCGCAGCAGCCTGTTCGTGCAACCGGACCACGTGATCCTCGATGAGTTGCCCGGCTGCCAGCAGTTGAAACCCGGCATGGTGCTGCGTCGAGTGGAGCAGCAACCGCTGTTCGGCCCCGGCGCGCTCACCGCGCTGGTCGAAGCCTGCGAGCAACGCCAGCGCGTGCTGTTCACCGACGAGCATGGGCAGCGCGTCGAACTCGCCTGCGCACAGCCCTATCGCCCGCGGCAGACGTTCGTCGCCGTCGACATCGATGCACTGTTGGCGGCGCTGGGCGTGTGATCGGCGATTGGGCCGGGCGGCGGCGTCAGATTGCTTGATCGCGCCGTCGCAGCTAGCGCCGGGCGCAGCGCATCGCCGCCGTCGTAAGCTTCCCGCCTTTCCGCTGACTCATCGATGGTGATGTCGTGGCCGATGAAGACTACAGCCCCGAGCGCCTGCTCGATTTCCTGCGGCAGGCGCCGGCACAGGGCGTACTCAATCCTGCCGTGGCGCGCAGCCGGGCCAACGCGATCGAGCAGCTGTTCACCGTGCTGACCCGCGAGGAACGGGCCGACATCCGCTTGATCGATGTCGACCGCCTGGCCGGACGTCTGCACAAGATCGAGGGCAGCACGATCCGGCCGGAGGTCGTCGAACTCTATCGCAGGCGGGTGCACGAGGCCCTGGTCGATTACCTCGCCTGGCTGAAGAACCCGAAGACGTTCGCCACCATCAGCGGGCATACCCTGCGTCGTGAGCTCCGCGCCCAGGTCTCCGAGACCGAGGATGCCGCGGAGGCGCGCGCGCTCGAGGACATCGCCCTGGCCACCAGCGAGCGCCGCAAGGACTACGTGTCCGTGCCGCTGCGCGAGGGCGTGACCGTCTACGTCGCCAATCTGCCCCTGGACCTCAGCCGCGCCGAGGCCGACAAGATCGCGCGCGTGATCGCTGCATTGGCCGTTCCTGACACGATGGGAGCCGGCGATGCGCGCTAGCCGCATATGGCTGATCGCGCCGATGGCGACGTTCGGCGCGGCCGGCCTTGCCCTGATCGCCTATTTCCTGCTGCCCGGCGGCACCGGCCCGTTCCACGACAGCCTGGTGCCGGAGATGATCGGGTTCTGTCTGGAAGGCTTCTTCCTGGTCGGCGTGCTGACGCTGCTGCAGAACGCCCGCGAGCGCGCCCAGCACAAGGAACTGTGGCTGAGTCTGCGCGGCGCGCTGCGCGGGTTTTTGTCGAAGCTGGACATCGCGCTGATGTCGCCGCACGCCGAACCCGCGCAGACCGCCACACTGGAGCAGGACCCGATGATCGTCCGCCGCTTCAAGCGCGAACTGGCCGGCACCCGTCTGGATATCGACAGCCTCGTCGCGCTGAAGAAGGAGTCGATCGAGATCCTCGGCCTCGCCCGCGACATGATCCCCGTCGCCGCCCAGCTCAGCGCCCGCCACATGCGCTGGTGGATCGCCATCGTCAACAGCATCCGGCAGATCTCTCAGGCGCAGTCGCGCGACGCCGTCGAGCAGGGGCTCAACCTGCTGCTGGAGAACATCAACGAATTCGACAATCTGGGGCATTGATCGCGGCCAAGCGCGGTCGTGAACACGGGACACCGAGAACGCGAGCCTTGAAGCGACGTAGCGGCTCGTCGGCGATAAAGGCATTCTGCCCAGCGGTCACTCCCCCCACGCCGCTGCCGGCGGCACGAACAAGGACGCGCCCCGTGCAAACCATCCTCATCAACATCGTCGCGCTCGTCACTGGCTTCGTCATCGGCAGCGTCGTCAACATGAGCCTCATCATGATCGGCGGCCAAGTCGTCGCGCCGCCGGTCGGCACCGATGTCAGCACGATGGAAGGGCTGCAGGCCGCCCTGCCGCTGTTCGAGCCGAGGCATTTTCTGTTCCCGTTTCTCGCCCATGCGCTCGGCACCTTGGCGGGCGCGTTCGTCGCCGCGATGATCGCCGCCAGCCATCGCATGAAATTCGCCATCGCGGTCGGCGTCTGCTTTCTGCTCGGCGGCATCGCGAACGTCGTCATGCTGCCGTCGCCGTTGTGGTTCTCGGCGCTGGACTTGATCGCGGCGTACCTGCCGATGGGTTGGCTGGGCGGCCTGCTGGCCGTGAGGCTCCGTCGTTCGCCCTGAAGCGCTCAGGGCCTGATCGCATGACCCGGATTCCGCTCGATGCGTGGGCCAGGGACGGCCGCACGTTCCAGCATCGCGGCCATGCGATCTTCACGCGCGAGGCCGGTCCGGAGGATGCCGACGCGCTGGTCCTGATCCACGGCTTTCCCACCGCGTCGTGGGACTGGGAGGCGCTGTGGCCCGAGCTCGCCAGGCGGTTCCACGTCTTCGCGCTGGACATGATCGGCTTCGGCCTGTCGGCCAAGCCGAAAGACTATGCGTACTCGATCCTCGACCAGGCGGATCTCTTCGAAGCGTTTCTGCGCAGCCGCGACGTCCGCTCGTACCACGTGTTGGCGCATGACTACGGCGATACCGTGACCCAGGAACTGCTGGCGCGCCAGCAGGAACCCGGCGATCGCCCGCGCATGCTCAGCGCGGCCTTCCTCAACGGCGGCCTGTTTCCGGAGACGCACCGCCCCGTGCTGATCCAGCGCTTGCTGTTGTCCCCGCTCGGCCCGTTGATCGCAAGCCTTACCCGCCGCACGGCGCTGGCCCGCAACCTGCGCGGGATCTTCGGGCCGGACACGCCGCCGGATGAGACGCTGATCGACGGCTTCTGGTCGCTGCTGACCACGCACGACGGACCCGCCGTCATGCCTCGGCTCATCCGCTACATCATCGAGCGGCGCCAGTGGCGAGCACGCTGGGTCGGCGCCATGCAGAACGCGCGCATTCCGCTGAAGCTGATCGCCGGCACCGCCGATCCCATCTCCGGCGCGCACATGATCGCGCGCTACCGAACGCTGGTGCCGCAGCCGGATGTGACCGTGCTGGAACGTATCGGTCACTACCCGCAGGTCGAAGCGCCGGCGGCCGTGCTCGCGGCGTATCTCGCGTTCAGGGAGGCGAGGCACTCGGCCCCGGCCTCGGCGCATTCTCCGCCGCCGCGCGACCCTGCCGGAACCTGAACGTTACGCCGAGCCGCTTGCGTCGATCGGCGCGCCCGCGACGTCTTACGGCGCAGTCAAACGTGAGGGGAATACGATGAAACTGTTGACCTTGATCGGTACCGCCACGCTTGCAACGGCGCTCACCGCCTGCACGACGCTGCCGGCGGGGCAAGACCGCCTGGCAAACACACCCGCCGCCTACGACCGCCCATGCGTCCGTGAGACCGGCACCCGTGTACATCAGTCGCGCCAATGCCAGCCGGGCCGCGTCTATACGCAGGAGGACTTGCGCCGCACCGGCGCCACCGACGTTGCCGACGCCTTGCGCAGGCTTGATCCGGCGATTCAATAACCACGCGCCGCGAACGCAGGCGGCTTCGCCTGCTTCGCGCCTGTCGTTGCCGGAAACGGACGTCGGAAAATCCAGCCTTGCGTGGTGTGCCGGCGACACGAGCCGTATCGATCACGTAAGCGCTCGATCGTCTGCTGGGTGCACCCGCTACCGGCTGAGCACTGATTTCGCGCGTCGCGCCTTCGCCAGAGAGACCGAGCGAGGGCGCCACGACGCGGCCCGCTCCGCAATGACTTCCGACCCATGCTGTGGTTAGGTGCCGCGGATACCCTGCGCGCGGTCCATATTCCGGATTATCCGATGCCTAACCATTTACTTGTGCGCAGCGTACTGCTCGTTGCTCTGAGTCTGTGCTTGGCGCCGGCCCAGTCCAGCAACGCGCGGATGACTCTGGCGTCCGACGGCTTCGTCGCCGAATGGCTACCGTCGACGACCAGCGACGCCTGTCCGGCACTGGTGTTAGGCGGCGCCGAAGGCGGCGTGCCCCGACGTCTCGCCGAAGCCGCCATGGCGCAGGGCATGGCCGCGCTCGCGCTCGCCTACTTCAACGCGGACGGATTGCCCGCGGAGCTGGAAAACATTCCCTTGGAGTACTTCGACAAGCCGATCGCCCGGCTGGCGGCGCAGGCGCCGGCGGGCTGCCGGGGCGTGACTTTGCTCGGCTGGTCCAAGGGCGCCGAGTTGGCCCTGCTGCTCGCCAGCCGCGATACGCGGATCTCGGCCGTACTCGCCATTTCACCGAGCCATGTGACTTGGCCGGGAATCCTCAAGGATTGGCGCAAAGTCCCGGGCGCCAGCTGGACGATCGCCGGACAGCCACGGCCGTTCGTGCCGTTCGATTCGACCCGCGGCGCGACCAACCTGGTCGAGCTTTACACGCATTCATTGAAGCAAGCCGAAGCCGTCGCCGCCGCCGGCATCGAAGTCGAAGCGATCCGTGGCCGCGTGCTGCTGCTCTCCGGCAGCCGTGACGATGTCTGGCCCGCCGAGGCCATGGCCGCGGCCGTCTGCCAGCGGATGACGCGCAACGGCCGTGGCGCCGATTGCGAACACCGCAACTTCGCGGACCTCGGCCATCTGCTCGACGAACGCTTCATGCCAGGATCCGCGAACGCGCATCCGGCGCAGACCGTGTTCGCCGGTTTCCTGCGCCAGATCAAGTCATCCGGCGAGACCTAGCCGGCGGCGGAAATGGGCTTGACCGGACCCCGGCTGCCCCAGGGAAGGTCTGAACAATTCCAAGTTCGTCCTTCGACAGGCTCAGGACGAACGGTAACGTGTTGATTCCGTTCGTGGTGAGCTTGTCGAACCACGGGCGGAATCAACTTAATCAGACCTTCCCCAGCCGGACCGGCTGATCCCGCCGGAAGCGGCGCAAGCCAGCAGGCAGCGACATCGATCCGCCTGCTGGCATCGAGCCCGTTATCGATGGCTCATCGATCCCTCACCCGCCGCTCACGACACCTCAGACGCCTCTGCCTAGCCTGGAAACCGGCACAGTTAAGGAGGCAAGCATATGGCAGGACATCTGGAGCGCGGCGCCCGGACCTTCGGCAACCGCTGGCGGATCGCAGGCTGGGGCACCATGGCAGCCCTGTTGCTGCTGCCGTTGATCGCGATGCGCTTCACCGATGAGGTGAACTGGGACGCGACGGACTTCGCCTTCGCCACGATCTTGATGGGGGGCGTAGGCATCGGTTTGGAGCTGGCCGTAAGGATGAGCCGGCACTTCGCCTACCGCGCCGGCGCCGCCGCCGCGCTCGCCGCCGCATTCCTGATGACCTGGGCCAACGGGGCCGTCGGCATCATCGGCTCCGAACGCGACCCGATCAATACGATATTCACCGGCATCGTCGCGCTCGCCCTGATCACTGCCGCGATCGCGCGCTTTCGCCCGCGCGGAATGGCCGTCGCAATGCTGACGACGGCGTGCGCCCAGATCGTCGCCGGCGTGATCGGGTTCACCCTGGACCCGAAAGGCGCCATGCTCAGCGGGATCTTCGTCGTGCTGTGGCTGGCGTCCGCCGCGTTGTTCCACAAGGCGGCGCGCGAGCAGACCTGACCCTGCGTCCGACGACACGTCGCCGCACCGGATGTCTCCACTTCACCCACGCGCCGCGATCACGCGGCAGGGATACGCCATGGCCAGGCTGATTTCGTCGCTGCTGACGTCGGCCGGTCTCGTACTGATGGCGGCGAAGATCCACGCCGACAGCGAGCCCGGCGCGATTCCATTGCTGCTCGTCGTGCTCGGAATCGGTGGATACGTCGCGACGCGGCGCCGGCAGCCGGCGGATCGGCAGCAACGTACGCGCGCTCGGTGAATGCGCGCGGCTCGCTAGCCGTTGCTCGCGAGCCGCGCCCAGCGTCCCAGCGCGAGAACGACCAGGAACACCTGCAGTGGCATCTCGAGGGTGGCGGGCAACTGAGCGATCAGCCCCCCTGGCTGGCGATCGATACGCCCGGCGCCACCGGCGCCCTGCCAGAGGAAGTGACTGACTTTCTTGTCGCTGTCCAGGCGGCCCGCCGTGCCGGCCAGGTCGACGTCGTAGCCGGCGTCGAAGAAGCCGCGCTGGGCCGCGAGCGCGACCGCTTGCCCGGTCGGGTCGCGCAACTCGAACCGGCCGCGCGCGAGCAAGCCGCCACGCACGATGCTGAAAACCGCGTCCAGGCCGGTGCGGCCGAAATGCCCCCCGATCGACCACGTCGCGCCGTCCAGCGCGAATGACGTGCTGAGCGGTGCGTGCAGCTCGGTAAGCCGAGTCAACGGCGCGCCATCCAGAGTCAGGTCGTAATGCGGACGCCAGAAACCGGAGACACGGGCGTCGATGCGCGAATACGGCGAGTGCGCGGCGCGGGCATTCATGTGAACTGCACGTCCTGCAACGCCGCCGAATGCCGCAACAGATAGCCGTACGCGAGTCCGGCCAGCAGATACGTGAGCGGGGCACCGGCAATGAACCCGGCAACCAGCGAGGTAGGCAGCGCGGCGGCGACGAACACCCAACCGATCGCGCTCGCCCGGCGTACGCGGACGCGCGGCGTCGCTGTCGGGTCCGGCCGCGGCAATGGGTTACGCAGCCAGCGGATCAGGCGCGGGATCAGCAGCGGCAGCGCCAGCAACGCGACCGGAAACATCAGCACCCAGCCGAGCACGACCGTCCCGGGCAGCAGGAGCATGCTGGCGACCGACGCCGTCTGGTTACCGGGTGCCTGCCAATGCGCCAGCGCGGCGCCGAGCACCGCGCCGGCGACGAGCCAGCCGATGATCTCGGCGAACTGGCGCAAGCCGTCGACGAATTCCTGGATGGTCTGGGACATTGCCGCTCAAGTCGCTGCAGAGCCCGCGATGATTCATAGCGCGACGTCGGGTTGCAACCGCGTACGGCCCCGACACCGGCAACGCGAAGGCGGGCCAGGGCCCAAGAACGGGCCGACGGGTGGCCTCGGAGGCCATCGCGCCCGCCGCCCGCGACGCCGTTCCCCGCTGGCGTCCGGCGCGGCATTATCGCGGCGCTGCGGCCGAGGCGTCGACACGACAGTGACACGACAGTCGTCCGCCAGACGGCCGTCTTGGCGCAGCACTGTCGTCGCGCGGCCCCACGGGGCGCGGTGCAATGGCGCCGTCCCCACCCACGGAGCAACCGATGGATCCGAATCAGTCCCCCGCGCCGGCGGCGCCCAGCCGCCTGACGATTGGCCTGCGTCAAGGCATCCGCTGCTACTTCGACGTCGACGACATCACCATCTCGGTCTGGTGCTCGGGCCTCACCGGTCGAGAGATCGTCAGCGTCGACGACCGCGTGGTCTCCGACCGCATCAACTGGCGCCGGCGTTCCCGCCATGCGTTCGAGCACGCCGGGGTCGCCTACACCATCGACGTGATCATCGAGTCCGTCTGGAGCTACCGCTGCCGTATCGAGCTGCATAGAAACGGCAAGTGGATCGATGCCGATAGCGCCGAGTACATCGGCCCGGCGGGCAAGCGTGGCTTGCCGTTGGCCTTCGGCGTGGGCCTCCTGTTCGGCCTGGGCTTCGCGTTCGGCGTATTCCTGGCGAGGACCCTCTGATGGAGCTGGACCGTCAACAGGTGCGCGAACTGCGCCAGGGCCGCGGCTGGACGCAACAGCAACTGGCCGAGGTTGCCGGGCTCAGCCTACGCACGGTGCAACGGGTCGAATCCCTTGGGGTCGGCTCGCACGAGACGGTCGCCGCCTTGTGCGCGGTGTTCGAGGTGCCCCGCGAGCGTTTGCTCGCCCAGGCGCCCACCGCCCCCCAGCCGGCGGCAGCACCCGTGCCGTTGGCGGTGCAGCTACCGCTCACACTCGCCGCGGGAATGGCGCTCGGCTCGACATTGACGCTGCTCGCATTGCGCCTGCTCGGGTAACAACGCCGGCTCCAACGCGCGGGCTGGATCGATACTTTCTATATACCCGCCCCATTCGCGCGCAGACGCGATGGGGCCGCCGCCTAAGAGCGCGAGTCAGGCACGCTGACCGCGCTTCCCGCCGTCGACGACGCAACGCATCACCAAGCACGCACCCCCGCTGCATGCGAGACTGCGGCCGTCGCATCGGGGAGTACGCGGCCATGTGGTTCATGCTCGGTTTTCTGACCTTGCTGGTGGCCGGGTACGGCCTGTTTCGGTGGCGTCTGGCCGGGCGCTGGAACGGACAGCGCGCCATGCACAGCGGCTTCCCGTACCAGTATGAGATCGCGAGCAACAAAGGCCGCGTGACGCTCGTGCGTCTCGGCATCGACTGCGCCACCGGCCTGCATGTCTGTCTGATGCCCGAGCGCGGCGTCGACCGCTTCTTCAAATCGCTCGGGCTGTCGCAGGAACAACAGCTCGACGACGTCCACTTCGACAACCACATCTACCTGCTTTCGGACGACCGCCGCTTCACCGCAGCGCTGGCTCAGCGCCCGGAACAGAAGCGCGCGCTGGCTGATTTGTTCCGTCATCCACAAGCCGGCGCGCGAATCCAGCGACTCTGGTGCCGCGGCAACCGCTTGTGGGTCGAGGCCCAACCACTGGAAACCAGCAAGGATTGGGACCACAACCCGCTCGTTGCGAAAGTGATCCCGGTCCTGCGCGCGCTTGGCCAAGCGCTGAGCCAGGCCGCGCCCAGCGCGACCGGCTCCCAAGACCGCTTCGTCATCAAAGCCATGCTGTTGCTCGGCGTCAGCTCCGCATTGGCGATCAACGCCGTGATTCAGTTGATCCGGGCGGTAATACCGGGCTTCCCGGTGACGCTCGACCACAGCGCGCTGCTCGGCTCGGCATTCATCCTCGGGCTTGCGCTGATCGCAGCGCTCGTTGCCGCCTGCATCGGTTGGCTCGGTCGCACCTCGCGAATGCATGTCGTGTTGCTGGAACTGCTGTTCGTCGGCGGCTTCGGCGCTTTCGGCACGACCTACACCACCCTGCGCAACCTCAACATCGAGTTCGACCAATCCATGCCCCAGCATGTCGCCTCACGTGTCACGGATCACTACACCAAACGTTGCGGCAAAAGCGGGCGCTCGACCTGCTACCACGTCGCCTTCGACACCCGGCAACTCATCGGCGAGGCGCTGAGCGTGCAGGTCAATTACGACCTGCATCGACGGCTCACGAAAGGCGCGGCGGTGCGACTACTTGTGCGCCGGGGCGCGCTGGGCTTTCGGTGGATGCCGGCGCCTGAAGTCGCGCGTTGATGCACACGACGTGCTCCCTTCGGTACTCACGCCGGAACGTCGCACACACGGCGGAGTGCCCGCAGAGAACGGAGTCCCGAACGCAACGCCGGTGCGGTGGCGAAGGACGTCCCGGCAGCACGGCGGGCAGCGGGCGAGCGCGCCCGAGAGACGCAAGGCGCCCAATTCCGCCGTTCGCGTTATTGCGTCTTCAATCGATACCGTCACGCGGGACGAGCGTCCACGTTCGGCCGCCGTCGGAACTTTCATAGGCATCGAGCGCAGTATTGGTGGTGAGATACAGCACACCGCGTGTGTCGGCGACCAGTCCGCCGATCTGGCTTCCGGGGTAATGGATCTCGCTGATCATGCCATCGGCAAGCCGATGCACTCTCCGAAAGATGACATCGACGCCCGGTATTGCTCCGCGCTCGAGCACGTAAAACGCCCGCTCGCCATCACTGGCTCGCGACCAGTCGCCGGAAAACAAGCGCCAGACGATCGGCGTGTCCGGCGCGATGCCGAAACGCTCGCGCTGCCAAGTGGCACCGCCGTCGCGACTGACATGAATCGGTTGATCGGCCGCCGGCGAGCCCAAGGCGAACAGCACACCGTCGGCATCGATGCGAAGCACGAGCGGCGCGTCGCCATCTCGCTGCACGATCGGCGACGACAGCGGCGCCTGCTGCACCACCTCATGCCAATGCCGGCCGCGATCGTCGCTGCGCCACAGCATGGTATCGTCGACGAAATACAGCCGCGTGTCATCCGCGCACACCGCCTGCCGATACAACGTCGACATCGGCGCGTTGCCCGGCAATGCCAACCGCTGCCAAACCTGCCCGCCATCGACGCTCATATGCAGCGCAGCACCACTGAGCGCGAACGCATCGCCCGTCGCCGTGATCGCATGCGTATTGCCGTATTCCCGATTCGCCACCAGTTCGGCCAAAGGTTGCACCGTGCCCGATACCTGCCAGCTCACGCCACGATCCAACGAACGGTAAACCGAACCGGACACGAAGCTCGTCAACATCAGCGCCCCGTCGTCACGCTCGTAGATGTCTCCAAGCGCGGCCAGCCCATCGCCCAGCACACGCGCCCATCGCCCGGCACCGACACGACGGAACACACCGTGATGGAGCACCAGCGCGAACACCTCGCCCTGACTGCCGATCTCGATCGCGCGGATCGCTGGGCGATTCGGCACCGGTGGCGGGCTCGCCCAAGCCGTGGGACAGATCGCAAGCGCCAGGGTGATCAGCAATGCCGCCGCGCAACGCTCGAACCTGGACATCTCCATCCCCCGAAACGCTTCCTGGCAGCACCACAGTGTCAACGAATCGCAGGCGTGAGCAAGCGGGGTCAGGTTCACTTCCCACCCGAACGCCCGCCGCTCGGGCGAAGGCTTACCGCGCACTTCTAAGCAAGGTCTGAACAATTCCAAGTTCGTCCTTCGACAGGCTCAGGGCGAACGGTAACGCGTTGATTCCGTTCCTGGTGCGCTTGTCGAACCACGGGCGGGATCAACTTAGTCAGACCGTCCCTAACGTCGCCCACGAATGATCGGGACGTCGCCGATGTCGGCGTCCACTTGCAACAGCAACGCGCAACGGCCGTAACACCTTTCTGGCGGTGGTTGAAGTTAGGACGAGCCGCTATGCCGCCGTGCGACCGGCGCACCGGCCAACACGCGCCGCGCGAACAGCGGCACAGGTGACGCAAGTGAACCCCGGCTGCATCATTGAACCTGATTCCGTCTCCCCGCCGTGCTAGGCTGGCTGCGACCTCAGCGGCGCGGATGCCTGCCCGGCTCATTCGCACATCATGCTCAACCGCCTTCGCCCTCATCGACCGCAGGCTCGCCGCTCGCCGCCAGGCGGTGACGCGCAGCGTATCCGGCGTGAGTCCAGCTGATGGCCACCGTCGTTCTGACCCGGCACTTGCACGCGTTCTTTCCTGCGCTCGCGGGACAGGAGCTCCGCGTCGACGCGGCGACGGTCGCCGAGGTGGTGCAGGCGATCGAGCGGCTCGCGCCGGGGTTTGCGTTCTACATCTGCGACGAGGCGGGACGCCTGCGCCCGCACGTCAACATCTTCGTCGACCAGCAGCGCGTTGCCGATCGCACGCGCTTGTCGGACCCGGTGGGCGCGGATACCGAGGTGTTCATCCTGCAGGCGCTCAGTGGAGGCTAACGCATGACATCCCGCGTGCTGGTCGGCACCCGCAAGGGCACTTTCATCGTCGAGAAGCGCGACGGGCGCTGGCAACCGCGCCTCGCCGGTCACGCCGGCGCCGGCAGCAATTTCGTCGCCCGCGACCCGAACACCGGCACGCTGTGGGCCCTGCTCGGCCACGGCCACTGGGGCGCCAAACTGTCGCGCTCAACCGACGATGGCGCCACCTGGCACGACGCGCCGCAGATCAAGTACCCGCCCGGTGCGCGCTACATCGGCACCGACATGCCGGGCGAGGACGGCGCGGAACCGCCGTCGAAAATCCGCACCGCAACCCTGCTCAAGCTCTGGTGCATCGCATTCGGCCCGACCGGGCGCATCTATGTCGGCACGATTCCGGGCGGCCTGTTCGAGAGCGACGACGGCGGTGAGCACTTCGAGCTCAATCGGCCGCTTTGGAACCACGAATCGCGCGGCGGCGACCTGTTCGCCGGCGACGGCAGCGGGCAGACGCAGTGGTTCGGCACGCCGGCATCCGAATCGGGGGAGTTCGCCGCCGGCATCCATTCGATCGTGGTCGACCCGAGCGACCCTAACCACATCCTCGTCGCCGTCTCCACCGCCGGCGTGCTCGAGACCACGGACGGCGGACGCAGCTGGCGCAGCCGCAACAAGGGCATGACCAACGACTACCTGCCCGACCCGAACGCCGAATGGGGCCATGACCCGCACTACGTCGCCCTCTGCCCCGCGCAGCCTAACCACCTGTGGCAGCAGAACCACTGCGGGGTGTTCTACAGCAACGACGGCGCCAAAAGTTGGATCAATGTCAGCCAACCGGAAAAGGGCGTGCGCTTCGGCTTCCCCGTCGCGGTCGACGCGCAGGATGGCCGCACCGCCTGGCTTGTCCCCGCCGTCGCCGACATGCAGCGCACCGCGATCGACGGCGGCCTGTTCGTCGCCCGCACCACCGACGGCGGACAAAGCTGGCAACAACTGCGCAACGGGCTACCGCAGCAGAACGCATTCGACGTCGTCTATCGTCACGCGCTCGATGCCAGCGGCGACACGCTCGCCTTCGGCAGCACCACCGGCAACCTCTACATCAGCGAGGACCGCGGCGATCATTGGCAAACGGTGGGCAACAACCTGCCGCCAATTTATTCGGTGCGGTTCGGGTAATCGATGACGGGGTCAGAGACACATGCGCCTGAAAGGCACTCTGACCCCATCATCTCGACCGACGCAACGCCGCCGAGTTCGCGCCAGCCTCACCCAGGATCGCAACCATGCCTGCATCCGTAATGGCTTGCAGCAACTGAAGCGATCGTGATCGCCGACGAACTCGGCGCTGCGATCCACGCCACGCTGCGTCAAATTCAGTGGAACATCGGATAACTGCGGCGGGCGCGACGCCACATTGCAGGCGACGTACGCTGAACGAATCAGGCCATGGCCTGCGATGCCGGCCGATAGTTGGCGATCAGAGAACGCACGGCCGATCGAAGAGGGATTCCTCCGCCGGCGATGCTCGCTGGCGCGGCGGATAATCGCACCAGCTCCTTCCCGCGATACTATACTGCCCCTGGGTATCATGTCGGGTTCGCCAGTGCCGCATTCTCCCGCCGAAAAAAAACGTGTGCTGACCCGAGTACGGCGACTGCGCGGGCAGGTCGAGGCACTGGAGCGCGCGCTCGAGGCCGGCGCTGACTGCGCGCCGGTGTTGCAGCAGATCGCCGCCATTCGTGGCGCGGCTCATGGACTGATGAGCGAGGTCATGGAGTCGCACCTGCGCGAGCAGTTCGGCCAGGCCGCGCGCTCGGAGGCCGATCGCCGCGCCCGCATCGAGGAAATGACCGCGCTGGTGCGTGCCTACCTGAAGTAGCAGCGCCGCCGTTTACCGCGCGAGCCCGGCCCGCTGGCGCTCGCAATGTTTTCGAACCAGAGGAGCTTCACCGATGAAATCCCGCGCTGCCGTCGCCTTTGAAGCTGGTCAACCGCTGCAGATCGTCGAGATCGACGTCGCCCCGCCGCGCGCCGGCGAGGTGCTGGTCCGGATCACCGCGACCGGCGTCTGCCATACCGATGCATTCACGCTGTCCGGCGACGACCCGGAAGGGATTTTTCCGTCGGTGCTCGGCCACGAGGGCGCCGGCGTCGTCGTCGAGGTCGGCGAAGGCGTCAGCTCGCTCGCCCCTGGCGACCACGTGATTCCGCTGTACACAGCCGAATGCCGCCAGTGCAAGTTCTGCCTATCCGGCAAGACCAACCTGTGCCAGGCGGTACGCGCGACGCAAGGCAAGGGTCTGATGCCGGACGGAACCACGCGCTTTTCCTACCAGGGCCGGCCGATCCACCACTACATGGGCTGCAGCACGTTCAGCGAGTACACCGTCGTGCCGGAAATCTCGCTGGCGAAGATCAACCCGAACGCGCCGCTCGAGAAGGTCTGCCTGCTCGGCTGCGGCGTCACCACCGGCATCGGTGCCGTGCACAACACCGCGAAGGTGCAGCCCGGCAACACCGTCGCCGTATTCGGCCTCGGCGGCATCGGCCTTGCGGTGATCCAAGGGGCGGTGCAGGCGCGGGCGTCGCGGATCATCGGCGTCGACATCAACCCGGCGAAGTTCGAGCTCGCCAAGCAAATGGGCGCAACCGACTGCGTCAATCCGCGCGACCACAATCGGCCGATTCAGGAGGTCATCATCGAGATGACCGACGGCGGCGTCGACTTCAGCTTCGAATGCATCGGCAACGTCGACGTCATGCGTGCCGCGCTCGAGTGCTGCCACAAGGGCTGGGGCGAGAGCGTGATCATCGGCGTGGCCGGCGCCGGCCAGGAAATCCGCACGCGGCCGTTCCAGCTCGTGACCGGCCGCGTCTGGCGCGGCTCGGCGTTCGGCGGCGTGCGCGGCCGCACCCAACTGCCCGGCATGGTCGAGCAGGCGATGCGCGGCGAAATCAATCTCGACCCTTACATCCGTCACTTCGCAA
>Ga0196963_10001483_pt1 | contig 15763 bp, 5 predicted proteins | sample S1_5metaG_FD_148600 | JGI IMG/M metagenome (GOLD analysis project Ga0196963, IMG submission 148600) | Soil microbial communities from Anza Borrego desert, Southern California, United States - S1_5 | ecosystem: Environmental > Terrestrial > Soil > Desert | place: USA: California | collected... | reverse complement strand
GTTCCGTGGCGCCGTTCTCGACGGCGATCGCGGCTCCGGCTTTGCGCAGGCCATGGGCGCTGCAGTGCCGTGGCAGCTTGGCCTCGTTCCCGAACGCTGCCACGAGGTAGGTGGAGTGGTCGGAGAGCATCGCCGCGAGCGAGGCCTGTACCGGCTCCAAAATCGGGATTGTGCGGTGCTCACTTTCCGACTGCGGCCCTTCGCCTCGATGAAATTCAGCCAGCCGTCGCGTTCCATCTCTTGGCGAGGCGCACGACATCGGAGCGACGAACCCCCGTTACACCCTCTCCGTCACTCTCGGGCAACACAACCAATGAATGCATATGGCGAAGTGAGACGCGCGGCGCAATTCCGGAGACGCTGAGCGCATCACCGCCGGAGCGAGCCGCATTCCGTCTATCTATCTTGCAGCGATCGACATAAAGAGTGTCGAAGATCCAGCTCGCGCCCGCCTCCTCACACACGCACACGATACTGATCGCGCCCGCCTCCTCACACACGCACACGATACTGATGAACCTGGGGGACATCTTCATTCGCCTGGAAGAACGGAAGTGCAACGACATTGCGCGACAGATTTTTCGTCGGGCGCGACCGCAGTTCTCCGGCACGGCAACGATCGAGTTAGTGACGCTCGACTGGGAGCTCAAGGAGCCTCCTACCGTCGATCTTTCACCGAATGGTGTGCTGGCAGCGCGCGAGGAAGGCGTTGCCGAGTTCGAGCGTAGCAACTCAGGCGTGGCATCGCCCGATGCCATCATGGCGCAGCTCACGGACAATCCGAGCTTCCTGATCCGCTTTCAGAAACTTGAAATCACCCTGAGCCGAGGCGGTAAGCGATCCAAACCTCAATGGCTGTCCGGAAGCCTGTCCAGCCGATTTGAAATCGTCGACGGCCGCTCCGTCGTGATCAAGCCGATTGCCATCAGCTTCGATTCGGTCGGCGATCCCTTCGCCGACGATCTCCTTAAGCGCTATGCTGGGCCGCATCTGCTCAAGATTCTTTCGGCTATTGGCGCAAGCTTCAAAACCCCCGGTTTCCAGTGGAGCGGGCTAAACCTGAACCTGGCCGGTATCGGCATCCTCAATAGCGGACTCTGTGTCTCCTTCTTTGTCGATGATATAGCGGGCACACACGAGCCCGCCACGAATGCGGCCAGAGAGTCGACAAGCGATTGTCGCCTCGGTATTGGGCCGCGGGCGCTCCAGGCGGCTTTCCGACAAGGCGTCGCCCACATCAACGAAGTGGTGAATGCTCAAGACCGTTCCGAGACTGGTCCATTCTTTGCTGAATACTACGCCCGGCTGTCGTTGAAAAATCCGCGCGTCTGGATTTCCGGGGTACCTCCCAGCCCTGCCTTGGGATTCGGCTTCGATCTCACGGGCGTCTGCGGCGCCCGGGCTGGACTGTCAAACACGCCTCTCTACGCCGGCCTCGGGTTTTCGGTCACCCCAGTTCCTCGTTGCGGCGGCACTTTGATGCCAAAGTTTGCGAAGACTGATTTTGGCACGGCTTTTGGACTTGGCACGGCGGCCACCGAGATCCGATCTCTCGATATTTAAGCCCAGGGCGGCATCCCGGAATGGATAGCTGGAACCCTTCTCGCGGCCATCCTGAGTGGGCTCAGTGGCCTGATACTGCCGCCGATCGTTGCGCTGCTCAGCGCTTTCGATATCTACATCCTCACGATTCCGGTCGTTACTCACTCGTTTGGCGGAGGGTCGGTCACGATTCAGGCCAGGGATATGACTGTGCGCTCCGTCGACGGCTGGCTGGCGGCTGACGGAGCCGTAGAGATCAACGCCGGTTGAGCCAAGCACGAGCGAGTTGCGACAGCCCCACGAGAGGAAGAGGCGATGCTCGACAATCCCGACTTCATTTTCTCCGTGAGCCAGTCCGTTCTGAGCCGCCTCTATGCCGAGGCGCGTCCGCAGATGCCACATCTGTTCACCGGCGCGGTCGAGGGTCTCTCGTGGTCAGTCGAGCGCGATCCGGAAATCCAGTTTGAGGCACCGAATCGTTTTATCCTCTCATGCTCCGAGGTGCGGATCGGCGACGATCGTGCGGTATTTAGCGTCACGGGCCTCATTCTGGTCGATCCGGGCAGCGGCCGGATCGGCCTGCGGAGACGGAGCGTCTCAGTGGCAAAGGAGGCCCGGGTTGCCGCCGAGCATTGCGGCGTCATCGCCGACTCTCTCCTCGCGAGCTTGCTGATCGTTCCCCCGGCGATTCAAGCCGGCCATTTGTCGTCGCGTCACGTCGAGGTCATCGGAACGTCGCTGCACATCGCAGCGTGGGCCGTGGATCCCGCTGCGGGTCCCAGGCTACCCATCGAACCGCCATCGAAAGCACCGCTGTCCCTCTTCATCAGCGAGAGGCTGGCCCGCGCCGCCATAACCCGGGTCGTCGATGGTCTGGTCCGACAAACCCGCTTTACCGATCTCGCATCGTCGGACCATGGGGCCGGCGATCGGATCATGATCAGCACGGTGACCCCGCACCTTTCGCAACTTGCCGCACGCTCGCGAGTGAAGGTAGACGTAAAGGGCGTGGTTCTGGGCGAGATTCCGGGCCGACCCGAGCGCGTTCCATCCTCCTTTGGACAATCGGCCGAGCGCGAGTTGCGCTGGCAGGCGCTCGGCGGGCGGCTAGCCGCCGTCGCGCAACCGGGCTTTCTGCCCCGCCTGGAGATCGATGGCAGCGTTCCATCGCCGCTAAGGCCAACACTCCGGCGCATCGAGGAGCGCCTTGCCGCTGTGCTCGACATGCTCGATATCGAGCTGGCAGCACCGCCGCGACTATGCCTGGCCGATGACCGGCACGAGGTCGAATGCGCCGTTCTGGATGGCCAGCTGCAGCACAGCGCATCTGGTATTGGCTGGACCGGTCATGGCGAGATCCTGCCGGTCGAACCGCGAAGCGCGCCGGCGCCAAGCACGCCGGCCACTCTCGCGGTCGCCGGCGGTCCATGCCGAGTGGCAGAATTGCTCTATCCCGGCGCCGCCGCGGGGGATCGGCTGCAATTCGGACTGACGATTTTCGGCCTCGACGAGATCGTGGGCGAGGGCAGCTTGACCAAACTTACGGAGACGGAAGCCGAAGGCAACGGACGCTATTCCATCGACGTCAAGATCGATGGTCATCACGTGGTCGGGTCCGGAGAATTCCACGTCCGTGGCGAGCGGCGAGCCAATGGAAGCTGGGGCGGCTCAGTCTCGCTCACCGGCTCCTGGAGCGGCTTTTACGCCGTCGACGCCGCCTGTTCGTGCAACGACGCGACCGCGACATTCACCGGTTGGTTGCCTATCGAGCCCCGGGTGCCGTTCGAAGCTACCGTTGCCCGCGACTCGCGGGCGCCTGACAAGCGGATCCTCGCGAGAGTGAGCCTGAAATCGAGCGGTTTCGTGTTTCCGACCGTGTTTCTGGAACGGCAGCGTTGAAGGAGAAGGCGATGAGCAACGAAAGCGAACTCCTGCGGGCCGTCGACGACGCGGAGCGTGGCTTGCGCGGTCGCCCTGGCGTGATCGGTGTCGGCCTGGGCAGACGGGATGAGCCGGAACAAGGTTGGGAAATCTGCATTGCTGTCGACAAGGAGCGGGTGGCGGACGATGCGGCCCTCGTATCGGGGATTCCTACCGAACTCAGCGGCTTGCCGACAAAAGTGATGAACAGGCCGGACATGTCGATGGCAAAGGGGCCACCGCCGCCGACCGCTTCCCCGATCGTCCTGCCGGACTATGCCAAATACCGGCCCCTGCAAGGCGGCTCCATGCTGCTCGTCTATTCGTCGCGTTTTTTCGCCGAATCATGGGCGACGCTCGGCGGGCTCGTTTACAAAGGCGGAAAGGCGGCCCTGACGAATTACCACGCCGCACCGGCACCCAGCGATCCGGAATACTCCTACACTAACTGCTATCAGCCCAACCGGAAGCCTTGCTACTGCTGCGGGTTTCCCTGCTTTTACGAAAACTACATCGGCCCGGTCCACGTGGGCATGGGAGTCTTTAACGAAAACAATGATGCATCTCTGATCACACTCGGCGAGCCGATCGTGAATTCCATCGTTGGCATTGGCGCCATGGACGGATCCGAGAGCCTCACCCAGCTGGACATCGGCCTTAAGGTACAGAAAAGAGGCGCCCAGACACGCTATACCAAAGGAGTCGTCGACGGGTATTGGAGGAAAGCGGAGTTCGACGATCCTTTCGACAGCCGCAAGAGAATAACAATGAGGGACATCGTCAGGATCAAACCGGAGGGTGCGACTGCATTTTCGATGAGGGGCGATAGCGGTTCGCTTCTGCTCGACTTCGACCGCGCGGTCCGGGGCCTCTGCTTCGGCTCCGGCGAAGGAGATGATGGCCTCAGATACAGCTGGGCCATTCCGTCCCAGAGGGTCATCAACGACTTGAATATTACATTTCCTATCGATTCCGGCTTTGAGAGCACCGAAGACGCGCCAACGGCGTCGGTAAGCATCGAGGAGAGGCTTCGGGCAGATCTGGCAACGCACGCCGCCGGCAGGGAGTTCGTCGACATTGTCGATCGCCACGGCGACGAGGTGCTGTCGCTGATCAACCATAATAAGCGAGTGGCCACCGTATGGCATCGCCAGCACGGACCGGCTTGGATCCGCCAGATTCTGGAGTGTACGAACGATTACACCCGGCCCACCCCGTTCGAGATCGCCGGAGAGCCGGTACGCGATCGCCTGATGCGGGTGGCGGAGATGCTGAGCCGTTACGGTTCGCCGGCGCTGCGCCGCGACATCACTCTTTACGCGGATGTGCTGACTGAGCTGCCGGGCCTCTCCTACGAGCAGATCCGCCAGCGCCTCACGCTCATGGATCGTAATGCGATTGGCTCGTCTTAACCCAATGATAGCCTGGAGGATTACTCAACTGCGATTCAGTGCGTCCTGCGCCGGATCGGCAACACGCGCGTCGCGTGAGCACCGAGTTCGCTCAGCATGCCTTGGAGCGTCTCGGCAGCCAGCGCATCATCCTCAACGATGCACGCGGCTGTTATTTCTCCTGAAGCGTTAATGGAAAGCGCTGACCGGGCCAACGGTAGGTGATCGACCCGGAGTCTAAGATTTGTCCAACTGTTTGTTTTTGCTGTCATAGTCTTGCCCGGCGCTGGGCACCATTCTTCCTCATCCGCTCTGCTGATAAGCTCCGATAGCCGATTCACCGGGAAGCCAGGGCGATGGATGAGCGTGCGCCCGGATTGTGCCGGGCTTGCCTGACCGAGTTTGCCGAAGCGGCAGACGGGCCTTGTCCGCGCTGCGGCTCGTCCCGCGTCGTGCGACACCCGGAACTGCTCACGCTCACGCTTGCTCATATCGACTGCGACGCGTTCTACGCCGCCATCGAGAAGCGTGATAACCCCTCGCTCGCGGACAAGCCGCTAGTCGTCGGCGGCGGTCGCCGCGGCGTGGTCTCGACATGCTGCTACATCGCGCGCCGCTTCGGCGTGCGCTCCGCCATGCCGATGTTCAAGGCTCTGCAGCTCTGCCCTCAGGCGGTGGTGATCCGCCCGGACATGGAGAAGTACGCGGCTATCAGTCGCGAGGTGCAGGCGATCTTTCTCGACGCGACACCGCTGGTCGAGCCGGTCTCCCTGGACGAAGCCTATCTCGATCTCGCCGGCACCGCGGCGGTTCACCGCCACAGCCCGGCAACCACGCTCGCGCACATTGCGCATCGCATCGAGCAGGAGATCGCGATCACGGTCTCGATCGGCCTCAGCTACAACAAGCTTCTGGCCAAGCTGGCTTCCGAGATGGACAAGCCGCATGGCTTCGGCGTCACCGGTCGTGCCGAGGCCGAAGCGTATTTGGCCGCCCGGCCGGTGCGTATCATTCCCGGGGTTGGGAGGGTCCTGGCGCAGACGCTTGAAGCCGATGGCTACTCCCTGATCGGCGATCTGCAGCGCGCCCCGGCGGCGGAGCTGGCGCGGCGCTACGGCGCGCACGGCGCCCGACTGGCAGCGCTGGCGCGCGGTGTGGATGACCGCACCGTCGAGCCAGAACGCGAGGCGAAGCAGATTTCCGCCGAGACGACGTTCGAGCGGGACCTCGCGGATGGCGCGGCCCTGCAGGCCGAGTTATGGCCGCTCTGTGAAGCGGTGTCGCGGCGGCTCAAGCGCAGCAAGATCGCGGGGCGGACGGTGGTGCTCAAGCTCCGGACCGCAGCATTCAAGATCCTGACGAGGCGACGGCAGCTTCCAGCGCCCACGCAACTCGCGGATGACATCTTCGGCATCCTCAAGCCACTGCTCGATAGGGAAACCGCGTCGCGCTCGACGCGTTTTCGGTTGATCGGGGCGGGCGTGACAGATCTCCAGGACGCGCCGGAAGAGGCTGTGCCTGACCTCTTCGGCGAACCGCACGCCAAGCGCGCGGCCATCGAAAAGGCCATGGATGCCGTTCGTGATCGCTTTGGCGACGAGGCGATCGGTCTCGGGCGAGGCCTGCCCCCAAGACCCGGCAGGCTCGGCCGCGTTAACCCTTAAGGTCTTGTTCTGTCTAAATGTTTGCTCCAAGGTTACACCCCACAACGGGATGTGGCCTACGATGGAAGCGCCGAGCGACCCACTGTCTTTGAAACCGGTGCAGCGAATCCTGCAGGCGGACGGGCGGCGCTATTCGCTGAAACTCGAAGGCTCGTTCTGGGATGCGCTGGCGCTCGCGGCACGCGAGCGCGGGGTCAAGCTGGGGCGGCTGATCGCCGATCTTGCTGCGGAGCGCCCAGGGGAGGGAAACCTCGCCTCCCGCCTGCGCGTGTTCTGTCTGATGGAAGCGGAGCGCCGCTCACGCGCGGGAGCCGAAGCGGCAAGCCACGCCAGCCTGTCCGCCGGCGCCACCAACGTGGAGACGCTGGTCGAGCTGTGCCCCGCCTCATGCCTGGTGATGACACGCGATCGCCGCATCGTGCGGGTCAACGGGGCCTTCGGGCGCTGGTATGGCTCGGCCTATGTCAACTTGCCGGGCAAGACGCTCGACCATTTCTTCAAGCTGCGCATGGCTTCCTCCTATGAGTCGGTCATGGCCGCGTTCGAGACGGGAACCGTGCAGGCGGCGAAAGCGCATCTTCTCTATGTGGTGCCCGGTCGTGTCGTCGCGGGGGCTGCGCGCCTTATGCCGGTCGCGCGAGTCAATGCCGACGAATTCTCCGTGCTCATCATGGTCGACGGGAACGCGCCGGCCTGAGCGGAGAGTTTAGCTGACGCTGACCGTCTGCTCGACGAGCAGGGTAGCGGTGATGCCGCCGACCGACTGAGTCCAGACGTTGAATGTGCCGGTTTCGCCCTGCGGGTTGGCTTGGGTGCCGCCCGAGGTCCAGCCGCTGACGCTGATCGACAGCGTGTCGCCGGAATTGCCACGGACCAGCAGCGTATCCGTGGTCGGCGAGAGATCGAGGACGTCCTGCGCGTTGAGCGTCACGGTGTTGGTGACGCCGCCTCGCAGATCCAACTTCTCAATTCCCTGGTACTGCGTGCCGGCTGCGCCCAGATCAATCGTGCTGATGTCGCTCAGGTCGAGGATATCGCCGGTCCCTGCGCCAAGGTTGAGGCTCACCGCCGCATCGCTGATGCCCACGCGGTCGTTGCTCGTGCCGCCGATGATCGTTTCGGCGCCCGAAACGTCGAGCGTGTTGGTGAAATTGCCGAGCGTCAACACATCCGTGCCGCTGCCGAGGTTGATCAGCATGGTGGAGGTGGCTGCCGTGCCGAGCGTGATCGCATCGTCGCCGCTGCTGCCGATCAGGGATTCGATGCTCGAGATCGTCACGGTCCCGCCGGCACTCAGCGTTACGGTATCGGTGCCGGTATTGCCGGTGACGGTCTCGGCGCCTGCGACATTCACCGTGTTGGTGCCGGTCGCCAGGATCAATCGGTCAGCCGTGCCGGCGCCGAGATCGACACTGATGCCGCTCTGAGCGCTGCTGAAAGTGACCGTGTCGTTGCCACTGCTGCCCAGAACGGTCTCAACGGCCGTGAGGGCCAGGGTGCTGCTGCCGGTCGCGACGGTGAGGACATCCGTGCCGATACCGAGATTGGCGGTCAGGGTCTGGGCGGCGGTCAGGATGATGCTGTCGTCGCCGGTGCCGCCGACGAGGGATTCGACGCCGGTGAGCGAAAGGATGTTGGTCCCATTGCCCAGCGTCAAAGTGTCGGTGCCGCTGCTGAGATTGATGGTGCCGCCGGTGAAGGCGCCACTCAGGGTCAGCTTGTCGGCGTTGTTGCCGCTGGTCGTGACCTGCTCGATACCGCTCAGCGATACCGTCATGGTGGTGCCAGCTGCCAGAGTCAGCGTGTCGGTGCCGGCGCTGCCGACGAGGGTCTCAACGGCAGAAATGGCGATCGTGCTGGCGGAGGTCATGGTCACGACATCGGTGCCCGTATTGCCGACGACTGATTCGACGCCGGCGACGAACACGGTGTTGCTGCCGGTCGCGAGATTCAGACGGTCGGTGCCCGTATCGAGGTCGACGCTGATGCCGCTCTGCGCGCCGCTGAACGTGACAGTATCGGCTCCGGTGCTGCCGAGAACCGTCTCGACCCCGGTGATCGCGAGGGTGCTGCTGCCCGTGGCGACATCGACGATATCCGTGCCGCCGCCGAGATCGGCGGTAAGGGTTTGCGCGGCTGTCAGCAGGATGGAGTCGTCGCCGGCGCCGCCGACGATCGATTCGATGCCGGTGGCCGACACGACGTTGGTCGCGTTGGCGAGCGTCAGGGTGTCGGTGCCGCTGCCGAGATTGATCGTGCCGCCGGTGAACGCGCTGGCCAGAGTCAGAGTTTCGGCGCTGTTGCTGGTCGTGACCGAGACTTGTTCGACGCCGCTCAAGGTCAGTGTGCCGGAACCGGCCAGGTTCAGGTGGTCGGTGCCCTCGCCGAGGCTCACGGTGATGCCGCTCTGAACATTACTGAACGTCACCGTCTCGTCGCCCGCGGTGCCCGCGACGGTCTCGACGCCGGTCAGAGAGAGGGTGGTGCTGCCCGCCGCGACAGCAATGGCATCCGCGCCGCCATCAAGGCTGGCCACGAGGGTCTGCGCGGCGGTCAAGCGGATCACATCGTCACCGGCGCCGCCGATAACCGTTTCGATCCCTGTCGCCCAGAGGTTGTTCACCGCATTGGCCAGGGTCAGTGTATCGGTGCCGGCGCCGAGATTGATGGTTCCGTTGGTAAACCCGCCGGTCAGCGTCAGCTTCTCGGTGGTGGTGCTGGATGTGCTGGCGACCGTGACCTGATCGATGTCGTCCAGAGACACGGTCATGGTGGTGCTGCTGGCCAGGGACAGAATGTCGACTTCGTCGCTGCCGAGCAGGGTTTCGACGCTGGAAATCGCAACAGTGCCGCCTGAGACCATCGTGACGATATCGGTGCCGGTATTTCCGGAGACGGACTCCACGCCCGAGATGGACACCGTGTTGGTGCCGGTCGCCAGGTTCAGGCGGTCGGTGCCGTCTCCGAGATTGACGGCCACGCCCGAGACGGCGCTGCCCAGAGTTAGGGTTTCCGCCGAGGCCGAACCCACCACGGTCTCGACGCTGCTGAGTGTCACACTGCTGGTACCGCTGGCCACGGTGAGAGTATCCGCGCCCGCGCTGCCGACCACGCTTTCGATGCTGCTGCCGAGGGTCACCGAACTGTCGGCGGCCAACGTCACCGTATCGGTGCCGGTGTTGCCGACGACGCTTGCGGCACCCCCGATGGTCACGGTGTTGGTGCCGGCCGCGAGGTTCAGGCGGTTTGTGCCGGTGCCCAGATCGACGCTCAGGCCGTTGGCCGTCGCGCCAAGCGTCACGGTGTCATCGCCCCCCGATCCGCCCAGGGTTTCGACGCCCGAGAGGGTAACCGTGCTGGTGCCGGTGACGTTGAGGACGTCCGCTGCGCCTGCGCCCAGTTTGACGCTAATGCCCGCGATCGCGTTGGTGAGCGTCACGGTATCGCTGCCACCGGTGCCGAGGACGGTGTCGACCCCGTAGAGCGCAAGGGTCGCGTCGCCGCCCACGGTCAACACGTCGACACCCCCTGTCATGTCGATCGTCACATTCGTCGCGGTGCCGTTGAGGGTCAGCTGATCGTTGCCGCCGCCGAGATCGAAGGTCGCGTCCTCGACGCTGCCGGTGACCGTAACCACGTCCTCGGCGCTGCCGCCGGTCAGTGTGCTGCCGGAGACGGCGCCGGTGATAGACGTGGTGGAGTTGCCTCCGCCCAGATCGATGCGCGTGTCGGCGACCGCACCGGTGATCGCCAGGCTGTCGGTTCCGCCCGCCATGACGATCGAGGCGCCGGCCATTGCACCTTGGATGTTCAGAGCGTTGTTACCGCCACCCAGGTCGATCTTGCTTCCGGAAAAGCCACCGGCGAGGGTGAGCGTGTCGTCACTGCCGCCGCCGCTGATCGTCTCGATACCAACGGCCGTGATGATGTTGGTGCCTGCCGCGAGGGTAAGCGTATCAGCGCCGCCGGCACCGAGGTTCACTGTCAGGCCGGACGCGGTGTTGGCCAGGGTCAGCTTGTCGTTGCCGGTCGTGCCGGTGACTGTCTCGAGGCCGGACGCGCGAAGCGTGTTCAGGGTCTGGGTGAGGATGACGGCGTCCGAGCCGGCGCCGAGACTGAGGCTCGTCGTGTCGGCGGCCTGGGTCAAGGTGAGGATGTCGTCGCCATCGCTGCCGATGAGGCTCTCAACGCTCGTGATGGTCATCGTCCCGGCGGCGCCCATCGTCACCGCATCGGTGCCGGAATCCCCGGTCAGCGTCTCGACGCCCGAGACCGTGATCGAGTTGCTTGCGTTGCTGCCGTCGTCGTTGAGGGTCAGGCGATCGGCCGTGCCCGCACCGAGGTTGACGCTCATGCCGGTGACGTTGTCGCGTAGGACAACCGTGTCGTCGCCGCCGCTGCCTATCAGGGTCTCAATGTTGTCCACGGACAGAGTGCCGGCGTCGCCCATCGTCACCGCGTCGGCGCCGGAATCGCCGGTGAGAGTTTCGATACCGAGGATGGTGACGACATTGCTGCCGCCGTCGAGATCCAGGCTATCGGCCGTGCCTGCGCCGAGATCGATGGTCGTGCCGTCCTGGCTGTTCTTCAGGGTCAGCGTATCGCTGCCGTCCGTGCCGGCGATCGTCTCGACGCCCGAGACATGGAGGGTGTTGTCGGCGTTGTCCAAGTGAACGATGTCGGTGCCGTCGTCGAGGTTCAAGGTCGCGGCGCCGATCGCCGCGCCGACGGTAATCGTGTCGTCGCCGCTGCTCCCGGTCAGTGTCTCGACGTAACTGACATGCATCGCACCGGCATCGGTCATCGTCACGGCATCGCGGGAAAGCCAGCCGCCGGCGAGCGTCTCGACGCCCGCGACGCTTACCGTATTGCTGCTGAGCCAGGCGCTGTGCAGAGCCAGACTGTCGGCGCCGTCGCCGAGATTGACGGTCAGGCCGCTTGCCGCCTTGGACAGGGTCAGGGAATCGTTGGAGGCGCTGCCGACGATGGTTTCGACACCGGACGCGTTCAGGGTATTGCTGCCCGAGGCGAGGTTCAGGATGTCGGCGCCGTCACCGAGATCGATGGTGCCGCTCGCGGCCGATGTCAGGGTAACCGCGTCGTCGCCGCCGCTGCCGACGATGGTTTCGACGTTGGCCGCCGTGAGCGAGCCGGAAACACCCATCGTCACCCTGTCGGTGCCCGAGCCGCCGCTCACGGTCTCGACGCCGACCAGGGTTACGGTGTTGGTGAAGTTGCCGAGGGCAAGGGCGTCTGTGCCGCCGCCGAGGTTGATCGTGCCGTTCGCGGTACTGGTCAACGTCACGGTGTCGTCGCCGCCGCCGGCGACCAGATTCTCGACGCCGACGACAGTCACATTGCTGGCGTCATCGCCGAGGGTCAGCGTGTCGCTGCCGTCGCCGAGGTCGATGGTGCCGGTGGTCGTCCCGATCAGCGTCACGCTGTCGTCACCGGCGGTGCCGATCAGGGTTTCGATGCCGCTGGCGGCCAGCGCGCCGGCAGCCGCCATCGTCACGGTGTCGCTGCCTACACCGCCGATCACGGTCTCGATGCCGCCCACGATGACCACGTTCGTCGCGTTGGCCAGCGTCAGGGTGTCGGCGCCGTCGCCCAGGCTGACCGAGCCGCTGGCGGCGGTGGCCAAAGTGACTGCATCGTCGCCGCTGCCGGCGACCAGGGTCTCGACATTGGCCAGGGTCACGGTGTTGCTGAAATCACCAAGAATCAGCGTGTCGCTGCCCGCACCGAGGTCGATCGTGCCGCCGGCTGCGTCGGCGAGAGTAAGGGCGTCGTCCCCGCTGCTGCCGATGACCGTCTCGACCCCGCTGACGTTCAGTGAGCCGCCTGCCGCCATCGTGACGCTGTCGACGCCCGTACCGCCGACCACGGTTTCGATGCCGGACAGAGTCACTGCGTTGGCGGCGCCAGTCAGGATCAGCGTGTCGGTGCCCGCGCTGCCGGTGACGCTCTCGATGCCGCCTGCGGTGAGCGAGCCGGCCGCGGCCATGGTCACGGCATCGATGCCCGAGCCGCCAACCACCGTCTCGACGCCGGCCACGGTCAGCGTATTGGTGACGTCGCCAAGCGTGAGCGAGTCAGCACCGACGCCGAGATCGATCGTGCCGTTCGCGGCTTCGGCCAGCGTGATCACGTCGTTGCCGCTCCCTGCGACCAGGGTTTCGACCCCAGAGAGGGTGAGCGTGTTGGAAGCGTTGGCCAGGGTCAGCGAATCAGCGCCCGAGCCCAAGTCGATCGTGCCGGTGGCGCCGCCGGTGAGTGTGACCGCGTCGTTGCCGCTGCTGCCGATCAGGCTTTCGATGCCGCTGGCGCTGAGCGCGCCGGCTGCATCCATCGTGACAGTGTCGGTGCCCGAGCCGCCCACGACCGTCTCAATGCCGGAGATCGTTGCGGTGTTGGTGGCGTCGGCGAGGGTAAGAGTATCGCTTCCACCGGCCAAGTTGATCGTGCCGGTCATGGCGCTGCCCAGCGCCACGGCGTCGTCGCCAGAGCTGCCGATCAGGCTTTCGACATTTGTCGCGTGCAGGGCGCTACCGGCGGCCATGGTGACGGTGTCGGAGCCGGATCCGCCGACGATCGCCTCGACACCCGCGATCGACACCGTGTTGCCGCCGTCGGCCAGGGTGATGGTGTCGACACCGCCTGCGAGATCGATTGTCGTTCCGCTCTGAGCGTTGCTCAGGATCAGATTGTCAGCGTTGCCGCTGCCCGTGATGGTCTCTGCGCCGGCGACGGCGAGGGTGTTGGCGCCCGAGGCGAGGCCGAGAGTGTCGGTGCCGCTGCCCAAGGTGACTGTCGTACCGCTGACGTTGCCGATCATCCGGACATCGTCATCGCCGCTACTGCCAGTCAGGGTTTCGACGCCGCTCGCACTCAGCGCGCCGGCGGCAGCCATGGTCACGGTGTCGGTGCCCGACCCGCCGGTGATGGTCTCGACGCCCGAGACGGTCACGATGTTGGTGGCATTCGCCAGGGTCAGCGTGTCACTGCCGCTGCCCAGGGCCACCGTCGTGCCGCTCTGGGCGTTGGTTAGTGTCAGGCTGTCGGCGGAGCCGCTGCCGGTGATTGTCTCGACGCCGGAGGCGGCGAGGGTGTTGCTGCCGATCGCGAGCTGCAGGCTGTCGGTACCGCTGCCGAGAGCGACGGTCGTCCCGGAGACGGTGCCGGCGAGGGTGATCGCATCATTGCCGCTGCTGCCGGTCAGGATCTCAACGCCCGAGGCGGTCAGCGAGCCGGCGGCCGCCAGGGTCACCGCATCTGTGCCCGTGCCGCCGGTGACGGTCTCGACCCCGGCGAGGGTGACGGTGTTGGCAAAGTTGCCGAGGGTCAGCGAATCGGTGCCACCACCCAGATCGATCGTGCCGCTGGCCGGAGTATTGAGCGTGACGTTGTCATCGCTCGAGCCCGAGATCACGTTCTCGGCGCCGATGACCGTGACGTTGTGGGCGTTGTCGCCAAGGGTCAGGGTATCGGTGCCGGTTCCCAGATCGATGGTGCCGCCCGAGATGTCGTCGGCGCTGACGGTGTCGTCGCCGCTACTGCCGAAGATGGTCTCGACGCCGCTCGCGGCAAACGCGCCCGCCGCGGCCAGGGTCACGGTGTCAGTGCCCGACCCTCCGGTGACCGTCTCGACGCCGGAGACAGTGACGGTGTTGCCGCCGTTCGCCAAGGTCAGCGCATCGGCGCCGGCGCCGAGGGCGACCGTCGTGCCGCTTTGACCATTGCTCAGGGTAAGGCTATCGGCCGAGCCGCTGCCGGTGATGGTCTCAACACCCGAAGCGGCAAGAGAATTCGCGCCTGCGGCGAGCTGAAGGGTATCGCGGCCTGCGCCGAGATCGACCGAGGCGCCAGACACCGTGCCGGTCAGAGTGACGGCGTCGGCGCCGCCGCTGCCCGTCAGGGTCTCGATGCCGCTGGCGGTTAGAGAGCCGGCCGCAGCCAGGGTCACCGCATCGCTGCTGGATCCGCCGATGATGGTCTCAACGCCGGAGATCGTGACGCTATTCGCGGCATTGGCGAGAGTTAGGGCGTCGCTGCCACCGGCTAGGTCGATCGTCGTGCCGTTCTGGGCGTTGGTCAGGGCAAGGCTGTCGGCTGATCCGCTGCCGGTGATCGTCTCGACGCCCGATGCGGCGAACGTGTTCGTGCCGGCGGCGAGCTCGAGGCTGTCGGCGCCGGCCGCCAGGTTGATCGAGGCGCCGGACACGTTCCCGGCCAGTGTGATCGTGTCGTTGGCGGTGCCGCCGAGAAGGGTCTCGAGGCCGCCCGCCGTCAGGACGTTGGCGACATCGGCCAGCGTGAGAGTGTCGGTGCCTCCGCCGAGATCGACCGTGCCGGATGCGGCACCGCCGAGAGTCACGGCATCGCCACCGTCGCTGCCGATCAGGGTTTCGACACCCGAGGCGGTCAGCGAGCCGGCGGCCGCCATGGTCACGATGTCGGTGCCCGACCCGCCAGTAATGGTCTCGACGCCGGAGACGGTCACGGTGTTCGCGGCGTTCGCCAGCGTCAGCGTGTCGCTGCCGCCGCCGAGGGCGACGGTCGTGCCGCTCTGGGCGTTGGTCAGTGTCAGGCTGTCGGCGGAGCCGCCGCCGGTGAGGGTCTCGACGCCCGAGGCGGTGAGAGTGTTGTTGCCGGCCGCGAGCTGTACGCTGTCGGTGCCGCTGCCCAGAGCGACGGTCGTCCCGGAGACGGTGCCGGCGAGGGTGATCGCGTCGTTGCCGCTGCTTCCGGTGAGGGTCTCGACGCCGGAGGCGGTCAGCGAGCCGGCGGCGGTCATGGTCACCGCATCCGCGCCGCTGCTGCCTATGATGGATTCAATGCCGCTGGCCGCGAGTGCGCCAGCGATCCCCAATGTGACTGTGTCGGTGCCGGAGCCGCCGATCACGGTCTCGGCACCGGCAACGGTGATCGTGTTGCCGCCGTTCGCCAGGCTAACGGTGTCGTTGCCGCCGGCGAGATCGATCGTGGCGCCGCTCTGGCTATTGGTGAGAGTGAGAGCGTCAGCGGAGGCGCTGCCGGTGATCGTCTCGACACCCGAAGCGGCCAGCGTATTCGCGCCCCCGGCGAGCTGCAGGCTATCCGCGCCGCCGCCGAGATTGATCGACGCGCCGGAAACCGAGCCGGCGACAGTGATGGTATCGCTAACGTTGCCACCGATCAGCGTCTCGATGCCGCCGACTGTCAGTGCGTTCGCAATGTCGCTGAGAGTCAGCGTATCGGTTCCTG
>Ga0196963_10001482_pt1 | contig 15763 bp, 12 predicted proteins | sample S1_5metaG_FD_148600 | JGI IMG/M metagenome (GOLD analysis project Ga0196963, IMG submission 148600) | Soil microbial communities from Anza Borrego desert, Southern California, United States - S1_5 | ecosystem: Environmental > Terrestrial > Soil > Desert | place: USA: California | collected... | reverse complement strand
CAGATGCTCAACGGAAAGACCGCCCTCGTCACCGGCTCGACCAGTGGCATCGGGCTCGGCATGGCCCTCGCGCTGGCACGCCAAGGCGCCAACATCATGCTCAACGGCTTCGGCGACGTCGACGGCGCGAAAGCCGAGGTCGCCGCGCTCGGCGGCCGCGTCACCTACCACGGGGCCGACATGAGCAAGCCGGACGACATCGCGGCGATGGTGCATGCCTGCGAATCGGAATTCGGCGCCGTCGACATCCTGGTCAACAACGCCGGCATCCAGCACGTCGCGCCGGTGGAAGACTTTCCGCCCGAGCGCTGGGACGCGATCATCGCCATCAACCTCACCTCGGCCTTCCATACCACGCGCCTCGCGCTGCCCGGCATGAAGCAGCGCAACTGGGGCCGCATCCTGAACATTGCTTCCGTGCACGGGCTGGTCGCCTCGGCGCAGAAGTCTGCCTACGTCGCCGCCAAGCACGGCATCGTCGGCTTCACCAAGGCGGTGGCGCTGGAGAACGCCACCACCGGCATCACCGTGAACGCCATCTGCCCGGGCTGGGTGCTGACGCCGCTGGTGCAGAAGCAGGTCGATGCGCGCGCCGCCCAGGGCGGCCTGTCCGACGAGGAAGCGAAGCGCCAGCTGCTCGCCGAGAAGCAGCCCTCGCTGCAGTTCACGACGCCGGAACAGCTGGCCGAGCTGGCGGTGTTCCTGTGCTCGCCTGCCGCGGACAACATCCGCGGCGTAGCCTGGAACGTCGACGGCGGCTGGGTCGCGCAGTAACGCAGTAAAGCCGACTGCGGCTAGCGCGGGGACATCTGCACGCTGCCGTTGACTACCACCGTGACCGTCGTGCGCCCTGCCTCGACCGGCACGGATTCATCGGCCGGGGCCGCCTGCGCTGCCATGGCGCGGCGGAACATCGGCTGCTGCACCGGGATCGCATCGGCCTGGCCGACGTTGACCTCGCGGATGCCCCAGCCGCCGAAGCCGAACTGACGCGCATAGTCCTCGGCCCTGGCCTTGAAGCGCTGGATGGCCTGGGCCGCGATCTCGCCCTCCGCCTTCTCGCGCGCCTCCTTCGACAAGCCATAGCCTACGCGCGCCACCGTCATGCCGGGCACCCGCCCGGCGAGCTGGCTGATCGCGGCCATGTCGCGGCCTTCGATCACCAGTTCGGCCGTGCCCTGCCAGCCGCCGAGCGTGCCACGCGTCGAATAACGCGGATAGACCCCGAACTGGCCGGTGCGCACGTCCAGGTGCCCGGGCCGCACGGCGCGGCGGGCCTCGGCCAGGGCGGTGTCCAGGACCTGCCGTAACTGCGACTGCACGGTGGCCGCATCCGGGCCTTCGCGCGTCACGGACACGGCGATGCTCAGCAGGTCCTGCGTCACTTCGGCCGATGCCTGTGCCGACAGGGCCAGCACGTTCTGCGGCGGTGGCAGCACCTGCGCTCGCACAGGCTGCAGCGCGGCCGCAAGGACCACGGCGATCAAGGGGAGTCGGGTCTTCATCGTGGGCATCGTTCCAGGTGGGCCGGGCACTCTAGCGCGCCGGCGCTGCCATGGACGTCGGACCGCTCCTACGTTGCAGCCGCAAGAGTTGTAACAGAGGGTCCGGATGGGGTAAAACCCATGATCCTGCCCCGCACAATGCCTCTGTTACAAATTCGGAGCCCTGCATGAATGCGCCTGCCAACGCCCGCGCCGACCGCATCGTCGTCGTCGACGATGACGCCCGCATCCGCGACCTGCTTCGCCGCTACCTGACGCAGGAGGGGTTCGAAGTGCTGCTCGCGGAGGACGCGAAGGCATTGAACCGCCTGATGACGCGCGAGACGATCGACCTGATCGTGCTCGACCTGATGCTGCCGGGCGAAGACGGCCTGTCGATCTGCCGCCGCCTGCGCGCCGCCAACGACACCACGCCGATCATCATGCTGACCGCCAAGGTCGAGGACGTGGACCGCATCGTCGGCCTCGAGGTCGGCGCGGACGACTACCTGCCCAAGCCCTTCAACCCGCGCGAGTTGCTGGCGCGCATCCATGCGGTGCTGCGCCGCCGCCCCGCACCGGAGGCGCCCGGCGCCCCCTCGAAGGAAGCGCAGACCGTCACCTTCGGCCCCTTCGAATTCGACCTGTCGCTGCGCCGCCTGACCAAGAGCGGCGAACAGATCGCGCTGACCACCGGCGAGTTCTCGATGCTGAAGGCGCTGGTGCGGCACCCGCGCCAGCCGCTGTCGCGCGACAAGCTGGCCCAGCTGGCCCGCGGCCGCGAGTTCGAACCCTTCGACCGCAGCCTGGACGTGCAGGTCTCGCGCCTGCGCAAGATGATCGAGCCCGATCCCTCGCAGCCGCGCTACATCCAGACCGTGTGGGGCGTCGGCTACGTCTTCGTTCCGGACGGCGCGACCTGAGCATGCCAGCCGCCCCGCGAGCGCCCGTGACGCCCTGGTGGCGCCACGGGCGTTGCGGCCTGCCCGGTGCCCGTCCACCCCATCATGACCGCACGTTCCTCGGCCATCAGACGTTCGACGACCTCCCTGCGCGAAGCACGCGTCCCGACGGACGTGCTGCACGCTGACATGCCGAAGCGCAAAGGCCTCGCCCTGAGCCTTTTCTGGCGCACCTTCTTCCTGCTGGCGCTGCTGCTGGGCGGCGGGATCTTCGCCTGGGTGCAGACACTGCGCGCGCTGGAGTCCGAACCGCGCGTGGTGCTGGCCGCGCAGCAGATCGCGAGCCTCGTGAACCTCTCGCGCGAGGGCCTGCGCTACGCCGACCGCATCAACCGCGTGGCGCTGGTCAAGGCGATGAAGACCAGCGAGGAGATCCGTGTAACGCCCCGGGAACCTGGCGACAAATGGGAACCCTTTGAAGAGGACCGTTTCACGCGCAAGGTGGGCGGCGAAATCCGCTCGCGGCTGGGGCCGGACACCATCGTCGCGCGCAGCGTCAATGGCCAGCCGGGCCTGTGGGTCGGCTTTTCGATCGAGAGCGATTCCTGGTGGCTGCAGGCCGAGCCGCAACGCATCCACCCGCTGACGCGCGACACCTGGGTGGTGTGGGTCGGCATCGCGGTGCTGGCGACCATCATCGGATCGATCGCCATCGCCCGGCTGATCAACCGGCCGCTGCGCGACCTGTCCTTCGCCGCCAGCCGCATCCGTGCCGGCGAATACGACTCCCGCCTCGACGAGGACACGCTGACCGGCGAGATCCGCGAGGTGAACATGGGCTTCAACCGCATGGCGCGCGAGCTGGCCAAGGTGGAAGAAGACCGCGCTGTGATGCTGGCCGGCATCAGCCACGACCTGCGCACGCCGCTGGCGCGCCTGCGCCTGGAAGCCGAAATGAGCGTCACCGACGACGAGGCGCGCCGCAACATGGCGTCCGACATCGACCAGCTCGACGCCATCATCGACAAGTTCATGGACTACGCGCGCCCGGGCGAGACCCACCTGCGCCCGGTGCACCTGTCCAAGCTGATCGACAAGGAGGCTTCGGCCTTCCGCGATCCGTCGGAAATCCAGATCACCTCCAAGGTGGCGATCGACCTGGTGGTGATGGCCGACGAAACCGAACTCGGCCGGGTCTTCGCCAACCTGTTCGAGAACGCCCGCCGCTATGGCCGCAGCACCGAGACCGGCATCGCCATCGTCACGGTCAGCTACGTGCGCTCGGGGCCCTGGGTCATCACCACGGTGCGCGACCGCGGCCCGGGCGTCGCGCCCGAGAAGCTGTCGCAGCTGACCACGCCGTTCTTCCGTGGCGACGCGGCGCGCACCGCGGCCACCGGAGCGGGACTGGGCCTGGCCATCGTCGAGAAGGCGATGCAGCGCATGGGCGGGTCGGTCGAGGTGGCCAACGCGCCGGATGGCGGGCTGATGCTGCACATCCGGCTGAAGCGCGCACCGACGCCCTGATCGCGCAGGCCAGCAAAGGGCCCGGGCGGCGCATCGGGGCCGCGGGAGCGGGCTCTTGAAATCCATTTGAGGGGTCCTAGATCGGATCCATCGGAGAGCGGCGCCATGCCGCGGCCGATGGCAACCACCCAAGGAGGACCCTCATGTATCGAAGCCTGTTTTCGCGCGACCTGTTCGCCGAGATGGACCGCCTGCAGCGCGAGATGCAGCAGGCCCTTGACCAGTCGCCGACCATCCGCGGCTACGCCCGCGGCGGCTACCCGGCGCTGAACATCGGCGGTACGCCGACCAGCGTCGAGGTCTACGCGTTCGCCCCCGGCCTGGATCCCGCCGCGATCGACGTCAACCTCGACCGCGGCGTGCTGACGCTGGCCGGCGAACGCAAGCAGGACCTGCCTGAAGCCGACGAGAAGATCACGCTGCACGCCAACGAGCGTTTCAGCGGGCGCTTCCGCCGCGTCGTCAGCCTGCCGGAAGACATCGATCCGAACGCGGTCAACGCCAACTACCGCGACGGGGTGCTGCACATCAGCATCCAGCGCCGCGCCTCGGCCCAGCCGCGCCGCATCGAAGTGCAATGAACCCAAGGAGCCGGACCATGAATGCCGTCACCCAAACCCGCGACAACCAAACCCCCGCGCGCCATGAACCTGCGCTTTGGCCGCCGGTCGACGTGGCCGAGGACCCCACGGGCATCACGCTGTATGCCGACCTGCCCGGCGTGCCGCGCGACAAGCTGAACCTGCGCGTCGATGGCGACACGCTGGCCATCGAGGCCGAGCTGGCGCTGGCCGTACCGCAGGGCATGGAAGCCAGCCATGCCGAGGTCAACCTGGCCCGCTACCGCCGCGCGTTCACGCTGAGCAAGGAGCTCGACGCCGACAAGGTCAGCGCCGAGTTGAGCCAGGGCGTGCTGCGGGTACGCATCCCGAAGGCGCCGCACGCTCAGCCGCGCAAGATCGCGGTGAACGTCGGCTGAAAGCCGCTGCGCCGGGCCCTGGCCCGGCCGCAGTGCCGCTCACGAATGAATGGAGGTCTGTGATGAAGATGCATGACATCAAGCACGGCTTCGGTTCACTGTGGGACACGGTGGCCGAAGGCTGGACCCGGCTTCGCGAATCAGCCGGCAGCGCGCTGACGCGCTTCCGCCCCGGCGAAGCCGCCAACCTGCCGCCACGCGGCGAGATCGACGACGTCGGCTACCTGCCCTCGCACACCTGGGCCATGATCGGCGGCGACGTCTTCGAGGACGATCGCCGCGTGATGGTGCGGCTGGAGGTGCCGGGCATGGACAGGAAGGACTTCCACATCGAGGTCCTCGGCGACACGCTGACCGTGCGCGGCGAAAAGCGCTTCGAGCGCGAATCGAGTGAAGGCCGCTGGCGCATGCTGCAGTGCGCGTACGGCAGCTTCCACCGCAGCGTGCCGCTGCCGGCCGCGGTCAGAAGCGAGGATGCGCGCGCCACCTACCGCGATGGCGTGCTGCGCATCGAGCTGCCCAAGGCCGAGGTGCGCAAGCCGCGCACCGTCGAGGTCAAGCTGGCCTGAGCGTAGCGCCCGGCGGCCCGCTCAGGGCAGATCGGGCGGTGGCTGCCACAGCAGGCACACCGCCCGCGCCTCGATGGCCCGGCCCTCGCCCACCGGCCCCATCTTCTCGGCGGTCTTGGCCTTCACGTTCACCGCATCGGCCGTGATCTGCAGGGCTGCCGCGATGCGTTCGCGCATCGCCGGGATGTGGGGCGCCATCTTGGGCGCCTGAGCGACGATGGTGCTGTCGACGTTGATGACCCGCCAGCCGGCCAGCATCACGCGCCGGTAGGCTTCTTCGAGCAGCACGAGCGAGTCGGCCCCCTTGAACTGCGGATCGCTGTCCGAGAAGTGGCGGCCGATGTCGCCGAGGCCCGCGGCACCCAGCAGCGCATCGGTGATGGCATGCAGCAGCGCATCCGCGTCGGAATGCCCCATCAAACCGTGCGTGTGCGGGATGGTGATGCCGCCCAGGATGAGCGGCCGTCCGGTGACCAGGGCATGGGTATCCCAGCCCTCGCCGATGCGCAAGCTCGTCGGGTTCATCGTGTCCTCAGCAGCCGTTCGGCCAGCGCGAAATCGCCCGGCCAGGTGATCTTGAAGTTCTCGGCGTCGCCGTGAACCAGTTTCGGCGCGTGGCCCAGCGCTTCCACCGCGCCGGCTTCGTCGGTCACCGCATCGCCGCCGGCCGCCAGCGCCGGACGCAGCATGCCCAGGCGGAACATCTGCGGTGTTTGCGCAGCCCACTTGGCGCTGCGGTCGATCGTGGCGCTGACGCGGCCCACGGCATCGGCCTGCTTCAGCGTGTCGGCCAGCGGCAAGGCCAGCAGGCCGCCGATCTCGTCGTCCTCGCAGGCGGCGATCAGGCGTTCGACCCACGCCGGCCGCAGCAGGCCGCGTGCGGCGTCGTGCACCAGCACCCAGTCGTGCGGCTGGACGCCGCGCGCCAGCAATTCGTCGAGCCCGTTGGCGACCGACTGCGCGCGCGTCGCTCCCCCGCAGCGCGCTACCCAGGCACGCTCGCCGCTGAACTGGGGCACCGCCGCTTCAAACTGCGCATCGTCCGGTGCCAGCACCACCAGGGTGGCTTGCAGGCGTGACACTTGCTCCAGTGCGGCCAGCGTGTGCGCCACCAGCGGCCTGCCGGCCAGCGGCGCGTACTGCTTCGGCCCGGCCGCGCCGGCCCGGGCACCGATGCCGGCGCAGGGCACCAGCGCAAAGAATCTCGGCACCAGGCCGACGGCAAAGGATGAGGGCATCGGCCGCGATTCTAAAATTCGCCCTGTCGAGCCGCCCCGGCACCCTCGCCGGGGCGTCTTGCTTTCTTGGAACCCATGCAACTGCCATCGATCGCGCCCGGAAAGCGCTACACCCTGCCCCGCCCGCTCGGGTCCGCCGATGCGCTGCTGCTGGCGCGCCTGGCCGAGGCGCGCGTCGCTGAGAAGCGGCTGCTGGCGATCGTCACCGCCGAACCGGCCGATGCCCAGCGCCTGGCCGACGAACTGCCCTTCTTCGCGCCCAAGCTGCGCACCACGATCTTCCCGGACTGGGAGACGCTGCCCTACGACACCTTCAGCCCGCACCAGGACCTGATCTCGGAACGGCTGGCGACGCTGTGGCGCATCCACAGCCGCGAGGCGGATGTGGTGCTGCTGCCCGCCACCACCGCGCTGACCCGCCTGGCCCCGCCGTCCTTCCTGGCCGGCACCACCTTCCAGTTCAAGCAGAAGACGAAGCTGGACGAGGCGGCGCTGAAGGCGCAGTTGACGCTGGCCGGCTACAACCACGTCAGCCAGGTCGTCTCGCCCGGTGAATACGCCGTGCGCGGCGGCCTGATCGACCTGTTTCCGATGGGCTCGCTGGTGCCCTACCGCGTCGACCTGTTCGACAACGAGGTGGATTCGATCCGCACCTTCGACCCCGACAGCCAACGCAGCCTGTTCCCCGTGCCCGAGGTGCGCCTGCTGCCCGGCCGCGAGTTCCCGATGGACGAGGCGGCGCGCACGGTCTTCCGCCAGCGCTGGCGCGAGAAGCTCGAAGGCGACCCGACCAAGAGCCGCATCTACAAGGACATCGCCCAAGGCATCGCCACCGCCGGCATCGAGTACTACCTGCCGCTCTTCTTCGAGCAGACCGCGACCATCTTCGACTACCTCGGCCCCGAGGCGATGCTGGTGCTGCATGGCGAGGTGGACCAGGCGCTGGAGCGCTTCTGGACCGACACGCGAGATCGCCACCGCTTCCTCTCGGCCGACCCCGACCGGCCGATCCTGCCGCCGGAGGACATCTTCCAGCGCAGCGACGAGTTCTTCGCCAACGCCAACAAGCAGGCGACGCTCGCTTTGCGCGGTAGCGATCCAGTGGACTGGGCGCGTCCGCTGACCGACATCGCGGTCGATCGCGGCGCCACCGAGCCCTTGTCGCTGCTCGGCAAGCACCTCGACAACACGCCGCACCGGGTGCTGCTGGTGGCCGAGAGCGAGGGCCGCCGCGAGAGCCTGCTCGAGCTGCTGCGCGACCACAAGATCGACCCGCCCAGCGTGGCCACGCTGGCCGAGTTCGAGGCCAGCGACGAGAAGGTCGCGATCACCGCCGCGCCGCTGGCCGTCGGCTTCTTCTGGCACGAGCCTGAAGCCGGCAAAGCCATCCAGTTCATCACCGAGACCGAACTCTTCGCCAGCACGCCGCAGGCGCGGCGCCGGCGCAAGCAGGAACAGACCAGCAGCGTCGACGCGCTGATCAAGGACCTGTCGGAGCTGAAGATCGGCGACCCTGTGGTGCATGCCAACCACGGCATCGGGCGCTACGTCGGCCTCGTCAACATCGACTTGGGCGAAGGCGCGTCCGAATTCCTGCACCTGGAGTACGCCGACAAGGCGACGCTGTACGTGCCGGTGGCGCAACTGCACCTGATCAGCCGCTACACCGGCGTCAGCGCCGACGAAGCGCCGCTGCACAAGCTGGGCTCGGGCGCCTGGGACAAGGCCAAGCGCAAGGCGGCCGAGCAGGTTCGTGACACAGCCGCCGAGCTGCTGAACCTCTACGCCCGCCGCGCCGCGCGCGAAGGCTACGCCCACCGCTTCACGCCGCACGACTACGAGGCCTTCGCCGCCAGCTTCGGCTTCGAGGAAACGCCGGACCAGCGCGCCGCCATCCACGCCGTCATCCAGGACCTGATCTCGCCGCAGCCCATGGACCGCCTGGTCTGCGGCGACGTCGGCTTCGGCAAGACCGAGGTGGCGCTGCGCGCCGCCTTCGTCGCCGTGCACGGCGGCAAGCAGGTGGCGCTGCTGGCGCCCACCACGCTGCTGGCCGAGCAGCACTACCAGACCCTGGTCGACCGCTTCGGCAAGTGGCCGGTGAAGGTGGCCGAGCTGTCGCGCTTCCGCTCGCCGAAGGAAGTGAAGGCCTCGCTGGAGGGGCTGGAGAACGGCACCGTCGACATCGTCGTGGGCACGCACAAGCTGCTGTCGGCCGACGTCAAGTACAAGCGCCTTGGCCTGCTGATCATCGACGAGGAACACCGCTTCGGCGTGCGCCACAAGGAAGCCATCAAGGCGATGCGCGCCGAGGTGGACGTGCTCACGCTCACCGCCACGCCGATCCCGCGCACCCTGGGCATGGCGCTGGAGGGCCTGCGCGACCTGAGCGTCATCGCCACCGCGCCGCAGCGCCGGCTGGCCATCAAGACCTTCGTCCGCAACGAGGGCAACAGCATCATCCGCGAGGCGGTGCTGCGTGAATTGAAGCGTGGCGGCCAGGTCTACTTCCTGCACAACGACGTCGAAAGCATCCAGGCCCGCCGCCAGCGCCTGACCGAACTGCTGCCCGAGGCCCGCATCGCGGTGGCCCACGGCCAGATGCCCGAGCGTGAGCTGGAGTCGGTGATGCGCGACTTCGTCGCCCAGCGCCACAACGTGCTGCTGTGCTCGACCATCATCGAGACCGGCATCGACGTGCCCAGCGCCAACACCATCATCATCAGCCGCGCCGACAAGTTCGGCCTGGCGCAGCTGCACCAGCTGCGCGGGCGCGTCGGCCGCAGCCACCACCAGGCCTATGCCTACCTGCTGGTGCCCGACACTGAGACGCTGACCAAGCAAGCCTCGCAGCGGCTGGAAGCCATCCAGAGCATGGAAGAGCTGGGCTCGGGCTTCTACCTGGCGATGCACGACCTGGAGATCCGCGGCGCCGGCGAGGTGCTGGGCGAGAACCAGAGCGGCAACATGCAGGAAGTCGGCTTCCAGCTCTACAACGACATGCTCAGCGAAGCGGTGCGCGCGCTGAAGGCGGGCCGCGAACCGGACCTGCTGTCGCCCACCGGCGTCTTCGGCGGCTCGACCGAGATCAACCTGCACGCGCCCGCGCTGCTGCCCGACAGCTACTGCGGCGACGTGCACACGCGCCTGAACCTGTACAAGCGCCTGGCCACAGCCGAGCGGCCCGAGCAGCTGGAGCTGATGCTCGAGGAGATCACCGACCGCTTCGGCAAGCTGCCCGCGCAGGGCCAGACGCTGTTCGACACGCACCGCCTGCGCGTGATGGCCAGGCCCTACGGCGTGATGAAGATCGATGCGAACCCGAAGCTGATGAGCATCACCTTCAAGCCCAATCCGCCGATCGACGCGATGCGCATCATCGAGCTGGTGCAGAAGCACCGCCACATCAAGCTCGCGGGCAACGACAAGCTGCGCATCGAGCGCGAGGTGCCGGACCCGAAGGACCGCGCGCAGTTCATCCGCGACGTGCTGCGCGGCCTGGGCCAGCCCAAGGCAGCCTGAGCGGCCCGGCCCGACGCCGCGCGCCACCGACCGATTCATCCAGGGAGATCCAATGGACGACACGTACAACCAGGCCGCGCAGCCCGCGGCACCGACCCCGGTGCCGCCGCCCGCGCCGGTCCCCGCCGCACCGCCGGTGAAAAAGCGCGGCCCGATCCGCCGCTTCTTCGGCGGCCTGTGGTGGCTGGTGGACGGCACCCGCCGGCTGGTGCTGAACCTGCTGTTCCTGCTGATCCTCGGCTTGATCCTGGCGGCCTGGCTGCGCAGCGGTCCGCCGCCGCTGCAGGACAAGACCGTGCTGGTGCTGAACCTGACCGGGCCGCTGGTCGACCAGCGCTCCGGCAGCGCCCGCGACCGCGCGCTGAAGCAGGCGCGCGGCGAGCCCGACAACCAGGTTCAGCTGCGCGACGTCCTGCGCTCGCTGGAGCTGGCGGCCAAGGACCCGAAGATCAGCTCGGTGCTGCTGGTGCTCGACGAGTTCAGCGGCGGCGGCCTGCCCAACCTGCGCGAAGTGGCACAGGCCCTGCAGCGCTTCAAGCAGCAAAGCGGCGGCAAGAAGGTGGTGGCCTGGGGCTCCGGCTACGACCAGAAGCAGTACTTCATCGCCGCCCATGCGGACGAGCTGCTGCTGCATCCGATGGGCCTGGTCTACCTGGAAGGCTATGGCAGCCTGCGCAATTACTACCGCGAGGCGCTGGACCGCGTCGGCGTCAGCGCCAACGTGATCCGCGCCGGCAAGTACAAGAACTTCGGCGAGCCCTACTTCGCGGCCGAGCCGTCGAAGGAAACGCTGGAGTCCGACGCCCAGATGTACGACGGCCTGTGGGCCGAGTACACGAAGGGCGTGGAGACCGCGCGCAAGCTGCCCGAAGGCAGCATCGCCCGCGGCATCGAGCAGCTGCCGCAGACCCTGCCCGCCGCCGGCGGCAACATCGCCAAGCTGGCGCTGGAGCAGAAACTGGTCGATGGGTTGAAGACGCGCGACGAGATGCGCGCGCTGCTGATCGAGCGCGGCGCCAAGGATGCCGAAGGCGGCACCTTCCGCCAGATTCCGTTCCAGGCCTACGTGGCGCGGCATCCGCAGCTGCCGCCCACCGAGGCCATCGGCGTGATCGTGGCCGAAGGCGAGATCAGCGACGGCGAAGCGCCCCCCGGGGCGATCGGCGGCCGCTCTACCGCCGAATTGGTGCGGCAGGCGCGTGACGACAAGCGCATCAAGGCCATCGTGCTGCGGGTGCGCTCGCCGGGTGGCAGCGCCTTCGGGTCGGAGCTGATCCGGCGCGAACTGGAACTGACCCGCGCCGCCGGCAAGCCGGTCATCGTCTCGATGGGCGACGTCGCCGCGTCAGGCGGCTACTGGATCTCGATGGCAGCGGACGAAGTCATCGCCGACCCGGCCACGCTCACCGGCTCGATCGGCGTCTTCGCGATGCTGCCGACCGCCGACGGGCTGATGGCCAAGCTGTCGGTGCGGCCGGCCGGCTACGGCACCACCTGGCTCACCAACGCCTACGACCCGCGGCGGCCGATCGATCCGAAGTTCGCCGCGCTGGTGCAGACCAGCGTCGGCCACATCTACACCGACTTCACGGCCAAGGCCGCGCAGGCGCGCAAGGTCACGCCCGAGCAACTGGACGCGGTGGCGCAGGGCCGCGTGTGGACCGGCGCCCAGGCCAAGGAACGCGGCCTGGTGGACCGCCTCGGCAGCTTCGGCGACGCGCTGGACGCCGCCGCACAGCGTGCCAAGCTGCCGAAGGGATACCGCACCGTCTACGTCGAGCGCGAAGCCGGCCGCCTGGCCCAGCTGATGAGCATGTTCGGCGGCGCCGCGGTCGAAGCCGTGCAGCCGGCGATCGCCGAAGCGGTGAAGGACGCCGCCGGCCCGCTGGCCGCCCTGCAGGAACTACCGCCTGAAATACGCGGCCTGACGCAGGAGCTGGCCTGGTTGAACGACCTGGCGCAGCGCCGCCAGCCCTTCTCGGCCGTCGTCCACTGTTTCTGCAGCGCGCCCTGACTTTCCATCCCATGACCGCAGTCGCTTTTGCTCCCGGCCTCTTCGTGCGCGGCATCACCCCGCCACTCAACCTGGCCGACTTCCGGCTCGCCGCCTTCGACATGGATTCGACGCTGATCAACATCGAATGCGTCGACGAGATCGCCGCCGCGGCTGGCCGCAAGGCCGAGGTGGCCGCCATCACCGAGGCGGCCATGCGCGGCGAGATCGCCGACTACAAGGACAGCCTGCGCCGCCGCGTCGCGCTGCTCAAGGGCGTGCCCGAGTCGGCGCTGGAAGCCGTCTACACGCAGAAGCTGCAGCTGAACCCCGGCGTCGAAACCTTCGTGCGGGCGCTGCAGGCCGCGGGCCTGAAGACGCTGCTGGTCTCGGGTGGCTTCACCTATTTCAGCGAACGGGTGCGCCACCGGCTGGGCCTGGACTTCGCCCGTGCCAACCTGCTGGAGGTGAAGGACGGGCTGCTGACCGGCCGCATGCTGGACCGGCCCTGGGGCGACATCTGCGACGGCGCCGAGAAGCGCCGCGTGCTGCTGGAGGTGTGCGAGCTGATGGGCATCGAGCCGGCGCGCGCCATCGCGGTGGGCGACGGTGCCAACGACCTGCCGATGATGTCGGTGGCCGGCCTTTCGATCTGTTATCACGGCAAGCCTGCGGTGCGCGAGCAGGCCATGATCTCGATCGAGGACGGCGGCATGGACCGCGCGCTGGCGCTGTTCATGCCTGCGCCTGGGCGCTGAGAACTGCACCGCCGGTCGGCGCGCGGCCGCTCCGGTGCAGCCGGTGGACCCGCTTGGCGGGTGGTCCCGCGTACTCGCGGGACCGGTGCTTCATTCCGTCAGGTTGAACACCAGCTGCACGGTGTGCTCGCGCGGCTCGGGCACGGGGTCGTAGCGCCACTGCTTCACCGCGGCGAGCACCACCGGGTCCAGGGCCCGGCTGGTCGTCGCGCGGATGCCGATGTCGCTGACGCTGCCGTCGGGCTGCACCTTGAAGCCGACGGTCACCTCGTTCGTCGGCCGCAGGCGGGCGCGGATGCGGGCAGGAATCTCCGGCTCGATGTAGTGCACCAGCTTCAGCGGCGTCAGCACTTCGGCGGCCGGCTGCGCGGCATTCGGTGCTGCGGATGCGCCGGGCGCCGCCGCGGCGGCCAGGCCGGCGGCGGCGGGCACGGCGCCCAGACTGGCCGCCGCAGGCGCCGGCGCCGCGGCCGATGCGGCGTTCACGACGGCGGCATCCGCTGCAGGTGCAGGAGCGGCCGACGAGGCCGGCCCAGCCGCGTCTGCCGCAGCGCTGCTTGGCTTGGCCTGCTGGGCCAGCGCGCGATTCGCTGGCTCCGCCGCCGGCGGTGCTTGCTCTGGCGTCCGCGCTGGCCGCCGTTCGGCCGCCGGCCGCGACTCGGCTGCAGGCCGGGCAGCCACCGGTGCCGGTGCAGTCGCCGGAGCGGCTGTGGGCGTTTCAGCAGCCCGGGTGCGCTTGACCTGGCTGGCCTCGATGATGATGCGCAGCGGGTTCGATGCGTCGCGCTTGGCGCGCTCCATGCGGTCCTTGATGACTGCGTCGGTCGCCGACTGGGCGAACGCAAGCGTCGTGCAGAACAGGCTGGCCGCGGCCAGAACGATCTTCCTCACAGGGGTTGCCTCCCAACGCGACGCTTGTGGCGCCTGAAGCGAAAGGCCTTCGCGCGGCCTCCGGGCGTCGATGCGGGCCGGATTCTAGGGAGGCGATCCGCCGTTCCTATCCGCGTCAGCCCTGAGTCAGCTCCGTACTCGCCTGTAACCGCCGAGCACGTCACGGCGGGCGGGCCGGCATCAGCTCGTCAGCTGTTGCCAGGCCTTGTCCAGGCGCTTCACGCTCACCGGCTGCGGCGTGCGCAGCTCCTGCGCGAAGAAACTCACCCGCAACTCCTCGAGCAGCCAGCGGTATTCGTCCAGGCGCGCGTCGGTGCTGCCCTTCAGCTCGGCCACGCGGCGCTGCCAGCGCTGCTCCAGCGGCCGCAGCTCGGCCAGGCGCTGGGCGTCCCGATCCGGGTCGGCGCGCCACTTGTCCAGCCGCAGGGTGATGGCCTTCAGGTAGCGGGTGAAGTGCTGCAGTTGCGCCCACGGCGTCTGCATCAGGAAGCGTTTGCCGACCAGGCGCTGCAGTTGAGCAGTGATGTCGTCGGCCACTTCCTTGGCCGCGCGGCTGTCCTTCAGCTTGCGCAGCGCGGCGGCGTACTCGCTGAGCACGGCGGCAGCCAGCCGGGCCACCTCCTGCGCGATCAGGTTGAGGCGGCCCCGGCCCTCCTCGAGGCGCGCCTTGAACGAGGCTTCGTCCGAGGGCAGCGGCTCGGCGAGGAATGCGCGCTCCAGCGCCACGTCGATGACCTGCTGCTTCAGCTCGTCGGCCGTGCCCAGCGGCATGTAGGCGACCGCCATGCGGGTCAGGTCCGGGATGTTTTTTTCGAGGTACTTCAGCGGCTCCTTCATCGCCAGCGCCACCAGGCGCCGCAGCCCGGCACGGTGCTTCGCGGCGGCCGCGGCCGGCTCGTCGAAGACCTCGATTTCGACGTGCGTGCCCTTGTCGATCAGTGCCGGAAAGCCGATCAGCGCCTGCCCGCCCTTCTTCAGCTCCATCAGCTCCGGCAGCTCGCCGAAGGTCCAGGCGGTGTAGGCCGCCGCCGGCGCCGGTGCGGCGGGGGCAGGCGGTGTGGGTGCGGATGTCCGCGAGCCGGGCGCGCGCGCGCTCCGCGCACCGGGGCTGCCCAGCGGCGCCGTTGCGGCCGGCACGCTGGGCGCGGCGGGTGGCTTCGCCACCGTGGTGCCGAGTTTCAGCGCCGCCAGCGCCTGGAAGGCCGATCGCGCCTGGCCGCCCAGTTCCGCCTTCAGCGAGGCCAGGTGCCGCCCCATCCCCAGTTGCCGCCCGTGCTCGTCGACGATGCGGAAGTTCATGAACAGGTGCGGCTGCAGCATGTCCAGCTTGAAGTCGTTGCGCTGCACCGCCAGCTGCGTGCGCTCGCGCACCGCCTTCAGCAGCACGTCCATCAGCGCACCTTCGCCGAACGGGTGCAGCTCGATGAACTCGGCCACGAACTCGGCCATCGGCTGCAGCCGCCCGCGCGGCTTCTGGTGCAGGCTCTTCAACAGTGCCGTGACCTTGCCCGCGAGCATGCCCGGCACCAGCCATTCGCAGCGTTCCTCGTTGACCTGGTTCAGCGCATAGATCGGCACCGTCACGGTCACGCCGTCCTTCGGGTCGCCAGGCTCGTGCAGGTAGCTGGCGCTGCAATCGATGCCGCCCAGGCGGATGGTCTTCGGGTAGCTGGCGGTCGTGATGCCGGCGGCCTCATGCCGCATCAGCTCGTCGCGCGTCATCTGCAGCAGCTTCGGCTGCCGCTTCGATTCCTCGCGGTACCAGCGCTCCAGCGTGGCGCCCGAGTGCACGTCGCCGGGCAGCTGCTGGTCGTAGAACGCAAAGATCAGCTCGTCGTCGACCAGCACGTCCTGCCGGCGCGACTTGTGTTCCAGCTCCTGCACCTGCGCCACCAGCTTC
>Ga0196963_10001481_pt1 | contig 15766 bp, 9 predicted proteins | sample S1_5metaG_FD_148600 | JGI IMG/M metagenome (GOLD analysis project Ga0196963, IMG submission 148600) | Soil microbial communities from Anza Borrego desert, Southern California, United States - S1_5 | ecosystem: Environmental > Terrestrial > Soil > Desert | place: USA: California | collected... | reverse complement strand
GGGGAATGCGAATCTGATTGCCGACCACAACGCTCTTTCCCAAACCGGCTTTCGCAAAGGCCGCTTCAATGGCGGTGAGCTCGGCGCCCGAAAACGCCCGGCCGTTCAGCAGGTATTCGTCGCCGCTCGCCACCTGGTACTGAAACAGGTACACCAGACTGATGACGATGAGCGCCAGGAGCAAACCCACGGCCAGGCGTGAGCCGGCCGACATCGAGCGAAAGATGTCGCCGAGCTGAGCGTAGAGTTTGTTGACGAAGTCCATGGCGGGCGTCCTGCGTGTTTACTGAAGCCGATTCGTAGGACGGCAATGCTCCGTCCTACCTTCATAACTAAATGCGGATGTTGTTCACCTCCTGCCAGGCGGAGACGAGCTTGTTGCGGATTTGCAGCATCAGGCGGAACGACATATCGGCCTTCTGCAGTGAGGTGAGGACTTCGGCGGGGTTCACGTCGTCGCCGGTCACGAGCTGCTGCACGGCGTGGTCGGCCTCTTGTTGCATGTTGTTCACCTGATCGAGTGCTTCGAGGAGCATGTTCTTGAACGGCTGCTGCGTGCCCGGCGCGCCACCGAGCTCGCTCGTTTGCGGCGCAAAGCCACCCCTCTGGCCGAGCTGACTGATATTCAGCGGCGAGGCGGGAAATGGACTGGTCGCGGAAATTGGGTTCATGTCTGATTTTTTGTAGCCACGCTCGCCAGAGCGTGGGATTCAACGTTTCATTGGCCGCATTGCCCACGCTCTGGCGAGCGTGGCTACTTCCCGCGGCGATTCCTAGCCCAGGATGCGGAGCGTTTGCTGGCTCATGTTCTTCGTGATCTCCATTACGCCGAGATTGGCTTCGTAGGCCCGCGAAGCGACAAGGGCGTCGACCATTTCCGTTTGCATGTTGATCTTGGGATAAGCGACGTAGCCCTTCTTGGGTCCGTCCTTGATTGCATAGGGATGATCGGGCTGCCAGCGATAGTTGGGCTCGTGCTTCTCCGTTTCGACCGACGAGACCTTCACGCCTTGCGCGCCGTAGGGAGTCGCTTTGTCGGGATCAACCTGGAACATCACGTAGCGGCCTTCGTAGGCGCCCATTTCGCCGTTGGGTCCGCGCGTTTGCGAGTTGAGATTCGCAAGATTACCCGAAACGGCGTCAAGCCGGGTCCGCTGCGCGACGAGAGCGCTCGTGCTGATGTCGATGGCGGAAATCATGGCGGTCCTCCGTGACCTGTTATTGCTGCGAGTACGCAGGTTTCGTTTGTTACACGCGTTCGCTGATCGCCGTTTGCAGTAGCTGCATCTGGCTGGTCATGATCGACAAGGCCATGTTGTGCAGATACTGGTTTTTGTTGATCTCGGTGATCTGTTGTTCGAGGTCGATGTTCGTGTCGTCGTGATACAGCAGGTTGGTGAGGGACTCGTTCACCTTTCGCATGGGATCTTCCGGATTCGTTGGCATGTCGCCGGCCGAAACCGGTTTGCCGCCGTGACCGGCGCGGTTGGCCTCGGCAATGGCGGACTTCAAGCGCTCTTCAAAAACCTCCACCGACAAATCGCGGGTGCGATAGCCGGGCGTGTTGATGTTCGCAATGTTTCCCGCGAGCACGCCGTGCCGCGCCTGCGCAAAGTTCACCACTTGTTGCAGGGCAGGGATATTCGTGGAACTGAGCAAGCCTGGCAACATCAGTTGTCCTTTCGCGCACATTGCGAATGGCGTGAAATGCAATTGCTGGGCCGAAGGTCTGATAGCAGCGTGACCAGCAAGGTGGTGGGAGCTGCGTAACTCAGCTGCGCTGCGGCAGAAGGGTGATTCTTGCGATACTGCGTAAGGGAGTGAATCGCGCGGCGCAAAGGGGATGCAAGCGGCAGGAATTGCCGATTCCCTGCGGCAGGATTTGCAGGTTCTCGCTTCACGCTACCCTCGCAAACACTTTCGCCCGCGGTGCATAACCATACAGCCGCAGCTTGTTCGTTAACGTTCGAATACCAATGCCCAATGCCTGAGCGGCCCGCGCGCGATGGCCGTCGTAATGATCGAGCGTGGCTTCGATCAGTTTGCGTTCCATGTCTTCGAGCTTCATGCCGGCCGTGAGCGTGCCTTCGCTGGATGGCGACGTGTCGGCGCCGGTTTCTTCGTCGAGCAGCCAGCCGCGGAGATCATCAGGGGTGATCGCCTCGTCGGCGGCGAGCACGCTCGCGCGGGTCACGAGATTCTCGAGCTCGCGCACGTTGCCGGGCCAGTGATAGTGGCTGAGCAAATCGAGCGCGGAAGACGAGAACTGAGCGGGCTGGCGATTCAAGCGATCGGCTACCTGCTTCGCGACGTGAGCAACGAGCAGCGGCACATCGCCCAACCGATGCCGCAGCGGCGGCACTTCGAGCAACACGACGGCGAGGCGATAGTAAAGGTCTTGGCGGAAGCGGCCTTGTGACACTTCCTGCCGCAGATCGCGATTGGTCGAAGCGATGACGCGCACGTTCGTCGTTCGCGATTGGCTACTGCCGACGCGTTCGTAAGTCTTTTCCTGCAGCACCCGGAGCAGCTTGGCTTGCAGCGGCAGGTCGATCTCGGTGATTTCGTCGAGCAGCATGGTGCCGCGATCGGCAAGTTCGAATCGGCCGACGCGTGGAGCATCGGCGCTAGTGAAAGCGCCCTTCTCGTGGCCAAAGAGCTCGCTTTCCATCAGCTGCGGTGAGAGCGCGGGGCAGTTGAGCCCCACAAACGCGCCGGCCGATCGCTTACTCGCCGCGTGCAGGCAGCGGGCGACCAGTTCCTTGCCAGTTCCGCTTTCGCCGGTGATCAGCACCGTTTCATCGGTCGGCGCCACCTGCGCGATCCGACGGCGAAGACGGGCCAGCGGCTCGCTGTTGCCGATCATCAGGCCATGCCAATCGGGCGTGGCAGAGAGAACCGTCGACCGCGTTTCGCTACTAGCAGCTTGCCGCAGCGCGCGTCCAACGAGTTGTTCGAGTTGCTCTGCATCGAACGGCTTTTCGATGAAATCGAACGCGCCGTGGCGCATCGCCTCGACGGCAGCTTCGACGGTGGCAAAAGCCGTGACCATGGCCACCTGGCCGTCGAACTTGCGGGCTTCGAGCGCGCGAATCAGTTCGAGCCCGGTCATGCCTGGCATTTGCAAATCGGTGACGATGACGTCGACGAGCTCCTTGTCGAGCAGCTGCAGCGCCTCTCGCCCGCTGGAACAAGCGAAGACTTCGTGTCCCGCGTGCTGCAGCACATCGGCCATCGATTGACGCGCTCGGGCGTTGTCGTCGACGACGCACACGCGGCCTATCAGTTTTTCCGGATTAGCTTCGGTCATGCTGGATCTCCTGTTCCGTGGGTTGATGCGGCAGGCAGAGGGTGAAGGCGGCGCCGCCGGCGGAGCAGTTCGCCGCGAGCACCTGGCCGCCGTGGGCTTCGGCGATCCGTTCAACAATCGCGAGACCCAGACCCGTGCCGTTGCTTTTGGTCGTGAAAAAGGGTTCGAACAGCCGGGCCAGCGCGCTCTCTGGCAAACCGGGGCCACTGTCGGCCACTTCGATTTCGACGCCGAGCGGCGTGGCGCACGCGGTTACCAGCAATTGGCCGCCGTGCGGCATCGCGTCGACGGCGTTCAGAATCAGATTGAGCAAAGCGCGGCGGAGCATGTCGGCGTCAGCCCTGGCACGCAGTTCCAGCGGAGCATCGATGTTCGCTTGAATTCCCTGCGCGGCGAACTGCGGCTGCAGCGACTGGCACAGATCATGCGCGAGCGCGCCGGGCGACAGGATTTGCAACTGCGGATCGCGATGCGCGCTGAAATGAAGCAGATCACTGACGATCACTTCGAGCGCTGCAAAGCCCGACTCAAGATTGCCGGCGATTTCGCTGCTCGTGGCATCTTCCCGGACGCGGCGCTTCAACAGGCTCAAATACAGCTTCAGCGGCACCAGGCCGTTGCGTACTTCATGCGCGACATGTGACGCCATTTGCCCGAGGTCGGCGAGGCGGTTGCGGCGGGCCAGCTCGCTGTTCTTCACTTCCAGCTCGTCGCTCAAGCGGCGGACTTCGGCTTGCAGCGCTTCGTGGGTTCGCTGCAGGCGATCGGTCGCCTCATTCCACGCCGCGAGAATGATCTGCAGGTCGGCCCCATCGGGCACAATGGTGGCAGCTTCCGGCGACGATGTCAGCGTGGTGGTCATCGGTTAGCCCTCCATGCTGAGGTCATAGGAAGCGGGCATCGTGATCGGCGAAGTGATGTAAGCACCTTGCGCTTCCTGCGAGCCATACAGGCCCTGCAGCTGAGCGGCCGTGGCATCGCGGCGGCAGGTCATTTCGGCTTCCGATTGTTTTTCCAGCGCGACGATCTCCGTTAGGAGCGACGCGCACCGGGCGGCGTCCTGCTTGCACGCATTACGCAATTCGGGTGTTGCCCACACGCGACGTTCAGGATCTTCGTCGCGGAACGGGTCGAGCTCGCGCTCGACGAGTTGCAGCTGCGCAAGGAGCGAATCTTTCGAAGCGAGCACCTGTAGCAAGCGCGACATGTCCCCTTCGCCGACGAGCGACAGCTGGGCCGTGCCGAGCCGCTGCAGCAACTCCAGCAACTGCGCTTTGCGGGCCATCGAACTGGCGAGTAAGCGTGAATCGTTCATAGTCGTTGTGTTGCATTCCTGATTTACAAACCACTGTACCACTCGAGCAGTTGAACCCATTGCTGGCGGTCGAACCGCGTGGTCGCAGCGAAGTCGGCGTCTTGCTTGATTCGCTCGAGCACGACACGGGCTTGCTCCAGCGTGCCGCGGGCTTCGGCATACCGCTGCAGCCGGCGGTAACAAGTCGCAATTTGTACGTAGGCTTCGAGCGCTTCCGGCTCGTGCTGGTAACGGTTCGTCGCGGCAGAATAGGCTTGAATCGCCTCTTCGAGCCGGCCGAGATCGAACAGCGCGTCGGCGCGATTGAAGTAGCAGTTGCGGAGAATTTTCAAGTCGACGGGCGCTCGCTGGCTCTCTTTGTCGTCGGCCAGCTTTTCGATGAGCCGGGTGTATTCGGCGACCGCGGAAGTCAGATCGTTCTGCAGCTGACGGTTGAGCGCTTGTCGCGTGGAATCGATCGTCACGACTTCCAAACGGTGCCGTGGCCAGCGGGCGCCGCGTCGATACGCCTCGGCGACTTCATAGTTGGCCACGATCGTCTGCGGCGCCGTGGGAAAGCGCTGCGAAGCTTCGGTCAGCGTTTTCACCGCATCTTCGAAGTTACCCGCCGCGAGTTCCATTTCTTTCAGCGCTTCATTCGTCCGCTTGTCCTCGGTTTCCTGCGGCGGAATGTTTCGGCTGCGGGCATCATGCTCCAGACCTTGCTGAAACTGAATGTGTCCCAGCAAAAAGAGCGAATCCCGCCATTCGGCGCTTTGCGGCGTGAGGGCCGAGCCGAACAGATTAGCGTTCAGCATCTCGCGGGCAGTGTCGAGGTCTCCTTGCTCTCGCAATGCTGCCGCAGCATACAGCCGCGACTGATAACTGGCCGGATGTTTGTCATATAACTGCTGCACTTGTGCGAGCACGGGCAACGCTTCGCTCGTGCGGCCAAGTGCGACGAGGGCCTGACCCAGACCAACGAGCGCTTCGGGCTGACCCGCACGAGTTTGTTGCCGCAGGAACTCGCGGAAGGTTTCCTCGGCTTGCTGATAACCGTGCCCTTGCAGAAAAGTGTTCGCCGCCCGCATCAAATCGTCGGGATAAAAGCGCGTCGACAGCCGTTCCTTCGCCAGCGCGCGATCGTAGGCCGCCGCTTCGCGCAAATGAGCGCGCGCTTGATGCTGCAGCTGCACTTGTTCCGCGCGGCTTTTGTTCGTCGTTTGCGCGAGGACGTCGGCCGACCAGTTCCGTTCGACATCGGCCCGCCAGATAAGCGTTTGTGCGACAGGCACGCTGCCGGCAGCCGCGGTGGCCAATTCCAGCGCTTCAGCGAACGACTTCAAGTCCTGGTAACGGCGGATGGCCATTGCGAGCCGCTCTTGCAGCTCGATCTTGCTGAGCCAGCGATTGTCATAAGTCTCCGCAGCGCCGGCTTCTTGCAGCCCGCGGCGATAAAGCGTCAGCGAATCTTCCACCTGCCCGCTGCCCGCCAGCCAATCGGCTTCGAAGAACGTCGCCGCGAGCGCCTCGGGCGAACCGTGATGGACTTTGCGGAGGCGGGCAAAGAGGGCCGTCGCTTCGCGCGTTTGGCCCAACCGCTCGTGGCATTCGGCGAGCAGCAGATTCAACTGGGCGGCGACCGCAGGTTCCAAACCTTTCCGTTCGGCAAACGGCTGCAGTTGGGCCAGAAGCGCTTGCAGCGGCTGTTGCTCGGCGGGGGTCAGTTTTTGACCAGACTGCGGCGAAGGCAAACGCTGCAGCTGCACGCGGGCCGCGAGCGCTTGGGCCTCGGGGAACATTGACGATGTATCGGCAATTTGCGCGAGCGACTGTTCGCAGGCCGCCAGGTCGTTCGCCGCGAAGTGGATGTTGGCCGCGAGTAGCCAAGCGGCGTCTTTCTCGCGGGGAGACAGGTTCGGCAACTGCAGCAGCCGGGCGTTGTGCTCGAGGGCCGGCTTGGGCTGCGGCGGCTGAAGTTTGAGGTAGCAATCGGTGAGAGCCCGTTCAATCTCGATCACCGAGTCGGGATTCTTCGCGAGCGCTTCGTTCAGAATCGTCACGGCCTGTGGAAACCGCCCGCCGCGATACAGACAGCGGCCCAGCGTGAGCAGCCCCTGCGGTTCGCGCCCCTCGGGAAACGCAATCTGCCGCGACTGATCGAGGTAACGGGCGGCAATCAAATTGAGGAGCCGGCGCTGCGTCGGCTGGCTCGATTCTTCGGCTTCTGCGGCGACGATCGTGCCGAGCACAAACAGACAAGTTGCCTGCATCGGTTCGGCCAGTTCCGGATTCGCCCGCAACTTCGTGGCTCGTTCGCGGGCCGTGACGAATTCGTGCTCGTCGAGCGGCTCGAGAATGCTCTCCGGCGTCAGTATTTCTTCCCTGTCGCTGAAAAAAGTTAAACTCGCGACGCCCAAACCGCCGATCATCGCCAGCACGCCGAGTGCGAGCAAACCGACCTTGAGTGGATGGTGCCGCGCGGCCGAGAGCAGTCGACCAGGTGATGACAGCAGGCGCCGCACCATCCCCGGCGGGGATGCGCCTGTTGGCGACGGGCTGTGCTGCGCATGCGCGGCTGTCATGGGACGTCCTTGTCCTTCTCAGCGCCGACTTCCTGTCAGCGAACCTGCGTACTCGCAGCAAGGAGATTCGCTGCTGAACGATACGCAGGCGGTTTGTACCGGGAAGTGCGCTGCCGCGTCAATTGCGAATCGCAGCGTTGCCAGCATCGCCTTTGCCGTCGGACGGAGCTTTCTTCGCCGGGACGTACAGGTCTCGCGGGCGAAGCTGTGCATGGCCGCGATTATCGGTGGGGCAGCGAGGCTTTGCCCAGGGGGCGGAGAGTTCATCTCACGGAGTGAGATGAGTACCATGAGCCAACAAAAAAGCCCTGCGGGAAAGCAGGGCTTGGGTGGATCGCAATTTCGCGGCGAGATCTACTCGCCGACGTAGGGTAGGAGCGCCATGAAGCGGGCCCGCTTGATGGCCATAGCGACTGCGTGCTGGCTGAGGGCGGTGCAGCCTGTCTTGCGGCGGCTGACGATCTTGCCGTGGCGGTTGACCATTTTCTTGAGGAGCTCGATGTCCTTGTAATCGACGAACATCGGCCTGGGGCGTTCGCCGTCAACCCAGATCGGATCGCGCTTCTTGATCTTGATGCGGGCCTTGGGGCGCTTCTTATTGCGCATGCCGCCCTTGCCGCCCGGACCGCCGAATCGGCCGCCGCCACCACGATCACCGCCTCGATCTCCACCGCCACCGTACATCGACATAACTGAAACTCACCAACGAAATTATGAGTTGCCTGGGCTGTGCTCACCCGGCAATGGTTTCCAAAAATAGGGAATCCGTGATTTTACGGTCTTTGAAGAGTGTTGCAAGGTGTGTTGGACGGGATTCTTGAGGCTTGCCACGGACCGCCGATTCGGTTTGCAGCTCACGCGAAACGCAAGCGGCGGTCAGGATGTTAAATCTGACCGCCGCATCTTTTAACGCATTTCGAACTCTCATGAGTTCGTCAACACACCATGTGCACTAGGCCCAGTTTTCTTCAGCCATGGCAGCGTCGACGCCTTCGACGTATTCGCCGGCGGCCACTGGAGCAGCCGCGGCGGCGAGCGGGGTGCCCACGCCGAAGAAGTCCGAAGCCTTGCCGTCGATGCGAATGATGTGGTTGCCGGCCGCATCCCAGCCCAGGATGCGGAAGCGAGCCAGGCGGGCCGCTGCATCGGGGTTGGTGCGGTTGGTGTTCCGCGTGTCGTGCGGGTTCTGGTAGATGCGGGTGACGTGGTCGACCCCGAAGAGATCGGTCACCGTCAGCGTGGCCGCCGACTTGTCGGCATCGAGCACCACGTCGAAGGCGGCAGCGCCATTCCAGTTCTTCAGCGCCCAGCTCCAGAAGGCATCGCCGGCCAGCGTCGTCGCCAGCACAAAGCCGTTGCTCGTGCTCGAAGCCAGCAGCTCGCTCGTCAGGCCGGCGCTGTTGACCAGGGCGCCGGCGTTGATGGCCCCTTCGCCGAAGTTGTTCGTCGACACGCCGCCGGTCAAGCCGAGCAGCGGCAGATCGAGAGCAATCTGATCGTTGGCAGCCAGCGAAGCAGCCAGGCCCAACGTTTCGGCGCCATCGACGAGTCCCAGCGGCTGGGTCTCGGTGATGAAGTAATCTCCCGGCTCGACATCGAGGAACTCGTAGTAGCCCTGATGATTCGTCGGAATGGTGATCGGCGTGATAGCGCCGGTCACCTCGCTCGTGCCGGACAGGGTGACATCCACGCCGGCCAGCGGGAAGTCGGTGCCCACCTCGTAAGTGCCGTTGGCATTCACATCGCGATAGACAAAGCCGTTGACCGTCGTGGGGATGAAGTCGCGGACGATAATGTTCACCCGCACTTGCACCGATTCGGGATCGGCCAGGCCGCGCGTCGTGCCGTTATCGGTCAACGTGTATTCAAAGAAGTCGTTGCCGACAAAGCCGGGGGCAGGCGTGTAGGTGATCACGCCGCCATTGAGGCTGACCGTGCCATTCTGATCGCTGGTGGTATCCACCGCCGTGATGCTGATCGACTGGCCGCTTTCGTTGGCCGGCAGACCGGGCGAATCGTTGGCCAGCAGCTCGGCGACAGTGAAAGTCCGGTCGCGATCCTTGATTACCGTGAACTGGCCGCTGGCAGGATCGACGCCGCCGACAGGAGCATCGTTCACTTCGCGGACCGTGATCGACACGAGGGCCGTGTTCGAAAGCTGATTCTGCGGATTGATCGGCGAGTTATCGTTGATCCGATAGACGAACGAATCGGTGCCGTTGAAATCCGGGTCCGGCGTGTACAGGGCCTGGCCACCGGTGAACACCACGTCGCCGTTCGCGGGCGGGGTGACGAGGACGAACGACCAGTTGGCTTTGGCCGTATCAGGATCTGAGTCGTTGCCGAACACGTCGATGCTGACAGCGGTGTCTTCATCGGTGACATTGCCCGGATCGGCAACGGCAACGGGCGGATCGTTGGCTTCGACCACTGTCACGGTGACCGTGGCGGCGCTCGAAGTGGCGGTGCCGTCGTTCAGCTGATAGGTGAACGTCGCCGTGCCAAAGAAGCCGGCATTAGGCGTGAAGCGGATGCCGGTGCCTTGCACCACAGCAGTGCCCACGGTGTTCACGCCGTCAGTCGGCGTCGTGATGTTGACGATTGTCGTGCCAGGCTGCAGCTGACCCGGCGTGCCAGTGAATGGCGAAACATCGACGTCGAAGTCGTTGTTGCGGACCGGAATATCAACTTGCTGCGCTTCCCCAGTAGTGGCCGTATCGTTGACGGCTACTGGAGCATCGTTCGCCGGAGTAATCGTAAACGAAGCGTTGGCATTCACCGACAGCGGAGCAGCGACGCCGTTCGTCGTGCCGTTGTCTTGCACGGTGAACGTGAAGCTGGCGTTGCCGTTGAAGTTGGCCGTGGGCGTGAAGACGACGTCGGTTCCCACGATGTTGACCGTGCCGCCCACCGGGGCGGAAACGGCAGAGATCGTCAGGGCCTGGCCGTTTTCATTGGCCGGGCCCGCAGTCGCTCCCGCGAGCAGCGTGGCGAACGGAATGGTGACGGTCGGCGTGTCTTCGGCAACCGGGGCCAGCGTTTGATTGCCAGCCGTGGGCGCGTCGTTCACTTCCGTGACCGTGAACGAAACGCTCGCCGTATCGCTCGACGGAGCAGCCACGCCGTTCGTAGTGCCGTTGTCGGTCACGGTGTAATCGAAGCTGGCCGTGCCGTTGAAGTTGAGGGCCGGCGTGAAGACCGGGTTGCCGGCCACGAGCGTGACCGTGCCGCCGACTGGATTGCTGACGGCGGTGATCGTCAGCGTTTGCGAGCCTTCGTTCGTGCCGGCACTGTCGTTGCCGGTCAGTGAGGCGGCGGGAATGGTGCGGGCCCCGGAATCTTCGGCAACGCTGGTGAGCGTGTCGTCCTGGGCAACCACCGGGTCGTTGACCTCGGTGACCGTGACGTTGACGGTGCCAGTGGCAGTCACGCCGAGGCCGCTCGTGTCGTCCATCGTATAGGTGAACGAATCGCTGCCGAAGAAATTCGGCGCAGGAACGTAGACTAGCTTGTCGTCGGTGAGGTCGCCAGGCGTGCCGCCGTCATTGCGTGTGATCGTGCCGCCGTTGACCGAAGTGGCTTGGAACGTCTGCAGTTCCGCTTCGACACCTACGCCCGGATTGACGAGGTCATTCAAGAGGACATCGACGGTGTTGGCCACGCCAGCCACGCTGTCTTCCGCCACCGTCAAGGAATCGGTGCGAGCCCGGGGACGGACGGAAGTTTCGACGGTGATCGTCACCGTTTCGGTATCGCTCAGCGGATTATTCACCGCGCCACTGGCGCCTTGATCGTTGACGGTGATTTGCAGCGACTCGTTGTTGCCGCCAAAGGTGGCCGACGAAGTGTAGGTGATGCCGTTGAGCGCGGTGTTGATGGCCGCGACGGTGCCGGTCAGGATCACGTTGTTCGTGCCGTTCGTCCCAGGAGTGATCGTGACGCCAGGCGTCGTGTTCACATTCAACGTGTTGCCGGCGGCAACATTCAGCGTGACGACGACCGGGTTCGTGCCCGCATCGACATCTGAAATCTGGATCAGCGTGTTGTTCGCCTGATTGAGAACCAGCGGTTCCCCTTCCACCACCGTCGGCGAAGCCGTGAAGCCGCCCAGTTCCACCACCGGCGCGTCATTCACCGCGGTGAGCGTCAACGCAATATTTCGAGTGGCCGATTGATTGATCGGCGCCACAGTGCTGTTGTCGTTGATCGTGACGGCCAACGTGACCGGGCCGGTGAGATTCTGAGCCGGCTGATAGGTCAAGCCTTCCAAAGCGGCATTCAGATCGCTCAGCGTGCCTTGCAAGGTGATGCTGTTCGTTCCGTTGGCGCCCGCGGTAATCGTCACGCCGTTCGTGCTGCCGAGCGTCAGCGTGCCGTTGCCCGCGCCGACGTTCAGCGTAAGGGTCATCAGCGTCGCGGCGGCATCGGGATCGGTCAGGACAATCGCATTGCCGTTGAGTGTGTTGAAAACGCGGGGCGTGTCTTCGTTGATCGTTTGCGAAGTGGGTGTCGTCGGGCCAAAGCCGGGAGCGTCGTTAATCGGACTGATGGTGATCGTGACGGTGGCCGTGTCGGTGTTGCCAGCCTGGTCGGTGACCGTATACGTGAAGGTATCGGTGCCGAAGAAATCACCGCCCGGCGGCGTGTAGCGAATCACCGTGTTGCCGGGACGAATCGAGACAGCGCCCAGGGTGCCGGTGGTGTTGACGCTCTGAATCGTCTTCGTTGTGTTCGGCGTCGGCGGATTGTTGACGTCGTTGGTCAGCACATTGATGTCGATGAACGCCGTGCCGCCTTCGGTTGTGGTCGCGGTATCGTCACCGGCGGTCAAGGCCTCGACGATCGTGATCGTGTCGTTCTGAATCAAGATCAGATCGGTCGTGACCGGATTAGAAAAGCCGACCACGCCGGTTTCGAGATCGTCGAGCACGTCGGCGAACGAGACGTTGATCGGCACGACGCCGGCGTCATCGGCAGTCATCCGCAGGCGGACGATTTCCGTGGGGATGGTGCCCGGATAAGGAGCGGTGAAGTTGCTGCCGCCGACGTCGTTGATGCCAAACGGGGCAGGCGAGCCCGACCGCTGATCCTGGTAAAAAACATTGCCGGTGTCGGGGTCGGACACGACCAGCGGATTGCCATCGGTATCGTAGAATTGATGGACCCGCAGCGCGTCGGCGATGGCGGCCGGGTCTCCCGGCAAGCCCTTGAGAACCTCTGTCACCGTAATCGTCGCCGAGGCGCCCAGACTGGCGTTCTTGGTCCCGGTCACCTCTGGCATGTCGCGATTGGCCAGGCGATTGATAAACCGGAGCTGCCAATTGGTGGTTCCCGCGCCGCGGCTCACTTCGACCACGTTTTCGCCCAGCAGCGTGTCGAGAGCCTCTTGAATGTTGGACGTGACAATATCGCGATTGCCGGCAAACACGATGTTGCCCGTCGTCTTGAGCGTCCCACCGTCGTTCACGGTCAAGGTGAACGTACCGTTGGTCGTGCCATTGGTGATGTTCAGGTTCTGGATTTCAGTGACCTGGAAGTCGGTCTTGGTGGTGTCGTATTGCACGTCGAAAAACGAAGTGATGACACCGAACAGCGTTTCGCCCGTGGTAGGGTGCGTGGCGGGCCGCGTCTGACCCATATAGCTCGTGATGCCAAGGTCCTCGGCCAGGATCCGCACTTCGTAGAAGCCGCCCTTGTTGACCGTGGTCAGGTCGTTGTTCGTGCCCGGCTCGACAATCTGCACGGTGAACCGCGCCATCGGCTCGCCTTCGCCAGCCGATAAGTTGAGGCGATTGATGACGGTGATGGCGTCCATCGCCGACAGCCGGTTGTCGTTGTTGACATCGATGAATCCCTGAGCGCTTGGGCCCTGGTTTTCTTCACCGCCTGAGGAGCCGCCGCTGCTGGCCAGGCTCCGCGCGCCGCGGGTGTTCAATTGGTTAATGATGGCGATGGCATCGAACGCCGTGACCCGGCCGTCGGCGTTCACATCGGTCGGCTGCTGGATGTTCCAGAAGGGATGCCGGATCAGATCGGCCCCGGCGCCGTCCATCACGACGCGATGCTCGAGCGTCTCGGCAAAGAGGGCCCGCCGCTGAAACTCCTGCCGCCGGGATTTTTGTTTGGCGGACCGGACAGCTGACGAAGATACACAACGCTGACGAACAAGCTTAGTCATGAATTTACCCGTAGCGAAACGAAGTCTCTGTTCCCGATGCGAAATCAGCGGCTGGAATTGCGGACGCTGCTTCGCCTCAGAAGCACCGTCTGACCGCTGAACTTCGCGTGACCTTCCCGAAACCCAGCAAACAGCCGAACTATAAGTACGATAAGCAGTTGCAGAAAAAGTCCAGCCTGGAAACGCGCTGGAAAACTCCCCTCACCGGAATTGCCACCCGGTGCCAGGGTTTGATTCCAAGCTAGTCAGCCCGTGCAAGCTTTGCAACAGATTTGCTTTGACCCGTCAACTTTTCTTACGAGAACAGGTCAACGCATTCCGAAATCTTAGCGCGCACGGAGCAACTGTCAAAACCGTTAACACCCCACCTGCTAATGACGCGGGCCGGACTGGGAAAGTTCCCAGCCGGCCCGGTTGTTTAAAAATTCCGCCAGGGGCCCGCCCCTGTGGGTCCCCAGCGGTTTAAAGCGTCGAATTACGCCTGCTGAACCTGCTCCTGAGCCAGTTCGTCCAGCAGCTCGGCCCACTGACCATCCGTGAGCGGACCGGCAGGAATTTCCACGTCGCGATACGCTTCCAGGCTCACTTCCTCGACCTCGACATGCCGTTCGGCCATCGCGAGCAAGGCAGCTTCGTACGCCGCGGCGTTCAAAGCTTCGTCGACCGGCGATTCCGCCGAGCGATGCTGATGCTGAGCCGACGGCGGCTGCGATTCAATGATCACGCTCGACGAAGCATAGAGCTCGCCCGGAGCCAGCAGGCCGGCCAGGTTTGGCGGCAGTTCGGATTCCACCGCTTCGCCGGCACTTTCCGGCGCCGAACCACCCCCCACGCTGACCGCTTCGGGAGCGCCTGGAGGCGGCGGCGGAGCGATCGGGTTCAGGTTGAGGTAGGTGATCAGCGGCGTCACGTCGAACGACGTCAACTTGCCGTCGCCATTCGTATCGAGGTACGGCGGCGGAGCAGCCAGCGGCGACGGACCGCCCACGATCGGGAAGGTTACCGGCAGCGGATAAAGGTTCAGGTAGTTGATCACCGTGATGGCATCGAACGCGTTCACCTTGCCGTCGTTGTTGACATCGAAATTGCCGATGTTGTCGAGGCCGTTCCCCGGAACGTCCAACCGATCCACCAGAATCTGCCGGCCGTTCTGGAAGAGCGGGCCGGTCAGCTCTACCTGGTAGTCTTCGACTTCGCCATCGATCGCGGGTCCCGTCGGACTGTTGATGTCCTGCGAGCTAACGCGGAGACGGGCATAGGTCGGACCGCGGTTGCCGGCCGGAATGGTGAACGTCAGCGTTTGGTTGCCTTCGACCAGCACCTGATTGGTGATGACCCGTTCCGCATCGCTCCAACCCACCGTGCCGTCGTTATCGATCCACATCGAGAGCTTGATGCCGCTGGTCGCCGAATTAATCGTGACCGTCGAAGCGCCTGTCACCCCCGGCAGCAGAGCGCCGAACGAAATCACGCCGTCGTCGGAATCGAGCGTAGCGGCAGCACTCGGCTTGCCGTCGAAGTCGGCCGTCGGGGTGCCGCCCAGCGACACGCCCGGCACGATGAAGTGATTGGCGCCACCATTGGCTTCGAGCACCGGATAGTCGACCCGGGCATCGCCGTAGTCGACCGCGGTTCCCAGGAAGATGTCGTAATAGTGGTCGATCGTGTCGGCGGGTTGGCCGGCGACAACAACCGGATTTGGCAGGGCGGTGTCGTTGTTCGCAAGCAGCTTGTTGCCAGCTTGATCGAGGATGCCGTCATTCAAGTAGACGCGGTAAGTGCCGCGGCTCCACACGTTGCCCACCGGCGTCAGCACGATTTGATTGCTCGTTGAATCGTAGCTGAAGAAGTAGTCGACGCCGTCTACCAGCACGCTTTCCGTTGTCGGACCCGTGCGGCGGGTGACGATGACCTGGCTGGTCGTGACGGTGAAATCGTCGATGTCCGAGCCATCGGGTTCGCCGTTCGGATCGGTCCGGTCGAACAGGGCGATCGTGAAGTTGCGCACGATCGTCGTGTTGTCGGTCGAGACCACGTTGTCGGCTCCGTCGCGGTCGATACCGAAGCTGTCGTTATCCTGCGGATTAATCAGGCCGGAGCTCGGGCCGGTCTTGTCGACGCGGTCGATAGCTCCACGATCCTTGAATGGATTGAGACCAAAGCCCTGCGGCGTTTGCACGTCCGGATCGTCGGCCCGCACCTGGCCGCGAGAATCGCGGTCGGGCGAGAGGATCGGCGATTCGCCGAGACCCAGCGGAGCCTTGATCGTAACCATCAGCGGCCGGTCGAGCAGCGAGTCGACCGAGCTGTCGATCGCCCGCGAGAGCGGATTGAGATAGAAGTTCGAGCCGACTTCGTTGCGGAACAGCGGCTCGGAGTTCGCCAGCAAAATCGGGAAG